>ERZ824600.5-NODE-5-length-343488-cov-58.621510_pt1 | contig 343488 bp, 314 predicted proteins | sample MGYA00519933_ERZ824600 | MGnify/ENA primary metagenome ERZ824600 (study PRJEB31778, sample SAMEA3449178) | human gut metagenome | biome: human gut; feature: human-associated habitat; material: faeces | place: United Kingdom | collected 2010/2012 ...
TTTCGTTAAGAATAGGATCGCCAAACATCTCGATAAATCGTGATTTTACCAACTCATCAAGAGAAATTCTTTGTATTACTACGTTTTATGAGGCATCGAAATAAAAAAAATTAAAAAGCTCACAAAAAGCACTTGCTTCATCGGTTCAGAACGAAGAAAAACTCTCGAAATTCCTTAAAGTCGTAAAGACTTATACGGAAATCGAAGAGTTGACCCCCGAAATTCTCAATAGTTTCATCGAAAAGATTTATATCGGCGAACCCGAGAAATACGACGGCAGAAAAATGCAGGAAGTAAAAATTATCTACAAATTCGTCGGGGCAATCAATTTGCCACAATACGGCGCAGATTAAAACGCATTAAAATGGCGTGAGGGAACGAAAAACGGGTAGGCAATAAACTACCTACCCGTAAAATTCTCAACGAGTAACTAGCTTTTGGGAAATAATTAATTATCAGATTATATTTCGGTTTTTTTATAATTGCCGTAAGCACGCTTTGCGTGCTTTTTTTTGTTGTATTTTTCTTTAACTTTTTTTCATAAAGGTATTGACAAAACGAAAATAAGTGTTACAATAATTAGCAATCAAGGGTTGCGAGTGCTAACGGTTTGTAACACTGACTGCCAACGCTCGCGTATGTATAATCGTAAAAAGGAGGATAAATAATATATGGATACTAATAAATATACCGCAAAAGCCGTTGAGGCCGTGCAGGGCGCGCAAAACGTCGCACTCGAACACGACAATCAGGAAATCAAGCCCGAGCATTTTTTATACGCTTTGCTTGACGACGAAAACGGACTCATTTATAAAATTTTAACAGGACTGCAAGTAAGCACCGACAGTCTTAAAGGCGCGGTCGAAAACGTGATTAAATCTTTCCCGAGGGTTTCGGGCGAAGGTGCGAGCATGTATCTCGGTAACGAAGCGGCGAAAGTCGTTGCCGCTGCCGAAAAGTACGCCAAAAAAGACGGCGACGCATACGTCGGAGTCGAGCATCTTTTTGAAGGTATTCTCGACAACCAGACGGCGAATCTCAAAAAGTTGTTTTCGGCGTACGGCGTGGACAAGGCGGCGTTTCTGGACGCTTTGAAAAAAATCAAAACCGCGCCCAACACCACGGACAATCCGGAAGACACTTACGAAGCGCTCAATAAATACGGATACGACCTTGTCGAAAGGGCAAGAAACGGAAAACTCGACCCCGTAATCGGCCGTGACGAGGAAATAAGAAACGTCATAAGGATTCTTTCCAGAAAGACGAAAAACAACCCCGTGCTTATCGGTGATCCCGGCGTCGGCAAGACCGCAATCGTTGAAGGGCTTGCACAGCGTATCGTACGCGGCGACGTCCCCGAAGGATTGAAAGACAAAAAGGTTTTCGCGCTGGATATGGGTGCGTTGATTGCGGGCGCGAAGTACCGCGGCGAATTTGAAGAAAGGCTGAAAGCCGTCCTTAACGAAATCAAAAAACAGGAAGGCAGGACGCTTTTGTTCATCGACGAATTGCACACGATCGTCGGCGCAGGCAAGACCGAAGGCAGTATGGACGCAGGCAATCTCCTGAAACCTATGCTTGCCCGTGGCGAGTTGCACTGCATCGGCGCGACGACTTTGGACGAATACCGCAAGTATATCGAAAAAGATCCCGCGCTTGAACGTCGTTTCCAACCGGTGACCGTCGATCAGCCCGACGTCGAAGACACGATTGCGATTTTAAGGGGACTGAAAGAGAGATACGAAATCTATCACGGCGTGAGAATTCACGACCAGGCACTCGTTGCGGCGGCGACCTTGTCCGACCGTTACATCACCGACAGATTCCTGCCCGATAAGGCAATCGACCTTGTCGACGAAGCGTGCGCCATGATTCGTACCGAAATCGACAGTATGCCTGCCGAAATGGACGACATCTCGCACAAGATAATGCAACTTGAAATCGAAGAATCCGCATTAAAAAAAGAAAGCGACAAACTGTCGATGGAGCGTAAGGCGAGCATCGAAAAGGAACTTTCGGAACTTAACGCGAAGTTCAACGAGATGAAAGCCCAGCTTGAAAACGAAAAGAAAAAGATTGTCGGCGTGCAGGAAACCAAAGCCGAAATCGACAAAGTGAACCTTGAAATCGAAGAAGCGAAAAGGTCTTACGACTTCACGCGCGCGGCGGAACTGCAATACGGCAAACTTCCCGAACTTCAAAAACGTCTGGAAGAAGCCGAAAGCAAGGCGGGCAAACACGAGAATTCAAGCCTGCTCCGCGACGAAGTTACGGCGGACGAAATCGCAAAAATCGTCGCAAAATGGACGGGTATCCCTGTAACGAAACTTATGGAAAGCGAGAAAACCAAACTCTTGAATCTCGGCAACGAGTTGCATAAGAGAGTTATCGGTCAGGACGAGGCGGTCACGAAAGTCGCCGACGCAATCCTGCGTTCGCGTGCGGGCATATCCGATGAAAACCGTCCTATCGGCAGCTTTATGTTCTTAGGTCCGACGGGCGTCGGTAAAACCGAGCTTGCGAAAACCCTTGCGAATTACCTTTTCGACGACGAGAGAAATATCGTGAGAATCGATATGACCGAGTATATGGAAAAGTTCAGCGTGTCGCGTCTTATCGGCGCGCCTCCGGGATACGTGGGCTACGATGAAGGCGGTCAGCTTACCGAAGCGGTAAGGCGCAAACCTTATTCCGTCGTGCTGTTCGACGAAATCGAAAAGGCGCACCCCGACGTATTCAACGTGCTTTTGCAGGTGCTTGACGACGGCAGAATTACCGACAGTCAGGGCAGAACGGTCAACTTCAAAAACACGATTATCATTATGACCAGTAACCTCGGCAGTCAGTATATTCTGGACGGCATCGACAAAGACGGCAACATCTCGGCAGAGGCAAAAGAGCAGGTTTCAGCCTTGTTGAAATCGACGTTCCGTCCCGAATTCCTGAACCGTCTGGACGACATCGTAACGTTCACTCCGCTTACTCGCGACAGTGTGAAGAAGATAATCGACTTGTTGCTTGAAAAACTCAATTCAAGACTTGAAAGGCAAAATCTGCACCTTAAAGTTACAGATGCGGCGAAAGACGTCATTATCGACGGCGGCTACGACGTAACGTTCGGCGCAAGACCTTTGAAGCGTTTCATCGAAAGCCACATCGAAACGCCGGTTGCAAGAATCATACTTTCGGGCAACCTTGACGAAGGCGACGTAATAGTCGTCGACGCGGAAAACGGCTCGCTTAAAATCGCGCCCGAAAAACTCGAAAAATAAAACGAAGAAGCATCTCAAATCGAGATGCTTTTTTAATGCGAAAAATCTGCGCTTTTGAAAAATTGAAAGCCGTGCGCGACTTGGCGCGAAAATTAAGGTTTATTTTCGTTTTGCAGTATATCGTTAAATAAAGTATAATATATCTATGGTCGGTAAAAACATCGGCCACGGAGGTTTTATGATTGAGATTAAAAATATCGTAAAAACTTATCGCCCGAAAAAAGGCGGCGAGGTGAAAGCCCTTGACGACGTAAGTCTGAAATTTCCCGAAAAAGGACTTGTGTTCATACTCGGAAAATCGGGCAGCGGAAAGTCCACCCTACTGAACGTTATGGGCGGGCTCGACACGGCGGACAGCGGCGAAATCATCATCAAAGGCAAGTCGTCCAAGGAGTTCTCCACGGGCGATTTCGACAGTTACCGCAACACGTATCTCGGCTTTATTTTTCAGGAATACAACATTCTGGAAGACTTCAACGTGGGTGCGAATATCGCGCTTGCGCTGAAACTTCAAGGGGCAAAAGCGACCGACGAAAAAATCAACGAAATTCTGGACGAAGTCGGTCTTTCAGGCTATGGAAAAAGGAAGCCCAACGAGTTGTCCGGCGGACAGAAACAGCGCGTCGCAATCGCAAGGGCGCTTGTCAAAAACCCCGAAATCATCATGGCGGATGAGCCCACCGGCGCGCTTGACAGCGGCACGGGAATACAAGTTTTCGACACCCTTAAAAAGTTGTCAAAGGACAAACTTGTCATCGTCGTTTCGCACGACCGCGAATTTGCCGAGTCCTACGGCGACAGGGTGATCGAACTTAAAGACGGCAAAGTAATTTCCGACATCGAAAAACACCGTATCGACGCCGAAGTGGAAGAGGGCGGCGCGGAAAACTACAAGGGGAAACTTTTGCGCTTCCCGAAAGGGTACAGGCTGACCGCCGACGACGTAAAGCGTATCAACGAATATCTTGAACGGGACGAGGCGTATTTGTCGCTTGACGAGAAGGTCAACGCCGACGTAAAAACCGCGTCGCACATCGACGAAGACGGGAAAATGGAGTCGTTTGCCCCCACCGACGAAAACGCGATAAAAATTTCCGATGACAAACCGTTCAGACTTATTAAATCGCGTATGCCCGTGAAAGAAAGTTTCAAAATGGGCGTCAGCGGTATGAAAACGAAGCCGTTCAGGTTGATAATTACGATTTTCTTGTGTTTCGTATGCTTTGCAATGTTCGGAATCGTGGACAGTTTTGCCGCGTACGACAGCAAGACCGCTATCGTCAACTCGATGCAAGACAGCGGCATAAAATATACCACGTTCAGAAAAACGGTGCTGGTTGACGACATCGGCGCTCAGTTCTTCACCGAAAAACGAATGTCCGACGCCGACGTCGAAAACCTGAAAAACAAGACGGGCATTGAGTTTTTGCCCGTACTGTCCGAAAGCGGCAGCGGATATTACAGCGGCGGCATCGCGAGCGTTTCCGGGAATTTCCTGAAAGACGCGACAAGCAGGGTTTATGACGGCAGCGTTTCGGGCATCGTCGAGGTCAAGGACGAAGCCACTCTGAAAAAGCACAATCTTTCGCTTATGGCGGGGCGGTTGCCGGAGCGGGACGACGAAATTGCGATAAGCGATTTTGTCTTCGATTGCTTCAAAAAATGGGGATACGCCTACGTTGACGAGAAGGGCGTTCCCGATGAAAGCAAAAATATCGAAGCGTCGGGGATTAAAAACGCCGCGGACTTTGTCAATGCAAAACCGAACCTGAAAATCGCGGGCAGCGCGATGAACGGCACGTTCAAAATCGTCGGCGTCGTGAAAACGGGCTACGATTATTCCAGATACGCCGCTCTTGACAAGACCGTCGGCAGCGACGACGACGCGCTTGATTCCTTCATGTTGCAAAGCCAGTTTTCAAGCGAGCATAACAGCGCGTTTTCGGGCTTGCTCTTTTGCGGAAAGGACTTTATTAAAAACTACCTTGCTTACGACGGCGTCGGCGGGGAAATTTACGACAGGGCGATTCTGCAAAGCGAAGAAATTAACGGAAAAACGCGCAGAATGTATATGGGCGGAGATTATCGGTACTACTTCACAACCGCCGATTACGCGGGCACCGTGTTTTTCGACAGCGGCAAAACCACGCTTTCGGATAACGAAATCGTGCTGGAAGTAAAGCAGCTTATAAACGCTTTGAAAAACGTTTATTACGACAATGCGGGAATATGCGACAAACTTGACGGCATAGAAAATTCTTCCGACAACGAAGAAATCAAAGCGACGCTTTCGCCGCTTGTGAAAGACGCGAAAATCAAAATGCAGTGCGGTGGGACTTACAACCCGTATATCACGAAAATTTTAACGATAAAAGGTTACTTCGTCGATCCCGGCGACGGCACTGTCGACAAAAGTTTCATCGGCGTGTCCGATAGCCTTGCCGCCGAAATCAAAAACGCGCCCGTCGGCAAATACGCAAGGGCGATTTCCGGCGAAAAACTTTCAAAATCCGATCTTGAAAAAGTTGTTGAGTTTTCAATGAAAAGCGAAGACGGCGTCAAGTATCCTTTGGTCAACTACGTCGTTTCGGCGGAAAATATGGTGGGCTCGATCATTGAAAACATTGCCAAAATTCTGTTGTACGTCGGTATTGGCGTTTTCGTATTTGCCGTCATACTGTTTATGACTTACATTTCGGCGTCGATATCCTACAAAAAACGCGAAATCGGCATTTTACGAGCCGTCGGCGCGCGTTCAAGTGACGTTTTCGGCATATTCTTCAACGAGGCACTTGTGATTTCGCTTATAGTATTCGTGCTTGCGACGATAGGCAGCGGCGTTGTCGTTTCCGTTGTAAACTCGTCCTTGCGCGCAACCTACGGACTGCCGATAACCCTTTTAAGTTACGGAATTCGCGAGATCGGAATTATCCTTCTGGGCTGCATCGCCACGGCACTTTTCGCAAGCTTTATACCTGTACTTAGGATTGCCCGAAAGAAACCTGTCGACGCGATTAAAAACCGATAATTCGCGCCTTTTTGAGTTTTTCCAAGAACCTGAAAATCCGTGTACGCATTAGTACACTAGGATTTTCAGAACCCCGTAAGAAACATCAAAAATCCATCAAATTCTCGGTTTTTAATAAAAGGAATTTGCGCCTTTTCGGCGGAAGTTGAAAATCCGTGGAAACACGGGGACCCCACGGGATACTGTGTACCCGTGGGGTCCCCGGTTTTCCGCTCGCAATGACAAATACTTATCCATAACTTGTCCGCAGGGCAAATATCACGCCGTAGGCATATCACTGTCAAAGACAATATCACGCCGCCGGCATATCACTGCGGAAGGGATACCTCGACATAGCTTAATTTTTATCTTTACCCATTTTCAAATAAACGTTTTTAATTCCTTCAAGTCCTGCTTTTTCGCCGTTCTCTACCGCTTTGCCGTACATTTCAATTGCTTTCTTATAGTCTTTTCTCACACCGAATCCGTTTTCATAACAGATTCCGAGATCGTGATACGCAACGCCCGAACTGTACTTTTCGGCGGCTGTCTTAAAGCATTTTACCGCTTCTTTTTTGTCTTCTTTCACGCCGTTGCCTTGAAGATAGCAAAGTCCGATATTGATAATCGCTTCGCTTTCGCCGAGATTGTATGCGTCGGTAAATAGTTCAAAGGCTTTTTTATAAGCCGTTTCGGTTTTGACGGAGTAGTAGTAATAAAGCCCCACTTGCAGACACGCCGACGGATTTTCGCCTTTAACGCTCTGTTTCAGCCAATGAAGTGCCTTATCTTTATCGGGTGTTACGCCGTAATATCCGCAAGCGTACGCCATACCGAGATTATACTGCGCGGCGGCATTGCCGAGCTTTGCGGCTCGTTTGAAAAGTTTAAGGGCGGTTTTCTCGTCCTTTTCGAGTCCGAGTTCGTCGCCGAGATACGCTTCCGCCATTCGTTCGATTGCATCGGGAAAATCCATTTCCATCGCCATCTGATAATAAAACAGCGCATTTTTATAATCTTTCTTTTGCTCTTCGCAAATCGTCGCAATCGCCCAATATAGTCCGACAACCTCCAACTCACACTGTGCGAAACAATCGAGCGCGTCGTCGTATTTGCCTTTTTTATAATAGTAATACCCTAAATCGAGCAGAGCGTCGTCCTGACAAAGGTTCGCCGCCTTTTTGAGATAATGAATATACTTCTTTTTATCGGGTTCTACGCCGTACCAACCTACTTCGTATATGCGGGCTTGCAAATAAAGGCTTTCGGGGTCGTTGTGATTCACGCCGTCCGCTAAATACGCCAACCCTTTTTCGTAGTCGTGCGGAACAAACCTGTCATTGAGATAGACGTAAGCCAAATCGAAATTAAGCGAGTATTCGCCGAGGCTCAATCCTTTTTCGTACCACTCTATGGCTTTGGGAACGTCTTTCAGTTCTTCATTGTTTAAGTAGATAAAGCCTATCTTTTTTGCAACCTCTATATCTCCGAGGTAAAAAGCACGCTCGTAATATTTCAACGCATTTTTAACGTTTTCAATCTCGGAATCTTCAATCGGCGTATTGAAATAATACAATTCGCCGAGAGATCTTGCCGCTGCCGCCACACCCAAATCGGAAGCTTTGGCGTAACACTCGATTGCTTTTTGAATATCGATTTTTACATAACCGTTTTCATAGCAAAATCCGAGACGGGCAAAACACTCCGCTTCGCCTTTGTTTGCGCCTTCCGTATAAACGTCGAACGCTTTTTTGTATTGAGAGCGGTAGCCCCAAGTGTCGCCAAGAACAGTATATGCCAAAACGCCGTTGTCGACGGCTTTTTGATAGTAAATCGTTGCGTTTTTGAAATCGGCATTTTCCATATACAAATCGCCGATAAGCGCATAGTATCTCGGTTTTTTCACCGCCAGTTTCTTATACTTTTGAATTTTCTCGCTATTTGTGCTCATATTGCCTCCTATTTTATAACGTTGCGAACGGTTTGGACGATATAAGTTTGTAATCGTCGTCGTGCGTATAGAACTGTATTATCTCTTTATTGAATTATTTATGCTGTATTTAATAGGTTCAGGGTGCTTATTTTGTAATCTACCTATAAAATCGCAAATAATATCGTAAAGGTTGTCTTTTGTATACGCAAGTTTTTCAGGAAGAACATCGTTATCAGAAATTTTACCATCGTTGAATCTTTGAGCGTATACTCCGCATTCTTTGAGATAATTCATTATGACACATATTTTTTCTTTTTCGGGTTCAGAAAAAATCGGTTGTTCAATCAATGATTGCTTTATAAATTCACAAAAATAAGTAAGATCGTCGTCCCAATTAACATTTCCGTTATCTTGTGCCTCACAACGAATATTCTCGATTTCTCGCAACAATTCTCCTTGCAAATTTCGGGCTTGTCCACTTTTGGGAACAAAGTTTTGCCATATAAATTTGCACTCTTCAAAATATTGTTGCTCATATTCTTGTTCTATCAGTTCATCTATTGAAATAGTGTTTGACATATTACGCCCTCGCGCTCCATTGAGTTTTATAACGTTGCAAACGGTTTGGACGATATAAGTTTGTAATCGTCATCGTGCGTGTAAAACTGCTCCATAAGCCAATAAATACCGCCCACTTTCTTCCTGAGTTTCTTTGTAAGCAACTCTCGCGTTATCGGCATTACCTGAAATATACTGATGTATTTATGCTCGGAAACGTAGCACTTAACTGTACTCGGCGATTTTAATATTTCGGGCAACAACAGCACCGTTCCGCAGTATTTCCCGTCGATTCCCATATCGAGCGTGTCCGAAACGGTTATGTTATCTTTTTCGTTGAACGCATATTCCGCAGTTGCCCAAAGAAGCGAGTTTAACGATAGCCAGTCCGTCGGCGCGTCTTCGTCGTCCGAAGGATTACGAATATCGACGTCGGGCGAAATAAGCATCATATACTCGTTGCGGCGATTTGCCTTCCTGCCCCAGCCAATTTCACGCTCGGGCATCAGATAATCGCTTGCGCCGATTGTACACAGTTTCCAAAACGGCATTTCGTCCGTCGGTTTGAAAACAAGCGTCGTTATCGGCTTCATATCCGTCGGCAGGACGTTCTTTTTCAGTTTCAGACTGAAAATCGGCTCTTCCCCGAAAACGGTTTTATAATGGTCGTATAGTTTTTGCTGTCTTTTGCTTTTCATCTTTACTTCAATATTGACTCCCGATTGTAAAGTTGCAAACGGTCTGAACGATATAAGTTTGTGGTCGTTGCACTTATATTATAGCATATAATTTAGTTTTTTCAATCAATATCAGGTTTGTCAAAGGGCAGAGTCTAACAAGCAAACTCTTATTTTCTTCCGTGCAACGCACTTTATGTCATTGCGAGCGTAGCGTGGCAATCTCCCGGAAGGGTAACCTTGTTATAAACCAAAAAAAGATAATTGTACTTTTGTGACGCATTCTCGGTTTTTAATTTAATGATTTATACGATTCCGAAAATTATTACAGTCGGTCATATATTTGGCAATAGTGTCATATTGACAGTTGTGCAAAAACAATAAGAGTAGGCGCGACAGTGGAAAACAAAAAGCGGTTTTAAGATTTCGACAATAAAAAACGACCGTGGGAACGGTCGTTTTTTGTGGGCGCGTGAAAAATTATAAACTTCTCAGGACTTTGTTGACTTCCGCCATATCGCATTTGCCGGCGTATTCCGTCTTGAAGTGGCGCATTACGCTTGGCACCGATTTGTCGGGCAAGGTCATAATTACGGCTCTGATTTCGTCCTCGCTCATCATTTTGGGCAGATACTTTTCGATTGCCGCGATCTGGTTGTTCAAAGACAGCACGGTGTCGGCTCTGCCAGCCTTTTCAAAGGCGTCCTTTTCTTCAAAGAGTTCCTTTTGCGTTTTTTTCAGGATTTGGACGTAGTCGGCGTCGGACATTTCCTCGCCTTTGCTGCGTTTTTCGATATTGAAGAGCATAAGTTTGTTTATGAGCGCGTTAAAAGCCGTGACGGTATCTTTGTCGTGCGCCTTCATTGCTTCGATTTTTGCTTTTTTGAAATCGTCGATATTCATAAAATCACCTCGGGAAAATTATAGTCCCAAGGCGGCGGAAAAGTCAATAAAATGCAATTAATCGTCGAGATTTGAAAACAAGGGGCTGTCGAAAAACTCCGAAAGAGAAATTGACAATCCTTCGCAAAGATACGCGATGGTTTGCAGTTTCGGATTTTGACTTCTTCCCGAGAAAATGCTGTTGACGGTGGATTGTATCACGCCGGACATCGTGCAAAGTTTATTGACGGTGATGTTTCGGTTGTTGCAGTATTCAAGAATACGCGCGGCGACCGCTTCGTTCAGTTTCATAATTTTAATCCTTTTCGTTTTTTAATGCGTTCAGCCATATTGTTTTGTCAAAGCGGGTGTTTAAGGGGCTTGTGGACGGCAAAAACACGGCGGAATCCGAAAGATATTTGTAATTTTTCAGGAATATTTCCTTTGCCTTTCCGCCGTTTAAGATAATTTTTTTGACGTTTGCCTTGTCAAGGACTTTTTGTAAGTCCGCAACCTTATAATTTTTAATCGTGCTGTCAAGGCTGCCCGTTATTTCGCACTCGGCAACGACGTCCCAAAGGGCGATTTTGTGGTTTTTAAGCAGGGCTTGCTTTTCGCCTATCGTTTCGGGCGCGGGTTCGCCAAAGGCTTCCGATAGAATTTTCCAGAATCTGTTTTGTTTGTTGCCGTAATAAAAGTTCGTCTCGCGCGAGATGACGCTCGGAAAACTTCCGAGAATCAATATTTCGCTGTTTTCGTCGAAGAACGGCAGAAATCCCTTGTAAATCATACTTGGATTATACAACAAAAAATGCGCGTGCGGTATTGATTTATCGCAAAAAGCGGGATATAATATTTCCAAACGGAAGGTGAGAAAAATGATTTTATATTTTACGGGTACGGGCAATGCGAAATATATTGCCGAAAAAATCGCAAAAGAAACGGGCGACGAAACGAAAAATATCGTGGCGTTTACCCGCGATAACGAGAAATTTTTGCAAGGGGACGGGGAACGACTTGTCCTTGTCAGCCCCGTGTACTACTGGGGTATTCCCGAATCGGTGAAAGGCTTTCTGAAAACCCTGAAAACCGCGGGAAGATATTTCGCGATAGTTCTCGAATGCGGCGGAAGCACCGGGAACGCGCAGGGCGTGTGCGAAAGATACGTGCGTCCCGACGCGGTGTTCGGCGTTGTCGCGGTCGATAATTTCTGCCCGATGTTCAAAATCGAATCCGCCGAAGAAACGGAAAAACGACTTGACGCGCTTGACGCAAAAATCGCCGTTATCGCGGACAAAATCAGGAACGAGGAAAAGGGCGACTTCAACGACGTTAAAGGTGGTTTTTATAAACTCAACACCGCGCTTTTGTATCCTATTTACGAAAAATTCGGCGGAAGAAAAACAAAGTTTTCGGTGTCCGACGACTGCGTAAATTGCGGACTTTGCGAAAGCATTTGCCCGGTGTCCGCAATAAAAATCGAAAACGGAAAGCCCGTATGGACAAAAGAAAAGTGCGATATGTGTCTGGGGTGTCTGTCAAGATGTCCGAAAAACGCAATCTCGATTAAGAACTCTTTGAAAAACGGACGCTATGTAAATCCGCGCGTCAAATTCTGAAAATCCCGAAAATAATTTTGAAAAAGCAGCCTTTGCAAGGCTGTTTTTTGTTGCCTTTTTATCATATCTTATATAAAATAACATTAAGTAATTTCTGTGTAGGTAAAGAGGATGCAAAAGAAGTTATCAAAGATTTCACACGGTTTGAAAAAAATTCCCGAAGGTATCGTAAAACTCAAATGGGTGTTTCTCGTGCTGTTCGTCGCGCTGTCGATATTCGGCGCGGTGATGATTCCGCATACAAAAATCAACTATGACCTGACGGGTTATCTGCCTGCGAATTGCGATTCGTCAACCGCTCTCGAACTCCTGAAAAAAGAGTTTGACGACAAGGGCATGGCGTACGTTATGGTAAAGGACGTTACACCCGAAAAAGCAGGCGAAATCAAAACGAGGCTGGAAAAAGTCGAAGGCGTCGCGACGGTTACTTACGTTGAGAGTATGAACTACAAAAACAACTCGGCTCTCTATACCGTAACGCTGAAAGACTATGACTCGACGGCAGGTGCGTTTGACGCGGTAAAAGACGTAATCGACGCTTTATCCGACGAAAAAGCATATTTATCAGGTCAATCTGCATTTTCATACTACACAAAGCTTGAAACCGAACAAAGCATAATGAAGCTTGGAATCGCAATCGTCGTGATTATTCTTCTGGTTATGCTGTTTACGTCGAAAACCTATTTCGAACTCATCGTGCTCATCCTCGTTTTCGGCGCGGCGATGGCGATAAACATGGGGACGAATTTCTTGTTCGTTAACGGTATTTCTTATATTGCGAATCTGGTCGCGCTCGTGCTGCAACTCGCGCTGTCGCTTGACTACTCGATTATCCTTTTGCACCGCTATATGGAAGAAAGGGATAACGGCGAAGACGCAAAAACCGCAACGGTTACCGCACTCACGAAAGGACTGCCCGAAATTCTGTCAAGTTCCCTTACGACGGTGGCGGGGCTTGCCGCGCTTATGCTGATGACGCTGTCAATCGGCGCGGAAATCGGGTTGTCGCTTGCAAAAGGTATCGTCATTTCGATGGCGACGGTCATATTCTTTATGCCCGCGCTTCTCGTGATTTTTGACAAACCCATTCAAAAAACCCGTCATAAATCTTTCGTGCCGAACGTAACAAAGCCCGCGCGCGCAATCGTCAAAGCAAGAAAAGTTATCGTGCCGGCGTTTTTGCTTATCGCAATCCTTGCGGGAGTCGCGCAAGGTTTCAACAAATATTCGTTCAACTACAACAGCGGCTCGCTTATCGTCGCGCCGAAAAAGGTCATCGAAGATACGGGCTTCGGCACGCTTAACTCGCTTGTCGTGGTTGTGCCGAAAGGCGACGCCGAAAAAGAACGCCAACTTGTGAAATACGTGGAGTCTTTCGACCTTATCGACAAATCGCAGACGACCGCGCTTGCAACGATAAACGTATATTCTTTCATCGATCCGAACGCAACCGAGAAACTTTATTTGACCGACGAGGTGTCGAAAAAGGACATCGGGAATTTAATTGATAAAATCCCGTCCGACGCGGGAGTAAATCCGTTGATTATCAAACCTATAATCGAGGGTTGGTTTGACGATTACGTCAAAAAATATCTGCCCGAAGGTACCAAACCAAGCAAAGCCAAAGTCAGACTTATTGATTTGTTGGATTTTGCCGTCCGCGAAAAGTTCGACGCGATTTCCAGGTTTATAGGGGACGATCCCGAAAAGCTTGCGTATCTTGAACAGATCAAACAAATTTCCTTTGCAAAGGCAAATCTCGAATCCGAAAACTATTCCCGCATTACGTTCAACATCAACGGCGGGGTGGAAGACGACGACGTATTTGAACTTGTCAAAACCTTGAAATCGGGCGTGTCCGACTTTTACGAGGAAAGATATATCACCGGCGAAAGCGTCGTGTGCTATGAGATGAGCGAATACTTTATGAAAGACAACCTTATGGTGTGTCTGTTCACCGATTTGTTCATTCTGGTTATATTGCTTATAACGTTCAGGAATATTTCGCTTCCGATAATCCTTATTCTGGCGATTCAGGGCGGAATTTTCATCAACTTTGCGATCCCGTTCTTGTCCAAGACGTCGATTTCGTTCATCGGCTACCTTATAATAAGCGCGATACAGATGGGCGCGACAATCGACTACGCAATCGTACTTACCAACAGATACCGCGGCATAAGGAAAGATTTCACCGACCGCTACGACGCAATGGCCGCCGCAACAAACGCCGTGTTCCCGACAATTCTGACGTCGGGCGTCATTCTTACGGCAACCGGCTTCGTTATGAGTATGCTGTCGTCGGGTGTGGTTGCGCAACTCGGGCTGTTGCTGGGCGTAGGCACGCTGACGTCGATAATCATCGTGTTGTTCGTCCTGCCGTCGCTTCTTCTGGTGACAGAGAAAGTCGTCGATAAAACCGACTTTTCAAAACTGTTCAGAAGAAAACAAAAAGCCGCCGTCGAAGAAGTTACGCTAAGCCCCGACTTCACGGAGCCTTCCGACAACGCCGTAAAGGCACAGAAAACCGAAAACGAACAAGGTTGATTTTGCTATCGTAAATGAGTTGACAAAAAAGATATTTCGCATTATCATTTTCATATCAATATAAAAGGGCGTATTATGAAAAACTTCGTCGAAAACAAGTTTTATTACTATTACTTTCAAAACAACGTTTCATTCTGCAAGGGACGCTGAAAGTCGACGCACTTTTTTTTCAGGTAAGTTAGCGATTCCTTTGCGGAATCGCTTTTTTTATACGAAAAACCGCGCCGATTTGCAATATATGCGGAAAACGGCGCGAAATATGTGAAAAAACGATGGTTTTATAATCAAAATTGATTATAATGGAAAAGACAGAGGTTTATATGAAAGATATTTTGGACGCAAGGAACGAAATCAACGAAATCGACAAACAAATGGCGCAGCTTTTCCAGAAAAGAATGGAAGCCGTGAAAGACGTCGCCGTGTATAAGAAGGACAACGGTCTGTCCGTCCGCGACCTTTCCCGCGAGGCGGAAGTCGCAAAACGCAATTCAAAATTCGTCACGGACGAAAGCCTGAAACCGTATTACGTCGACTTCATCAGAAACACGATCGACGTGTCCTGTAAGTATCAGGAATCGCTGCTTCGGAATATGACCGTCGCGTACTGCGGCGTGGAGGGGGCGTTTGCACACATCGCCGCGAAGAAAATGTTCCCGACCGCGACGTACAAGTCCTGCGCGACTTTTTCGGAGGCGTACGAGGGCGTCGAAAAGGGCGACTACGACTGCGCCGTGCTTCCGCTTGAAAACAGTTACGCCGGGGAAGTCGGCGAGGTTATGGATCTGACGTTTTCGGGCGATTTGCATATAAATCAGGTTATCGAAGTGCCGATCACGCACAATCTTCTGGCGTTGCCCGGCGCAAGCGTCGACACGATAAAAACCGTCGTGAGCCACCCGCAGGCGCTTATGCAGTGCGCGGATTTCATAAAGAAAAACAATTTTGAGGTAAAGACGTATTCCAACACCGCGCTTGCCGCAAAGTTCGTCAAAGACAGCGACGACAAAACGATTGCCGCGATTGCCTCCGACGAAACCGCAAACGTTTTCGGGCTCGATATCATTGAAAAAAGCGTCAACGACGTGAAAACCAACACGACGAGATTCGCCGCGTTTTCAAGGGTTGAAAATACGCCGTTTTGCCTTACGAAAAGGGAAAACGAAAACTTTATTCTGGTGTTCACGGTGCAGAACGAATCGGGCGCGCTCGCAAGCGCGTTGAACATAATCGGCGCACACAACTTCAATATGCGCGCGCTTCGTTCCCGTCCGATGAAAAACCTGAAATGGAATTACTATTTTTACATCGAGGCGGAAGGAAACGTCAATACGCAAAACGGAAAAGAACTTATGCAAGAGCTGTCCGCGCTTTGCGCCAAGTTGAAACTTGTCGGCAGCTACTTCTCGGACGAGGAATACGAAAAATGATTATACCCGTAAATCTTGACGAAAAATACGACGTCATCGTCGAAAACGGCGCGCTTGACGACGCGGAAAAACACCTTAACCTTAACAGAAAGGTTCTGGTTCTGACCGACGACGGAGTGCCCGAAACGTACGCCGAAAAAGTCGCAAAAAAATGCGAAACCCCCGTTGTCGTGACACTTAAACACGGCGAAGAAAGCAAAAATTTCGACAACTTCAAACATATCCTTTCCGTTATGCTTGAAAACTCGTTTTCAAGGAAAGATTGCGTTGTGGCTGTCGGCGGCGGCGTTGTCGGGGATATCGGAGGATTCGCCGCGTCGTGTTATATGCGCGGCGTCGATTTTTACAACGTGCCGACAACCCTTTTGTCGATGGTGGACTCGTCAATCGGCGGGAAAACCGCAATCGACTTTATGGGCGTGAAAAACGTTGTCGGCTCATTTTATCAGCCGAAAGCGGTCGTGGTCGACCCTCGCGTTTTAAGCACGCTTGACGACAGACAATTTTACGCAGGGCTTGCGGAGTCGATAAAAATGGCGGCGACGTCGGACGCATCGCTTTTTGAATTTATCGAAAACGCCGACGTGAAACGCGACGTGAAAGAAATCATCGAAAGGTCGATACTCATCAAAAAAGCCGTCGTGGAAAAGGACGAAAAAGAAGAGGGATTAAGAAAGGTTCTGAACTTCGGCCACACCGTCGGTCACGCAATCGAAAGCGCGGAGCAGGGTAAACTTTTGCACGGCGAATGCGTTGCGACGGGTATGCTGTACGCATGCTCCGACGGTGTAAAAACGCGCCTTGAAAACCTTATGACAAAGTTTGGTCTTCCCGTCAGAACCGAAAAAACGGCGGCGCAACTTCTGCCGTACATCACGCACGACAAAAAAGCGAGCGGCGGAAAAATCTCGACGGTGTACGTCGACGAAATCGGAAGTTTCAAATTTATCGACCGCACCGCGGAAGAAATACTTTTAATATCGGAGAAAAAGAAATGAAAAACACGTTCGGAAACAGCATTTCGCTTACCGTATTCGGCGAAAGCCACGGCGAATGCGTCGGCGCGGTTATCGACGGACTCGCGGCGGGAATCGTCGTTGACGAAAACCTGATAAGGGAAGACCTTAAAAGGCGCGCTCCGGCGACGAGCACGGACACCGCGCGCCGCGAAAACGACAATTTCAAAATTGTGAGCGGCGTGAAGGACGGCAGGACGACGGGCGCTCCGATTTGCGTGATTGTCCCAAACGAAAATACGAAAAGCGGCGACTACGATTACGGTATCGCGCGGCCGTCGCACGCCGATTACACGGCGTTTTGCAAATATCACGGATATGAAGACTACCGCGGCGGCGGACACTTCTCGGGGCGCGTAACGGCAGGGATAGTTGCTGCCGCTTCGATTGTAAAAAGCGCGCTGGAAAGCATCGGAATTAACATTGCGACGCACGTCATTGAATGCGCGAATGTGCAGGATAAGCCGTTTAACGACATCAAAAACGAGATATTAACCGTTAAATCCGCAACATTCCCCGTTATCGACAAGGCACAAGGGAAGAAGATGCAGGAAGAAATCGAAAAAGCGAAAGCCGACGGCGACAGCGTCGGCGGCGTCACCGAAACCGCAATAATCGGACTGCCCGAAGGCGTCGGAGAGCCGTGGTTCGACAGTGTTGAAAGCATACTCTCGCACGCGCTGTTTTCAATCGGCGGGATTAAGGGTGTGGAATTCGGCAACGGCTTTGAAATGACAAAAATGAGAGGAAGCGCCGCAAACGACGCGTTCGCTTTGGAAAACGGAAAAGTCGTAACGACTACGAATAACAACGGCGGCGTAAACGGCGGAATCACCAACGGTATGCCCGTGATTTTCAAGTGCGCCGTAAAACCCACGCCGTCCATTTACAAAACGCAGAAAACGATAAACTTTTTGAAAAACGAAGAGACCGAAATCAATATTCGCGGCAGACACGATCCCGCAATAATAAGAAGGATTTGTCCCGTTATCGACGCGGTCGCAGCGCTTGCCGTCGCCGATCTTCTGCAACAAAAATACGGCGCGGACGTCATGACAAAAGGTATCGGAAAATGAAATACGGGCTCATCGGAAAACCGCTCGGACACAGTTTCTCGCGCGAAATACACGCACTCATTGCGGACTACGATTATCGTCTTTTTGAAATCGACGAGGACGAGTTGTCGCGCTTTTTTCAAGAACGCGATTTTTCGGGCATAAACGTTACGATTCCTTACAAGCAGGCGGTGATTCCGTTTCTGGACGAAATATCCGACGAGGCGAAAAAAATCGGCGCGGTGAACACGATTGTCAAAAAGGAAGGGAAACTTTTCGGATTCAACACCGACTTTTTCGGCATGCGCGCGCTCATCAAAAGCGCGGGGCTTGACCTTGAAAACAAAACCGTTCTGATACTCGGCACGGGCGGCACGTCGAAAACCGCCGTTGAGGTTTCAAAAAGCCTTGGCGCGACGGAAATCGTGAAAGTGTCAAGAAAAAAGTCTTCGGACACGGCGACATACGACGAAGCGTACGAAAAGTATTCGGGCGCGGACGTCATCATAAATACGACGCCTGTCGGAATGTTTCCAAATGCCGACAAAACGCCCGTCGACGTTAAAAAATTCAAAAATTTGCAGGGCGTTATCGACGCGGTTTACAACCCCCTTCGCACAAATTTCGTGCTTGACGCCGAAAGTATCGGCGCGAAAGGGCGCGGCGGACTGTATATGCTTGTGGCGCAGGCGGTTTATGCGTCGGCGTTGTTTCTGGATAAAACCGCAGACGAGAGCGTCATCGACAAAACGTATGCCCGCATACTGAAAGAAAAGCGCAATATCGTGCTTTGCGGTATGCCGTCTTCCGGGAAAACGACCGTCGGGAAAGCGCTTGCAAACGATTTCGGAAAAAGATTTATCGACACCGACGACGTCGTGGTTGAAAAACGAAATGAATCCATAAGCGATATTTTTGAAAAGTACGGCGAAGGAGAATTTCGGAAGGAAGAGCGGCTTGCAATCGAGGAATTGTCAAAAGAGAACGGGCTTGTCATCGCAACGGGCGGCGGCGCGGTGCTGGACGAAAACAACGTCCGCGCGCTCAGACGAAACGGCGTAATTCTGTTTCTGGACAGAAGCCTTGAAAACCTTGTCGCAACTGCCGACAGACCATTGTCGTCAGACACCGAAAAACTCAAAAATCTTTTTGAAAAAAGATACGACGTTTATAAGTCGTGCGCGGACGCGGTAATCCCCGCAGACGGCGAAATCGCCGACGTTGTCGAAAAAATAAAAGGAGTTTTATTATGAAATTTCTTATTCTGAACGGACCGAATATCAATATGCTGGGCATAAGAGAGCCTAATATTTACGGCAGGGAAACGTACGATACCCTTGTCGAAAAGGTCAAAGAGCACGCGGAAGAAATCGGCGTGGAGGTCGAGTTTTTCCAGTCGAACCACGAAGGCGCGCTCATCGACGAAATCCAGCGCGCGTACTTTTCGCACGTTGACGGCATCGTGTTCAATCCCGCGGGATATACGCATACGAGCATTGCGCTTGCCGACGCCGTGAAAGCCGTGTCGATACCCACCGTCGAGGTGCATATTTCGTACGTCAGCGAAAGGGAAACGTACAGACAGATAAGTTTCGTCCGCGCGGTCGCAATCGACACCGTCGAAGGGCAAGGGCTTAACGGTTACCTTATCGCTATGGACGCGCTCAAAAATCATCTTATAAATAATGAAGGTTAAAATTCTGCCGTCAAAAACGTCGGGCGAAGTTTCGGCGCCGCCGTCAAAAAGTTTTGCTCACCGATATCTTATCGGCAGCGTTTTGTCGCGCGGAAAGTGCGTGATAAAAAATATTGCGGACAGCGACGATATTTCGGCAACGCTTTCGTGCATCGAACAACTTGGCGGAAGCGTAACGAAAGACGGAAATACCGTGACCGTTATTCCGACAAACGAAAATCAAATCGAAAACGCGGTTTTCGACTGCAAAGAAAGCGGCAGTACGCTGAGGTTTTTTATCCCCGTCGTGCTTGCGACAGGCGCGAAAAACTGCACGTTTTTAGGGAGCGAAAGACTGCTTGCGCGCGGGATAAAGGAATACGAAAAACTTTTTGAAAACAGCGACGTAACTATAAAATCCGACGAAAAATCAATCGAAACAAGCGGAAAACTAACGGCGGGGAATTACGAGATAAGCGGCGAGGTCAGCAGTCAATATACAACCGGAATGTTGTTTGCATTGTCGGTACTTGACGGCAAAAGCACGCTTAAAATCACGGGAAATGTCGAAAGCCGCGCTTACGTCGATATGACGATAAAAGTTTTGAAAGACTTCGGCGCGGACATTGCGGAACCCGAAAAAAACTTTTTTGAAATAAACGGAAAAGGACGACTTTCGCCCGGCGAATTTACAGTTGAGGGCGACTGGTCGAACGCCGCGTTTTTAATTGCGCTTTCCCGCCTTTTGGGGACAATAAGCGTTTCGGGACTCAACGAAAACAGCGTGCAGGGCGACAGATTTTCAAGCGTCGCATTTGACGCGCTGGACGGCGAAAACGCCGAAATCGACCTTAAAGACTGTCCCGACCTTGCGCCGATACTTTTTGCGTACGCCGCATATAAAAACGGCGGAAAGTTCACAAACACAAGGCGGTTAAGGGTGAAAGAAAGCGACCGCGCAAACGTTATGGCGGAAGAACTGAAAAAATTCGGCGCAAATGTTAAAGTGTACGAAAACAGCGTTGAAATTGAAAAAACGCAACTTAAACCGCCGATTGTGCCGCTTTGCGGTCACAACGACCACCGCATCGTAATGGCGCTTTCGGTGCTTGCGGCAGTGTTTGGCGCGGAAATCGACGGGGCGGAAGCAGTAAACAAAAGTTATCCCGATTTCTTCCGCGTCATAAAAAAAGCAGGAGTAAACGTATATGAAATTCGATAAAAACACAAAAATCCTGATCGTAGGGCTTGGACTTATCGGCGGCAGTTACGCAAAGGCGTTGTCGGACGAAGGATACTTTGTCGGCGCAATCGACAAAAAGAAAAGTTCGGTTGAGTACGCGTTGAAAAACGGGCTGATACAGGTTGGCGAGACAAGCGTGAAAAAAGATTTCGTAAAGGACTTTGACCTTATCGTTTTTGCGCTGTATCCGCACGATTTCATAAACTGGATCAAGGAATATCAATCATCAATAAAGTCGGGCGCGCTTATCACCGACGTTACCGGTGTGAAGTCGTTCGTCGTCGAAAACGTGCAGAAAATTCTTCGTGGCGACTTGGAATTCGTGGGGGCGCATCCGATGGCAGGCAAAGAAGTCAGCGGCGTCGAAAACGCCGATCCGAAAATCTTTGTCGGGGCAAATTACATCGTGACGCCCACGAAAAGGAATACCGACGAAAACGTGCAGGCGGTGAAAGACCTCGGCCGCGCGCTCGGTTTTGAAAGAATATCGTCGCTTTCGCCCGAAGAGCACGATGAAACGGTGGGGTTTTTGTCGCATCTGACGCATTGCATCGCCGTATCGCTGATGGTATCCAAAAAGTCGCACCATCTTGCCGAATACACGGGCGATTCCTTCCGCGACCTTACCCGCATCGCAAAAATCAACGACGAAATGTGGAGCGAACTTTTCCTTGCAAACAAGGACGAACTCTTAAAACAAATGGACCTGTTTGAAGAAAAATTCAACCAACTGAAAGAAGATATTAAAAACGATAATCGTGAAAAAATAAGAGAAACGCTGCGCGAATCCACGGCGCGCCGCAAAGTGTTTGACAAAGACGCAAAGGAGACAAAATAAATGAATCTCGAATTCAAAAGAAAACTGCCGACGTTGCAGGAAATCAAGGCGATGTATCCGCTTGACGACGCGCTTGCGGCACACAAAAAAGATACCGACGCCACACTCAAAAACATTTTTTCGGGGAAGGATAACCGCCTGCTTCTGGTAATCGGGCCGTGTTCCGCCGACAGAGAGGACGCCGTTCTCGACTATATTTCAAGGCTTAGGCGCGTGCAGGAAAAGGTCGCCGACAAAATCGTCATCGTGCCGCGCATTTATACCAACAAACCGCGCACGACCGGCGACGGCTACAAGGGAATGCTGCACCAGCCCGATCCCAACGCCGACGAAAATATGCTGAAAGGGCTGATCGCCATAAGGAAATTGCACATAAAGGCGCTTAACGAAACGGGATTTTCCTGCGCGGATGAAATGCTTTATCCCGAAAACCATCTGTATCTGTCCGACGTGTTGTCGTACGTTGCGGTCGGCGCAAGGTCGGTTGAAAACCAATTCCACAGGCTCACGGCAAGCGGGCTCGATATTCCCGTCGGCATGAAAAACCCGACAAGCGGTGATTTGTCCGTTATGATGAATTCGATACGCGCGGCGCAGCACCCGCATACGTTCGTGTATTCGGGGTGGGAAGTGAACAGCGCGGGAAATACGCTCGCGCACGCGATACTGCGCGGTTCGGTGGATAAAAACGGACAGGCAATCCCGAATTACCATTACGAAGACCTTATCAAACTTTGCGATCTGTACGCGAAAAGCGGGCTTGAAAACCCCGCCGTCATCGTCGATACCAACCACTCGAATTCGGCAAAAAAATTCGACGAGCAACCGCGCATCGCAAAAGAAGTGTTGCACAGCACGCGTTATTCCAAAGGTATCGGAGAAATGGTGAAAGGGCTGATGATCGAATCGTATATCGAGGACGGCTCGCAACCGTCGGACGGCAAAATTTACGGGAAATCCATCACCGACGCATGCCTCGGGTGGGATAAAACCGAAAGGCTTATTTACGACATTGCGGATTTAAGATAAAAAAATTAACGATAAAGTCGATAATTCTTCAAAAAAAAACGAAAAATAAAAGCGCGGACAAAACGTCCGCGCTTTGTATTATACAACCGTATTAAAAGAATCTTGCGACAAGGTCTTTGGAGTATTGCACCGTTTCTTCCATATCGCCGAAGCTCATGATTTCGCCGGCATAATAGGTGTTGAGCTGACCTTGCATACTTTCGACTTTTTCATACCAGCCGTCGGCGTAGTCTTTCTCAAACACATGGGGGAAGTAATACCACTTTCTCTCATAGACGCATTTGTCGATGTCGATGCCGCAAAGTTTCATATCGTCCCAAGCCATCTTTTTCGCTTCTTCGTAGGTTTTGAGTTCCTTACCCTTGTAGTTGCGCAGGACGTAAGTTGTAAGAACCTGATTGGGTTCGTTCTTCCATCTGTGATAGAACACCATAAGGTGGCCGAGTCTTTCGGGAACCATGTTGTCGAAGAGATAGCCCGACATATCGGGATAATAAGTGCCTTTCTTGCAGGTGACTGCGGTGACGTCGTAGCGTTCGTAATCGATTTTCGAGAAGAGCGCTTTTTCCTGTTCGGTCGCGTCGAAGTAGGAAGGCAGATGTTGCAGGGGAGAGGTAACGATGATTTTGTCGTATTCTTCCATTTCGTCGCCGATATAAACCTGAACTTTGCCGTTTTCACGCGTAACTTTCGTGATGTTGACGTTGAGGCGGGCGGGGTGTTGAAGCTTCTCATTGACCGCTTCGTAAATGCTTTGCGTGCCGTCTTGCCACGTCCACAAATCTTTGTTTACGAAGTACATTGCGGTTGCGAAGTCAAGGTATTTCAAGACGTATGCCGCGGGGATTTCGTCAAAGAAGCCGTATCCGAACGCGGTGTAAGGCCCGATCCAGATTTCCTGTGCAAGTTCAACCTTGTTGAGTTTGCAGAAATCCTTGAAATTCATGCACAAATCTTTGAGGTTGGGGTTTTCGCCGACAACGTGTTCGCCGGTGACCGGATCGTACCCGTCGTATTTACCCTCGGAAATTCCCTTGTGGCCGGTGTATTGATATCCCTTGTACTTGGTCGCAAGAAGCGTGCCGAGTTTTTTGACCTGTGATTTCATCTTCAAAAGATGCGGGATAAGCAGGGGGTTTTTCTTCGGGTTGAACGGATCGTACGGTTTGCCGTTCATTTTGCGATACGCACGTTCGAGTTTCGGTCCGTTGTGATCGACGCCGCCGAATAATTCAAGCTCATGCACGGCGTAATACGTCGGGCAACCCATAATCGCACCCATTTCAAATCGCTTTCCGTCATGATACGGAGAGTGGCATTTTCCGCCGACGTGGTCTTCTTTTTCAAGAATCGAATAATCGGTATAGCCGTTCTTTTCAAGATGGACTGCCGCGCTTAATCCCGCGGGACCGGCGCCGATGATACAAATCTTTTCATTCTTTGCCATAATAATCTCCTTGAACTGAGTAAGTCTTGCGACCTACAAATTATTTTTATTACAAAATAATTATATCATCTATTTTTTCATTGTAAATACTTTTGTGAAAATTTTGACGAAAAAAATCAAAAAGTTGCGTTTAAGTATTCACAACGTAATTTCGGCGTGGTATAATGAGATTGATTTAAGAGGTGAAAAAATGAAATTTACGTCTTTTGTTCAACTTTTGCACAGCGGCGCGACGAATTATCCCGACAACGTTGCGCTCTTGTACGACGAGGGCGGAACGACGGTCAAAAAAACGTACGCGCAGTTATACGCCGACGTCAAAGATCGCGTCCGCGCGCTTGAAAGTATGAAAGAAACCTGCGTGGGTATTCTCGAAGCGCCGTCGGAAAAATGGATTGTCGATATGTTCGCGTGCGTGATTGCCGGAAAGCAAACGGTGCTACTCGACGCGATGTCGGACGCCGCGACGCTCCAAAAATGCGTTCTTGCAACCGACGTCGAAACTATTCTCACCGACAACCTGACCGCGCCGTATGCGACCGCGTTGACGTTTTGCCCGCATACGCTGAACAGGACGGACGGAGAAGGCGATATATTGTTTTTCACGTCGGGCACGACCGAGTCTTCAAAAGCGGTGGTGCTGACCTCGAAATCCCTTTGCGCCAGCGCCTGGAACGGACAGGAAAGATGCCCGTGCAACGAAAACGACAATCTGCTTTGCATCCTTCCGCTCACTCACGTTTTCGGGTTCGTATGTTCGATGCTGTGGCCGTTGTCGCAGGGCGCGTGCGTGTCGTTGACAAGGGGGCTTCGTTATCTCCCGTTCGACGCGAAATATTTCAATCCGACGATTATATCCGTCGTGCCGTCCGCGTTGAAATTCCTTTTGAACTTTAACGCGCTTAACGATAATTTGCGTATGGTGCTTGTCGGCGCGGGCCCCGCAAGCGAGCAGGTGCTGGACGCCGTGAAAGCAAAAGGCGTCGAAATCCGCTTTGGCTACGGGCTGACCGAAACGTCAAGCGGCGTTGCCATAAGCACGGGAGAAAATCCGTTTGCGATGACGCCGTGTCCCGACGACGAAATCACGCTTTCGGACGACGGCGAAATATTGATAAAATGCCCCGAATGTATTATGAAAGGGTATTACAAAAACAAAACCGCAACCGACGAAGTGCTGATAAACGGCGTGTTCCATACGGGCGATCTCGGCAAATTCGACAAAGACGGCAACCTTTATATCACGGGCAGAAAAAAAGATATCCTCGTTCTTGAAAACGGCACGAAAATTTATCTTGCCGAGTGGGAGACGGAACTTCAAAAAGCATTGAATATCGACGATATCGCGCTCGCGCAAAAAGACGGCGTCGTGACGTTGTTCGTCGGCGACAAGGACGGCAATATCGACAAGGACGACGTGAAAAACAAAGTAAACGAATTCAACAAAACAAAATCTTTCGACCGACAAATCGGGGACGTCAGGATTATGCCGCACGCCCTTGAAAGGACGGCGACGGGCAAAATAAAACGCTGGGCTTTATAACGACGTATTCTGCACAAAGGAGTATAAAAATGCAAGTAACAAAACAAGAAATTCAGGACAACCTTACAAAGCTGGTAAAACAATACATTCCTTCTCTTCAAAACGAAGAAATCACGCGCGAAACCCCCATCAATTCAAAGGGGTACGAATCGCTCAATTACATATATATCGTATGCACGCTTGAAAGCGACTACAACGTTAAAATTCCCGATAAGGTGTGGATGAAACTACGCAGCGTCGGCGAAGTCGTGGACGCGGTTTACGATATGGCAACGAAAAAATAATTTTGCGGATTTTCGCAAAACAGCCGCTTAATCATATCAAAAATATGGATAAAGTTAATGATTTAATATATACGGTCCATAAGAAGATGCTTGCCGACGACGTTACGATGTTTCGGAAATTGCGCCCGTCGGTGCTTTTACGGCTCATTCAGGAAATATCCATCGCGCACACCGAAGCACTTGGCGCAGGCAGGGAGAAAACGCTTGACAAAGGCGTTTTGTGGGTTGTCGCAAGAATGAAAATCGAAATAAACAGACTACCTTCTTACGACGAAACCGTTACCCTTGAAAGCTTTGCGGGCAAAACCTTGCGCGTGCTTTTCCCGCGGTATTACGAGATGCTGGACGAAAGCGGTAATACGCTTGTCAAAGCAAGCGCGGTATGGCTCCTGATGGACGAAAAAACAAGGCATATGGCGTTCCCCGAAGAGTACGGCGTGGAGATCCCGTCCCTTGAAAAAGATATCGGGATTGCTCTTCCGTGCGGCGTTTCGCCGGGCACTCAGAAAAACAAGAAAAATTTCGTGGCGTCATACAGCAGGGTTGACATCAACGGGCATATGAACAACAGCAAATACGTCGACGAAGCCGAAGACCTGCTTGGCGCGGAATACCTTGAAACTCACGAAATGAAGTCGCTTGAAATCGAGTTCAAGTCCGAGATAAAATACGGCGCGCACGTTCGTTTGGAATACACGATAAACGGGGACGAACTTACCATGGCGGGATACGTGAGAAAACGCCCGTGTTTTGCGCTCATGGCAAAGTTTGCGCGCACGGAAAAGAAGTAAAATATTTTTGTGATTTTCGAGTACGCGATATTAAAAATATTTGACGATACCGCGCGATTATGATAAAATGCAGGCAAATAAGGGAGTAATCGGCACCCTTCACCCGGGGTGTAATAAAGCCGCTAACACGAGCGCAAACTCCGGTTTTATTTGAAATGATGAGACTTATCCGTAAGGATAGGTCTTTTTTTATTTTCCGAAAGCCGGAACAAAACGATATCGACCTTACGAACAAAACGTTACAAACAAAATTTTTAACGATAGATATAGGAGTTTTTATGAAACACTATCTTGAAAACATCGACGAAGTTTGTCGGGACGTGAAAACGGGCGTCGACGGCATAACTTCGCAAGAGGCGGAATCTCGTCTTGAATCAAACGGCAAAAACAAACTTGCCGAGGGTAAAAAAGAGCCGATTATTCTGCGTTTGTTGAAGCAGTTTATTGAGCCGATGACGCTGATACTCATCGTCGCCGCGATAATTTCGGGTATTCTGACTGCGGTCAACAATTCTTCCGGCGGCAAAAAAGAGTTTCCGTCCGACGTAATCATTATAATGGCGGTCGTCATCATCAACGCGGTTCTCGGCGTCGTGCAGGAGAGCAAGGCGGAAAAAGCCATCGACGCGTTGCAAAAAATAGCCGCTGCCACGTCAAAGGTCATAAGGGACGGAAAACTCGTCGTCGTAAAAAGCGAAGATCTGGTCGTGGGCGACGTTATCGTCCTTGAAGCGGGCGACGCGGTTCCGGCGGACGCGCGAATTATCGAGTGCGCGAGTATGAAAGCCGAAGAAGCCGCGCTCACCGGCGAGTCCGTTCCCGTGCTTAAAACGTCGGACGCCATAAGCGCACAAAGCGGGGAAGTACCTCTCGGCGACAGGAAAAACATGGTATTTATGGGCAGCACCGTCGTTTACGGCAGAGGCAAGGCGGTTGTCGTCGCAACGGGTATGGACACCGAAATGGGCAAAATCGCGACCGCGCTCACTCAGGCAAAGGAAAGCAAAACGCCCCTTCAACAAAAACTTTCGCAACTCAGCAAGGTGCTTACGTATCTCGTAATCGGCATTTGCGCGGTGATTTTTGCGGTCAGTATGATTCGCGCCGCCGCCACAGGAACGCTTAAAGCGAACACTGCCGCGACGATACTCGATACGTTTATGGTTGCGGTATCGCTTGCCGTTGCGGCAATTCCGGAAGGTCTTGCGACGGTTGTAACGATCGTGCTTTCAATCGGCGTAACGAATATGTCAAAGCGCAACGCGATAATAAGAAAACTCACCGCCGTCGAAACGCTCGGATGCACGCAAATCATCTGCACGGACAAAACGGGCACGCTTACTCAAAATAAAATGACGGTTGTCGACCATTACGGCAGCGACGAAAATCTGCTTGCAAACGCAATGTCGCTTTGCTCTGACGCCGAGTTCGACAAGGACAAAGGAGAGGCAGTCGGAGAACCTACCGAGTGCGCGCTTGTCAATTACGCGGCGACGCTCGGACTCGATAAAAACAATCAAAAAGAGATTTATCCCCGCATAGGCGAAATACCGTTCGATTCCATGCGTAAGATGATGACCACCGTCCACAAGGACGAAAACGGCAATATTCTGCAATTCACGAAAGGCGCACCCGACGAAATTGTCAAACGCTGTTCGTTTTATCTCAAAGACGGAAAAGCGGTTAAAATGGACGAAGGGAAACGCAATGAAATTCTTGTCGCAAACAAAGAGATGGCGGACAGGGCGCTTCGCGTGCTTGCAGTCGCTCAAAAACGTCTTGATTTTGAAAAAAGCGAATATACCACCGAAAACGACGAAAAAGATATGTGTTTCGTGGGGCTTGTGGGTATGATAGATCCCGTTCGTCCCGAGGTCAAGCCTGCAATCGACGAGTGTAAAAAAGCGGGTATTCGTCCCGTTATGATCACGGGCGACCATAAGGATACCGCGGTTGCCATCGCAATGCAACTTGGGATTATCACCGATCCGTCGCAGGCAATCACGGGCGCGGATCTTGACAAAATCAGCGACGAAGATTTCGCAAACGACGTGGAAAAATATTCGGTTTATGCCCGCGTGCAACCCGAACACAAAACAAGAATCGTCAACGCCTGGCGCGCAAAAGGATACATAACCGCAATGACCGGCGACGGCGTCAACGATGCTCCGTCAATCAAAAACGCCGACATCGGTGTGGGTATGGGCATCACGGGCACCGACGTCACGAAGAACGTCGCGGATATGATACTCACCGACGACAACTTCGCGACAATTGTTTCGGCAGTGGGCGAGGGAAGACGTATTTATGACAATATCCGCAAATCCATTCAGTTCTTGCTGGCGTCCAATCTTTCGGAAGTGCTGTCCATTTTCATCGCGACGCTTGCCGGGTTCACCATATTTAAGCCCGCGCATCTGCTTTGGATAAATCTCATTACGGATTGCTTCCCGGCTCTTTCGCTCGGTATGGAATCCGCAGAAAGCGACGTTATGAGCCGTCCGCCCAGAAACAGCAAAGACGGCGTCTTCGCAAACGGTATGGGCTTTGCAATCGGATATCAGGGCATACTTATCACCCTGATTACAATCGCGTCCTATTTCATCGGCGCGGAGGCCCTTGCGAAAATGCACCACGCGGAAGCAATCGCAAACGGCGCGTACAGCGCGGAAATGCTCGGCTCGTCAATGGCGTTTCTGACGCTTTCGATGGCGGAAATCTTCCATGCGTTTAATATGCGCTCTTTGCACGGCTCGGTTTTCAAAATCAAAAAGCGCAACTGGTGGCTCTGGGGTGCGGGCATACTCTCGTTGCTGCTCACAACTCTCGTCGTTGAGGTCAGACCGCTTGCGGACGCCTTCGACCTTGCAAAACTCGACGGAACGGAATACGCCATTGCCATCGCGCTCGCATTTTCCATTATTCCGATGGTAGAGTTGGTTAAGGCAATCGCACGCGCCGTCCGCAAAAAGAAAGGGATAGTCCTTGCCGCGTAATCGACAGCCAAAAACAGAATAATATCCAAAGTCGTTCCGAAACAAATAATATTTGTGTCAAAATTTGTGTCAAAGGTGATTTTTGGGTGATAAAAATAAAAGTCCGATGAGCCTGTAACCCGGTGTTCATCGGACTTCCACGTTGGTGGAGATGAGGGGGGGGGCGTAGCAAACAACGTTTGCGTAATAGCGAAGCAACGTCGCACACTGTTCTTTTGAAATTGCATTATCGGGGGCGATAATGCTCACTATTTTGCCTGTGTGCTCCTTTTCCCCACGGGTACACAGTATCCCGCGGGGTCCCCAGAATATCGCATAAACGATCGTCTACGCTCAACGATTTGTTGCAAGCAACAATGCTACGCATTCGTGCGACAAATCGCACAATCGTTGGCTATGTCCGCTGCGCTCGATTTCCGCAAATGCAAGCGCTTGCTTCTCTCTTCGCTTGCGGTCAGCCCGAAGGGGTTCACGCCGCAGGCGGCACGGCATTCGCCGCGCAGAGTCCCCGAAAAGAAAAAGAACCCGATAAAATCGGGTTCGTATAATTATCGTTTGGTGGAGATGAGGGGGGTCGAACCCCTTACCTCTTGAATGCCATTGGGTAAAATAACAAAAAAAGCGTGTTTTTTTGGCTGATTTAACTGGTTTTTTATCATTTTTGACGCTTTTTACGTTTTTTTTGTAATTCAAAATTCTTCAATTTGTGTCAGAATTTGCGTCAAAGTATGAATTTAGCCGTAAGGCTTGTTCTTTTTGGAAGTCTAAATTTACGTGAGAATAAATATTTGCGGTGGTTTTGAAGTCCGCATGTCCGAGCCATATTTGAACTGTTTTCATCATGATACCGGCTTCGAGGCAACGAGTTGCGAAAGTGTGTCGAAGATCATGTAGTTTATGATTTGGACAAAACTTTTTGAAAGTTTGCGTCACGGTGTCTTCGTGAACAGAGGCGAAGTAATATCCGTTTTCATCTGGTGTAAGAGTTTGAAGAAAGTTGTCGAGCTTTTTGAAAAGAGGAATGATACGTTCGCTGTTTTGAGTTTTTGTCCCGTGGATATGGACGATACCTTTTGTTCGATCGACGTCTTTTACGTTGAATTTAAATGCTTCGCTTCGTCTGCAACCTGTAAGAATGTAAAACTTGAAAAGGTTTTCAAGATTGTGTTCCTTTATATCCGACAAGAATTGTTTTTCTTCTTCTTGCGTTAGGGCAGCGCCGTTTTTTGATTTATAAGTAAGTTTCGCAAGCGAGATTGCCGGGTTTTCGACAATGAATCTTGTTTTGAAAGCAATGTCAAAGGCGGATTTCAAAATGTTTGTAACGTCAACGCGTGTTCTCATTGTTGGAACGTTGTTTATAATGACCTGTAAATGAGTTGTTGTAACGCTTGTTAATGGCATATCTTTTCCGACTGTGACGTGTGTTCTGATTTGTCGAATGATTGAATCGGATTTGTTGTAAGGTTTTTTGTACGTTTCGTACCAAAATTTCATCCATTCAAAAAAAGAGTAAGTTTTTTTGATTTGTTCAGTATCTTTGAAGTCTTGAAAGATTTGTCTTGCTTTCTTTTTTACTTCGTCCGGCGAATGTCCGTAAACGCTTTTGCTTACGCCTTTTCTCATAATTCTTGTGTACCAACGACCGTCCGGTCTTTTGATGATTGTAACTGTTCTGTACTTGTACTTTTTCATTTCGTTTTTCTCCTGTAAAACGACACAAGTATCATTTGAGTTGTCAATGTTCCCCGGGTATATAATCTTAACCCATTGATAGCCGTCTTTCGGCGGTGGTGATGATTGCGCTTCGATAAGCGCTTCGAGCTTTTTTGTAAGTTCTTTGAATAATGTTTTTTCTTGTTCGTCCATTATAATTTCTCCCTTTTGAGTGATAAGAAAATTATAATGGCGGTTGCGCGTGCGTTCTCAGATAATTATTTGATAAGGTAAGCCTTATCAGTGTCGTATCTGATTGGTTAGGGGTGGTGTAAAACTTGCGGGGAAGTTTCGAAATTCAAAGCCTGTTTTTTAGCCTGTTGGAATATCAACGGGCATTTTTTTATTCGTTTATTTGTCCTTTTTTTAATTTTGCAAATTTTATATCCATTATTGCGTCAACGTCTTTCATATCGTTTTCTGTTGTGCATATTAATGTAATTCCTTTTTCTTTGTATTTTGGAATTTTGTATTCTTTTCTTTTTGTGTATTCTAAATTTTCTTCGCCATATCCCCAGTGTTCGATATATATATCTAATTCTGGTAAATAAAAATCGGGTTTGAATTGTTCCTCGCCGATGGTGAGTGTTTTTTCATATGCGTGTGCAATTTTATGTTCAAAAAGATAGTTGTCTATATCGCGTTCTGATTTGCTTTTAACAATATGTCCATCTTTGCAAGTATATATCCCTTCGTATGAATCGTCTAAAAGTTCGATTTTTTGATCTTTGGAAACTTTGATTTTGAATAGAAGAGTTTTGTTTTTGTATTTATCATAGTGTTCTTTGCAAAATAAATAGTCTCCACTTTCTTTTCCGCAAATTATACAATGCTTGCTTTCGTTGATTTCTTTTATTGTTTCTTTTTTGCATTCGCAAATTTCGTCGGTATTATTCCATTTTCCGCAAATTGGGCATTGTTCAATTAAGCCGTCGCGTAAATTTTTTCCGCATTTGCTACATAATCCGTCTTTTCGCGGATATTTTCCGTAAACAAGATATGTGGGTTGTCCGCAAATAGGGCATACGTTTTCTGCTTGTTTCATAATTTTCTCCTTAATATTAAGTATTATTTGCCGTTTTTTTGTTCGTCCAAAAGGAAGTCAACGTAACGATAAATTATTTCTTTTTTAATGGGTTGAAGTTGACGTAATTTATCAAGTAACGCTGTTTCGTCATCGGATAAGTGATTTCCTGAAATAACGATTGTTCCGTCTTCGTCCTCGCGATCAACGAGATAGTCTATTGAACACCCAAAAAAATCTGCAAGTTGAATTATTGTTTTAATATCTGGTTCTGTGTTATTTTTTTCCCAGTCACAATAGCTTGCTTGACTTCTTCCAAGGTTTGAAGCTAATTCACTTTGTGATATTTTTTTTTCTTTTCTAAGTTCTTTTAATTTTTCACCAAAAGACATTGTTTTCACCTCTAATAATATTTTTATAGGAATTTTCGATAAAATGCTTGATTATCGGAAAATCCTATGATAAAATAATTACATAAATAGGAAAATCCTATATAAAAAGGAAGAAAATTTATGCCGAAGAAAAAGGAATTAACAAGTGGTCAGACGTCTGACCAAAACATTGAAAGTATCAATCTGGACGTTCTTCCCGAAGTGGAAGAAGGTTATAAGCCGAAGTTTGAGTGTAATGACCTTTCGGAATTTTTTACTCCGAAGGACTTTGCATTTATGTTGATTGATTTTCCAAAACAATTTGAAACGTATAAGTCCCGGTTGGATAAAAACGGTTATTCGACATATGGGACGCCTGTCAGTAAATGTTATAAAAAAGTCAGATTATTTATTTATCCGGTTTTTGCGGATTGGGCGTTTTCTGAGAACGTTTACGATGAAGTTAATATTCATTTTAACGTTTCGATGAAAAAGTTTACGTTGACGGAAGTCAAGGAAATGGGATATCAGGCGTTCCGTGAGTTTCTTTTGGATAAAGCGAAGATATACGAATTTCCGACTGATCTTTCTGTTAAGCCTGCCGGGGTGGACGATTTTTTCTTCGATACTTGTGTGAAGATTGACAAGCAGATTGAAAACGCACAAGCAAGTTTTGAAAACACTTGCTGTTATCTGAACGATATAAAGTTGTCGAAGGGAAATATCGAAAGATACGGCTGCAAGGATATATACGATTTTGCAGAAAGGCGTTTCGGAATAGGGCGGACGTCCACGAAAAACTTTTTGGCAATTCATGAAAAGTTTATGTCCGGCGTTGTTCTGAAAGAAGATTATCGCGGATATAAGCAGTCGCAGCTTATGGAGCTTTTGCCGGTATCTGATGACGTTATCAAGTCTTCATTCAAGCCGGAAATGTCTGTTAAGCAAATCCGGGAAAAGAAAAAAGAACTTGTCGGTACTCTTTCCGACAAGGAAGATAAGACAAAAAAAGAAAAAACCGCAAAGGTTCAGACTGTGAAAATCGAAGTTCCGACTTTCGTTGAGTTTTACGAAAGCAATTTCAGACACGAAGCAAATGATTATAACGACGGATATAACGAAGCGTTGCGTGACGTATTGGAACTTTTATCGTCAGAAAACGGTGTTGAAATTAAGGTTAACGTATGAAAGATGAAATTTTGAAAGGTTTCGGAAGGCTTGCCGGGAAGCTCATTGCGGCGGTTATATCGCTTGTTGTTGTTGCAACTCTTATATATCTGGCTGTATGCGGGATTTTGTCTTGGGTGCGCGGCGAGGCGTTTTTGGACAGCGTCCGTTATCTTTGGGGCTTAATTGTAAAGAGGTAATATGGCGGAATTTTATATTTGTGACAAAAACGGGCAGTTCTTTATGGGATATAAGGAATGTGCAAAAACGAAAAGACCGTTATTTGTGCCGTACAAGGCGCTTGCAGCAAGGTATAAATCGGACGTTGACGCGCGTCATCGTGTGTGTGAGTTGAACACGATCACCGAAAAGCACCGTCCGTTTCAGATTATATCGGATTCAATAAAACTATAATACTCGGCTCCCAGAGTTAAGGGAAAAGGAAGAAAAGATGAAAGGTAAATTCAACGTACAATTTTTGGTGAAACAAGAACCCAACCGCGAGAAAGGCAAGACGAAGTTTCATTACGTCGGTCTTGTTACGGATAAGGCGGTTGTCAACGATCTTGCGAAAGAGGGCACGGCGATCGATTTCTGGTCCGAAGATGACCTGAGTGTAGTAGGTAATGCGCTGTATGAGTGCTTGTTGGACGTCACGTCGGTCGGCGAAAACCAGATTGTCCGGTTTGTCAAGTTCGTTGGCGACGCCGTTGAAATTCCGTTTTAGGGGGTGATTGAAATCTAATACTTTTGTTCTCAAACAATTCATCTCTTTGGGTTAAAAGAAGTTCCCGTGTTCCGAAAAAAAGCGGGGCGCGGGAAACTCTTTTATAAAAGAATAACCGTTCCGAATAATCGAAACGGTTAAGTAGTAACAACACATTACCATAATGTATCCCAAACATATTGTTACTTTGTATATGCGACTGCGCCCATATACTTCCATCAAGTGGACCCGGGATACCGCAATAAATATTATAAAGGAAGGTGATTGTTTTTGTCAAGTATTGATTTTTATAAAATAACCGTTCCGAATAATCGAAACGGTTAATGCGAAGCCTCACAGCCCGTAACCCTCAAAGGGGCAGAATTTCAGCACTTTTGCTACTTCGCTCGATCGAGCCGCTTTGCTCTCGATTTTAGGCTTTTCTACCTACCAGCGCAAATATATTTTATCAAAAATAATGGGGTGTGTCAATGAAAAAAGATATCAATCGAAATCGTAAGGATAAAAATCTTGCGGGACTGTATGTTGTCTCGAATGAAGTTGCTTATGAGAAAAACGGAAAACTTCGTAAAGGTATATATGGCGTTGTAGGTAAAGATACGCCTTATATTTATAAGCCGTCTGATACGAGAAAAGACAAGCCACGTGTTTTTATTAGGGATAGTACGGATATTCCGAAAGCGTGTAAAAATCGCATATTGGCGTTTTGGGACGACAAAAACAATAAACGCAAAGACGTATGTTATCTTGCAGAAAAATCTCTTTATGAAGAGATGAAAAATAAAAAATAGTCACGGCCGCCGACTTAAAAGCGGCAAGGGAAATGATGGCAAAATATTCAGTAATTGTTTCAAAATATCGTCCTCGAAAATATGGTTCTGCTGATTTTTATATCGGCGGTGCTAATACGTTGGAAGCGGCGAAAAAGTTAATTAAGAAAAATACGAAGCACGGTGATTCGTATTGTATAGCAAAATCCGGTCAGGATTGTTATCGTAAAGCGAATCAAGTTCGTACGGGCGTTGTTTTTGGAAGTGGTAAAACGAAAATTTGTAAAGACGGCGAGTATACACCGCATTTTTAACGAGGTGAAAAAAATGAGTTTATCTTTGAAAGAAAAGAAGATTTTTCGTTCCGGGTTTTGTGCCGGATATAAAAAAGGAAAAACAAAACGTTCGTCGGTAAAAAGTAATAAGCCGAAATATAAGAACGGACAAAAAATCGATTCCGCAAGTGGGCGGTTTGAGATTGTCGGTTATGATCCGGTCAGGGCAGACGTTCATACAAATCGTATTGAATATGCTTATCGGATTAAAACGCCGAACGGAACGTATTCGTCTGTGCCTGATTGGGAAGTTGATCGTCTTGTGAAACTTGGCAGATATGTTCCTGTAAAGGATTGTAAAAAACCCGTCAAAAAGGCGGCGGAAAAATCTAACGTAAGGAAGGTGAAAAAATGAAAAACATGATTGTAACACAATATCAGATGAAACGTGCCGAAAGGAAAAAGTGGCTTATTGCTACTTTGGTAATTCTTTTGGCATTTTCTGCTCTGATAGGAACTTTTTGTGCGACACGTCCCGGGGTTTTTGCAAAAGCATCAACTGATGACGGTTATACAGAAGTTAATCTAAATCAACTGTTTCCGTCTGATTATGTAAGTGGAACTTTAAAGTATACTCCAAAACAAAGTTATCAAAGAACTTGTAGAGCTTATCGAGTAAGTCGTGGTTTTTATCCTGATTTAGATAATTTATTCGCTAACAGTAAATTTATTTATGGGGATAAAACTTTTTATTGTTCTAATTCTTCCGTGATTCTTGATAGTATTAACTTTGGTTCTGGGATTGTTCAACCTCATGACTATTGTAGGATTGCTTTTTATCCGGAGAAAGGATTCACGAATTTTGAGGAGGAAGATAAATTTGATCAATATGTTGCATTTTATACCCCGACGTCTTCTGTTGGAACGCAGCCTTATGTATTTATTGAACTTAAAGGTATTTCTGAATCAATATTTGGATCAAGTTCATCTTCTCCGTCTGAACCATCGGTGCCTCTTCCCGAAGATCCGGAAGCTCCGGAAGGATATCATTTTGTCGGCTGGTATTACGACGAAGCGTTTACGAACCCGTATAAGGAAGGCGACGTTATAACCGCGGATACCAACCTTTATGCAAAGTTCGAAAAAGATACTTATAAGGTAACGTATATCGTAAACGGCAAACAATACGTCGTGTCCGAAGTGGCATATGGCGATCCAATAAACAATACCGTTCCCACCGGCATAGACGAAACGAACGTTTTCAGCGGTTGGTTTACGGACGCGGAATGCACGCAAGCGTTTGATTTCACTCAGACGGCGTCTCAGGATATCACGTTATATTCAACGATCAAACTTAAAACTTACGACGTGAAGTTCTTCGTAAACGGTGAACTTTACGCAACCGTTCAGGTTCCTCACGGTTATACCCTTGTTCGTCTTGCAAATTCTTCTGAAACAGGTGCGGCGACGGCAGCTGCGGTTTTGGCAAGTTTTGAGTTTGAGGAAAACTCCGAAGTGAACGCCGATACCGAGATAACCGAGGATAAAGAAGTTCAGGGTAAACTTTCCAAAAAAGCGGAAAAGTGGATCAATACCGGCGCGTGGTTTGATAAGAACTGGCAGTGGGTTGTAGCAACGGCTGCTGCTCTGGTTGTTATCGTTGTCGGATCCGTTTTTGTCGCGGTGTACAAAAAGAGAGGTTAAGATATGAAAGAAAATATAAAAAACTTCAAAAAATCGAAAATCTTTGTGTCACTTTGTCTTTTGATACTTGTGGCGATTTTCGCAAGTTGTCTGTCCGGTGCAAGCGTTGCGTTTGCCAACGACGGAGCGAACACCGAAGAAACGCCGGTTATACAAGATTTTACAAAGGTGACTGAAAGCAGATATCCGTATAAAATCGGGGATAATCTTAAAGGCAAGTCGGCTGTTTTGGACTATAACCTTGTTTCTGTTCTGAATCCTACCGATTTGATGATTTTTGAACAGCAGTGGATTAAGGAAGAAGGACGAAAAGAGGGCGATTTGCTTAAACTCGTTGAGTTTGAAGACAATGACGTTGACTACGTTGCCATGATAGCGGTTATGCGTAACGGCAATTTAAGGACAGATCTTTCCGTTTCCGGCATCTTTGAGATTTTCAACGACGAAGAAGGCGATTTCACCATTGAAAAGGTAGCAGTCGCTAAAATAATATTCCCGTCCGATAAAGATTATATTCTTAAAACGAATTACGATTATCTCGTTCTTTCGTCTTTTAATTCTATCGAGAAGTCGGCGAAATGGCTTTTGCCGGTGCAAAATCTGAGCGAGAACTTTATTAACGTTCCGAGAGAAAAGTACATTGAAAAAGCCGAATTATTAAAAGCTTTTCCGAATGGAATCAATAATCCGAAAAATGTTTTTGCGGCGAATTTCAGTTACGGTTTTTCGGGTGAAATATCCGATATTGTTATCCAAGCGAAAGTAGGCGATCAGATTGCTTATATTCCTGTCCCGAACTTTATGTCAAGCGATAACTTTTTGTATAGGGAAGGTTTAGAGATTCCGACTTTAATCGTAAATTCTTATACCATAAACGAAAAAACGTTCTATTATGCTATGAAATATGAACGAGCGATTTATTTGGTATCGGACGACGGTGAACCGGTATCTGTGGATTTCGACGTATATTTCGCTTTCTTCGATGAAGACGTAAGCATTTGGGGTATTGAAAGCCCTGTTGCTTCGGTTGTTTCGATTGCGGACGGTGATAACGTTTCGGAAAACGTATTTCTTCCCGGTGCTCCGTTGGATAAATCTCTTGCGCCTGAAAAGGAAGGTTATAATTTTGTCGGTTTTGTCGATGAAGACGGCAATGTTCACGATACCGTTCCCGAAGGCGATGTCGTTCTCACGCCGAAGTACGAGATTAAAACGTTAAAAGTCACGTTTGATACGGACGAGCCTTTTATTGAGGAAATCGAATACGGCAAAACCGTTGCAAAACCCGAAGATCCCGTCGCTCCCGAAGGATATGAGTTTGGCGGGTGGTACAAAGATTATAAACACCAAAATGCTTTTGATTTCGACGAGCCTATCACCGACGATGTTACGATTTATCCGGAATTTATTAAGGTGAAAGTCGTTGAAAACGGCGGCAGCAATGCCGAACTTAAAGCGTTCGGTCAAAAGTGCAACGAATGGTTTGCGAAAAACTGGAAGATCTTCACACCGTGTGCCGTCGCCGGCGTTGCGATAATAATTTTTGCTATCGTCCTTGGCGTGAAAGCGAAAAGGTATAGATAGACATAATTTTCTTCCTGGTGCCCGGGGTGGTGATCTGCTGCCCCGGAACACCATATTCTATTTTTCATAACGGAGAAAGTCTAATGAAAAAGAATTATCTGAAATACATAATATTTTCGTTTGTTTTAATAACGTTATTTGCTTCTTTTGGTTTTTCCGGAAGCGTGGCTTTTGCTACGGATAATAAAGCAAGTTTTGATGAAACATACGTTTTGGACGATCTGAACGGTATGATTATAAATAATAAGCAATTTACCGTGAATGATTATCCGAGGAAAGTTTCCGGGGATTTTGAATTGTTGAATCTTGTTGAATTTGCTTATACGTATGATAAAAAATACAGCGGAAATTATGCGTTATATGCTTACGTATATAATCCTTCCGGGATACGAATCGAGGCGGATAGCGCGCAAAACAGGATACAACTTGCTTGCAAGTATGATGAAAATAACGAACCGATTGATTTTGAAAAATACAATATCAAACTTTGTTCTGTGTCATCAGACGGTTTATATTTGAAATATAAAATAATAGACCATCTTGTTGATGGAAAATCATTTTACGATATTATTAATCGTGACGCGAGACGTTATGATGTAACAGGTATCGAGTTTTTACTTTCTTCCACAAAAAAAATCAAGGATTATAAAATAGGACGTTATTTTGTATATTCAGGTTATGCAAAAGGAATGGCGCAAGAATCCGTTGATGAATCAACGTTGAAATGTAGTTATGACGAATCTGAAACTATCTCTTTGAAACTTAATCATACGAATTTCAAGACGTGTTATTCGGGGTATTCTTGGGCGGGTACTCAATATAATATAGCGTCTATATATTTTTCCGTTGATAATTTTTATTTGGAAAAATATGGTTTTTTGTACTCTTTAATGATGGAGTATAACAAACAATATATAGATAGCGTGCTGGTAATTGATGATGAAAAATTATTTAATCGGTTATCAAGTGTATCCGGGTGCATTATTGATTATATCGATCCTCTGAATAGGAATCGAGATACTTTTAAAGCCGGATTAGAAGCAGCTGGTTATTCCATAGATTTACCTTTAATTGCTCAGCGGTTTTATCTTTATTTACAAAACAGTTGTTTTGAAATAGATAATGGTAAAAAAATGCTTCTTTGTCCTATTATTTTTTATACCGGTGGGCAACGTGCAAATACCGTAACTATTTCTGCAAGTGAACTTGAAAGAACAATTAAAAATTATAAGAATTCTTATGTTGACGGAAAACTGTTGATTAATGGTAATACGTACTCATTAGATTTGTTCGATAACAAAAATGATTCCGGTTATTCAAAATTTGTAATTGAAAGGGACAAGAAATTCAAAATTGTTTCCAAAGAAACAAAAGAAGATTTGAAATCAATTTGGAAAGCACATGTTGATGAAAATGTTTATAATATTGATCCTATTGAAGAACTAACTTTGGAAAAAGTGAATCATGCAGAAGCAGATAAAAATCTTTTTATAAATAAAACTGATATATCTTCCGTTAGAAAATATGTTTCAGAAGAGAATGCAAAAAATAAAACGGTATATATTATCAGATATGATGTTTCTGAGGAATACTTGCTTGAAGCAAGCATATGGGGAAACGATCCGGGTGGATATTGTTCAGCAAATAATGCTATATACCTTGGCCTTGACGTTATATGGCTTAAATTTTTCAATGATGTAAATTACAAGGTTATAGGTGTAGTATCCGATCCTATCGACGTGTTTTCAGTTGTATCTCCACCCCCTTATTCGCGTTGGACCGGAAATAAACTTAAAGATGCGTTAACCGCTACAACGCGGAAGATCGTTCTTTCCGTTTTCGGTATAATTGTTACCGCATTTTCCGTATTGCTTTTCACCGGGCTATTTAAGGGATTTATATCGCGTATTGATAATATCGCAATAAAAGTGTCTTTTAGTGTAATTACTTTGCTTTTGTGCGTTGCGTTAAGCTTTGCGATCGTATTCTTTGTTTCCGTGTTTATATACGGAAAAGTAAAGAATATTGACTATGATAATGCAATGTATGTATTTTGGCGCATTTTGTGGCCGCTAAAAGGAGGTAATTTATGAAAGATAAAAAAGTAAAGAAAGAAGAAAAAACCATAAGTAAAATCGAAGAACCGGTATTTCCGTCGAAATTTCCGTTCTGGGCGCGTTTGAAAATAGCTAAAAACCGAACGACGTTGGTTATCGATGAAGATGAGGTTTTTGATAAGGTAAAACGTAAGAACGTTGAAGGTTTCGTTCATCGCGAAGCAACTCATTCGTATAAGAAAGAGTATGAAAAGGTATATCCGAATCCGGATAGAAGTGATAAAAGGGATATGTATTTGAAACGTCCTACAAAATTGCCAAAAAAACTATTCAAGCCTCATAATAAAAATTTGGATATGCCGAATGAATTTTTGGAGCGATACGATAAGAACAACAAAAAAGAGTAAAAAAAAGAATTGCAAGTTCCGTCCTTTCGACTATATCCCCATTGGGGACCAAATGCAATTCTACATACATTATAATAATCCATAAAAATTTTGTCAAACGAAAATGAACTATTGTTTGCAAGAAATAACGTAAAAAGGAATTGTAAGTTCCGTTCGAGAAAAATAAAAAACGAGGTAAATGTTTTACCTCGTGTTGCGCGGTCGGAACGTTGCCGACAACTGAAATATTTCAGGTGCGCTACCTTGCTTATAGTATAAGCAAAAAAAACGAACAAAGTCAAGTAAATGAAGATAATAATCAATTATCAAGAATATGAACTTACCGGAAGTAACTACTGGTTTATGCAAAATCAGTGGTTGCTCTGGATCATGTCGTCCCGAAATACTTACGTCTTCGGACCGCAAGGTTCCGGGAAGGACACACTCATTGCTCATTTTCTTGAAATCTTGAACGGACTTCATTATTCGAATATCAGATACAACGATAATACCGTTGTAACGAAGATTAAAGCGTTTGGTGCCGGGGACAATACGTTTTCGGATTTAATTAACGATACTTTAACGCCGTATGAATCGCCGTTTGTTGCCGGGACTACGCTTATTTGTTCGGACGCCGGGGCGTATTTTCCGTCTTCCGAATATAAAAAACTGGACGAAATGTATCCGTCTATGCCTATGTGGTTGGCGTTCTTACGTCAGATAGGACACAACTTTATATGTAACTCGCAAGCGTATGGTCGTTTGTGGGTAAAAATCCGTGAACAAATGGATTATTTTATCCGTTTGCTTGCCCCGGTGTTTATTAAAGATTATATCATTGTGAACGCAATAAGTTACGATCGCGCGGAAAGCGCAGAAGCCGGTTATTTACCAACGTATAAAGAAGAAGATGAAGTGTCGCGCGGACTTATCGAATATCATTCATTTTTGGTTCCGACGTCAGAGCTTCAATTTGATTCGACTTATTTTAGAAAGAAACTCATAAAAGAGAAGAAATAAAGGTGGTGAAAAAAATGATCAACAATAAAACTATCGAAGTAACGTTACCGGGGGGAGATTCATTTTTCTTTCGCCGGCGTGAACTTAAAAGCATTATTAAGCAAAATTGGAAAATGCTTAAAAAGGCAAAATGCGCGTATTGCGTCAGAGATTGTCGCGGAATGGGCGGCTGCTATACGATTTTAAGTCAGACAAGGGCAATGGAACTTGCTTTGACCAGAGGAAAATGCGAACATCGTTTCGACCTTGAAGAAAACAAAGGACAGTTCGAAAACGAACTTGTGGAAACGAATGAAAAGCAATAAACCCGGCGGGCGAACCTCTTCGGCCTTAATCGACCAGAAACCGCGTCGAATGGGTCCCGCGTCAAACGCTTGATTGCGAACAGCAATTTTTCGCGCTTGCGCGAAAACGTTTGGCGGGGGTTCCGACGTGGTAGCCTTTTACGGCAAGTCGAAAAGGAAGACCGCCGGAGAATCCCGGGATAATAATTGCCGTTCCCATGCGAATGTCGCAGGGAACGGCAAAACGATAACAATTTAATAAGTGACACCATTCTTGTTTCTGGTGTCACAACTGTAACATAAACTATGGGGTATCCACTCCGAGAAGTCCTTTTTTTGTCTAAAATAAACACTGTTAATTATAAAAGGAAGAAGTTATGGAAAAGTATCAGGTCAAGAGTAAGTTTTCGGACGAGATTATCAAAAATCTTTGCGTAAGAGCGGACGGTGAGATTCAACGCGTAACTTACGAAAAACAAAATTACATATTGAAAGAGGCCGAGGAAGGTCAGTTTGAACTTGTAATTTATAAAAAAGATTTTTATACGCCGAAATACGAAAGTATCGAGCAAGAAGCGTTGGAGGGTTTTTATTCGGATTATGAAGATATTCAGGTCTTAAAGTCTTTTTGTGGAACGCGACGTTTTTATCGAGATGAAAACGGTGTGGCAAACAGAGTAATAACGCCGGGTAAAAAGCCTGCGACGCTTGAAGACTTTATGCAAAGTCAGCGATTCGGAAACAAAAGGGCGATTAAAAACTTTTTTGATTACGCCTTGACTAATAAATGGGAATATTTCGTAACGTTGACGTTCCGTGATTCCGATATCCGAGGCAATCAGCAACTTATGAGTGCGTCGTGGCGAAGTTTTATTAATGTTCTTCGAAGACGATCGGACGGGAAAGTTAAAGCTCTTGCGACGTATGAAGAATTTGAAAAAGGCGGATATCATCTTCATGCAATGCTTTCTGATATTGATTTGAACCTTGTCCCGGCGCGCAACAATAATAAGGAAAGCAAGGATTACGGGAAATTTATGTATTCAGAGTTTGGACCGCAGCTAATGAATTGTACGGATTGGAATCTTGGATTTAATACGGTTGTGTGTTTGCGTCCGGATTCCGAAAACTGTAATATCGTCGGATATATGTCGAAGTATATGAATAAAAGGTGTCCGGCAGATTTCGGAAACAGGCGATTTTATCGTACGCAAAATTTAACGGCGCGGAGCGCATTTATAAGTAAGGGTGATGAAAGGGATTTCGGCGAGTTTATTGAAAATCTCGGCTTGGAACTTTTTAAAGTAGATTATGCCGGGAATAAATATTACCGTAATTACGGAATACGAAAAGTGGAGGAAAAATTATGAATTGTACTAAGTGTGTATTGCTTATGCCTTGTCTTATGCAGGAAAAGCCTAAACCGTGCGTGGCGTGCAGGAAACGCAAGTGCGTTGAGTGTGGTGAAAAGTGTTTATGTTCGTTTGACGGATTGAATTTGTTCAACGACGGTCTGACTGAACACGATTTAAGAAAACTTGTAAATTTATTCAAGGGTGCATTTGGTGAAATTGGCGATTATAGAAAAGAATATGCGACGTTTTGCAGGCAACTTGTTGAAAAGGACTTGGATTTTGTAGTTGAGTTTTACAAGTGGACAGTATGGTTTTCACCGTCTTTTTCGGTGAAAATACGTCTAATGTTTGAAGACGGTCCCTATAAACAGTATTTTAAGCGATATTTTTAAGAAAATATACCCGAAAAAATGTTTTTACTCAAATTATATTTGTGTCAAAATTTGTGTCAAAGGTGATTTTTGGGTGATAAAAATAAAAGTCCGATGAGCCTGTAACCCAGTATTCATCGGACTTCCACGTTGGTGGAGATGAGGGGGGTCGAACCCCTTACCTCTTGAATGCCATTCAAGCGCTCTACCAGTTGAGCTACACCCCCAAGGCGGATAACAAACGTAAATATACTATTTTTACGTCGTTTTGTCAACTGCATTTGGACAAGTGGGTGAAATGTTTCGGAACAAATTTTTTTTGTGTATTTGATACATTCGCGATTCGCGCGTGCACGCGCTGCGCGTACTTAATTAAAGATAAGTATTGTTTAATTCCAACTATTTATATTTGATACGGACATTTATTACATCCGTAAAGTTTTTTATGCATAAAAATATGCGATTATGCCAAAATCGTGCATAAAATTCAAAAAAATAATCCATATTAGTTTTGATTTCTAAATCGCACGCTAATTAAAAGTAGCGTAATGTATAATTTCAATAACTATTTTATCAAAGTAGTGCTTTAATTGACTAAATTTTTTAGGAGGTAACAAAATGAAGCAAAAGAAATTACTTATGCTCATCGCGATGGTACTTGTCGTAGTGCTTTGCGCCTCTGTCCTTACTGCTTGCAAGAAGAAGGATAAAGACAACAAGCCTTATGACATTACTAAGCGAGCCAGCACAGGTTGGGAAGATTCAAGACAATACACGTTGAGAGAGTACACTGCTCAATTGCCCGGCCAATGGTGCACGATTTTGTCAAGTGATTCAGTCGACAATGACATGGAAAGCTATATGACGAGTGCATTCTATGAGTTCAACTACAAATTCGATGCAGACGGAAAGATCGTTCCCGGCGCATACACAGTTGAATATTCTGCGGCAACCAAACTTGAAGACGTAACGAAAAAATATGCAGGCCAATATGGTCTTGCTGCCGACGCGAAAAAAGGTCAGGCTTTTGCAATGACGCTTCGCAACGATCTTAAATGGAATGACGGCACGCCTATCAAAGCTGCTGACTTCGTTTACACGATGACGCAACAACTTTCGCCGAAATATCTCTTTGACACCGCATCAAACTACTATTCGGGCAACTACGTCATTCATAATGCTGAAAACTACGTTAAACAAGGAAAAAGCGGATGGTTCCCTGCGGCAGATGTTGCTGCTTATGGCGATAACATTACATCCTTTGAAGGTTTGTATTTTGATGCACAAAACGTTAAAGCATTCGGGGATTTATTTGGTACGGTCGATATGACCAAATTGACTGCGGCAAAAGAGCTTTTTGTATCTAATGGGGTAAACGTTTTTGACGAACTTGTCCAATATGCCGGAGATAAGAGAACTCCTTTAACGCAAGAGCTGTTTGATAAAATCAAAGGGTTATTTGCAGCTGACGGAGGACTTAAAGAATCTGTTTCAGGTTGGATTTGGGCAGATGAAGAAATCGGCTATTTCACAGTTGTAAACTATACTTATCCTGCAATGGACTTCTCCGAGGTCGGTTATTTCGTCGGAGAGAACGAATATGAACTCGTTATGGTCATTGACGGAACGTTGAAACCTCTTGATGAAGAAGGCAACCTGACTTATGAGGCAGGTTACTATTTCAGCAATTGGCCCCTTGTCAAGAAAGATTTGTGGGAAAAATGCGAAGATACAACCAAAACTCCGTATGCCAACAGCTACTGCACATCATTGGAAAAGAGCGCAAGCTGGGGCCCCTATAAACTCACGAACTATCAAGACGACAAGACATATACGGTTTCGCGCAATGACAAATGGTTTGGATATGGTCTTCCGCAATATGCAAAACAATATCAAACCGACACGATAATTACAAACAAAATCCCTGAATGGGATACCGCGTGGTTGTCTTTCCAAAACGGTGATCTTGATAGCATTAGTATGGACGTTAAGATTGCAAGCGATTACAGAACTTCTCGCCAAGCATTCTTCACTCCCGATACCGCAACGGGCTGTTTGAACTTGCAATCCCTTGCAAAATCCCGCACGGACAAGAGAAATAACCTGCTTCTTAATTATGATGATTTCAGAAAAGCAATCTCTCTTGCACTCAATCGTGACGATTATTGCGCAAAGAACAGACCTAGCTCACAAGCTGCACTCGGACTGCTCAACAGCATGTACTACAATGACGTAGAAAACGGCAAAGTATATCGTGATAGCGTCCAGGCAAAAGAAGCGATTCTCAACGCATACGGCGCAGAAAAAGTCGAAGGCGGATGGAAGGTTGGCACCGTTGTTTACAGCAATATCGACGAAGCAGTCGATGCAATGACCGGATACAACGTGACTCTCGCTCGTCAACTTATGACCAGCGCATACAATAAAGCAAAAGCCGACGGCAATTACCGTGACGGCGAAAAAATCATCCTGACGTTTGGTGTTTCCGAGATAACTGCAAATACGGACAGAACCAAGAACTGGTTCCAGGCAGCGTTTGACGACGCAACCAAAGGCACTGCGCTTGAAGGCAAAATCAGTATCGAGTACTTCATCTTCTCTGATAAGACATGGTCTGAACAATTTAAAAAAGGCGAATACGACCTTTGCTTCGGCGCATGGTCAAACGCTCCGTTCAATCCCTCATATCTCCTTTGCGAAACTCAAATCAACGAAGATGTAAGATGGGCGAAAGGATGGGATCCGACAAAGGTCAATGTGTCTGTCAAGGCAAAGCCCGATGCAGACCACGAAAACGGCATTTACACCTACAACCTTGAACAATGGAGACTTATTCTTCAAGGTAAAGACAAGAATCTGCCCAACTTCAAGAACTTCTCGATGGAAGATCAGCTCACCGCGCTTGGCGCAGTTGAAGCCGCAATCTTGAAAGAATACTACTCTGTTCCTGTTTTCAGCTTGTATTCCGCAAGCTTGATGGGTTATAAGACAGACTACGTTACTTATGAATACAACACCTTCATGGGATATGGCGGAATCCGTTATATGTCTTACAACTTCGATGATACAGAATGGGCGGCTTTCGTGTCAGAAAAAGGCGGCACGTTGAACTATAAGTTCGGCAAATAATCATTTGGCAACAACAGTTGCTGAATAACGATTAAAAACAACTCGGAGTTGGGACAAAATTTTGTCCCAACTTCGTGCTATTGTTAAGTAGCAAAAAAAGGATACAAAAACCATGTATATGTTCAAATACATACTCAAACGTATCGGACTAATGCTGTTCACTTTTTCGGTGATCATGCTTATCTGTTTCGTTTTGATAAAATCCCTTCCTATACCGCTCAATGCCGGCTTAGGACAGGACAAAGAATTGCTTGAAGCAAATTTACGCGCAAGGGGATATTACGACCCGATTATGGTTCAGTTGGGACGTTATATCGAGCGTATTTTCACAAAAGGTGACTTTGGCATTGGTACGACAATGTCCGGGTTTATAAACAAACCGGTGTGGGAATCGTTTGTAAAATGTATGCCCCCCACAATACTTATAAATGTCTATTCGTCTATTATCGGTGTGCCGATCGGTCTGGCTCTTGGAATTTTTGCCGCGCTGAAAAAGAATAAGTGGCAAGATCAAGTCATCTCGACGGGTGTTATGGTGCTTATTTCGGTGCCGTCGATCGTGTATGCGTTTTTGATACAGTATTTTTTGTGTTTCAAATTGAAGCTTTTCCCATTGATAATGGCAAACGGAACTAATTATTTAACATGGGAAATGTTTCACAGTATGATGCCGGCGGTGCTTGCGCTGTGTCTGGGCTCGATTGCGGGGTATGCTCGTTATACTCGCGCGGAACTTACCGAAGTTTTGACAAACGAGTTCATGTTGCTTGCAAGGACAAAAGGTCTTACGAAAGGACAGGCGATTGTGCGCCATGCGTTAAGAAATGCAATGGTGCCGATTTTCCCGATGATTTTGGGCGAATTTGTTTCCGTTCTCAGCGGATCGCTTATCATCGAAAAGTTTTTTGCGATACCGGGCGTAGGCGGATTGTATTTGAACTCCATCCAAGCCTTAGACTACGACTTCTTTATGTTGCTTTCGGGCTTTTACACGTTGGTTGGTCTTCTTGCAGGTATCATTGTCGATATCAGCTATGGCTTGATCGATCCGAGAATCAGAATGGGGGCAAAGTAATATGGAAGATATCTATAAAAATATACCCGCAGAAAAATTCCAGTTTGTTGAAAAACAAGATTTGGTGCACGAAAAGGTGCTTGAAACAAAACCCCGCAGTTTCCTTGCGGACGCGTTTTCGCGGTTTTGCAAAAATAAGGGCTCAATCGTAGGAGCGGTCATTATTTTAATTTTGGTTTTGTATGCAATTTTCGGCACGATTTTTTCGCAGTATCCTGTTTCCCACAGAGATACGTATTTCCGTTACGCACGTCCGCGTAGCGAACTGTTTGCAAAAACAAATTTCTGGGACGGATGCGAAGAAAAAGAACATGATAAAGTAATTTTCGAGTATTACTACTACATGGGCAAGGAAACCGGTCACTATGCCGTCAAGAACGAAGAATATGAGAAAAAAGACAGTATGTACGTGTATCGTCTTGACTCGTACCATTCGCTCGGTTGCGTATTTATGAAGTTGTCCGAAGAAGAATATCTTTTGTTGCAACAATATCAGAATGAGACGGGAAAACAAGTCATTTATCCCGCGCTCGCTCTGTCAAAAGACCAAATGCTCAAAAAATACATGGGAGCAAGCGTTACGGGGGACACTGTTGCAAACTACTACTACAAGTTCGATCCGATCACAATGGAAGCAAAACTTGACGCGGCAGGCAACATTATCCCCAATTACAAAACGCACACGGTCGGCGAAACGACTCTTGACAACTACAACTCGTTACGTATTGCCGGCGACGGCGACAACGGCGTGGTGTATGAATATGCCCGTCCGAGAGACGCAGGCTATGAGGTGCGTGTAAATTATTACGAATATTATATTTTCAATCACTCGTACGTGCTTAAAGACGGCATAGAAAAACCGTCGTTCCTGTTTGGCGCAAACGAAGAAGGTCAGGACATTTTCACGTGTCTTGCCGCGGGCGCGTTATTCTCGTTCGGTTTCGCAATTGCCGTTGCGCTTGTCAACCTTATAGTCGGCGCAATCTACGGCGCGATCGAGGGCTATTACGGCGGCAAAGTCGACTTGTTCATGGAAAGATTTTCGGATATTTTGTCCGCAGTGCCGATGATGATTGTCGTTACTTTGCTTAAACTGCATATGGGCACTTCCGGCGCTGTTCTTGTTTTGTTCATTTCCTTCTTCCTGACAGGCTGGATAGGAATGGCTTCTACAACAAGAATGCAGTTTTATCGTTATAAAAATCAGGAATACGTTCTTGCAGCCCGCACGCTCGGCGCAAGCGACGCAAGGATTATAGTGAAACACATCTTCCCGAATGCCGTCGGCACACTCGTTACAAGTTGCGCGTTGGTGATCCCGTCGATGATTTATTCGGAAGTCAATCTGAGCTATCTCGGAATTATCAGCTTAACGTCGGGCAATCTTACAAGCGTCGGCACGCTTCTTTCAAGCGGTCAGAGCGCATTGTTAACCGCGCCGCACGTTGCTCTTATGCCGTCACTGTTCCTTGCATTATTATTGTTGAGTTTCAACTTGTTCGGCAACGGACTTCGCGACGCGTTCAACCCGTCGCTCAGAGGATCGGAGGAATGATATGGAAAAGAAACTTGAAGTTAAAAATCTGAGAATTTCGTTCCGTACCGATGCGGGCAAAGTTCAGGCAGTACGTGGCATCGACTTCGATTTGTACAAGGGAGAAACCTTGGCAATCGTTGGCGAGTCGGGCAGTGGCAAATCCGTCACGAACAAAGCAATAATCGGTATCTCCGCCCCCAACGCCATTGTCGAAAGCGGCGAGATTATCTATGACGGAATGGATCTTTTGCAGATCAACGAGGAAGAGTTCCATAAACTTCGCGGCGACAAAATCGCAATGATTTTCCAGGATCCGCTGTCGGCACTCGACCCCATCAACCGCATCGGTATGCAACTTACCGAAGCGATGATTCTGAAAAACCGCGCCAACCGCAGAGAGTCGAGAAAAGCGTTCAACACCCGCATGAAACTGCTGTGCGCCGCTATGAACGACGCAATGGGCGTTGACGAAAAGTCCCCGCGCGGCGTCGAAAACGCAAAACTCTGCAAGGATTTCGATACGTTTGAGTGCTTGCACCTTAAACTCGAAGGCGCATATAACGTCGCATACGAAAACGCCGAAAACGGCTTGGAAAGCGCGGACGACTTGCTTTTCCATATCGAAAAGAACGCCGTGTCCGAATTTGCCCGTTCCGTGCGCGAAATCGTTGCAAACGCCGAAAAATCGGTCAACGAATACGTTTCGGACAGCGACATCGTCGAATTCGCAAAAGCGTTCAGAATCGAGGCGGACAACGTAAGAAAAACCAGGGGCAAAGAAAAAGATTATTCAAAAGTCGTCGCTCCGCTTACCGCGCTTCGCGATAAGTTTAAGGAAGCGGTCGATAAGAAAATGCCCAACTTCTTTGCGTTTGCGTACTATAAAACGTTCGGCCACAACGAAATGCTCCCCGACGGCGATATCGACGAATTGAACGCGTTTTTGAGAAAATACCTTGACGATAACTTTATGCTTTCGTTCATCGAAGACGTCAAGAAAGGCGTCGTTTATTCGTTTGAAAAATCGATCGAGAAGAAAAAAGACGTCATAGAGCTCATCAGGGCGAACCGCGCGGTGTACGTCGAGGGCGAACCCGATAAAAAACTTTATAAAGCCACCGCAAAAGTGCTTTCGGAAGCCGTGAAAGACTCAATCGATAAGCTCGCTATCATAAAAGACAGCACCGCTTATACCTTCGAGCCGAGCCTTTACCGCGCAATCGACACATATTTTTCGGCAATCCCCAACAACGTTAAAGAACAAAAACGTTACGATAAGGAGTCGAAAAAGATCGATAAAATCACCGCTCGCGGAAAAACCCCGGATTATAAGGTTGTCCCTGCAAAAATCATCGATCTGGACCTTGCAAGGCAAAATATCGTCGCGATTCTGGACAAGATCGTCGAAAGTTACGAAAAAGCAATCGCAACTGCCGAAAACTTCGACGCCGAAAAGGAAACCATTGCAACCATCGATTTCTTGAAAGAAAAAGCACAGGCAGTCGCGTATCGCGTCACCAGAATGGTTGCGAAAAACAAGGCGTTGAAATTGATGGAAGAAGTCGGCATTCCCGAGCCGAGAAAGAGATATCGTCAATATCCGTTCCAGTTCTCGGGCGGTATGCGTCAGCGTATCGTCATTGCAATCGCACTTGCGGCAAACCCCGATATCCTTATCTGCGACGAACCTACGACCGCGTTGGACGTTACGATTCAGGCGCAGATACTCGAACTTATCAATAAACTTAAAAAGGAAAGAAACCTTTCCATTATCTTTATTACGCACGATCTCGGCGTCGTTGCGAATATGGCGGACAGAATCGCCGTCATGTATGCCGGCAAAATCGTCGAAACGGGCACTGCGGAAGATATTTTCTATTCGCCGGCGCACCCGTATACCTGGGCGTTGCTGTCTTCGATGCCCGACCTCGATACCGATGAAAAACTTGAAGCGATTCCCGGCACCCCGCCGAATATGATTTATCCGCCGAAGGGCGACGCTTTCGCCGCGCGAAACAAATACGCGATGAAAATCGACTTTGAATTGCAACCGCCTATGTTTGAGATTTCGCCCACGCACAAAGCGGCAACGTGGCTGTTGCATCCCGACGCACCGAAAATCGATATGCCGAAGATTGTTGCGGACAGAATAGAAAGAATGAAAAATCTGGCGAAAGAAAAAGCGGAAGAAACCGAAAACGGCAACGAAGGAGGACAAAATGAGCAATAATTTTAACGATAAAGAAGTCCTTCTGAAAGTCGAGCATCTTTCGCAATATTTCAAGCTCGGACAGTCCACGCTGAAAGCCGTCAACGACGTCAGTTTCGACATTAAAAAAGGCGAAGTTTTCGGGCTTGTCGGCGAGTCGGGTTGCGGCAAAACCACGACGGGAAGAAGTATTATCAAACTTTATAACTGCACCGACGGCAACGTTTATTTTGAAGGAAGACGTATCTGCGCGGGCACGTTGACGTACAAAAACGCAATCAAAGACGCGTGGAAAAAGTTTTTCAAAAACTTTTCAAAAAAGAATCCGCCCGAAGATAAAAAGGATTTCAAAGGCGCATTTTTGGAACTTGTCGGCGTATTGAAAGTCGAAATCAAAAATATCAGAAGCGCGAAAAGCGACCAGAAACGTTGCGATAAAAAGTACGCAAAGGAAAAAGTCGGGGAAGTCAATGCTGAATATCTGCCGAAGCTTAAAGAGCTTGACAAGAAATCCCCCGAATTCAAGAAGCTGCTTTTTGAATATCTTGGAAAGCGCAGACTTGCAAGAAAGGAAAGAATCGTCACGAAAATTCAGATGGTTTTCCAGGATCCCATTGCCTCGCTCGATCCCCGTATGACCGTCCGCGAAATCATTGCGGAAGGACTTAAAATCAGGGGCATCAGAAACAAGGAAGAAATCAACGAAAAAGTTTACGAAGTGCTTGAAAAAGTCGGGCTTGTCAAAGAACACGCGGGACGTTATCCGCATGAGTTTTCGGGCGGTCAGCGTCAGCGTATCGGCGTTGCAAGGGCAATCATTATGCGCCCCGAACTTATTATCGCGGACGAACCCATCTCGGCGCTCGACGTGTCCATTCAGGCGCAGGTTATTAACCTTCTCAACGATTTAAGAAAAGAGTTGGGGCTTACGATATTGTTTATCGCGCACGACCTATCGGTCGTCAAGTATTTCTCGGACAGAATCGCAGTTATGTACTTTGGTAACATGGTCGAACTTGCCGATTCCGACGAACTTTTCAAGCATCCTTTACATCCTTACACCCGTTCGCTTTTGTCGGCAATTCCTTTGCCCGATCCCGTGTACGAGAAACAAAGAGTGCGTATCGTGTATAATCCGCTTGCCGATCACGATTATTCGGTGGACAAACCTACTCTTCGCGAAGTTTCAAAAGGGCATTTTGTGTCCTGCAACGACCAAGAAGAGGCGGAATACAAAAAACAACTCGGTCTGGACGTAGAAAACGCCGCGCAAGAGGAAAAGACGGTTGACTAAAAGGCGCGTAACAGAAACGATTGTATCCCTGATAATAGGGTTGACGCTGTTTTTTGTCATAACGGGAGTGAACGGGGTTTATGGCGGAAAACTTTCTGGCGTCGAAGTCGCAAGGTTTTTGTGCGACGGGTTTTTCGTTGCCGGCGTAGTATTGCTTGGTTTCGCCGCGCTTTACTGGGCGTCCGATAAAGGCGCGTTCGACGGCTTGAAATACTCGTTCACGTCGTTTTTCAGGCTACACTTTTCGACGCACCGCTATGACTGGAAAGAAAAGGAAAGTTTTCAGGAATATAAAGAAAGGATACATTCCGACGAGAAGAAAAAGAAAAACGTATCGATAACGGCGATTATCGGCGGCGTGTTTATGATCGGCGCGATAATATGCCTGATAATTTATGAGACGATTTAATTTATCATTCGATATAAGAAAAAAGCCCGACAATTGTCGGGCTTTTTTGATGCAAAAATCTTAAATATTCGTTACGTCCATTTCGCAGACAGACAACTGACCGCGTCTGTTGAGAAAACCTTTTTCTGCCGTTCCGACGAACCCGCCGTTCAGGTAATCCTTGATATTGCCAGTCACGCTGAGCGGGGGAAGTTTGCCGACGATTTCGCCGTTTTTTACAAGGAAGGCGAGATGCACGGGGCAGGCGTAACCGCCGCTTGACGTCGTGTCGCCGCCGCCGACCATCATGACGAACACCGCCGTGTCGTCCCCGATAAGTTCTTTTACGTCGGTTGCGGTTCCTTCAAACCTGAGACTGCCGAAACCCGTGGAAGGCACTCCGTCGTATGAAGCGGACGATGAAACGACGCGCGGTACGTTGTAAAGCGCAGCCGCGTTTTTGTTTGCGAAAAGTGCTTTCAACACCCCGTTTTCGATAAGATAAGATTTGCCGTTTTCGGCAACGTCGCCCTCGTCGTCAAAGAAAGGAACGTTTATTGCGTCATCGGTGTAATCGGCATAAATCGAAAGTTTATCGTTCAAAATCTTTTTATTAAGTCCGTCTTTGAACACTGTTGCGCCCGATGCGTACATATGCGCCATGAAGTTTCCGAGCGCGGTTTCTACAAATACCGCGGGCGACGCGATGACTTTATACTTGCCGTTTTCGATTGACGCGGGCGTGTTGAACGCATCGTAAAGTTTTTTTACGTCCTGCACCGCTTTGTCTTCGTCGTAGTCGTTCGTTTCGCTGATGTAGGTCAGATCCATAAGGTTTGCCGTGGACTTATGCTTTATCGACAGGGCGATTACAAACTCGTTGCCTTTGTACGAAAGATTGCTGCCGCTGTCGTTGATATAATTTACTTCGTCCTCGTAATATTGAATCTTGTTGTTGAACAAAAAGTCGGGCGTTTCTTTTTCAAGCCTTGCAAGAAGGCGTTTCGAAACGTCGATGAAATTATCGGTGTCGACGATATTTTTTATCGTGTTTTCGCTTCTTACGATAACGGGCGAGGGGACGCAGGGATAAGGAATCTTGTTTTCAAGATTTTTTATTGCTTCCGTTTCGAGTTTTTTTATGTCGCAGTCGCCGATTTGTCCGGCAACGCCGATAAGCCCGTTGTCGTAAACACGGACGGTCGAGGTTGTTTCGACGACCTTTCTTAACGATTCGACTTTGCTTGCGGCAACGTTGACCGAAAGCGAGGAAGATTTTTTATAAATATATTCTTTATTCATATAGTTCTCCTTATTGTACGTTCATTTCTTTGACTCTGACGTACGGACCGCCGTGTGCGACGTGCAGGGGGAATTGTTCCATTTTCCCGCAACCGCCGGTAACGCTGTTGTTGATTTCAACGTCTTTCGTCACACCGTCGATGAGTCCGAGTGTTTCAAAAACGTTGCCCGTGATGACGGAAATTTTGACGGGCGCGCCGATTTTGCCGTCGACGATTTCATAAGCGATCGACGGGGCGATTGTAAACGTGCTCATGCCCGAGCCGTGGTTTACGCCTTTGATGAAATAACCTTTTTTAATGCCGGCGACAAGTTCTTCAAAGGTGTCGTTGCCGCCTTCGATATAGGTATTCGTCATTCTTACGATAGGCTCGAACTTGCAATCCATTGCGCGGGCGTTGCCCGTAAGTTCTTCGTTAAGCGTGGCGGCGGTCGTTGCGGAATGAAGCCTTCCCGTAAGGATACCGTTTTTAATGAGATAAGTCTTTTCACATTTTGTGCCTTCGTCGTCGTAAGGGACGTATCCGCTGCCGAAATCCGCGCCGCAGTCGACAATCGACAGCAAATCGGAGCCGACTTTTTTGCCGAGTTTCCATTCCTTTGCCATGGTTTCGTCGCCAAGCATGAAGTCGGATTCCGATTTATGACCGAAAGATTCGTGCGCGAAAATGCCTGCCGCAAGGGGAGATAATACGACGGGGAATTTGCCTTTTTCGCAAGGTTTTGCGTTTTTGACGAACTCCTGCGACTCCTTGATTACGTCTTTTAATCCGTCTTCAACGTCGTTGATTTCGTTGAAAAACGGACTTGTGTTGTAAAACATATTTTGCACGAAATCGTTTTCGGTTGCAAACGCGACAACTGCAACGACGCCGGCAAGCTGATAATCGTATTTAATATCCGCGCCTTTTGACGAATAAAACTCGTAAACGCTGTTGCTGTCGCTGTAAAGCGCAACCGACATCGCCGCGCCCGAGTCGTGAAGGAGAGGGAGCATACGATTTACCAAAGACTGTTTTTCGTTAAGAGAAACGTTTCGGACAGAGTTATTTTCAAACTTCATTAAAACGTCTTTGTTCACCTGAAATTTCTTTACTATCGGGTTGTCGAGAATGTTTTTTGAAGGGGTTGCCTGTTTGTAAAGGTTGTTGAGTTCCGTCTGGACGTTTTTAACCTCGCTTGTCGAAGCATAGTACCAGATATTGCCGTCGAAAACTCTGATAAACGCGCGTTTTTCGTTGCGCGTTTTAGATGATTCGAGTATTCCGTTCCGATACATAATGCCGGTTGAAAACCTGTCCTCGATGCGGACGTCGGCATAAAAACGATTGTCGAATTTATACATATTTGCTCCTTAATATTTTTATTAAAAATATTATATCACTTATAAACGGTATCTTCAATAATATATAGTTTTCTTTTTTGCAAATTCACTGTAAAGCGCGAATAAAAATTTACATTTAGAAGATAATTTGGTAAAATTACATACAAAGAAACAGCTGAGGTGATTTATGAAAAAAAGTCAACTGCAAAAATATGCGAAACTTATCGCAAGAAAGGGCGTCAACGTGCAAAAAGGACAAGACGTCCGCGTGAGAGCGTGTCCCGACCAACTCGACTTTGTGAGAATGGTCGTGGAAGAATGTTATAAGGCGGGCGCGGGCAAGGTCACCGTCGAATGGGAATACAATCCCGTGACGAAAGCGACCTATAAATACTGCAAACTCGACGTGTTGTCCCGCACCGAAAAGTGGGAAGAAGAGAAGTATAAACACTTTGTCGAAACCCGTCCCGCACGGATATTTATAGAGTCCGACGATCCCGACGCGTTGAAGGGCGTAAATCAGGAAAAAGTCGCGAAAGCGCAGCAGGCAAGGGCAATGGCGTTCAAACCGTACCGCGATCAACTTGACAACCATTATCAGTGGTGCATAGCGGCGGTGCCCGGCGTCGAATGGGCAAAAAAGGTGTTCCCTGGTGACACGAAAAACAAGGCTGTCGAAAAGTTGTGGCAGGCGATTTTGTTCACGTCCCGCGCCGACGGCGAAAACCCCGTGGAAGCGTGGAACGCGCACAACAAGGACATTAAGGAACGCTGCGACTACTTAAACTCCCTGAAAATAAAAGAACTGAAATATAAATCGTCAAACGGCACCGATTTCAGAGTGGGGCTTATCGACGGCTGCAACTTCCTTGGCGGCAAAGAAGACACGCTTGAAGGAATCGAATACAACCCGAATATTCCAAGCGAGGAAGTGTTCACGTCGCCCATGCGCGGCAACGCCGACGGAAAAGTCGTCGCAACAAGACCGCTGTCTTATCGCGGGGAGCTTATCGAGAATTTCAGCGTGACTTTCAAGGACGGAAAAGTCGTTGACGTCAGTGCGGAAAAGAACGAAGATTTGTTGCGCTCCATGATTTCGATGGACGAAGGCGCGGCATATCTCGGCGAATGCGCGCTCGTGCCTTACGACTCTCCCATCAGAAACTCGGGTATCACTTTTTACAACACGCTGTTCGACGAAAACGCATGCTGCCATCTCGCGCTCGGCAGAGGCTTTAACGAGTGTCTGGAAGGATACGCAAATCTTTCGTTTGACGAATGCAAGGAAAAGGGCATAAACGACTCGCTCATTCACGTCGACTTTATGATCGGCAGCGAAGATCTGGAAATCGAGGCGGTCACCCGCGACGGAAAAACCGTAAAAATCTTTGAAAAAGGGAATTGGGCGTTTTAGGAGTTATATTTGCTTCGCAAGTTATATTTGACTTCGTCAAAGTTAAGGTGGTTTTTGTTATATAATACACGAAGTGAAATAAATAAAATTGACACGTAAAGGCGAAAGTGATATTATTTTCATATTCCAGGGAGATATTTGTACAATGACGCTTGACGAAGTACACGTTAATCAAAGCGCGGTAATAACGAAAGTCGGGGGCGAAGGCGTTTTGCGCGGTCGTCTTCTTGACATGGGACTTATCCCGAAAACCGCCGTTACGGTGATAAAATATGCGCCGATGGGCGATCCTATCGAGATTCGCCTGCGCGGATACGAACTGACAATTCGCAAAGACGACGCGAAAATGATTGAGGTAAACGCCTTATGAAATTCGCGCTTGTCGGCAATCAGAATTGCGGAAAAACCACGTTGTTCAATCAACTGACGGGGTCGAATCAGCACGTCGGCAATTTCCCGGGGGTTACGGTCGATTCAAAGTCGGGCGTTGTGAAAAAGCACGACGACTGTGTTATCGTCGATCTTCCGGGCATTTATTCGTTGCGCCCGTACACGACGGAAGAAATCGTCACGCGCGACTTTATTCTGAACGAAAAACCCGACGGCATAATAAACATTGTCGACGCCACCACGATCGAGCGAAATCTTTATCTCACGACGCAACTTATGACAATGGATATTCCTATGGTCATTGCGTTGAATATGATGGACGAAGTGCGCGGAAACGGCGGCACCGTCGATATTCAGAAAATGTCGGATATGATGGGCTGTCCCGTCGTGCCGATATCCGCCGCGAAAAACGAGGGCGTCGACGAACTTATCGACGTCGTTATCAAAACCGCCAAAGAACAGATTAAACCCAAAGTAAAAGATATTTGCGAAAGCGACAGTCCCGTGCACAGATGCCTGCACTCCGCAATCCACCTTATCGAAGACCACGCGAAAAGCGCGGGCATTTCGGGAAGATTTGCCGCGATGAACCTTATCACGACGGGCGGCGACTTCGACAAACGTCTGAACCTTGACGAAAACGAAAAGGAACTTCTGGAACACAGCGTCGTCGAGATGGAAAACGACACCGGGCTTGACCGCGACGCGGCGATGGCGTCGATGACGTACGACTTTATCGAAAAGGTCTCGCGCGAATGCGTCGTGAAACCGCACGAGTCGAAGGAACGCCTGAAAAGCGAAAAAATCGACAAAGTACTGACGAACAAATACGGCGCGATACCGCTGTTTATCCTTATTATGGCGGCGATTTACCTGCTCACGTTTCAGGTTATCGGCAAATATATCGGGCTCGGCATCGAGATGGGTATCGACGCGCTGGACAAAGTGGTCGTAAAAGGGCTCACGAAATTCGGCACGAATCCTGCAATTATCGACTTTCTGGACAAAGGTTTGTTCGGCGGGCTTGGCGCGGTCGTGTCGCTTTTGCCGTACATAGTCGTTATGTTTATGTTCCTGTCGCTCCTTGAAGACAGCGGATATATGGCGCGCGTTGCGTTTATTATGGATAAACCGCTCAGAAAACTGGGATTATCGGGGCGCAGTTTCGTACCTATCATCGTCGGATTCGGCTGTTCCGTCCCCGCGATTATGAGCACCCGTACCCTTGCGTCCGAGCGCGACAGAAAAATGACGATCGGACTTATTCCGTTCATCAGCTGTTCGGCAAAGGCGGTCGTGTATTACGCGGTCGTAAATTGCGGCGTGTTCAAGTGGTGGCAGCAGTCGCTGATTATCGTCGGGCTGTACGTTCTCGGCATCGTTTTGGGGATTCTGACGGCGTTTGTGTCCGGGAAACTTATTTTCAAGGGAAAGCCCGTACCGTTCGTTATGGAACTTCCGAATTATCGTCTGCCGTCCGCAAAAAGCGTGCTTCTTCTTATGTGGGAGAAGTCGAAAGACTTTCTGACGCGCGCGTTTACGGTCATCTTCCTTGCCACGCTTGTCGTATGGTTTTTGCAGGCGTACAACAGCCGCATTATTTTCATTACCGACGGCGTTGAAGACAACGTGAGTTTATTGGAACATATCGGCAATTTCCTTGCGCCGGTGTTTAAGCCGCTTGGTATGAACGACGGTAAAATCGTTTCCGCGCTCATTGCGGGATTTACGGCGAAAGAAGCGGTTGTAAGCACGATCGAGATGCTTGCGGGAAGCGGCGGAATGACGGCGTTGTTCACTTCGATCCCGGCGTTTTTGTCGTTTTTGACGTTCGTGCTTTTGTATACGCCGTGCGTCGCGACCGTCGCAACGATGCGAAAAGAGTTGGGTTCCGTATGGAAAACCGCCGTTGTCGTCGTTTATCAGTGCGCGCTTGCGTGGGTTTGCTCGTGCATAGTTTATCAGATCGCGGCGGCTTGCTGACATGAAAACGATTGATATAATTTTAATAGTCGCGCTTTCGTTGTGGGTTGTGTTTTCGATTGCGTACGTCGTCGTAAACCGTAAAAAAGGAAAGACGTCGTGCGGCTCAAAAATTTACTGCAACGGCGATTGCGAGGCTTGCAACAAAAAGAAAAAAGAAAAATAGTAACGAATTTTCAAGGTTTCCGCGGTTTTTCCGAGGAAACTTTTTGTTTTTTATCGTTTTTTTACATTTGTTTAGTAAAATTAACGATTAAATTATACAAAAAAGCAATTTTGTAACGAAATTTTATTACATTGAATTTTTATTGTAAAAAACCGTTTATACGTTTGACAAATTTTTTTTAACTTATTAAAATTGTTGTTGAATTATGAATAAACGTAATTACAACAAAGAAATGCAGGACGAGATTTCGTCGATAGGCTGTCGGAAACCGTCGATGCTGTTGCAGTGCTGTTGCGCGCCGTGCGCGACCGCCGTCATAAATCGTCTGAAAGATTTTGACGTTACTTTGTTTTATTACAATCCCAACACGTTTCCGGAAAGCGAATATCAGAAACGCTTTGAAACGCTGAAAGAGTACGTCGATAAGGCGGAACTCGGGCTTAATATCGTTGAAATCGGTTATCGCGACGAAGATTACCTTGCGGCGGTCTCGGGCTTTTCCGACACGACGGAAGGCGGCCCGCGCTGCGCCGTCTGCATAAGAACAAGGTTGACGAAAACCGCCGAATACGCAAAAGAACACGGCTTTGAATACTTTGCGTCCACGCTTTCCGTCAGTCCGATGAAAAACGCCGTCGTCATCAACGACATCGGCGAGGAACTTGCGAAAACGTACGGCGTGAAATATCTCGTCAACGACTTCAAAAAAGAAAACGGATTTCAGGAATCCGTGAATATATCAAAAGAATTCGGGCTTTACAGACAGGACTACTGCGGCTGCGAAGCCTCGAAAAACAGGAGAAATACTTAATTATGGGCAACTCGTTGAACACGAAAAAAATGATGGCAAACTCCCTGAAAGAACTTATTCAGGAAATGCCTTTCTCAAAAATCACAATCGACAAAATCGTCACAAACTGCGGCTATAACCGTCAGACCTTTTATTATCACTTCAAGGATATCAAGGAACTGTTCGAGTGGCTGTATAAGTTTGAAACGCAACAAGTCGTCGGCGACATAAGAAAACTTTCGACGTCCAACGCAATCGACGTTATCATGCGTTATCTTTACGACAACCGCGCGATGACGCTTTCGGCTTTCAACAGTCTTGGGCGCGAATATATCGAAAAGTTTATTTACGAGTCGATTTACGACGCGGTGCACGATCAGGTTATCCAGAAATCCGTGTACGTCATCATCGACAACGAGGATATTGAATTTATCGCAAACTACTTCACGATTACTTACGTCGCGTTGATGGTGCAATGGTTGCAGCACGGCATGACCGAAGAAATCGACAGTTTCATAAAACGAATCGGACGTATGATGCAGGGCGCGGTTGACGCCGCGGTGCAAAAAATGCGTAAAGAATAAAAAATACAAATTAAAACCCGACGCGCCGCGTCGGGTTTTTGTTTGCAAAAATTGTCGGAAAAATTATTCTTGTGTCAAAATAACAGTTTTTATGACAACAGGCTCGTTCGGAATATCGTCAAACCACGAGAAACTGTGAGTCGGGACTTTTGAAATGCTTTTCACGACCGCAAGACTTTCCTCGTCCGAAGTTTTCCCAAAGGCCGCATATTGTCCGTCCAGAAACGCGCAGTCGGCAGAGCAGATGAAAAACTGGCTGGACGCGCTGTCTTTGACGTTGGTGCGCGCCATCGAAATCACGCCTTCGCCGTGGTGCAGGTCGTTTTTCACGCCGTTTGACAAGAATTCGCCTTTTATCGTGTCCGCGCCGCCTTTTTCCTTAATCGCGCGACCGTCCGCGACGAAACCGCCGCCTTGAATCATAAAATCTTTTATCGTGCGGTGGAAACAAAGCCCGTCGAAGAAGTTTTCTTTGATGAGTTTTTTGAAGTTTTTGACCGTAATCGGCGCGACGTCTTCGTAAAGATCAAGGTTTATGTTTCTGCCGTCCGAAAGCTGAATCTGAATTTTTGACATAATACACCTCGTATGTTTTCTGTCGGAATTATACCATATTCAAACTATATTTTCAAGGCTATTAAAAAACTTATTGTATTTTTGCAACCTATATGATAAAATATAGTAAAAGGTGGGTTATGGCACACAAGAAAGAACAACCGAGAGAACTTACGAAAGAAGAAAAAGTCGCTGAAATATTAAAGCGCGCAAACGTATCGTACGACTTCAAAAAAGCGCAGGCAAACATTGCGCTCAACACCCGTTGCAAACGCTGCGGCAAGACTTTGTCGAGCCTTGAAAGGGTTGTTTTTGAAAACAAATGCCGCGACTGCATGGTGGAAGAAAGCAGAAAATCCCGCGATAAATTCGTCAGGAAATACATAATAATCGCTTTCTTGTTCATCGTTGCGCTTGTGTTCGGCGGGTATTGTGCAAACGCCGGTACGAAAGCGTGGCGTATCGTCGGCGTCATCGTTTCGGCGATGTTCACGGGCGTGAGCCTCGGCTACGTTTTTTATACGAATATGGACAAAATGATGCCCGGCGCGCAACCCAAAGTTCAGGTGTGGCTCGTGTTCGGGCTGGCGCTCGGCATTGCGGCGATAATTGCGTTTCTGACGTACTTTTCAAAAAGCTGGATATTGTACGTCGTGCTTATGCTGCTGGTGCTGATTTACGTCGCGTACCTTGCCGTAAAGGAGTTCAATTCCTTAAAGGAAAAGGACAATCTTCTGGGCGTTTACGACAGGAAATCGCGCGACCACGAGTTTATCGACAGCATTACGGAATCCATCAAAGAACGCACTTTACAGGACGAAAACGACAGTGTAAACGCCATTTCTGTCGAAAATACAGATTTTGTTCCGCCTGTCCCGCCTGAGACGGACGGCGAAATTGTCAAGGAAGAAATCATTGAAGTTTCCGACGAAAAAACAAAAACAGAAGAAGATATATCCGTGTCCGTAAAAACTACGGAACAAGCTGAAATCAAGGACGACGATAACCTTTCGTCCGCCGCAGAGAAGTCCGACGACAGCGGCGATTTCAGCATCTGAAAATGAAATTATTCAAAAAACTTTTTATCAAAGATTATGAAAACACTTCCGATCAGGAAGTGCGTTTTCGTTACGGGATCGTCGCGGGAATTTTCGGGATTATTTCCAACGTTATATTATGCGTTTTCAAAATTCTCGTCGGCGTATTTTCGGGTTCCGTCGCAATCGTTGCCGACGCAATCAACAACCTGTCCGACGCGGCGTCATCCGTCGTTACCGTTTTCGGGTTCAAACTTTCCAACAGACCTGCCGACAGGGAACACCCGTTCGGACACGCAAGGTACGAATACATCGCGGCGTTTATCATTGCGTTTGCGGTCGTGCTTATCGGCGTGTTGCTGTTGAAGCAGAGCATTGAAAAAATCATCACGCCCGAAAGCGTCAATATTTCGGCGTACACCTACGTCGTGCTTGCCGTTTCGATAGTCTTGAAGATTTTGCAGGGGCTGATTTACAGAAACTTCGGCAAAACAATCAATTCCGAGGCGTTGAAGGCGTCTGCCGCAGACAGCAGAAACGACGTGTTTACGACGATTGCCGTCCTGATTTCGACGATTGTCATCGACGTTACGGGCGTAAATATCGACGGATACGCGGGGCTTGTCGTGTCGGTGGTCATAATTATTTTCAGCATAAAACTTCTGAAAGAAACGATAAATCCGCTTCTCGGCACCGTGCCCGACAAGGAGCTTGTCGCGAAAATCTCCGAAAAACTCAGGCAGTACGACGAGGTTCTGGGTTTCCACGACCTTATGATTCACAGTTACGGCCCGGCGATAACTTATGCGTCGGTTCACGTCGAGGTTGACGGCAGCAAAAACTTTATCGAAACGCACGACCAGATCGACAATATCGAAAGGGATTTTATGCGGGATATGAACGTGCATCTCGTCATACATATGGACCCGATTGCGGTGGGCGATCCCGAAACCGATCTTTTGAAAAAGGAAGTACAGGACGTCATCCGCTCGATGAACGAAGATATCACCATTCACGATTTCAGGCTTGTGAAGGGCAACACGCACACGAACGTTTTGTTCGACGTCGTCGTGCCGTACGGGGTGAAGCTCGGCGCGCGCGAAATAAGGCGCGAATTGAACGAAAAGATAAAGTCCGACAAAACTTATTATTATATAATAAACGTCGATAATAAGTACGTTTAAGGGCTTCTTACGCCGTCGCGCCCGAAAGGGCTTTCCAGGCAATTACAAACAAAAAAACGACAAAAAAATAAGCGGGTTAAGTCAGACTTAACCCGCTTTTCGTTGTGAAAAACTATTTTGCGATCTTTTCGATTTCGTCGAAAATTGCGATGATGACGTCTTCGGAAAGACCTTTCGTCGGGCAGAGAATGCTGACCGAATTTACGCCGTCCGCGAACTTGTAGTAGTATTCCTTCGTATAGGCGGAAGCGTCGACGCCTTCGCATTCGCGCGTGAGATAGGTCGTCATATCCGCGTCGTTACCCTTTGAGAAAATCATCGTGAACTTCGGGAATTTCAGCACTTTTTCGCCCGCCTGGAACTTCGTGCGGATATCCTCGATATCGATATCGTAATCTTTTGCCGTTTTGATGGTGTCTTTGAGTTTATCCGTCTTGATTTGCTGGAATTGCGAAATCTGGCAGGACGTATCGACAAGCCATTTGCATACGCGCGGGGGCAGGTTTCTCAATTCGTTGAAGCAATACCACAACGGACCGCTGGGGAAGTTGCTGTCTTCAAGGGCTTTATAGACGTCGTTGATGCGTTGCGCGGCGTCGGGATAGCACTTGATGGAAACCTTGTAACTGTCGTCGTTTTCGCGGATAATACCGAAAGATTTGCTGCTGTATTTGAACGTCCAGTCAAGCGCGCCGCGTTTTTTGATGGTGAAAACGTTGGGTTTGCTCATGAAATACGTCGCAAGTTCCTGCGAAGACAGGGTTTTCGTACGGGGCTGATTGAGAATCTCGTCGAATTTCGCACTGCCGACCATATTCACCGCGCACAATTCCATATCGGTTGCGCCGAGGGCGTTGAAAACTTTGACGCTGTCGTCGAATTTCGCGACCTGCATGTAGTATTTTCCGTTGATTTCTTCGATATTCTTCTTATAGAAGTTGTCAATCTGGAAGCTGGAAAGTTCCACCGTTCTTTTGGTCGTATTGAGCGCGACTTCGGGTTCAAGAAGGTGATCGCTGATTTCCTTGGAAATCTTTTCGTCCTTTTCCTTTTCTTTGACTTCCTGCTTAATCTGTATATTTTCTTTCAGCGCGGCGCCGATAGGTCTTCTCTTTGACGTGCCTGCCGTGAGTAACGTGATGAGAAGCAACAGAAGTTGCGCGATGAACGGGATTAACGGCACGATTTTCGCAATCGAGAAGGGCGTTGTCTTGTCGTAAATCACGAAAATATAAACGTATGCGGAGATGGCGGCGCAAATTACCGACAAAACGATGATGAGGATTTTCAGCAGACGGAAGTTCTTTTCGGGCGAAAGTTTCGCTCTCAACCTTTCGGAACGCTGCGCGAGCGTAAGTTCTTCCTTTTTGGGTTTTTCTGCTTTCGCGTCGGCGGCTTTATCCTTCGATTTTTTGTCGGGTTTGCCTTTTTTCGCGACGACTTTTTCGTCTTCCGTCACCGGCTGTTCTTCATTTTCGGTAACGGCTGCGGGCGTTTCTTCCGCGGGCGTTTCTTCCTGTTTTTCTTCGGTTGCAGGGGCGGATTTTTCCGCCGCTTTTTTTGCCGTAGCGGTTTTTTTCTCGCGCGGTTTCGACGGTTTTTTCGCGGCTTGTTTTTCGGTTTTTTCAACCTTTTCAACAGGCGTTTCGCCGTCCGCAACGGGGCGTTCTTCCGACAAATCGGGCAGGGGGACTGCCTCGGATTCAACGTTTTCAGTCACTTCCGGGACCGCTTCGGGCGCGCTTTCTTCAACGGGGATTTCGACTGTTTCGACGGGAGTTTCGGCTGCTTCGACAGTGGGTTCCTCGGCGGGTTCCGCAGGGGTTTCCGACATCGTGATTTCGCCTTCGTCGAACATCGAAGGATCGAAAGTTGCCGCGCCGATTTCGGGCAATTCGTCTGCCGCAGGTTCCGGTTCGGACGGGGTGTCGCTTTCTTTTCCCGCCTTTTCTTCGGCGGCGAAAGACTCATACTGACCTGCCGCAAATTCAGCCGCGGCAAGGGCGTCTTCGAGACTCAGAGGCTGCTTTGCTTTTTCGGTTTCGTCAACGGTTTCAGGACTTACGGAGGGCGTTTCGTCCGCGGCGATTTCAGCATTTTCCGTCGTGATTTCCGCCACGTTTTCGGTAACGTTTTCCGCATTTTCCGCCACGTTTTCGGTAACGGTTTCCGTCACGTTTCCGGCCGTTTCCAAAGCGTCGTCGACATTGACTTTCTTTTTTGTTGCCATAATATATCTCCTTAAAATTTTGAACAAAAAACTGCGTTTCGTATCATAAATTATAATAAAGGAAAAAAATATTGTCAATGCTTTTTTCGGTCGCGTCGGAAAAAATAATGAATTTGCACGGCGGAATTTTTTTTGACCGACACAAAAGCGACTTTATAATGCAAAAACGAACGATAAAGTATATTATTTTGCACATAAAAAATTGTGTTTTTTTGGCGAATTTTTACGAAAAAACGTCGGTTTTTTGAAAAATCCGGAAAGCAAACGCACGGCGGAATTTTATTGTACGACTGTATAATTTCGTACGAAAGTGTTGAAAACCCGTGCCAAAAAAATCAAAATAATTTTCCGAAAAATTTGAAAAATACCTTAAACCGCCGTAATTCCGCCCGAATTTTTTATGTTTTTGCAATATTTTGCCCCGAAATTTTTTTTAATGTTGAATTTTAATAAGTCGTATGTTATAATAAATTAGCAAAAGAATATTTTTTGTTTTGACAAAATAATTGCGAGGTAATATGTACAAGTATTCTTACAAGGCACTTTCGCCGGAAGGAAAACGCGTAAGCGGCACGATCACCGCCACGAGCGAAGACGACTTCAATCAGGTCATTTCGTCGCGCGGTCTGAAATGCTATTACGTCCATGCCACGGGAAAGGGCGACGCAAGCAAACTTTCAAAACTCGACACCGCGCTGGTGTTGCAGTTTTGCCGACAGCTCGCGTCGATGCTGAACGCCGGCTTGCCTCTTATTAAGTCGCTGGAAATGCTTTACGAACGCACCGAGAAACCGAAACTCAAAAACGTGCTTGCCGCATTGTTTGAAGAGGTTCAGAAAGGTAACTCTCTTGCGGAGTCGATGGGTGCGCTTCCGGGCGTATTTCCCAACCTTCTCGTGAGCATGGTCAAGGCGGGCGAAATGAGCGGTAAACTGGAAGAGACTCTTATCCGAATGGCGGACTATTACGAAAAGGAAAAAAAGAGAAGAGGGCAAATCAAATCGGCAACGTCGTATCCGAAAATCGTTCTGGCGATTTGTCTTGTCGTCGTTGTGGTTTTGCTTATCTGGATTATGCCGAAGATGATTTCGATGGTGTCCGAAGATAAGTTGCCGGTTGTCACGAAAATCCTGCTGAAAATCAAGGACTTCATTATGAAGGACTACATACTGATTATCGGCATCGTCGCCTCGCTTATTATTTTCATCCCGATCGTTAAGCGAATCGAGGCGGTTGACCTTTTCGTTTCCAAAATGAAAGTCAAAATGCCGGGCATCGGAAAATTGCAAAAAATGATTTATACGTCGCGTTTTGCAAGCTCGCTTTGCACGCTGACGAGTTCGGGCGTACATCTTCTCGACGCGCTGACGATGGTGTCGGAGATGATGGACAACACTTACGTATCAAGGCAGATCGACGACGCTGTCGAAGCAATCCGCAGGGGCGAGTCGATATCCGCCGCGTTGCAGACGGTCGACGCGTTCGATCCGCTGCTTACGACAATGATATTCGTCGGTGAAGAATCCGGTTCTCTGGACGAGGTTCTCGGGCAGACCGCCGCTTATTTCGAAGACGAAGCGGACACTGCAATCAAGAGTCTTACCGCAATGATAAACCCTGCCCTTATGGTTGTAATGGCGGTTGTCATCGGCGTAATACTTATCGCAATACTTATGCCTATGTTCTCGATGTACGACTCGATAGGCACGGATACCGAATAAAGGGTAGATTTGGAGCAAAATTATGATTTACTACTACTTGAACAACGACAAACTCAAAGCGATGTTTGCGACGGCGGGCGGAAAGAGAATTACCGTGAAAGAATTTTACGATATGGATTTCCCCAGTGAATTTCTGAACGACCCGAGCGCAACCAATATCGACCTTCAACTTACCGAAGCGATGCTCGATATGATCCGCAAAAACGATATCAAGTCGAAAGCGGCGAAATTCGTCCTTGAAAACAACAAGATACCGTTCCGCGAGATGATTTTGCCTTACGCAAAGCCGTCGATTCTGTATCCGATAATTTCGGCGGAACTTTTCACGGATAAAAAACTTGCGGAAAGCCACACCGTCGACTTTGTCGAGATCGACAGAAATATCGAAGATCCCGACGAAGAGATGCAGGAAGCCGCGCTGAACTCCCCCGAAGAGGGCGAGGAAGAACAGGAAGAGAAGAACGAAAAGAAAAAGAAAGCGAAAAAAGCGCGTCTTATGATCACGTACATAGACAACCTTGTCATCGAAAACCTGAAAAAGTGCTGCCGCGAAGTCGGTATGAAACTTACGGCAATCGATATTTCGCAAAGCGCGCTGTCGAAACTCGTCGATTTTATGAAAGAAGACCTGCCGCAATATTTCGTGCTTGTCGACTATCGAATGACGACGATTACGTCGTATCTTTTCGCGGATTACAAGCACGTCTTCTCGCTGTCGAAACCCATTTATTCGATGCCCAACGAAAACTATGCGAACGAAATGGCGTTTTTCATCAACGACTTTTCCGGCATCGTGAGCGAGGCGATTCAGTTCTTCCGCTCGAAATATACCGATTACAAATTCGACGACGTGTTTATCACGGGCGACCTTGACAGGTTCCAGTCGGTTGAAAGCGACCTTTACGGTTTCATGGGGCTTAACGTCAAGATGCTTCCCGTACCCGAAAGCGTATCGGGCGTCGAGCAGCTTGATTTCAACGCGCTTGCACCGCTTATCGGCACAATGCTCAAATAACGAGGTGGATTATGGCAAAGAGAAAGAGAAACATAGATTTTATCGCCGCGCAAAAGGCGATGGGAAAATCGGGGCAAAGCACCTCGTTTGAGTTTATTCTTGTCGTTACGGTCGTCGTGGTGGCATGCGCGATGGTCGGGTGGTATCTTGTGGCGCGTTCGCAGTACAACACTGCCGTGTCCGACCTTGAATCCGCCAAGACGGAACTCACCAATCAGAAAAACACGCTTGCCAAGAACGAAGACAAGTTCAAAAACTTCACGGTGATGCTTGACAAAAACGGCAACCCCGTGACGAAAGGCACCGACAAATACGGCAACACGATTTACCAATACGAGTCGTTGACGGAAGTCGCAACGCGCGTTGCAAACGCGCTTGCGGGCGCGCAGGCGACGTCGAAAGAAGCCGACGCCGCGATAAATCTTACCGGCACGATTTTCGACATAATCTTCACAAGCGCGCAAAAGACGGAGTGCAAGGTGACGCAGTTCACTTTCACCAGCGGCAGGATCACGTTAAAACTTACGGGCAAGGGTTCCCAGTCGATGCGAAACTACGTTTCGGCGATTAAGGAAAACGGCAGCGGCTATATTCAGGGCGTCGAGCCGTCGATGGACACCGCCACCGATTTTTCGGTAAGTTTCGACGTCGTGAACGATAAACTTTTCGGCGGCAGCGACAAATAAGGAGGACGGGAAAATGACGATTAACAGAAAAGAAAAAGTATTGATTTTCATACTTATCCTGTTCCTGCTTGTAGGCGGCACGTACACACTTGGCATCATGCCGAAAAACAACGACAAAAAAACCGCTCAGGAAGAGTTGCAAACGGTCGAAGGCGACATCGCGAAGGTCAAAAAGCAAACCGACGCGGTGAGCCCGGCAAGGTACAACAAGCTCGTTGAAGAAATCAGACAAAACGAGGCGGCGTACAAGCAGCTCACCAGCACCAAAAACAACCTTAACGAGGAACTTCTGCCCAGCAATATGCCCGGACATCAGGACTCTGTGGCGATTGCGGAAACGCTGTACAAGTTCTTTGGCGACCTTGGTTTCAACGTTGAGATAAGCCTTGGCAGGCCCGTCACGACGTCCACCAAAAAGGTTTACACCATATCGAGCGCATACAAGACGGACATGCAGACGCTTTACAAGGTGACCGACGCGATCGCGCGCGTGAAGTCGTACAATCTGGTGCATCTTTCGATGACGCCGGACGGAAACGACGTTTCGGGCACGTTCACGATGACGATCACGTACATTCTGAACGAATAGCACGACATTACTTGTGCGGAAGCGGCACCTTAAAATAAAGGATATTATATTATAATATAACTACAACTTACGAAAACGCGCGAAAGCGCAGTCGCAAAGATAAGACGGGAAAAATAAAAAAGTACGATTGACGGAAGGAGGTCAATTATGCTGACGTTATTAAAAAATATAGAAAGGTTTAACAAGCGGTACAATAAAAAACGCGGCAGCGCGATGCTTATGGTACTTATGACTATGGCGATTATTATCGTCGTAGGCACTTCTATGCTCTTTGTGACGCTTTCCTCCTTCTCGAACAGCATTGCGGACACTCAGCAGGAACGCGCGTACAACGCCGCACTCACGGTTTCGGACACGTTGAAAGGCTCGACGCAACTCAACACGATTATCGAAACCTACTTTACCAAAATCAAAGAAAACGGCTCTGCCGAGGTTCAGTTTTACAACGATACCGATTTTGATAACCAAGCGGTGAATTATACGATAGTCAACGGCGTGAAAGTTTACGTCACGTTGTCGAAATCGCCAAGCAGCAGCGCAAACAAAATCGACAAAGTTCTTGTCGACATAAAAGGCGTCAAAGGCTCACAGGAAAGCACGGTAAGTTTTGAGGCGGACTCTGTACCTGACGGGACCTCGACCACGATTCAGGACACGTTTGGCAACTCGTTTGTTGTCAGCAACAATATGGGATCGTCGGTTACGTCGCCGTATCAGATTTATAAGCGTATCGAAGGCGACGTATCAATCAACTGTTTTGAAACGGAAAACGGTGAACGCGTGATGAAGACGCGTATATTCAACCCCGTTGTTCTGGAAGGTGTGACAGGCAGTGTTTATGCCAACGGCGACCTTATCATCGGCGCGCCCGACAATATGCTGAGGGTGCAGGGAAACGTGTACGTTGACGGCAACCTTACAATCAGGGGGCTTGCGCTTGGCGTAAATCTTCCCGCGCTGACGAAAAAATACTACGCAAAGAAATACCTTTATTATTACACCTACGCGTATGGTGTATTTGGAAGCATTGCGGTTCCGCCAAACAATAAAGCCGGATATAAAAATTCGAGTACGACAAAACTTGGCGAGGCGATGTATGAAAAGTTGAGCGACGGCACGTACAGACCTATTCAAACGTATGACAAGCTTTCGCACTTCACGCTGATGGATCTTGCGGGCGACGCAAACGAATATACTTTCTGGACGAAAAACTACGGTGAAAACAATACCACCGGCAGTTATACGTGGGAACAAGTCACGATTACGCTCAGGGTAAAAGACAAAAACGGAATCTGGCAGAATATCGATGCGGAATATAACCAGGGCGGCATCAATAACGCGCAATATCTCGGCGCGTCGATGTACTCCGACACAGAAGGGGACGGCACCCCCATCATGCAATATCCGCAGGGTGGCAATATTTATTGCAGCGGCGACATTATCTTTGACACCGTCAACGTCGGCAACGTATTCTCGTTTGACGCAGGTGTTTTCAATACCGGTTCCACCGACGCAGGTCATGAAGATCAGGACGAAAAACCCGATCCTTCCGCCCTTGATAAAATCAACAAGTGGTTAAGCGAACATCTTGGTATCGACCTTGTTAACCCAAGGTTCCCGTATTACAGCTATGCCTACAACCTTAACGGCACAGGCGACGGCACAATTCCCGTCCACACAAAGATCGAGGGCGACGTATTTTGTCAGGGACGCTTGATTATCGCGCCCGAAACACAAAAGTCTTATATAAACTATAAGGACGAACAATGGCTTGGCATAGCATCAGACCTTTCAGACACAAAAAAATACATAGGCGGGAAGGTTGTTGCAAGCGACGACTTTGTCTTAAAGGACAGCGGCGCGTTTTTGAGCCAAATCAAAAACAAATGGAAAGAAATACTTGGTGAAGACAAAGAATGGGGCGATTCTATCGTTATCAACCCCGTAACGATTGACACCGCTCTTAACAGGTTTAATTATAACAATGGCACGTTAAGCGAAAATCCAAATGCGATGAAGTCGTTTATCGAAGCATATAAGGAAGCGTATAAGAAACTTAAAACCGAAGGGGAAACGATAAAACGCCTTAAAGAAAAGTTTGAAGAACTCGGAAAAGACGGATATTCATACCTTTTGGGCAACGATTACACGCAGTTTGGCAACGGAAACGGCCTGAACGGTGCCGATATTAAAGAGAAAAACAAGACAATATGGTATGATTTCCGCAAGCCCGAATTCAGCGAGACTTCCAACCTTTATATCCAGAACTCGCCGATAAGAAAAGGCACGTCGTGCGGTGATATTGAACACAAAAACAGCAATGGCGTTGACCCGTGCACGCTTGAAAAGTACGCGTCCGATGACAAATACCGCGTTGTCGAAAACGTTGACGAAAAAGACAATACCCGTACGAAAGTGAACGGCATATTTTACACCGCCGCACTTTCCGTCAGATACTGCGAAATTACCGTCAACAACGTATATTGCGACGGCACAATCAGCGTGCTTTCCAGTGACATTGGAGATGTAAAAGAGAAGGTACACTTTGTAAATTCGGCGGCGGTCAACGTGAAAAACAATTATTTCGGCAGCGACTTTGTGAAAAATGAACTTAAAAAAGCCTCGATTATGGACTTTTTGAAATACGTTCTGCAAAAAAACAATGCACAGTTGACTGACGAAGAGATTTTGAAAGAGTATTTCGGCATTGACGGCAACAAAAATAATTTCAAAGCCGAAACCGAAGTCTATTTCAACATGCAAACCGATTGGAATAATACGATAACGTACCATGAAGAATGGGGTGGATTAAGTGGTCATTGGAAAAAAGCCGACATTACATACGAGCGCAAAGTCATCGTTTTGCGCGCTGCTATGGAAATTGATGAGACTGCAACGTGGACAAACAGCTGGTCGGTTAGTGGTCCCGGTCCCAAGCCTGGCAATTATTTAGACCATGACAAGCACTATACCGTTACAAATAATTGGAGTTTGAAGGGATATAAGTTTAGTGAATGGCGCTACGTGGCTGACTTAATGTATGTTGTCGATGAAAAAGTCACTAATTATTCCGGTGACGAAGGAAAAGAAGATAAATATAACTTTAAGGGTGAAGTTATTGACCGAAACGGCAACAAAGTTGACATTTCGAAAGATAAAGATCTCAAAAAAATGGTGAACTTAATCAAGTCCGAGGTTGACGGGAATACGAACACGGTAAATCTTGCACAAAGTTTATTCTTGAACTATATTAATAACGAAAATTATCATACGGAAGTTTTCAATAAGTTGGTTAATGATCGTAAACTTAAAGCATATGGTCAATCCCCTGTAAGCGGAGCAGAGTATCAAACAACTCAGCATGATTGTGATTATGTGCTTGAAAGAAAATGTTATGAAACTCACGATTATGCAACATATACACATACAGTAAGGAAGAATATAGATATAATGGAGTTTGAGGACATTGCCGGCGGAAGTGAATTGGACGGATTTGACAAACTGTCTTACGTGCTGAACGGAAACGATATTCTGACAAGTGCGTTCCTTAATACCGAATATCTTATCACAATGTTCAGCAACGGCGCGAACGACTTTGACGGCATCGACCTCAACGCTTTGTTGGGCGCGGCTGCAAACGGACTTGTCGGCTCGGCAATCATAGGCGGCAAGTTAAAAACGTTTGGCGTAGGCAGTACGTCAAATCAGTTTGACGCAATGAAAGGCACCACAAAGGCGTTCAACGAAGGCTTATACGGCATGTATCTTGCCGTGGATAATAGATATTCCTTGGTTGACAACGCCGCGACCGTAAAGGCGATTTTTGAAGAAATCAAGTCGCCGGAATTTGCGACCGTCGTGGAGGCGAACGCCAATCAGAAACAGGCAAAAGAGAACGTCAAGAAAATCCTGACAGATTTGAAAGAAAAGGGCGATATTGAAGAGTACAACGCCTTCGATATTTATGGCTCAATCAACGAGTATGATAGATATCTTTTGGGCATTACAAGCGGTAAACCTGTCAAAGATTATAAATGCTCAAAAGGCACTTTGACAAAGATGTATATCAGGCTTTTGCAATCGTCAATGCCGGAAAACCCCATGCCCGAATCTTGGTTTATAACAGATTCATTGCCCAACAATGTAGACTCGCGTTTTAATATCAGAAGATATTATTACATGGAGAGTTCAAATGATATTGAAGACGGTACCGGCTTAACGTTAAGGTTGATGGATTTCTACAACAAAGATAACGCGAACAGCCCACATCTTCGCGCGGACAACACGTTTGCAATCGACGAAAAATACAATCAGACGTTTACCGGACTTAAAGATAAAACTTTGAGTGGATTTAGCGTCATAGCGCAACGCTCGGAAGTGCAATATACGATAAAGCAAAATACGTACTTCAATTTTGAAGCAAGCAATACGCAAGTCGTGTTCGGGGCGTCCACGGATGGCGTTGACAAGAGGGTTCGTATGAACTTCCTTATCGACACGTCGGAAAAAGATGTCTATATCTTCTTCCATTGCAAGGCGCTTGATAAATCAAAGGACAAGAAAGAACAAACAAGGTTCTTGTTCCAGAAATGTTCGTTCCAGGTTACGGGCAAAAACAATGCATACCTTATGCTTGTGGACGACACTTCATTTGCCGCAAATGCGTACAGCCTGGAAATAAGCAACACAATGCTTTCCGAGGACAAGACGGACGAAAAAGTCGGCACGCATTTCAAGTCGAACACGTATCAGAAGTACGTTGCAAGATTCAAGGGACACGGGAATGTTTACTCGGCATGGAATGTCAGCAACTTGTTTGACATATCACAAATGCAAGCATTGCCTGACGGCGATCCGGCAAAAGTCGGCAATATGTTCATAATCGGCATGGGCAGAAACTACGTCAAGTTCGGACGTGGCGGCTCGGTCAACGCGATGGTTTATATCCCCAACGGCATGTATTCCAACGAATCGTCGGGTCTTTTCAACTTAATCCCGATCGGAAACTCGGGCAATAACGAGGCGTCAATTGTCGCAAAAGATATTTATATCGGCGGAAGTAGCCGCGGACAACTGATTTTTTCAAGCTACGACGCGGCAAAAATCGGCAGCAAGAACAATAATAGTTCAGGCTTGGTTATGGACGGTTTGATTAACCCCGACACGGTGTCGCACGACACGAAATGGGTTGCGGGCGATTACTATTACGGCTAAAATGAAAAAGGTTTTGAAACGCTTAAAACTGAATAAAAAAGGCTTTACCTTTGCCGAATGTATCGTTGCAATCGCGTTGTTTGCGATCGTCGGCACGCTGGCGTTCACCATGTTCAACACGGCGACGCGCTATATGTCCAAGGCGAAAAAGGAAGAAGCCAAAAGATCGCAGGCGCAGGAGCAGGCTCTTTTGAACACGTTTATGTACAACGACAAATACATCGTGTATCCGCACAGTATTTTGCAGGTATCGTACATCAGCACGTCGAAGGGCAACGTGGCGCAGTACGCGGCGGTGCTTAATTACGACACCGATTACGGCGCGGTACCGTTTGCGATTTCAATCGAACCCACCAAAGAGCAGACGGCGAACACCCCTTTGGGCTATGCGTTCACAAGGTATCAGGTGACGTCGGACAAGGGTACGAAACGCTGGATTTTCATTTTCAACGACGATACCGTGTCTTACGACCTTAAAAACACGGAAGAACTCACTCGTTACTCGCTATTCAAAGAATGGGTAACAACCAACTATAAGAACTGACATGAGAAAACTCGCAAAAATCTTAAAAAATAAAAAAGGCTTCACCTTGGTCGAAGCGATCGCGGTCGTCGCCATTATGGGTATTCTCGCAACGGTTATCGGCGGGCTTGTCACGGCGGGCACGACGGCTTATATGCGCCAGAAAGAAAACGCCGCCGCAAAAGACCTTGGCACAATCGTCCAGAACGAAATCAAGCGGGCGGCAAGGTCGACGGTTGAAGTATATTTGCAGGACGGCGATCTTCCGAGAGATAGCAACATAATCGGGGCTGACAATAATCAGGCCACTTATACAATGAAAAACGCGCCGACGGGCGAGTACAAGTTGTTCTCGTCGTCCGAAGAAGGCAGGCTTGTGTATTCGACGGACAGCGGCAAAACCACGCAGGAATACTTCACGTCAACTGACGCCGAAAAGCGCGCGTTTTACGGCAGTTTCACAATCAAGGTTTATTTCAAAGCGATTGTCAACATGTTTAATGAGATTACGTCCGTCAAGGTGTTCTGCGACGTCTATAACGCCAAAGGGCAAAAAAAATTCGACTCCCCGGGGCTTGAAATCGACTTTATCGAGGCGGATTACAGCCAGTCGACGGAAACCAAACGTTTCAAAGGTATTTTCAGTTTCGAGCAGGGCAATATCGGGGCAATCACGGGCAGTTCAGACGCCTGGCAGTACAACAACATGTTGCTGGTTGAAAATTACAAGCCGGAAAACGAGAAAGGGTTCAAGAATTTTTATTTCCGAACCGTGACAGGCGGTTGATAAAATGGAACTTGGCCATCTGTTATTCACGATATTTTCCGCATTTTTCGGGCTTGCGGTCGGCAGTTTTCTGAACGTTTGCATTTACCGTATTCCCAAAGGCACGTTTTTCACCGAAAAACACAGTTATTGTCCGAAGTGCGGGCAGCCGCTGAAATGGTACGATATGGTGCCGGTTTTCAGTTGGATTTTTCTTGGCGGAAAGTGCAGGAATTGCAAGGAAAAAATCTCCGCAAGGTACCCGATTGTGGAGTCGCTCAACGCCGTATTGTGGACGTTGTCGGCATATTTTATCGGGCTTAACGCCAACGCGTTCATATACGACGCGCTGTTTTCGGCGCTCATCGTGATGACGTTCATAGACATCGACACGAAAGAGATCCCGAACGGCATCGTCGTGTTCATCATAATTTTGTCGATCCCGCTGTTTTTCACGGCGAAAGACGTCGTGTGGTGGCACAGGCTTGTGGGCGCGGTGGTTATCAGCGTGCCGCTTTACGTAATCGCGCTCGTGACGGGCGGCATCGGCGGCGGCGACATAAAGCTTTATTTTGCGCTGGGGCTTGTGTTGGGGCTTTACCCGACGCTTGTGTCGGCGTTTATCGCGATAGTGTCGGCGGGGCTTATCGGCGGCGTACTTTTGCTGACGAAAAAGGTCAGAAAGGGGTACGAACTTCCGCTTGGTCCGTTTATCGCGCTTGGTGCGGTGGTCACTGTTTTTGCGGGCACGCCCATAATCGACGGCATAAAAAACTTATTCGGAATATAATATTTATATATCATAAGGAGAAGAGATGCAAAGAGGAGCAAGTTTAGGCGACATCCTGATAGAGAAAGGCTTTGTCAAACAGGCGCAACTGGATGACGCAAAACGTTGGCAAAAAACCCATCCCAACGAAAAAATCAGCGCGATATTGTTGTCGCGCGGCATTATCACCGAGGACGCGATGCTCTCTGCGATGGCGGAGCGTTTCAACACGACCTATATAAATACGGAACTTGTCGTCCGTCGTCCCGAAATTCTGAAAAACGTACCGGAGCAAATCGTCAAAAAGCACTGCATAATGCCGCTTGACGTGAAGGCGGGGCAGATCATCATTGCCACGCACGATCCGCACGACATCGGCGCGTTCGAGGACGTAAAGATGGTCACGCGTATGGACGTCGGTTTTGTCCTTGCGCCGCAGCGTATCATCGAAAGCGCGATTGAAAAGTACTACACCAACGCCGGCAACTTCTTCGTGTCGGACGAAGCGACGCAAAAGGTTGTCCAGCAGACTTCGGCGGCAACCCAGCAAAAGTTGTCCGAAATCGAAAGCCGCGTTGACAACACTCCTGTCGTCAAACTTATCAACAGCCTTATCACGCAGGCGTACATGCGCCGCGCGTCTGATATTCATATTGAGCCGTTTGAGGAGCAAATCCTTGTCCGCATGCGTATCGACGGCGAGCTTGTCGAATGTATGCGCTTGGACATTTCCACGCTTAACAGTATCGTTTCGCGTTGTAAAATTCTTGCGGGCATCAACATTGCTGAAAAGCGAATCCCGCAGGACGGTCGTATCGACTTCAACAACGGCGACATCAACATTGACCTTCGTGTCAACACGCTGCCCACGATTTACGGTGAAAAGGTCAACATGCGTCTTCTTGCAACCGAGGACGCCGCGCTCATCACGCTTCCCGACCTTGGCATGCCCGACAAACTGTTTGAACAGTTCTCCCGCATCATCAAAGCGCCGAACGGGATCATTCTTGTCACGGGGCCTACGGGTTCAGGTAAGTCGACGACGTTGTACGCCGTCCTTAGCGAACTCAACAAACCGAATGTCAATATAACGACGGTCGAAGACCCTGTCGAAAAGCAAATCTTCGGCGTCAATCAGGTGCAAACCAACGCAAAGGCGGGCTTAACGTTCGCAAGCGGACTTCGCGCAATCCTGCGTCAGGACCCGGACATCGTCATGATCGGTGAAATTCGTGATACCGAAACCGCCGAAATCGCAATCCGCGCCGCTATCACGGGCCACTTGGTTTTGTCAACGCTGCACACCAACGACGCCGCGTCAAGTATCGTCCGTCTTATCGACATGGGCGTTGCGTCATACATGGTCGCGTCGTCCGTGAACTGCGTTGTCGCGCAAAGGCTTGTCAAAAAACTTTGCCCGGAATGCAAGAGAAAACGCGAAATCAAGGCGGAAGAAGCCGCACTTCTGAAAGATCCGTCAATCACTCACATTTATGAGCCTGTCGGCTGTCCCCGCTGCGGCAACACCGGCTACAAGGGACGTACCGCAATTTACGAAATTATCGAAATCGACAGCGACCTTCGCCGCATGATATCCGAGGGCAGGACAACCGAGGAAATCCGCGACTTCGCCAAAGAGCACGGCGCAACGTTTTTGGAAGACAGCATCCGCACGCTCATCGGCAACGGCACGACGTCCATGTCCGAGTTTTACCGCCTTATTTACAGCATTTAATAAACGGGAACAAACCAAAACAAAACTCTGCAACTTCTTGCAGAGTTTTTTAATAAAAAAAAGCGAGGCGTTTGCCTCGCTTTTGGGATAATTTATATCAAATTATTCACTCATCACAATACCTTTGTCATTGATGGTATAAGTTGTGGTTTTATTACCTTGCTTATGGGTATATGTGACGACGATTGAATTACCTTCCGTTGGAATAGATAAAGAGATATTACCCTTTCCTGCGGTTTTGATAACCTTAGGAAATTCCGAACCGACGGCAGAGGTTACATCTGCAAGTGTCAATAATGTATCTGCTGTATCTGTATCACCTTTTTTTACGAATTTGCCGGTATTATCTCCACTCGTGGCTATATAATAATCTCCTTCAATAATTAAGGAAGCAATGTGGTCTGCGACTTTCTTCGCTTGGGTTTTGTTTGCATTGTCTGTTTGTTTGTTCAACTGCGAAACCGTTACACCGGCGACCGTGCCTGCAAGGACTGCCATGATTGCGATTACGACGATAAGTTCAACGAGCGTGAAGCCCTTTTTGTTTTTTCTAAGTTTTAACATTTATGTTAATCCTCCACTATAATTATTTCAAAATTTGAGCATACAGGGCAAAAAATCCTTATTTTGCGACGTTTTGTCCGATATTTTTTTGTTCAGGGAAAATTACATAAAAAAGTGTCATAGTTTCCCTTCACATCTATCATTATACTTTATAAAATATGCCCCGTCAATACTTTTTTTGAAAATACTTAAATACTATAATAGTACTATATTGTATAATAGTCCAAAAAAATCCCATTTTTGTGCAACTTTCGCCCATTCAATGCACATATTCAAATATTTTCATACGTTTTTTTAAATTTTTCCCAGCAAATACTAACATTTACCAAAATTCATACAGGGTACCCGGCGCAAACTGCGCTGTTGAAATCGCATTGTCGGGGCGGCAATGCTCACTCTTATGCTTGTTTGCGCCTTTTCCCCACGGGTACACAGTATCCCGCGGGGTCCCCGATAACTGCACTTTTGAAATCACATTATTGCAAGCAATAATGCTCACTCTTTTGTTTGTGTGCGCCTTTTTCTCCGCGTCGTATGCTTCATTCTTGACCAGACAATCGTCGCAAGCGACAACTGTCTGTCTTACGCTCGCATACTCCTTTTCCCAACGGGTACATAGTATCCCGTTGGGGCCCATTATAAAGTATCTTGCGTGGGTTTTATAATATGGTTCCCTTCCGGGGGATTGCCACGGCATCGCCGTTGGCGATGCCTCGCAATGACAAAGTACTTCGTACCGAAGGGAAACGAATGAAGAGTATTGCAAAGACGGATAAAGTATTCGTTTGGTTTATTTTATGTCATTCTGAGGAGTTGCATAGCAACGACGTGAGAATCTCCCGGAAGGGTTACCTTGTTATAAACCAAAAAATTTAATTGTATTTTTGTGACGCATTCTCGGTTTTTAATTTAATGATTATATGATACCAAAAAAAATATCACAGTCGGTCATATATGATAGCAAGAGTGTCCTTTTGACAGTTTGATAAAAAACACCATTTCAAGCGCGGTTTTTGACTTACTAATCGCAAAATAAGGATTTGTCGCAGTGTGATATTGCGATATCGCGCCAAGGCAACATCGCTTATTCCACTGCGTGCGAAGCACTTAATGTCATTGCGAGCGTAGCGTGGCAATCGCCGGGAACGGACACCTTATGAAAGAATGCATTGCATACTTCATATAATGCGGATTCCCTTCCGGGAGATTCTCACGTCGCTTCGCTCCTCAGAATGACATAAAACATTTGCGAAGCATAATGACGCAATAAGGCACGTCCGATATACCCAAACATTGAAATAATTATAGTGGAGGATTAACATAAATGTTAAAACTTAGAAAAAACAAAAAGGGCTTCACGCTCGTTGAACTTATCGTCGTAATCGCAATCATGGCAGTCCTTGCAGGTACGATCGCTGGTGTAACCGTGTCACAACTTAATAAACAAACCGACAAAACAATGGCTACCGAAGCAAAGGGCATTGCAGACTTTGTCTCTACTTGGATCATTGAAAACAATATTGACCTTACAAAAGCAACTGCTTTAACTGATGTTAAAGTTGGTACTGATGATGATGATACGCTCATGAAAGCCTTAGAAAAACAATATGGCACAGACAAGGTAGGAGAAAATGCAGTTGCAGGTAAAACGATAGGTATTTCCTTTGTTGCAGGAAAAACAGGCGAAACAGCAGATACAAACGTAATTAAAGTTGAATACGTAGGCAAACAAAGAAGTGGCGGCGACGTATCTTATACGATTAATGTAGAAGGCGTTGTTGCAAAAGGAAAATAACCTTAATTTAATAAAAACAAAAAGCGAGGCGTTTGCCTCGCTTTGATTTTTGTGCACTGATTGTACCTTAAAGTGTGCCGCGGTATCGTGCGGGAGCTGTTCTCGTTATCATAAGAAGCATGATAACCACCCCCTTTTGGTACAATCACATTGATACCAAAAAATATTATATCACTTGCATACAGAAAAAGCAACTTAAAAGCGAGGCAAATTGCCTCGCTTTATACTCGGTTATAATTAAATGTTTGTCGATGTAAAAGTCCATTCAACCTCAGGAACAGGACCAGTGGAACCCACTCTGCTGGCAAAAAACTTATATTTTACTGTTTTTGCGGTTTCATCATAAGTCACTGAATAGAAAAATTTATGATTTCCAGCAACTGCACCCGCTGCATTCTCAGCAAATACCGATTCGCCACTGGTCGACTTTGCTTCTGCTGCAAAATCAGTAACAGCTGCTGTTGCGTTTGCTGCCGATTCGGTAATTTTATCTTTTTTGTCATAAGTAAGCAAGAAGGTTTGGAAATCGCTCATTAAGGTTTTGACTTCCGAAAGTGCACTGTTGTTTTTTTGTTTGTTTAATTGCGAAATTGTTACGCCTGCAATCGTACCTGCAAGGACTGCCATGATTGCGATTACGACAATAAGTTCAACGAGCGTGAAGCCCTTTTTGTTTTTTCTAAGTTTTAACATTTATGTTAATCCTCCACTATAATTATTTCAATGTTTGATTTGGACAACGCGTCGCACACTGCACTTTTGAAATCACATTATTGCAAGCAATAATGCTCACTCTTTTGCTTGTGTGCTCCTTTTCCCCAAAAGTACAAAGTATCTTTTGGGGTCCCCGGATTTGCGCTGTCGCGCTGTCATTGAACAAAGCAATGCTGCGACAAATCCTTATTTTGTGAGAAATAGTAGAATGATAATGAAAAAAATAATATATTGACACTGTACGCGCGAAGTAGTATAATTATATAAGTATGAAAAGGCGTGTTTTCAAAAATAAAAAAGGCTTTACGCTCGTTGAACTTATCGTGACAATTGCCATTATGGCGATTCTTGCCGCGGCGGTTACGCCTGCCGTTTACGTCACGACAAAACGCCGTCAGAAGAGCGCTGCCGAAACCGACACGCAGACCATGTACAGGAACGCGATCGCGGCGGTTACGTACCTTTCGGGGCAGCATATTTATCCCAACAAGCCGGATCCGCGCAAAGAAGACGTGGACAACGGCACGAACGGGTGGTACGTCACGTATTCCGCAATGGTGTGCAAGCGCATTTATCAGACCGTCATAGGGCTGGACATTCCCGTCAAATACTACGATCCCGATGCGTCGGGGACGGAAAAGGTCCTTGTGCCGGACGGCTGCAACGCGGTGGAACGCAGTTCCTTTGTCAGCGCGGACAACAAAAATCCTTATATCGTCATTCAGGTTGTGGGCGTCACGGCGGCGGAGAACAGCGACGAAATCGTATATTATCTCATCGTCAGCTACCACAACGACAAGAATAAGTTTGCGGCTTGGGACGGCGGAAAAGAGGTTCCAACGGCGACGCTTGACTACGTCACGAAAGATCCGACGACAAATCCGCAACTTAACCGCGCCTATCAGACCAACAAGGGCACTCCCATCCGCTATACGTTCAAAATAAGAACAAAGTAATGCTATTATGAAATATATCTTGCAGTTTTTTTACCTGGTTTTACAGTTCACCTGGGGCGCGATTCAGAACGTCCTGGGGTTTTTGCTTTTCCTGAAAAATATCAGGTGCGAGCACGCCTATTACCACGGCGCAATCCTGACCTTCCACGAGGGCGATTGGGGCGGCGTGTCGTTGGGCGCGTTTATCTTCATCAACGGCAAGCGCGGCGATGAGTACAAAAAAACCGTGTCCGTGCACGAGTACGGCCATACCATTCAGTCGCTGATTCTGGGGCCGCTGTATCTGTTTGTCGTCGGGATTCCGTCGTTTGTATGGTGCAACAACAAAAAGTGCATTGCTTATAGAAAGGAACAAAATAAATCCTATTACGATCTGTATTGCGAAAGCTGGGCGAACAGGCTCGGCGAGGCGGTCACGCACGAGGAGGCCCCGCACAAGTGAAAGAAAAGTTCAACGGGGTGCTTTTGCATATAGGAAGTCTGCCGTCTGAATACGGCGTCGGCGCGCTGTCCGGGGGCGCGTTTTCTTTTGTCGATTTTTTGGCGGACGCGAAGGTCGATTTCTGGCAAACGCTGCCGTTATCGCCAACGTCTTTCGGCGACAGCCCGTATCAGTCGCCGTCGGCATTTGCGGGGAATCCGTACTTTATTGATATAAATACGCTTGTTAAACGCGGGCTTTTGACGGAAAACGAGGCAAAACGCGCCAAAACAAAATCACTTGACTACGCCGAAATTTTTAACTCGCGATACGACGTGCTGCGCTTGGCGTTCAAAAGATTTCAAAAAAATTCCGATTATTCAAAGTTTCTGGAAAATAACGAATATTGGCTGGACGACTTCGCGCTGTTTATGGCGCTCAAAGTCAAAAACGGGTTTTCGTCGTTCGATACGTGGGAAAAGGACGAAAGACGGCGTGATACGCTGTCCGACGAAAAAATCGCCGCGCTTCAAAACGAGTGCGATTTCTGGCGGTTTTTACAGTTCGAGTTCTTTCGCGAATTGACCGCGCTTAAAGACTACGCAAAATCCAAAAACGTCGCGCTTATCGGCGATATCCCCATCTACGTCGCGTACGACAGCGCGGACGTCTGGGCGCACCCCGAAATTTTCAGGCTTGACAAAAATATGCGCCCGAAAGAGGTCGCCGGCGTGCCGCCCGATTACTTCTCCGCCGACGGGCAATTGTGGGGCAATCCGCTGTACGACTGGAAAAAACAGCAGGCGGACGGCTTTTTGTGGTGGCATCACCGCTTGCTGCATCAGTTGCAATTCTTCGACAAAATCCGCATCGACCACTTCCGCGCGTTTGAAAGCTACTACGCCGTGCCGTATGGTGCAACGACCGCAAAAATCGGCAGGTGGGTGAAGGGCGTTGGCACGAAAATCTTTGACGGGCTTGACCTCGACGGCAGAATCATCGCCGAGGACCTCGGAATTATCACCGACAAGGTGCGCCGCCTTGTGAAACGTACCGGCTTCCCCGGAATGAAAGTCTTTCAGTTCGCTTTCGACGGCAAGAGCGATAACGAGCATCTGCCGGAAAACGTAAGGTATAACACCGTCTATTACACCGGCACGCACGACAACGATACGCTGAAAGGTTGGTACGACGCGCAGGGCGACGGCACAAAAGAGTACGTCAAAAAAACCCTCGGCGCAACCGACGAGAACGTCTTTGATAAAGCTTTCAAAAGGGTAATGCGCTCCCGCGCGAAATTCGTCATCGTGCCTATGCAGGACTATCTGTTGCAGGGCTCGGAGGCGAGAATGAATACCCCGGGGACGAACGACGGGAATTGGAAATACGTCCTGCCGAAAAATTACGCAAAGGTGAAAAACCGCATAAGAAAGTACGTTAGGAACAGATGCGGTGACAGTAGGAACAAGAATAAATAAGGGAAATAACGTTAAAATCCTGTGCCTTTTTCGGTGACGATGTTTTCACCGCTCAGGTAAATTTTGTAATATACTTCACGATATTCTTGCGACTTTCCCTTGTAATAAAGATAAATCGCTTTTTGCTCCGTGTTAAAATCGGCGGAAAAAGTCCCCTTTTTTTCGGGAACGCCGTACGAATCAGCCCATTTTAAGGACGAAAACCTGTTTTTCAAGGTATTGTAAGCGGCTTCCGAGTACGCATCCGTCCATATTGCGTCGATACTACCATACAACAAAAGATCTGTCACGTCGATTTCGATCCCCGTAAGTTCGGTGAAGAACGAAGGGCGTTCAACGACTTCCTGCGCCCACGAAACGATTTGTGCAGAAATTTGCTTTCCGTTGTATATGTAGTTGACTTCGTCGGTTTTCTTGTTGAGAATGCCCACGGTTGCGCCCGAAACGACGCCGGCAAGCACCGCCATAATCGCAATTACGACGATAAGTTCCACAAGAGTGAAACCTTTTTTATCGGATTTCATAATTTTATTATACAAAACCGCCGACGTTTTGTCAAAACCGACGTGTTTTCAGGGAGAAACGGAAAACCCGATTTTGGAAACCCGCCGTTTTTCGTTTTGTTGAGTTCAAATTTTTTGAAGATTTTTTTGAAAATCAATTTTTTTGCAAGTCGTAATAATTGACAGTGATGAGTGTCAGATTGACATAAAGACTGTTGCGCGGGATATTATAACAAGGATACCCTTCCGGGAGATTCTCACGTCGCTTTGCTCCTCAGAATGACATAAAGCGTGTTGCACGGAAGTGGTACCGTATCAGGACTTGTCGTTGCGTTTGTCGCAAAGTATGAGCGATATATCGTCGCGCACGATGCAAAGAAATTTCAAAAGACATTCCGTCTCGGACACGGTAAGGTCGCGCGTCAGTATCGTCGCAACGGACAGGGCAAGATTTGTGAGTTCAATGACGTTGAGCCGCGAAAGTTCCATAAGGCAGTTTATGCCGTCTCGGCGCAAACTGTGCTTTTGAAATCACATTATTGCAAGCAATAATGCTCACTCTTTTGCTTGTTTGCGCCTTTTCTCCACGCAAGTACAAAAGTATCTTGCGTGGGTTTTATAAAAAGGGTTCCCTTCCGGGAGATTGCCACGCTGCGCTCGCAATGACATAGAGTGCGTTGCACGTAAGACAATGAGTATACGATGTTTTGAAAGGGTACGGCGAAAACGGGACGTGCAAAATGGCGCGTCATAACGCAAAATAACTTGACATTCGGTTGTAATATCTTGTATATTATATTTATAGCAATATCTTTTGGGCGCATTATGCCCATAATTGCACATACTATGGCTATACCGCCGGGTTTTCCGGCGTATCGGAGGAGAGATATGAGAGCAAAAAAATCAAGCAAAAACTTACTTCGTATCAGCGGACTTGCATTAGTGTTTATGCTTGCAGTCGCACTGCTTGTCAGCGCAATTTCTTTTACGCGCGTGGGTGCGGGTGAGAATCAAACGTCTTTTGCGTCAGGTACGTACACGCCTGGCACGCAGGAACTTGCCATCGGTTCGCCAAGTTGGAATTGGAACGTGCCGCTTAAAGCGAATGCGGACGGTAATATTGCCGTTTACACTTATAGACCGAGTACATATAGAAACTATTTTTCCTATGTCGGGGGAATATATAGCACTAGTGTTGAAAGTTCAGACACCAGTGCTAATACATCACACGGAATACTAACCGGAAGTGTAAGAGAAAGGCTGTATGCTTATTATAAACTGCCCGATGAACTTGTTTCACTTGGTGCGACGATTGAAATCAGTGCAAACCTTGACAGCGCATATAAATTTTCTAGTCTAAAAGAAACAGCTACATTTATTTCCGTAGCGGATAGTGTTAAAAAAATCGAAGAAAACGAAGATAAAGACGGCGTAACTGCCGAACAAGTCGTTGACGCAACGTATAATTCGGGCACGACCTGGAAAGTCACGGCGGGCAGACAATATATCCTTGTATATGCAGGCGGACAAGTAAAAGGCACTGCCACTTCGAAAATCGAAATCAGCGGGCTTGAAATCACGATTAAGGTCAAGTCTGTCGATAACCCGAGCCTTTTCACACCCGTTACCGCAGCGTGGGACGGAAAAACCAAACCGGACATTGCGGTTTTGGACACCATTGCAAACATATCGAATCTTTATACCACCAACAACAATATTGTCGGCAACCTTGACTGGGCATTGAACGGCGAAGACGTTCTTGATCCTACGTTCAACAAGTTGACGTCAATCCGCACCGACGGAACGCAATCAAAGCAGTTCTCCTTCCTGCTTTTTGACAAATTCTTCGGACTTAAAGAGGCGGATATCAAAGGTTTTAATCTTCTTCAAGCATATATTGGCACGGGCGCAATTGTTGACGGCTCCGCAAAAACATACAAAAGAAGCGATTATACATTAGAACAACTGAAAACGTTGCGTTATCCGACAGGCTTGGAAAGCATAACTGTGCAGCCGTTTGCGTTTGACAATAACGACCCCGCGACGGGTTCTTTCCGCGGGCTTTACGTCACGGTAAAGTACGACGGAAAAGACAACAATGCGTTGCCTATCGAAACCGAAACGATATATCGTGTAAATTATAAAAACTCAATCAATCTTTCGGGTAAGACGTTGAGCATCGACTGCGACGGTATCGACTACACCAAGCCCACGGCATTGGACGAAGTTGCTCTCCTTACCGAAAACGTTGTTAACGAAAACGACGGCGTCACGTATTTTTATACCGACACCATAAAATTCAAACCTGTTCTCGATGACGACGACACTCGCGGCGACGTCAAGTATTTCTATACCCTTTACAAAAAGGTTGACGGCAATTACGTCGAAATCGAAGGGCAAGTAGGCGTTGCAATCAACAACCCCGGCTCCGACATCTTCACCCTTTCGGGACTTGAAAAGGGCGAATACGCAATCAAGTTCAAAGCGATCGATACGGTTGGGCTTTTCTACGAAAATCTTGTCAAAGATAAAACTCCCGAACAAATCGCAGGGCTGAACCTTAACGACGTACAAAAAAATTGGGCAAACCACGCCGTTTACAGCGATTATCACCATTTCACAATCGACGACATCAAGAACCCGCCCGAAAAATGGGAAACCGCAATTTACCTTGAAAACGGCGGCGTGTATAACGGCGCATGGACGAATCAGAACGTCGTTATCGAGTTCAACACGCTCTCTTCCATTATGGAGATAACCTATCAAATCAGTTATCGCACCCTTAAAAACGGCGTTTTCGTAGGTACGCAAACCGAATGGGTGAGCATCAACGACAAAATCGTCGATAACAAATTTATCATAGGCTATGACGAAACTTCGCCCGAAGGATACGAACGCATCTATTATCTCCAAGCGATTTATAATTCGTCAAATATCACGTATACCGTTAACGTTCCCGTGAAATACGACAACTATAACGGATACAAGCCCGAAATTGCAAGGCTTCTTGACTTCAAGACAGACGACGCGTATGCCGACTTACTGCCCCTTCTTGTGAACCTTAACTACCAACAAGTCGGGAAAGAAGGCTTCGTCAGCGAGTTTTTGGGCAGCCCGATGACTCTTTATTACGCAATCACCCGTGACGGCGTCGAGGGCGCGGTAAAGGAACTTTCGCTTGACACAAACAACGTTTATATGGATTTGTTCGAGGGCAGAAACGTTTCGGGACGCACGCAAATTCAGGTCAGATTCTGGCTTGTCGACGAAGCGGGCAATACAAACGAGCAAAACACCTACGACGTCAACCTTGACAGGGCAAAGATCAACGTCAACTTCAACATCGATACGAACGCCCGAAGATACTTCAACAATACGACCGACGTAAGTACGTCGCTTGTTTCGTACACGTTGTCGAACAAGTTTGCAGGCACTATCCCGTCGGGGAAAATCGGCATTACTTTCGACGCGGCGTACGACGGCGTCAATGCAGGCGTAAGACACGTGATTGTCAGCAACGTCCGGGCTTCCTACGTCGAAGGCTCGGTTTATACGGCTGCGCTCATCGAACAATATGAAAAGGTGTATGTCAATGCAGACGGCAACGTCATCACGCCCGAAGCAGACGGCAGTTACGTCATCGGCACGCACGAAATCAAAAAAGCGCGCCTTACGATCGACGAGAAATACAGACACGCACCGTTTGTTTATAACGGCACCATCAACTACGCAATGACCGACTACGTTTCGGGCGACGGCTCTTTATTGGTGCTCGATAAGGTTCTGGGCGACAAAGCGGACGAATGGAAAAATATTCAATGGAAAGGCACGTTCCAACTTGACAGCATTGACGTCAACATCGGGCTTCGCGCGTCGCTTATAAATATCGAAATCGCGGGCGAACTGAACAACAATTACCAGATCACAAACGCGGGCGGCTCCGCAAGCGCACCCAAAGCGTATGTCGATATCCAAAAAGCCAAACTCGGCAAAATCACGATTATCGCCTCAAAGGTCTATAACGGCGAAAATACGATTCTGACGAACTCGGTCAACTGCACGTTCCAAATCGCCGGACTGCAAGGCACGGACAACATCACGCTCGAATACGGCACGATTACCCTGCCCGGCAAGGACGTCGGCACATATACCTTTAACGTCACCGATTTCAAACTCGTCGGCGAAAGACAAAAATTCTATGACCTGACAGACGTTACCGTCGAAGCGACGGTTACCGTAACGCCCAAAACCATCACGGTTACGGTGCATAACGTCGAAAAACCTTTCGACAACAAAACGGCGTTCCAAATCAGCAGCTATACGTTTGGCGGCGTTGTATCGGGCGACGACGTGAAGTTGCTCACAAGCACGGGCAATACGGCAAATATCAACGTCGGCACTTATCCCGATTGCAAAGTCACGCTGGGTATTACCGGCAATGACAGCAAAAACTACGTCCTGAAAGATACCGAGGCGGTCGTTACGGTCACCATTTCTCCGCGCGAAATCGGCGGCGCGAAAATCACCGGTATTTACGCTGTCGATACGAACGGCAACTATTACTACATCAATGAAACCGGCGGAAACGTTGTGATTTATCAGAAAGACGGCGCAGGTTATATCGCGTACAGCAAGGACGAAAACGGCAAAGCAAAGGCCGAAAACGTTGACGTTTTGCCAGCAGGCGCTACCGTATGGGTGCTCGATACGTTCGTCACGGGCGGCGTTTGCATCATCAACGGTCATCGCTTCGAGCTGTCACCGGACATCGTTTACGCAATCGAATACTATGAGGATACCGGACTCAAAAACAAACTCGACATCGGTGAAATCGACTTCAAAGAGCGTCAGTATCAGCCCGTCGTCGTCGACCAGAACGGCAACCCATTCGTTATCAACGTCAACATTAAGGACGGCGTTTACGACACCACTTCGGGCGCGTATAAATATACGTTGAAAATCGAAAGCTTCGGCGCGAAAAGCAACTTCAAGAAAATAACGGGCTTCAACGACACGGAAACCAAAGTCGTGTCCGTGCTTGACTTCTCGGACGTCAAGTTTGAAAATAAAATGTTCAACGACAAAGGCAACGTCGATAAGTTCAGCGCTCCGTACAACGCGGCGGCATACACGCTTAACGTCATAAGCCCGTCACAGTTGAATATTGAACTCGCGGAATACTTCAAGAAGGGCGCAGACGGCGTATGGATGCCCGTTGAAAATGCAATCGACGCTGGCGTTTACTACGGTAAGTTCACGGTATCGCGCTTGAATAACGAATACATTATTGAACAAACTTTCACGATTGAAAGAATCGGCACCGAAATTAAGATTAAAGACGCGTCCGTTATGTACGACGCAAAATACGGCGAAGACTTCGCTGAAAAAGTGCAGAAGGTCGACGACGCGTTCAATTACTACAAGACGACTTACGGTATGGTCGTCGGCGCAAACGACATCGTTTACGAATATTCCTTTGACGAAGATTTCAAGACGATTCTCGGCAGTGCTCCCGTCCGTCAGGGTGGCGGCGTATGCTACGTCCGCGTGAGATATAAGGGCAACGAAAACTTCATCGGCTCGGTCTCGCTCGCCCGCAAAATCAACGTCAACGGCGCGAAATTCAATCTTGTCGATATCACGGCAAACGTAGGCGAATCGTTCAATCTGCCCACGGTTGAAAATCTTATCGACAAAGACTCCGTCGGCGGCAACTACAAAGAAATCGCAAAAGACTTTGTCATCGTTTATCGCGTCAACGACGCAAGTTACAAGGTCGTGAATAACGCTGCGGGACTTGTGGGCGAAGGCAGATATCCTTACAGAGTCGTTCATAAAGGACTTATCAAGGGCGGCGCCTGGACGGTCGACAGCAGTGCGGAATCCGAAAGATATACCCGTGCCGTGTCGGCGGACGGCATAATCGAAGCGACGATTTCCATCACCGAAAACGAACTTAACTCGGTATGGGGCGGCGACGTCAACGTTCCCGACGATAAAGTTCTGGAAGATAACGGCATCGGCACGATCTCGGGCAGCTGGACGCAGGCGGACAGCGGATACACCGTTTACTTCTGCATACTTGACAGAAACAACGCCGCAAGCCGCGATAACTTCACCAACGGTTTAAGACAAAATAAGGAAATCTTTGGCAAAGAGTACGCCGCCGGCAAGGTCTACTTCCTGTCGCTCAGCGAATATAAGAACAAAAGCGTCCTTATGAACGCCGACAAACAGCCCAGACTTATGAGCCCTGCAACCGTAACGATGCAAGTCAGCGCAAACGGCGCGAAACTCATCAGATACAACAACGGCGAATGGACGGAAGTAAACTACGTCGATAACGGCGACGGCACGATTACGTTTGAAACCGATAAGCTCGGCTACTTCATCTTTGCAGAAGACTACGTCGCGCCCAAAGCGAAAACAAACACGCTGGCAATTGGCATCGGCGCAGGCGTTGGCGGCGCGGCAGTGCTTATGGCAATCATCGTGGTTTCGGTGGTCGTCATTAAGAGAAAACGCGCATAATCGTTAAACAAACGGCACGCGACGGCGTGCCGTTTCCATATTATAAAACATTTATAAAGGAGAAAGAAAATGAATAAATACGCAGGTACAAAAACCGAAAAGAACCTCGAAACGGCTTTTTCGGGCGAATCACAGGCAAGAAACAAGTATACTTACTTTGCGTCGGTTGCGAAAAAAGAGGGCTATGAACAAATCGCGTCCCTGTTTCTGAAAACCGCCGACAACGAAAAAGAACACGCCAAACTTTGGTTCAAAGAACTTAACGGCATCGGAAACACAACGGAAAACCTTGTTGCCGCGGCGGCGGGCGAAAACTACGAATGGACGGATATGTATGCGGGCTTTGCAAAAACAGCCGAAGAAGAAGGCTTCCCCCTCCTTGCGGCGAAATTCCGACTTGTCGCGGCGATTGAGAAACACCACGAAGAAAGATATCGCGCGCTGTTGAAAAATATCGAAACGGCGGAAGTTTTCAAAAAATCCACGGTGAAAGTGTGGGAATGCAGAAACTGCGGCCATATCGTCGTCGGAGAGTGCGCGCCCGAGGTTTGCCCGACGTGCAATCATCCCCAAAGTTATTTTGAAATATCCGCGGACAACTATTGATTGTCGCAAAACACGCGGGAAACCGTTTTCAAAGCGTCGGGACACCCCGACGTTTTTTAATGTTTAATATTATATATTATATAGTTTATATAATGAAAATAAAGGGCGGCGGATAAATTTCGAAGGCGAGAAGAAGCGCGATATTTTCAAAAAAAAATAATAATAAAAAAATTTTCTTTTCCTTCTTAAAAAAGGTTTACAAAAAATGCCGCTTGTGTTATTATAACCCTAACAGAAATCTTTAATTATGTCCAGAGAGACATACAAGGTTATCATACAATAAACAGGTGTATCATATCTTGCGTGTCTCGGCGCAAGATTTTTTTTGAGGTTTTATGGAAATTAAGGCAAACATTATGGATGATACGGCTGTCGCACGCGCACTTAAAAGGGTATCGCACGAGATTATCGAAAGAAACGACTCCCTGGAAAACGTCGTGCTTATCGGCATTAAAAGCCGTGGTATCCCCCTTGCCGGAATAATTGCCGAAAACGTGAAAAAATACGAAGGCGTGGCGCTTGACGTGGGTGAACTCGATATAAGTCTTTATCGTGACGACCTTGCGGAAAAAAGCGAAACTCCCGTTATCGAAAAAATCAACGTTCCCTTTGAAGTAAGGGGACGAGACGTCGTCCTTGTTGATGACGTTTTGTTTACCGGAAGGACGGCGCGCGCCGCAATCGACGCCGTGTTCACGCTGGGACGTCCGCGCACGATACAACTTGCCGTGCTTATCGACCGCGGTCATCGCGAACTTCCGATACGCGCGGACTACGTCGGCAAAAACCTGCCAACGTCCAAGCAGGAGGTCGTAAGGGTAATGATACCGCCCTATGACGAGAAAATCGCCGTCGACCTGTTTTCACTTTGATATATCAAAATATAAATAAATTTTAAAGGAGATTGTTACTTATGAAGATGATTTACAACGTTGAAGACAAGTTGTCCTTCAAACAAACGCTTGTGTACTCGCTTCAACAATTCTTGGCGGTCGTTTGCGCGACGATTCTCGTGCCTATTCTTTGCTCGGGAAACGGCGTCAATATGAGCCCCGCTGCCGCGCTTTTCGGCGCAGGTATCGCAACCCTGTTCTACGTATGGGTTACCAAGAAAAAGAGCCCGATCTTCATCGGAAGCTCGTTCGCGTTTATCTCGGCGTTGATCGGCGCAACTCAATACGGCTGGTGGGGAATTATTCTCGGCGGCGTATTCGCAGGCGCTGTGTACTGCATACTTGCCTTTATCGTTTATAAGAAAGGCACTGAATGGATCAACAAACTTATGCCCGCGGTCATCATCGGGCCCACGGTTGCTCTTATCGGCTTAGGTCTTTCGGGCAGCGCAATCAGCAACCTTACCACTGCAAGCGGCAGCGGACAATCTTACAACCTTGTCGCAATCCTTTGCGGTTTGTTCGCATTCTTCGTAACGGTCTTCGTATCCTGCAAGGGCAGCAAAAAAATGCAACTTATGCCTTTCATCATCGGTATCGGCGCAGGTTACCTTCTCGCATCGTTCTTCTCGATTTTCGGCTATGCTTGCAATGTCGAATATCTCAAAATCGTCAACTGGACTCCGCTTGTCGAAAACTTCGTAAAAGACGGCAAATTCACGGGCGTCACCGCATTCCTCGATTATCCGCACCTTGCGATTATCGAAGCAATTAAGGAATCCGTTAACGGCACCGCAAGACTTACCGGCGCGGGCGTCGGCGCAATCGCGCTTCTGTTCATCCCCGTATCGCTGGTCGTTTTTGCGGAACATATCGCGGACCACAAAAACATGAGCACCATCATCGAAAAAGACCTTCTTAAAGAACCCGGTCTCCATCGCACGCTCATCGGTGACGGCTTCGGAACGACCGTCGGCACAATCTTCGGCTGCTGCCCCAACACCACTTACGGCGAAAGCATCGGCTGTGTGGCAATCACCAAAAACGCCTCGATTTACACCATAATCGGCGCGGCTGTTATCTCGATTATAATCGCGTTTTTCAGCCCGTTCATCGCGCTTATCGAAACAATCCCCACCTGCGTTCTGGGCGGCGTATGCCTGGCGCTCTACGGATTTATCGCAGTCAGCGGTCTTAAAATGCTGCAAAACGTCGACCTCGGCGAAAGCAAAAACCTCTTCGTCGTATCGGCAATTCTTGTCACGGGTATCGGCGGACTCGCTCTTAAATTCGGTCTTGCAACGAAGGGCAAAGCAATCGTCACCATCACCAACATCGCAACCGCTCTTATCGTAGGTATCCTTACCAACGTCATTCTTTCCATCAAAACCAAGAAAGAAAAACAGGGCGAAGCAAAAGACGGCGAAAGCATCGCGGTCGTGGGCGAAGGCGTAACGTATGACACGGACGACAAACTCCCCGGCGTCAGAAAAGACGAAGTCGTGGCTGACAGCGAAGCAGTCGACGAAGCAGTCGAAGAACTCGGACTCGAAGACGAAGACAAAACCGCGACGGTGGAATTCCAGGCGGTTGAAGAAGCAAAGGACGAATCGTCCGACAAGTAATAATCAACGAAATATCAAAAAGTCCTCATAGTTTTATGAGGACTTTTTTTACTTTATGTTGTTCCGTGCAACGCACTTATGTCATTGCGAGGAGCGAAGCGACGTGGCAATCTCCCGGAAGGGAATCCTTTTTTTTCTTTGGCACGTTACGGGGGCATTTGCGACATCAAAAAGCCCTGACAAAAGTCAGGGCAATGCAATTATTCGTTCAATTATTGAGGATTATTTCGTACCGAAAATTCTGTCGCCGGCGTCGCCGAGACCGGGGACGATGTAGCCGTTTTCGTTAAGGTGAGAGTCTTTGCAGCCGACGAAGATGTGTACGTCGGGATGTTTTGCGTGGACTTTTTCAATTCCTTCGGGCGCGCCGATGATGCTCATAAACTTAATGTTCTTGCAGCCTTTCGCCTTAATGAAGTCGATTGCCGCGATTGCGCTGCCGCCGGTTGCGAGCATCGGATCGAGAATGATGACTTCGCGGTTTGCGATATCGTCGGGAAGTTTGCAGTAGTACTCCTTGGGTTCAAGCGTTTCGTGGTCGCGATAAAGACCGACGTGTCCGACTTTTGCGGTGGGGACAAGAGCAAGGATACCGTTTACCATGCCGAGACCTGCGCGGAGAATAGGAACGATTGCGATGTCATTTGCAATAACGCGGGTTTTAGTGACCGCAATCGGGGTTTTAACCTCAATTTCTTGCGTATTGATATCGCGGAGAGCCTCAAATGCCATAAGCATTGCGACTTCTTCCACAAGTTCGCGAAACTCTTTGCTGCCGGTACGTTCATCACGCATAATTGCAATTTTGTGTGTGATAAGAGGGTGATTGAAAATGGTTACGTTGTTCATAAAACACCTCACAATATTTACTTTTAACATAGTAACATTTCGGCGTTTTTTTTGCAAGCAAAATACGCATTGTTCGACATATTTTTTAAGGCATATCGCAATAAAAAAATTAGCAAAAAAACACGAATTTCGTCAAATTGATATTTTCAAAACCTTGATAACGTAAATTTATTGTGTTATAATATACACAGTATAGGTATTTTATCTAATTTATTTTCAGGGTTATATTATTAAAGAGGAGTTTGAAAAATGTTAGCAGCAGTTTCATCCAATGAAGTATGGCAGAAAATCGTCGATTTCTTTACCATCACGGTGAAAGACTTTTTCGTAAAATTATTGGCAGAAAATCCCCCGATTAAGTTCATATTGCTTGTTGCGGGCGCAGCGCTCGTACTCGTCGGCTTAATCGTTATTATCGCGGTTTGTGCAAAGAAGAACAAGGCGAAGAAAGCGGCAAAGAAAGCGGCAAGACAAAGCGTCAAAGACGCAAAGAAAGCAAGAAAGAGTGGCAAAGTCGCAGCCGAAGAAAAACCCGCTGTGAAAGAAACGCCCGTCGTACCCGCGACACCCGCACCCGCGCCCGTTGCGGTAGCGGCACCAGCGCCCGCGCCTTATATCGAGGACGAGAAGAAGTTCGACGCCGACGCTTTCGATGACGAGCTGCCTCCGTTTGAAGACAAAAAACCCGCTCCGCAGGAACAAATCGACATGTCGAAGTTTATCGCGGAAGAAAAAGTTTATGCCCCCGCGGAAGAAGAAAAACCCGTCGCGCCCGCGCCCGTTCCCGCATACGTTCAGCCGGAAGAACCCGCGCCCGTCGAGGAAAAGCACTATATCGAGCCGGAAAACAATGACAACTTCGTTGACGACAGCTGGGGCAAGGCAAAAATAAATCTGAAACCCAAAAAAGCGCAGAAAGAAGAAATGACGGAAGAACCCGAAGTCGCCGCGGAAGAACCCGCTCCCGCAAAGAAAAAAGCGACGAAGAAGAAGGCGGAAGTAACGGAAGAAGCCGCACCCGCAAAGAAAGCCCCCGCAAAGAAAAAGGCGGAGGCAAAGGTTGAAGAACCCGTCGAGGAAAACGACGAAGCCGATAAACCCAAGGTCGTCGGCAAATATACGATCGAAGATACCGGCTATGCGTATCAGTTCCACCTTTACGCAAACAACGGGCAACTTCTGTACGAAAGCCGCGAATACGCAAGTCTGAACTCCTGCAAGGGCGGCATCGCGACCTTTAAGAAGAACGTCGCGGATTGCGAGTACCGCATCGACGTCGATAAGAACGGCGGCTACAAGTACATCTTCAAGAAGGGCAACAGCATTTACATCGGCGAAACGTACTCGACCGCAAAAGCGGCGGAACGCAGCGCGGAATCCGTGAAACGCTTTGCACAGGTTTCCGAAATCAGCGAATAATTTTTAATATAAAATAATAAAAGGGGTTATATCAATATGGCAAAAGAAGTAAAAAAAGCAGCAACAAAAGAGCCCGCACCCAAGAAAGCCGCGGCAAAAGAACCTGCAAAAAAAGTTGCAACGAAAGAGCCCGCAAAGAAAGCGGCAGTTAAGGAAGTCGCCCCCGCAGAAACCGCAGCAAAAGGCGTTGTCGGAAAATATCGCGTAGATTGCGTTTACGGTGATCTTTATCAATTCCATCTTTATGCAAACAACGGTCAGCTCCTTTACGAAAGCCGCGAATATGCGTCGAAGAAATCGTGCCTGGAAGGCATCGAAACCTTCAAGAAAAATATGCAGGACGCAGCAACGACCGTACGTGTGGATAAGGACAAAAACAACAGATATAAGTTCATTATCAAAAACCGCAACAGCATTTATGTCGGCGAAACTTACGACAATAAGAAACAAGCCGAAAGCAGCGCGGAATCGGTGAAACGCTTTGCAGTCGTATCGCAGGTCATCGAATAAGAAAAAACGAAATTACGCACGGTGAAAACCGTGCGTTTTTTTATACGAAATTTGAGGCGGAAGAATATATCTTTGATATATTCTTTTTTTGCGGTTTTTTGCGCGGGAAACAATCGTCAAAAATATCTTTTTACAAATTGCGACAAAATGCGTATATTTCGTTGACAAATATACGCTATTTTCATATAATCATATTCAGTCGTATGGTTTAGTAATTGTAAACTTTTTTCTTAAAATTACAAAACTCTCTAATTTTTAGGTTTAGAGATACTAAACAAACGGCGCGGAAACAGGAGGTTATATGGAAATCGGAACCAAACTGAAAAATCTGCGGCTTCGTTGCGGATTGACGCAGGAGGAACTTGCTGACAGGTGCGAACTCACGAAAGGCTACATAAGTCAACTCGAAAACGACCTGACCATGCCGACAATTTCCACCCTGAACGACCTTATGGTGGCACTCGGAAGCGACCTGAAAACCTTTTTCAGCGAAGACGAACCCGAACAAGTCGTGTTCACGAGCGACGACTTTTTTGAAAAGGAAGGCGACGGGCAAAAAATCGTATGGCTTGTGCCAAACAGTCAGAAGAACGAGATGGAGCCTGTTTATATCGAAATCGAGCCGAATACGACGCTTCAGAAAGATATGCCGCACGAGGGCGAAGAATTCGGATACGTCCTTGACGGCGAAATCGAAATCGTCATCGGCAACAACGTTTATAAGTGCAAAAAACGCAACAGCTTTTATTTTGTAAGCAACAAAGTACATTATATTAAAAATACAAAAAATACAACGGCTAAAATCATCTGGGTGTCAAGCCCGCCCACGTTTTAAGGAGAGTATATGTCATCTGCAAACATTATCGAAATCAAAAACGTATCCAAGGAATACGACGGCAAAGCAGTCGTCAAAAACGAAAGCATCGCGATAAAACGCGGCGAATTCGTGACAATTTTAGGACCTTCGGGCTGTGGCAAGACGACGACGCTTCGTATGATTGCCGGCTTTGAAAAACCGACCAGCGGACAAATCCTTTTCGACGGCGAAGATATTTCCAATCTGCCGCCGCATAAGCGCGCCGTAAACACGGTTTTCCAGAAATACGCGTTGTTCCCGCACCTTAACGTGTTCAACAACATCGCGTTCGGTCTGAAACTCAAAACCATTCCCGACGGCACGACGTACACCGACAGAAAGGGCAGGACTTTCGACAATATGAGAAAATATACGAAAGCCGAAATCGCCGAAAAAGTCAATCACGCGCTTAAAATGGTTGACCTTGAAGACTACGGCCACCGCGACGTGAACAGCCTTTCGGGCGGACAGCAACAGCGCGTCGCAATCGCAAGGGCAATCGTCAACGAGCCGAAGTTGCTGCTTCTTGACGAGCCGCTGGGCGCGCTTGACCTGAAAATGAGAAAGGATATGCAGATCGAACTGATGGATATGCATAAACGCCTTGGAATCACGTTCGTTTACGTCACGCACGATCAGGAAGAAGCGCTCACCATGAGCGACAAAATCATCGTTATGCGCGACGGCGAAGTGCAGCAAATCGGCACCCCGAAAAAGATTTACGACGAGCCCGCAAACGCATTCGTAGCCGACTTTATCGGCGAAAGCAACATTATGTCGGGCATTATGATCGACGACTATAAATGCAGCTTCTTCGGCACCGAGTTCGAGTGCGTCGACAAAGGCTTCAAACCCAACGAACCCGTCGATATCATCGTGCGCCCCGAAGACATTTACATCACGAAGGGCAAAAACGTCGAGAAGGGACAACTCACCGCAAAAGTAACGTCCTGCGTGTTCAAGGGCGACCACTACGAAATCCTTTGCGAAAGCGACGGAAACGAATTGCAGATCGTTGAAAATACCGAGTGCGCCGTCGGCGAAGAAATCGGTATCTTCATTCCGAAAGAAGAAATACACATCATGCACAAAGCGCGCATTATCAACGAATACGAAACCGAAATGGGCGACAACGGCATTGTGAAAATTTGCGAAGCCGACTTTGAAACGAAAAGCGACTTGCCCGCAGGAACGAAAGTTAAAGTGTCGATTCCGTTTGATAAAGTCGACGTTACCGACGACGAAGCCGACGGAACGGTCAGCGCGGACGTCGTGTCGAGCATTTACAAGGGAAGTTACTATCAGGTCATTTTACGCACCGATTTCGACTATGACTTCTTTGTCGACACTCAGGACGAATGGCTCAAAGGCGACCGCGTAGGTATCAATATTAAACCCGAAGACATTAAGGTGGAGGCAATTTAATGAAAGAGAAAATTAAAAATTTCAGATTTACGCGAAAAGCCTTTGCTTATCCGTATATGCTGTTTTTGCTGGTTTTCGTCGTTACGCCGCTTGTGCTGATTCTTGCCAACGCGTTTATTTACGACGGGAAATTCAGTTTCAAAAACTTTGCGATTTTCTTCACCGAAAAGTCAAGTCTGGTGGTGCTTGGAAACTCTATTCTCGTCGGACTTCTGACGACGATTATCTGCATAGTTCTGGGATATCCCGCGGCGTACTTCCTTGCGAAATACAGCGCAAGCAAGATTTTCGTATTGCTGTTTATCCTGCCCATGTGGGTAAACTTCCTGATAAGGGCGCTTGCAACGAAAGCGATTTTCGTGTCGATGAACATTCCCCTCGGAATGGGGACGGTCGTGTTCGGCATGGTGTACAACTATCTGCCGTTTATGATACTTCCTTTGCACACGGTGCTTTCGAGCATTGATAAAAACTATATCGAGGCGGCGGAAGATCTCGGGGCAGACAAGTTCCAGGTTTTCGCAAAAACGATATTGCCGTTGTCGGTGCCGGGGATTTTAAGCGGAATCACGATGGTGTTCATTCCCACGATTTCGACGTTCGCGATAAGCCAGCTTTTGTCGGACAGCACGGTATTCTTGTTCGGCGACAGCATTCAGATGAAGTTCGATCAGGGTTTGTACGGCGTCGGCAGCGTCATGAGCCTTGTAATGATAATTCTCGTGCTTATTTCCAACTTTATAATGAACAGGTTTTCAAAAACGTCTGCGACGGGAGGAAGAAACTTATGGTAAAGAAATTTTTTGCAAAAGCATATCTTTATTTACTTCTCGCGCTGCTGTACGCGCCGATAGTGCTGATTATCGTGTTTTCGTTTTTCAACACGTCGATTTTCTCTTTTGACAACGGGTTCAGTTTCGAGTCATACAAGTCGATATTCGCGTCCGACAAAACGCCCGAACTGCTTGCCGCGCTTAAAAACACGCTGATTATCGCCGTCGTATCGAGCGTTGTATCGACGCTTATCGGCACGTTTTCGGCAATCGGCATTTATTGTTTGAAACCGCGTGCGAGAAAGGTTGTGGAAAACGTCAACCAACTGCCCATCATCAACAGCGAAATCGTTATGGCGGTGTCGCTTATGATATTCTTCGTAACGTTCTCGTTCCCCGCGGGATATTTCCGCCTTATCATCGGACACATCAGTTTCTGCACGCCGTACGTCATTCTTTCGGTACTGCCGAAACTCCAAACGATGGACAACAACGTTTACGAAGCCGCTCTCGACCTTGGCGCAAACCCGTTCAAAGCGATGGTAAAAGTCATTCTGCCCATACTTGCGCCCAGCATTATGTCGGGATTTATGATGGCGTTCACGCTGTCGATGGACGACTTCATCATCACGCAAATCAACAAAGGCGCGGCAACGGGCATCAACACTCTTTCGACGTACATCTATGCCGACGCAAGGGTACAAGGGCTTTCACCGTTCTGGTTTGCGATATTCAGCATTATCTTTATCGTGGTGCTTACGACCATTCTCGTCGTCAACGTCGTTAAGGTCAAAAAAGCCAAAGCCGACAAAAAAAAGGAGGTTAAAGCATGAACAAGAAAGCAATTAAAATCCTTATCGTGTCGGTTATTATCGCGGTTATCGTCGGCGGTACGATTGCAGGCATCGTCGTCGTGAACCTTGACAGGAAAAAAGAAAAACTTGTCGTATATAACTGGGCGGACTATATCGATCCCGCCAATATCACGCTTTTTGAAGAGTATTACAAGCAAAAAACCGGCAAGGAAATCGAGGTCGTTTACAGCACTTTCGACACAAACGAAACAATGATGACCGAAGTCACCAAGGGCGACAGCCAGATCGACCTCGTTTGCCCCAGCGAATACTCAATTCAGAAACTGAAAGAGAAAAACCTTTTGCAACCGCTCGATATGTCGGACGGCGACTACGAATTCATAAGTAACGTGTATCCTGCAATCCGCGACAGGGTAGAGTCGATTTTCGGCGCGGAAATGAACGGATATTTCGTGCCGTATATGTGGGGCACGCTCGGCATAATGTACAACGTCGAAAAGGTCAGGAAAGAAGACCTCGAAGCCGGCTGGGGTATCCTTTGGAATAAGGCGAACAACCCGGAACTTGAAGGGAAAATCCTTGTGAAAGACAGCGTCCGCGACGTGTACGCCGCAACCGTTTGTTACCTCAAAGAAGAAGGAAAACTCGACGGGACTCCGTACGCCGCGCTTTCAATCGAACAACTTATCAACACCGTTGACAACACGCTTTTGAAAATGTGTGAAACCGTGCTTCTGGAACAAAGAAAGCATATCAAAGGCTACGAAGTCGACTTCGGCAAGGACGATATGATCAACAAAATCGCATACGTCGACCTTGCCTGGTCGGGCGACGCAATGTACGCAATCGAGGAAAGTTACAACCCCGACAAAACTTTCAAAAACCTTGCAACCGGCGAAGAAACAAATTACCTTCTGGACTACTTCGTCCCGACAATTGAAATCGACGGCGAAGAAAAAGAGTTCGGCAACGTATGGTTCGACGGCTGGGCAATCCCGAAAACCGCGCAAAACGTCCCGGCGGCAAAGGAATTCATCAACTTTATGTGCCGTCCCGACGTCGCGATGCGTAATATGATGGAAATCGGCTATACCTGCTCCTTCGATCCCGATAAATATATTGCTGGCGAAGACGAATTCACAATCGAAGCCGTCAACTGTCTTCTCGAAAACGAGTACGTTTGGGAAATTTCCGACGACGAAATTGCCGAAAATTATCCCGACGGCGACTGCATTATCAAGGAAATCGACGGCGTTAAGTACGACCTTACCGAGTTCTTCGGCGACAATAGAAGATACCCCGACTTTAAGAAATCGGAAGGCACTCTCGGCGTAATGCAGGACTTCGGCGCGCAAAACGACGCGGTCGTCAGTATGTGGGAAAGGGTAAAAGGCGGCGACGAATTCCCGTGGAAACTTATAGTCGCAATCGTTGCTTGCGTCGCGATTGTTGCAGGGGCGTTCGGGCTGTGCTTCCTGGTGCGCCACGTCAAATCGAAACGCCAGCCGCATATCGACGCGGATTCCGAACAACAAACCGCTTAAAACAAAATTGAAAAACCAAACGAAACCAAAAAACCGATTGCAAACGCAATCGGTTTTTTAATCTGTAATACCTAAAAGATAATCCGCTGAAACGTCAAAAATTTTGCATAGTGCAATAATAGTATCAAGCGGCGGTTCGTGCCTGCCGGTTTCCCAGTCGGCAACGGACGCGCGTGAAATGCCGACCAGATTTGCAAGGTCACATTGGCGCATACCCTTTTCAATTCGCAATTCTTTAATTCGTTCCGAAAATTTGTTCATAAAAATATTATGTGGTTTTTACCGACATTTTGCTTGACGTGTGGGTAATAACCGCACATAATATTAGTATAATTTGTCCGGCGAGGGTGGTGTGAACGGATATGGCGCGCAATCAGGACATTGTAAGCCGACAAATTCAGGATAGACAATAGGGTAAGGGCGATACAAAATAACTGTCTATTCTATTATCGTCCTTATCTTGAAAAAAAATTACCGATTGCAAACGCAATCGGTTTTTTTAATCGAGGATTTTATTATTTATCCGCTGTTCTTGTTTTGGAAACCGCGTTTTTCAAAACAAGTGAAAAGGGAATAAGGATTAGCGGAGCGCAGGTTTCCTTATGGGAAAAACGGCACAAAAAAGGCATCTTCTTCAAGATGCCTTTGACTGTTGTTTGTCCCGTTTTCCAAAACGGCAATCTTTTCATTTGCCGTTTTGAGAGCGAAGCGACTTAGTACATATCGCCGCCCATCGGAGCCTGCGGCATCGCCGGAGCCGGTTCGGGCTTGTCGGCAACGATGACCTCGGTGGTGAGCAACGTAGACGATACGCTTGCTGCGTTTTGAAGTGCCGAACGCGTGACTTTGGTCGGATCGAGAATACCTTTTTCGACCATATCGCAGAACTCGTTTTTAAGAGCGTCGTAACCGAAGTTTGCTTTCTTTGCGCGCAACACGTTATCTACGATAACGCCGCCGTCAACGCCTGCGTTTTCCGCGATTTGTTTAATGGGGGCGGTAAGGGCTTTCGCGATGATGAGCGCGCCCGTTTTTTCGTCGCCGCTGAAAGTATTTGCGTATGCGGTAACTTTGTCGCTGATGGACAGAAGGGCAATGCCGCCGCCGGGGACGATACCTTCTTCGACAGCCGCGCGGGTTGCCGCAAGAGCGTCTTCGATGCGGAGTTTTCTTTCTTTCATTTCGACTTCGGTTGCCGCGCCGACTCTGACGACTGCTACGCCGCCCGAAAGTTTTGCAAGGCGTTCTTGAAGTTTTTCTTTGTCGTAGTCGCTGGTGCTTTCCGCAATCTGGTGCTGGATTGCCGCAACGCGTTGTTTGATGAGAGCGGGATCGCCTGCGCCGTCAACGATAGTGGTGTTGTCTTTATCGACCTGAACCATTTTCGCGCTGCCCAGCATATCGAGGGTTGCATCCTTGATTTCGTAGCCGAGATCGGACGAAATGACGGTTGCGCCTGTCAGGATTGCGATATCTTCAAGCATTGCTTTGCGTCTGTCGCCGTAACCGGGGGCTTTGACCGCAACGCACTTGATTGCGCCTTTGAGTTTGTTCAGGACAAGGGCGGTAAGAGCCTCGCCTTCGACTTCTTCGGCGATGATGAACAAGCCGCGACCTGATTTTACAACCTGTTCGAGAACGGGCAGCAAATCCTGGAACACGCTGATTTTCTTATCGGTGATAAGGATAAGCGGATCTTCAAGGACGGCGTCCATTTTGTCGGGGTTGGTCATCATATAGGGGGAAGCGTAACCGCGGTCGAACTGCATACCTTCGACGACGCTGAGTTCCGTCTTCATGGTTTTGCTTTCGTCGATGGTGATAACGCCGTCTTTGCCGACCTTTTCAAAAGCGTCGGAAAGCAGAGTGCCGATTTCTTCGTCGCCTGCCGACACGCTCGCGACCTGCGCGATAGCGGTTTTGCTTTCAATGGGTTTGCTGATTTTTTTGAGTTCTTCGACGGTATATTCGGTTGCTTTCGCGATACCTTTTTTCAGCACCATCGGGTTTGCGCCGGCGGCGATGTTTTTCATACCTTCGCGGATGATTGTCTGTGCGAGAAGGGCAGCCGTTGTGGTGCCGTCGCCCGCGACGTCGTTGGTTTTTACGGACACTTCTTTCACAAGTTGCGCGCCCATATTTTCAAAAGCGTCTTCGAGTTCGATTTCCTTGGCGATGGTTACGCCGTCGTTTGTGATGAGGGGTGCGCCGAACTTTTTGTCAAGAACGACGTTTCTGCCTTTCGGCCCCAAAGTGATTTTAACTGCGTCGGCAAGAGTGTCCACGCCCTTTTCAAGGGAGCGGCGCGCTTCTTCGCCGTATTTGAATTGTTTGCTCATATAAAAGCCTCCTTATTCGTTCACGATTGCGAGAATGTCGCTTTGGCGAAGGATGATAACTTCTTTGCCGTCGAGCTTGAACTCGCTTCCTGCGTATTTGCTGTACAAAACTTTATCGCCTACCTTGACTTGCATCGTGACTTCTTTGCCGTCGATAAGTCCGCCGGGACCGACCGCCACGACTTCTGCCATCTGGGGTTTTTCTTGTGCTGTGCCGGGAAGAAGGATGCCGCTTGCGGTCTTTTCTTCCGCTTCGATTGATTTAACGACAACTTTGTCAAACAAAGGTTTTATTGTCATATTTACCTCCGAAAATAATTGTTGAAAATTGATTTTGAAGTTAGCACTCAAACGCCTTGATTGCTAATTCAATGGTAATTATACACGCAATATATCGCGATGTCAATAGTATTATGACAGAAAAAATTAAAAAATACCGCTAAAAAACGCGCATTTTCAAAAACGTCGTAAAGTCGCGCGTTACTATGTAAAATACGGGCGCGCACGTATGCGCGCGAATTTGTTTACAACGGGCTGAAAAAGTGTTATTATTATCATATATTTATTTTCTTTCGAGGTCGCTATGATGGACAAATGGGATAAGAGATTTATGGAAATGGCAAACGTCGTTTCGACGTGGTCAAGTTGTTATAGAACCGGGCGTCAGGTCGGCGCGGTCATCACAAAAAACAAAAGAATCCTCACAACCGGCTACAACGGCGCGCCGGAAGGCATCAGAAGTTGCGTCGAAAAGGGCGAATGTATGAGAGATATTATGAAAATCCCGTCGGGCACCCGCGCGGAACTTTGCTACGCCGTTCATGCGGAACAGAATGCCATCTGTCAGGCGGCGAAACTCGGTATTTCACTGGAAGGCGCAACCCTTTATTGTACGCATCAGCCGTGCAGTATCTGCGCCAAAATCATCGTCAACAGCGGCATAAAACGTATCGTTTATCGCGAAGGATACCCGGACGAATTCGCAATGAAAATCCTGAGCGAAGCCGACATTCTTGTCGAAAGATACGAAGAATAATAAGTCAATTTTCAGGATATAAAGAATACCCTTAATTATAAGGGTGTTTTTTTATGGAAAAAATCGACAACGTAAATTATGACGATTATAAGTATAAATCGTATATCTGGAAGGAAGACGGGCGGCACAAAAAACCCGAAAAAAGAAAGAAAACAAAACCGCAAAAACCCGAAAAAAGGCGCGTCGTAAAAGCCGATAAGCAGGCGGTTTTCGTCGTTTGTACGATACTTTTGTGCTTTTCTCTTACGTTCGCTCTCGCAACCCTTTCGGGAAAGGGAAGCGTGATGAATTTCTTTCAAAAGAACAAAAACACCGACTGCGAAAGGTATTACGTCGTGTGCTCCGACGTGTTTTCGGACGAAAGCCTTGCAAGAATTTCCGCCGACGAAGCGCGCACGTCGGGCGGGGCGGGATATATAATTTACGATGAAAAATACTATCTCGCGCTTGCGTGTTACAAAAGCCGCGACGACGCGGAAAAAGTCCGAAAAAGAATGGCGGGGAGCAGTTCCTGCATCTATGAAATCTGTGTCAAGGCACCCGCGCTTTCCTGGTGCGACAACGGGAAAAAAGACGCTGTAAAAAACGCGTTGAAATACTCGGATACGGCGTTTTCCCGCCTTTACGAAATCACGACTTCGTTTGACAAAGGCAGTATCGGCGAAACGGAAGTAAAAAACAGATTAAAAGGTTTATTGAATGAAATAAATAAATTAAATGCCGATTTTGACAAAATAACAAAAACCGAAAATATGCCCGAATACATTAAAATCAAGGCGGAAATCAAGGCTGCCGCGGCTGTCGTCGGAAACGTCGCGAAGTCGGATTTTTCGGGCGCGACGCTTTCCGCGGCGTTAAGGTTTGCGACAATGAGCGTCGTATGCGGCTACAAAAATTTGGCGACGGAGTTGTAAACGGTTGCAAAATCCTATGTTTTAGTATATACTATATTACACTAATGTAAAGGTGAACAAATGGCACACATTTCTTTGTACAGAAGATACCGTCCGACTTCTTTCGACGAGGTCATCGGGCAGGGACATATCGTAAGGACGCTTGTCAATCAGATTAAAACGGACAACATTTCGCACGCATACCTTTTCACGGGGACTCGCGGCACGGGAAAAACCACCGTCGCGAGAATTTTTGCGCGCGCGATTAACTGCGAAAACCCCGTAAACGGCAATCCGTGCGGGAAATGTTCGGCTTGTGTCGAGCTTCAAAAGCCCGGCAATATGGATATTCTGGAAATCGACGCCGCGTCCAACAGCACGGTGGACGAAATCCGCGACCTTCGCGAAAAGGTCAAGTATCCGCCCGTCATCGGAAAGTACAAAGTTTATATCATCGACGAAGTTCACATGCTTTCGACAAGCGCGTTCAACGCACTTCTGAAAACGCTGGAAGAGCCGCCGTCACACGCCGTGTTCATTCTTGCGACGACCGACGTCCACAAACTGCCGCAGACGATTTTGTCAAGGTGCATGCGCTTTGACTTCAAATTGCTTTCGGTCAAAGATATTTCGGACAATCTGAAACGCATTTTCGACGACATCGGCAAAAAGTATTCGGAAGAAGCGATAAACCTTATCGCAACTTCTGCCGAGGGCAGCGTGCGCGACAGTCTTTCGATTGCGGATATGTGCGCGTCGTATTCGGGCGACACGATAACGTACGACGACGTTCTGGAAGTTCTCGGCGCGTCCGATCCTCACATCGTTCTGGACCTTGTGCAGGCGGTGCTTTCGCACGAAGTCGCGCGTGCATTGTCCATCGTCGATAATTTGTCGAATTTCGGCAAAAACATCGCCGTTCTCAATAAGGACGTCGCAACGACGATAAGGAACGTCATTTACGTGAAAAACTGCAAGAATGCCGAGTCCGCCTTGAAACTCCCGAAAGATATTTACGAAAAGCTTTCGGCGATTTCGGAATCGTCCGGCAACGTTGACCTTCTGAACGCGCTCGATTTGTTCAACGGGCTTTCCGGCGAGTTAAGATACAGCACCCAGCCCCGCATTATGTTTGAGGCGACGGTCGTAAGGGCTGCGCTTGAAAACGGCGAGGCGGAAATCGAAAAACGTCTGAAAAAACTGGAATCGGCAGTTTCGCAAGGCGCGGTAAACACCGCGTTTCAAAAAAAAAATGAGCTGAAAACAGATAATCCCGACGCGCTTTGGGACGCCTGCCGCACGGAAATCGTGGGGAAGGAAAGGTGCATGGCGCTGGGGATTGCGATGAATAAATACGTCGGGGTGGAAGAAAACGGGAACTTTTTCAAGGTGTCTTTCAAAACGAAGGCGGACGCGTCCGTCGTGAGTATCCCCGACAACCTTAAACTTATTGAATCAAAACTCGGCGCGCTTTCGGGCAAGCCGTATAAACTGACCGTAAAGGTCACCGACGACGACACGTCGGAAGACGTCCTGAAAAGGCTGAAAACGCTTTTCGGGGACGATTTCAAAATCACGAAATAACCGGAGGTATTTTTTATGGGCAAAGGCGGTTTTCCCGGCGGCGGATTCGGCGGCGGAAATATGCAACAAATTTTGAAACAGGCGCAAAAAATGCAAGCCGATATGCAGCGCGCTCAGGAAGAACTTAAAAATTCCGAAGTAACCGGCTCGGCGGCGGGCGGCATGGTTGAAATCACGATGACGGGCGACAAGGAAGTCACCGCCGTCAAAATCAAGCCCGAAGCGGTTGACCCCAGCGATATCGAAATGCTGGAAGACCTTATCGTCGCGTCCTTCAACGACGCCGTCAAAAAGGTTGACGAGTTGCAGGAAGAACTTATGGGACCGCTTGCAGGCGGTATGGGCGGTTTGTTCTGATGCCTTATATCGAGCCTCTTGCAAAACTTATTGCGGAATTCACGAAGTTCGAGGGCGTGGGCGAAAAGACGGCGGCAAGGTACGCTTATTCCATATTAAAGCGCAGCGACAGCGAAGTCGACGACCTTATCAACGCCTTGCGCGACGTCAAACAAAAGGTGAAATTCTGTAAAATTTGCGGCAACTATACCGACGACGCCGACGACGTTTGCGAAATTTGTCGTACGCGCGACAAGTCGGTTATCTGCGTCGTGAAAGAGCCGAAAGATATTCAGGCTTTTGAAAAGGTAAAGTCTTTTAAGGGCGTTTATCACGTTTTGCACGGCGTAATCAGCCCCATCGAGCACGTCGGCCCCGACGATATCGACATAAAAGGGCTGCTGAAAAGGCTTGATGGCGTGAAAGAAGTCATCGTTGCGACCAATCCCGACGTCGAAGGCGAGGCAACCGCATTGTATATCGCGCGACTTATAAAGCCGCTGGGGATAAAGGTTACGCGTATCGCCCGCGGTCTTCCCGAAGGCAGCGTTATCGAGTACGCCGACGAAATGACCTTATCCACCGCGCTTCGCACCCGCGTGGAGTTATAATAATAGATTGATACAAGCAGTTTTTCGGTGAGAAAAAAATTTCTTGACATATCAAAACTTAGTAATTAAAATTATCCGTAAAGGAATTGGAGTATGGCAAAAAAACAAGGCATATCGGAAGCGGTCATTAAACGTCTTCCGCGATATTACAGATACGTTAAACAGCTTGAACACGACGGCGTAAAGCGCGTTTCCAGTTCGGAACTTGCGAAAAACCTGTGCGTTACGGCGTCGCAGGTCAGACAGGATTTTTCAAATTTCGGCGAATTCGGTCAGCAGGGCTACGGGTACAGCGTGGGGAAACTCCGCAGTGAAATCGCGTCGATTCTCGGGCTCGATCAGCAGCACAACATTATTATTATCGGGTGCGGCAACATCGGAAAAGCGCTTGCGAGATACGTCGGGTTTTCAGACGACGGTTTTTACGTCCGTGCAATGTTCGACGTCGATCCGACGGTCATTCAGAAAGTTCCCGCCGGCGTCGAAGTCCTGAACGTCAATAAACTTGCGGAATACATAAACACGCACCCCGTCGATATCGCGGCGATTTGCGTGCAAAAGGAATACGCGCGCGACGTTGCCGAAAACCTTGTGCGGCTCGGCGTGAATAAATTCTGGAATTTCGCCCCCGTCGATTTGTCGAACGTCGCGGAAGGCGTCGTGTGCGAAAACATCAATATGAGCGACAGTCTGTTCGTGCTGTCTTACAAGATCAACGAACAACAATAATCGTTGCATAATTACTTTCCTCCTGCGGATACTACTGCGGGAGGTTTTTTTTATGCAATACACAGGAATCACAAGAAGAATCGACGAGTTGGGACGCGTGGTTATCCCGAAAGAAATCCGCCGTACGATGCGCCTTCGCGAGGGCGAAGAAATGGAAATTTTCGTTGACGAAAACAGCCTTATCCTGAAAAAATACTCGTGCGTAAAGGGAATACAAAAGTTTTCGGAAGAGATTGCGGAAAGTTTGTTTTCGTCGACGGGGGACACGTCGCTTGTGACCGACCTTGACAAAATCGTCGCGGCGGCGGGCTTTGACAAGACATTTTATTCGGACAAACTCTTATTGCAAAAAGTCGCGGATATTTTTCAGAAAAGGACGACGCGTACGGTGTTTTTGCCCGACGGATATGCGATAACCGGCGACGATACAAACGAATATAAAATGCAGATATTCGCGCCTGTCGTCGTCGCGGGCGACGTTACGGGCGGCGTTATTTTGCTGTCAAAATCCGAAAAAAACGTCGCCGAAAAAACCAAACTTGCCGAATTTTCGGCAAAAATCTTGGCAAATTCACTGCAATGAAAAGGCGTACTATGGCGGGGAACGCCGCGCTGCTTTCGGTGTTTTCCATAATTGCAAAGGTAATAAGCGCGCTGTATCGCGTGCCGCTCACGTCTGTGCTCGGCGCGGAAGGAATGGGAATGTATCAGCTTGTGTTTTCCATTTACGCGCTGATACTTGCGCTGACTACGGGCGGAATCCCCGTTGCGGTGTCAAGGCTTACGAGCGAGAATAACGCGTTGAAAAAAGACAGCCGAGTCGTCCTTAAAAACGCGCTTTTAAGCGTTGTCGGGACGTCGGTCGTGCTTGCCGCTCTCTTGTGCGTTTTGTCGGGGTTCGTGGCAAGAATTCAAGGAAACGAAGGCGTGAAAAGCGGATATTACGTCATTGCGCCGGCGGTTGTTTTCGTCGGTGCGTTGTCGATGTTCCGCGGCTGGTTTCAGGGGAACAACGACGTGATTCCGACGGCGGTATCGGGGCTTTTTGAACAGGTTTTCAAACTTGCGTTCGGGCTGACTCTTGCAAAAATTCTGTCAAAGTACGGCGTGATTTACGGCGTAATCGGCGCGCTGTCAGGAGTGATGATAAGCGAATTTGTCGCGCTTATTTATATTGTGATAACCTATTTTTCGCGCGGGAAGATTTACAAAATCAACGTGGTGGAAAGTTGCGACAAAGACGTGCGAAACGCCATTTTGAAAACGTCTGTCGTTTTTGCGATTGCCGGCTTTATCATACCGTTTTCGCAGTTTATCGACGGAATTTTAATCGTAAACATATTAAAAGCGTCGGGAGAGTCGATTTCGCTTGCGACGGCGAAGTACGGTTTGTATTCGGGCACGGTAATGAGCGTCGTGAATATGCCCGTCGTTTTAAGCGTTTCGTTGTCGGTTGCGATCGTGCCGGTTATCGCGTCGGCGACGGCAAAACGGGACATCGACGAAATCAGGAAAAAAGGAGCGACCTCTGTAAAACTCGCTTTTGCGATTTCGACGTTTGCCGCGGTTATGATGTTTGCGTTTTCCGACAAAATCATTGCGGTTTTATATCCGCGTCTTAATCGCGCGGAAACACAAACGGCGGTGAAGCTTTTAAGGATTATTTCGTTCACCGTGCCGATGGGCGCGCTTCGTGAAATTTACGCAAGTATGATAATGGCGATTGACAAAACAGGAAAAATCATCGTCAACAATTCCTTTTCGGTCGCGCTGAAAATTGCGGTTACGGCGATATGCCTGTCATACTTCAACGTGTACGGCGCGGGATACGGCATGATTGCGTTTTCGGCGGTCGGCGTAATCTTAAACGCGCGCGATTTTTATATTCTCTCGGGAAAAAATCTTAAACTCGTGAAAAACGTTAGTACAATCGCGGCAATAAATGTTATAATGTTTTTACTTGCGTGGGCTTTTGATATTTATATCAAAAATCCGATTTTGTCGCTTGCGACAGGTTTTGTCGTCGCGTCGTTTGCGTACGTTGTCGCGGCGGCGTTTTCAGGCGTCTTTGACGGGGACGAACTTTCGGGCGTGCCGTTTTCAAAGGCGTATTACAAATTATCGCAAAAACTACGATTCTGGGAGAGTTGAATGATTACCGTAATTGGACTCGGGCTTTATAAGGACGATTTGAGTTTCCGCGCCGAAAAGTTTCTGAAAAAGGCAAAAAACATTTACGTCAAAACGGCAAAAACGCTGACGTACGATTTTTTTGAAAAAAACGGAATATCCGCAAAATCTTTCGACGACGCATACGACGCGGCGGAAGATTTTTCCGAACTTGACGAAAAAATCATAAAAACGCTTTTGTCGGAAAACGAGAAAGGCGACGTTGCGTTTTGCGTGAACGGCGGCGGTTTCGACGACGGCACGGTGCAAAAACTGAAAAAACAAACGAACGATATTGAAATTATCGCGGGCGTGAGTTTTGCGGCGGATTTTGCCGGCGTTTGTCCCGACACGTCGGTGATGAGTTACAGCGCGTACGACGTCGTGTCCGACGTTTCGTTCATGCCGGACAAGCGGCATACCGTCGTCGTGAGGGAAATCGACAACAGACTTCTTGCGGGCGACGTAAAAATCAAACTGTCCGACGTTTACGGCGACGAAAAACTTGTTTATCTGATAAATAGTGTCAAAAAGACAGATAATTTGACATACATACCTCTTGCCGAAATCGACCACGGCAAAAATTTTTCGTATATCACGACTTTGGTGATTCCGCCCGATGATTTGTTGTCGGCAAAACGACACGATTCCCACGACCTTATCGAAATCATGGCAACACTGTTGTCCGAAAACGGCTGTCCGTGGGACAGGGCGCAAACGCACGAAAGCATAAGGATAAATCTCATCGAGGAAGCGTACGAGCTTATCGACGCAATCGACAAAAACGACCTTGACGGCATGGTTGAAGAAACGGGCGACGTATTGTTGCAGGCGGTTTTCCACGCAATGATCGGAAACGCCGACGGTGAATATAATTTCAACGACGTCGTAAGCGGACTTTGCCATAAACTTATCACCCGACACACTCATATTTTCGGGCAGAACAAAGCGACGAACGCCGAAGACGCTCTGAATTACTGGAACGCGGCGAAAGCCGTCGAAAAGGAATATACGAGTTTCGGCGACAAGATGGACAAAATCCCAAAAAATCTGCCTGCGCTTTTGTACGCTTATAAAATCCAGAAAGTCGCGGTGAAATGCGGGTTCGACTGGCCCGACATCGACGGCACTTACGATAAACTCAACGAGGAAATCCGCGAATTTAAAGAAGCGGACGGCGACGACGCCGTAATGGAAGCGGGCGACCTGCTGTTTTCTGCGATAAACCCGATGCGTTGGCGGCATATCGAGCCGGAAACCGCCCTTAAAGAGGCGTGCGACAAGTTCGTGAAACGCTTTAAGTATATGGAAAGCGAAATACTGAAAGACGGAAAGGATTTGGGGAACGCCGAAATCCTGGACGAATACTGGAACAAGGCAAAGAAAATCTACAAATGAAAATCGGAAACGTACAACTTAAAAACGATTTGATTCTCGCGCCGATGGCGAATTATACCGACGCCGGCATGCGTTATCTTGCCTCGGTTTACGGCGCGGGGCTTACGGTAACGGAAATGGTGTCGGCAAAGGGGCTTTGCTTCAATAATCCCAACACCGCCGCGCTCCTGGAAACCCGCGAAAGGGGAAATTGTCCCGTCGCCGTGCAGCTTTTCGGCGCGGATCCCGAATACATAAAAAAAGCGGTGGAACACCCCCTTCTCAAAGACTTTGACATAATCGACATAAATATGGGTTGTCCAGTCGCGAAAGTCGTGAAAAACGGCGAAGGCAGCGCGCTTTTAAGAAATCCCGACCTTGTTTACAAAGTGGTGAAAGCGGCGGTATCAGCAACAAATCGTCCCGTAACCGTGAAAATAAGAGCGGGCTTTGAGAAGGACGAAATCACCGCGCCCGAAATCGCGAAGGTCATCGAGGAAGCGGGCGGCGCGGCGGTTGCCGTACACGCAAGGACAAGGGAACAGTTTTATTCCGGAAATGCCGACTGGAATGTCATAAAAAAAGTGAAAGAAAACGTTGGTATTCCCGTTGTCGGAAACGGCGACGTGGAAAAGCGCGACGATTATTTAAGAATGAAAGAAACGACGGGTTGCGACGGCGTAATGGTTGGTCGCGCCGCGCTTGGAATGCCGTTTATATTTGCAAAACTGCAAGATAAAGAATATGAATTTGACGTTAAAGCCGCGATTATGAAACATATCGAAATTCTGGGCGAGTATCTGCCCGAACGCACGGTGATAAATCAGATGAAGGCGCAACTGTGTTTTTACGCCAAAAACACCCGCCACGCAAAGGACGTCCGCCGCGCTATTTCCGAACTCAGAACACGCGACGATTTAATGAGAATTATCGACGAATTTTTTTAAGGAAAATACATTATGAACATTGTTTTGGTTGAACCGGAAATCCCGCAGAATACGGGCAACATAGTAAGGACGTGCGCCGCGACGCACACAGTTTTGCATCTTATCGAGCCGCTCGGATTCGAACTTTCGGACAAGTACTTAAAACGCGCGGGGCTTGACTATTGGGGCGACTGCGAGTTGCACGTATACAAAAACCTTGGGGAGTTTTTCGACAAAAATCCCGGCAAGTATTATTTCGCGTCGACAAAGGCGAAACACCGCTATGACGAGGTGAATTTCGAGGACGACGCATACATCTTTTTCGGAAAGGAAACGAAAGGTCTTCCCGAAGAACTTCTGCACGACAATTACGACCGCGCGATACGAATCCCGATGGGGCAGAACATAAGAAGTCTGAATCTGTCGAACAGCGTTGCTATCGTGTTGTACGAGGCGCTCCGTCAGCACGACTTCAAGGGGCTGCAAGAACAAGGACACCTTACGAAATACGACGACAAATAAGGCGGGCGCGCGGCGCACGGCAAATAAGGCGGGCGCGCGGCGAAAATCAAACAAAGTATTTATAAGTAATTGCAATAAAACTTTTATTGTGTTATCATATTACTGCCTTAAAGTTTTGGGGCTTAAAACGAAAATAAAATCAGGAGATATTCTATGAACAAAAAGACAATCACCGATATTGACGTAAAAGGCAAAAAATGTCTCGTTCGCGTTGACTTCAACGTTCCTATGAAAGACGGCGTTATCACCGACGAAAACCGCATCATCGGCGCGCTTCCCACCATTAAATATCTGATGGAACACGGCGCGAAAGTCGTGCTTTGCTCGCACATGGGCAAACCCCACAACGTGTTTGACGACAAAATCAAACTCAATAAAAAGGAAAAGGCGAAAATCGAGGCTTTACCCGAAGAAGAACGCGCTGCGGCAACCGCCGAAGCGATCGAAAAGGCGAAAAAAGACGTCAAAAAATTCAGTCTTGCTCCCGTTGCGGCGCGCCTGAACGAACTTCTTGACAACAAGGTAACGTTTGCAACCGACGTCATCGGCCCGGACGCGAAAGAAAAAGTCGCTGCGTTGAAGGACGGCGAATGCGTACTTCTTGAAAACCTGCGTTTCCACGCCGGCGAAGAAGGCAGGGACGAAAACTTCTGCAAGGCTCTTGCCGAATATGCGGACGTTTACGTCAACGACGCTTTCGGTACGGCGCATCGTTCGCACGCGTCGACCGCCGCTATCGTCGAATACGGCTTTGTAAAGACGGCGGTTTGCGGTTTCCTTATCGAAAAAGAACTGTCTGTCATGGCGGACAGCCTTGAACATCCCGTACACCCGTTCATCGCAATACTTGGCGGCGCGAAAATCGCCGACAAACTTAACGTAATCAACAACCTGCTTGACAAATGCGACGCTCTTATCATCGGCGGCGGCATGGCCTATACCTTCCTGAAAGCGCAGGGCGGCAAAGAAGGATTGTCTTTGGTCGACGACGAAAAACTCGAATATTGCGAAAACATGCTTGATAAAGCGGAAATCCTCGGCAAAGAAATTTATCTTCCCGTCGACAGCGCAATCGTTTCGGCGTTCCCCGATCCCATCGACGCACCCGTAACGGTCGAATACGTTGACAGCAAGAGCATTCCCGACGACAAAATGGGGCTCGATATCGGCGTTAAAACGCAGGAACTTTTCGCAAACGTCATTAAAGGCGCAAAGACGGTCATCTGGAACGGACCTATGGGCGTTTTTGAAAACCCGACTCTTGCAAAAGGCACGTACGCGGTTGCGGAAGCGCTTGCGTCGCTTCACGGCACCGGCGCAACCACCATTATCGGCGGCGGCGACAGCGCGGCGGCTGTACAACAACTTGGCTTTGCGGACAAAATGACGCACATTTCAACGGGCGGCGGCGCGTCGCTTGAACTGTTTGAAGGCAAAGTGCTTCCCGGCATCGCCTGCCTTAACGACAAAGACTGAAATCACAACGACTTAATCTTATAAAGGAGAATTTATTATGCGTAAACCTATTATCGCAGGTAACTGGAAAATGAACAATACTATCGCCGAGACGAAGGCTCTCGTGACCGAACTTATTCCTTTGGTCAAAGACGCGAAAGCCGACGTCGTAATCTGCACCCCTTACACCGACCTCGCCACGGCGGTCGAAATGACGAAAGGCACGAACATTCACGTCGGCGCGGAAAACGTACACTGGGCAGAGAAAGGCGCGTTCACGGGCGAAGTTTCGGCGAATATGCTTGTCGAACTCGGCGTGGAATACGTCATCATCGGACACAGCGAACGCCGTCAGTATTTCGGCGAGACCGATCAGACCGTCAACGAACGCGTTAAGGCGGCACTTTCCAAGGGGCTGAAACCCATTATCTGCGTCGGCGAACTTCTGGAAGAGCGCGAAGCGGGCAAAACCGAAGAAGTCGTTGTCCGTCAGACCACCGAGGCTTTCAAAGATATCGACAAATCCGAACTTGAAAACATCGTCATCGCATACGAACCCGTATGGGCAATCGGCACCGGCAAAACCGCAACCGCCGACGACGCGAACGCAACCATCAAGGTTATCCGCGACACAATGGCGAACCTTTATTGCAGAAACTGCGCCGACAACAAAGTACGCATTCAGTACGGCGGCAGCATGAACACCAAAAACGTCGACGAACTTATGGCAATGCCCGAAATCGACGGCGGTCTTATCGGCGGTGCGTCGCTCAAAGCGCAAGACTTTGCACGCGTCGTAAATTTTGAGGAAAAATAATGTCAAGACAAGTCGTATTGGTCGTAATGGACGGCGTGGGCAAATCCACGACGGGACTCGGCGACGCCGTTACCGCGGCGCATACCCCGACTCTCGATAAACTCCTTGCAACCTGCAAAAACGTTTATATCAAAGCGCACGGCACGGCAGTCGGTCTTCCTTCCGACGAGGATATGGGCAACAGCGAAGTAGGGCACAACGCACTCGGTTGCGGACAGGTCTATTCGCAGGGCGCAAAACTTGTGGAAGAAGCCATCGAAAGCGGCGAAATTTTCAATTCGTCCGCGTGGCAGGAACTCAAAAACAACTGCGTGACACACGGAAGCGCAATGCATTTTCTGGGGCTTTTGTCCGACGGCAACGTACACAGCAACATAAATCACCTTATCGCGCTTATCGAGGGCGCGAAAAGGGACGGCATCAAAAAAGTATTCGTACACGTCCTGCTTGACGGGCGCGACGTTCCCGCAACGAGCGCGCTTCAATACGTCGATATGCTTGAAAACGCGATGGCGGAAATGAACGACGAAAGTTTCACGGCAAAAATCGCGTCGGGCGGCGGACGTATGACGATTACTATGGACAGATATTTCGCAAACTGGGATATGGTCAAACGCGGCTTTTATACCCACGTTTACGGTGAAGGTCGCGGATTCGAGTCGGCAACCGCCGCAATCGAAACGTTCCGCGCCGAAACCCCCGGTATCATTGACCAGGATTTACCCGCATTCGTCGTCGTCAAAGACGGAAAACCCGTCGGCGCGATGCACGACAACGACAGCGTGATTCTGTTCAACTTCCGCGGCGACCGCGCAATCGAAATTTCGATGGCTTTCGACGATAAGGAATTTTCGGGATTCGACCGCGGCAATATGCCAAAGGTGATGTATGCCGGTATGTTGCAGTACGACGGCGATATGCACCTTCCCAAACGTTTCCTTGTCGAGCCGCCCAAAATTAAGTATACTTTGTCCGAATATCTCGTGAACAAGGGCGTCAACGAATACGCCGTGTCCGAAACGCAAAAGTACGGTCACGTCACGTATTTCTGGAACGGCAACCGCAGCGAAAAATTCAGCGAAACGCTTGAAACCTGGGAAGAAGTACCTTCCGATATCGTGCCTTTCGACCAGCGTCCCTGGATGAAATCGGCGGAAGTCACCGATAAGGTCATCGAGGCGATCGAAAGCAAAAAGTACGGCTTCATTCGTTGCAATTATCCCAACGGCGATATGGTCGGACACACCGGCAATATGGACGCGACGATAATCGGCGTGGAGGCTGTTGACCTTGCGCTTGCAAGACTTATCCCCGTCGTCGAAAAGGAAAACGCGATTCTTGTCGTAACGGCAGACCACGGCAACGCCGACGAAATGATTGAAAAGAACAAAAAGGGCGTCGTGTCCGTTCGTACGGCGCACAGCCTGAATCCCGTTCCGTTCATAATTTTCAACGCCGACGTCGAAATCGCAGACGGCAAATTCGGATTGTCCAACGTTGCGGCAACCGTTGCAAAACTTATGGGATTCGCTCCCGATCCGCATTGGGACGCACCTATTATCAAATAAGGTTATTTATTAAAAGTCCCCCCGAAAAACCGCGGGGGGATTTTTTTATGCCGTATAAAAAACATAAAAATTGTTCTAAATATCGGCAATAACAATACAAACAAGGACAAAATGTCGCGTTTATTGCGCCGTAATTGCGACGTTATGATGTGTTTTGTCCAAATATGGCGAGTATATCAATATATATATTTGACTTAAAAAATATAAGGGGTATAATGGGAATTATTATGAAGAAAGCCAACAGAAACAAAACACTTAAACTTGCATTTATCGGTATCATGTGCGCGCTCACGACGGTTGTTACGTGGGTGCTTCCCATCCCCATGCCCGCAACGGAAGGGTATATCAACTTCGGCGACGCCGTTATCTTTCTGACCGCGCTTTTTGCCGGCCCCGTGCCTGCGATGGTTGTCGGCGGCATCGGCAGTATGCTTGCGGACGTCATCGGCGGATATATGCACTGGGCGGGGTTTACGCTGCTCATAAAGGGACTTGAAGGTCTGATTTGCGGACTTATCGTGAAAAAGCTCAACAAAAAAGACAAGTTCTATATCGACATTCTCGGGCTTGTCGCGGCAGGCGTATGGATGGTTGTCGGCTACTATTTCGCCGGCGCGATTTTGTACGGTTGGGCGGGCTCGCTTGAAAGTTTGCCCGGCAACTGCATTCAGGGGGGCGTGTCGATTGTCGTCGCGTACATGCTGTACGCAATCCTTAAAAGAATGTACGCGGTGCAAGGTTTCATCGAAAGACTCAACGAGCCGATGTTCGTTAAAAAGCACGACGAAGCGACGGATGACAACGAGCAACCCGAAAGCATTGTCGATACCGGAAATACCGATGAAAACAATGCGGAGCAACCAGACGCCAAGTCGGACAATCCGTCGGACAAATAAGAAACAAAAAATAACCGTCCTTTTTCAGGGACGGTTTTTTTAACCAGAATTTCGGACTGTGAGTTATTTATTATTTTAATTAAAGTAAAGTAAAATTTTGCATATATGTTGATTTTTATATATTAGTATGATAAAATTTACTCAGTAGCGTTAAGTCGCGAAAAATCTTTTTAGGTGGACTATTTATGAGAGATAACACGCTTATCAAATACCTCAAACTTGCTGAAAGAATCGACGCTTCCGACATTCACATCAAGTCCGGCAAATGTGCAATCGCAAGGGTTTCCGGGACGCTGAAACAAATCGACGACACGGTTCTCACAAAAGAGCAAGTTTTTTCTTTTATTCAGGACATTCTTACCGAAAAACAAATGACCGAATTCGACCTGTATTCCGACGTGGACAGTTCTTTTTCCGTCGGCGACAGAAGGTTCAGGTGCAACGTATATCGCGACTTCAACGGATTTTCGATATCCATTCGTCGCATAATCAACGAAATCGGCGATTTCCGCTCGCTGGGCATTCCCGAGGTTCTGAAAAATCTTGCGGTCAAAAAAAGCGGACTCATCCTTGTTACGGGACCTACGGGCAGCGGTAAAACGACAACGCTCGCAAGCATCGTCAATTATCTCAACCGCGTCATTACGGCGCATATCATCACAATCGAAGACCCTATCGAATATACTTATACGTCCAACCGTTGCGTGATCACGCAAAGGGAAATCGGGCGCGACGCAAGCGATTATCCGCGCGCACTCCGCGCCTCGCTTCGCCAGGACCCCGACGTAATTATGCTGGGCGAAATGCGTGACCTTGAAAGTATCCGCACCGCGCTCACCGCCGCAGAAACGGGACACCTTGTTTTGTCAACCCTGCATACGACGGGCGCGTGCAACTCGATTGACCGTATCATCGACGTGTTCCCCGCGGATCAGCAACAACAAATCCGCGTGCAACTTTCAATGGTGCTTCTCGGCGTAGTGTCGCAACAGCTTGTCCCCAATGTGAAGGGCGGAAGGTCGCTTGCAACCGAGGTTATGATTTGCAACGGCGCAATCAAAAATATTATCCGCGAAGGGAAAAACTACCAACTGCAAAACACAATGATGACAAGCCGCAACGCCGGTATGTACAGCATGGAACAGTGCATTGAAGCAATGTACCGTCAGGGTATCATCAGCGCGGAAAATTATCAACTTTATACTCCCGCAAGCGCGGCAACCAACGTCAGATAATACAGGGCGTCGCCCTTAAAAAGGAAAATAAGGATAAATTATGGGATTTGATTCAATAAGAGAAAACAAACGCGAAAGCGCAACCTTTATGGCAGGGCATATCGAGAAAGTCATCAAAACTTTCGGAAAACGCTCGGCGGGAAGCGAAGGCGAGAAAAAAGCCGCCGAATATATGGGCGAACTTCTGAAACCTTATGCCGACGATATCAGGCTTGAACCGTTTCCCGTGTATCCCGCCGCGTTCATGGGCTGGATATACATCAGCGTGTCGCTGTATCTTATCGCGCTTGCGGCGTACTTTTTCCAACCCGTCGCGTCGCTGGTGCTTTTCGTCGTCGCGACCGCGCTTATGGTTGGCGAATTCGTAATGTACAAGCAGGTTGTCGACAAACTTTTCGTCAAAAAGACTTCGCACAATCTTTACGCCGTCAAACACCCGACGGGCGAAGTTCATCGCCGCATTATTTTCAGCGGACACGTTGACGCCGCGCACGAGTGGACTTTCAACTATCACCTTGGTGGAAAGGGCTATATCGCCCACGTCATCACGAGTTTTATCGGCGTGTTTTATTTCTTCATCGCGATTATTCTTTGCATTGCGAACAAATATTCGCAGACGCCGTTTCTCGCAGCAAACGTCGCAAATATTCTGGGATACGTTTGTCTTGCGTTCGTTCCGCTTTGGATTGCAATGTACTTTATGTGGAACGAGAAAATCGTCGTCGACGGCGCAAACGACGACCTTACGGGTTGTTTTATGAGCATTGCCGTCTTAAAGGCGTTGAAAGACCAGAACGTAAACCTTGAAAATACCGAAGTCGGCGTGCTTATCACGGGCAGTGAAGAAGCGGGGCTTCGCGGCGCAAAGGCGTTTGCGAAATCGCACGCAAAGGAATTTGACGACGTCGAAACGCTGATTTTTGCAATCGACACTATCCGCGACGCAAAGTTTTTGGGCGTCAACGTCAACGACCTTAACAATACCGTGCCGTCCGATCCGCACGCAATCGACTTGTTCTTCAACGCCGGTGCGGAACTTGGAATTCCCGTGCAGAAAATCGGCGTACCGTTCGGAGCGACCGACAGCGCGGCGTTCAATCAGGGCGGTATGAAAGCCGTCGGCATCACCGCAATGAACCATAACCTTGAAGATTATTATCACACCCGCAAGGACACCTTCGATAATCTTGACGAAGAAAGTCTTGCGACGTGTTTTGAGGTGGCGGTTAAGGCGCTTGAAAACTTCGACTCCGGTTTGTAAGGCGTACGGCACGCACCTTTTCGGCTACGTGGTTGACTTTTCGTCAGTTACGTACGGGAAGTACGCGCCTTCCTCAAATCAACCCAGTTGCCGAAAATCTACGCACCGTACGCCTTACAATGTCCCATCTGCTTATCGACATAAGGCGCAAGACGGAATACGTTTCATTGTTTCTAAACAATTAGTGTTTAGTATAAATTATAAGAGGTGAATTATGAGTACGCAAATTGAAGTAAAAGAGCCGATTAAACTTTTGAATAAAGACGGCTCGCTGACTCAGCCCGGCTGGGCAAAACGCAATATTATCGAGTACAACCGCGAAGACATCAGAGCGTCGAAATGGACGGTGAAAGAGTGGGACTTTTATCAGGTCGGTTGCAAAGATTTCATCGTGCAGCTTAACTTTTTCAATATTTCGCTGGCGTCTGCCGCGACAATCGGTTACGTCAACCTGAAAACCGGCGAAGTCGTCAACGACATGATTCTGGACCTTGCGACGGCAAACAAATTCCCCGTCAACAGGAACGGCGAAGAACCTTATACGTTTGAACGCAAAAAGGGCAAAAAGGTTTTAAGGTTCGAGGTTACCAAGGAAAAACGTCACCTTTACTGGAAGAGCCCGAAAATCGAGTGCGACTTCTGGGCGGACAACTACACGGGCGAGAGCATCGTCATTATGAATCCGTTTGAAAAGCACGCAAATCACTTCTTCTTTACCGAAAAAATCAACTGCATGCCCACGCGCGGATTTGTGAAAATCGGCAGCGAAGTCATCGACGGCAACCGCGACGATTTGTTCACGGTGCTTGACTGGGGACGCGGCGTATGGGATCATAAAAACTACTGGTTCTGGGGCAACGGCACGACGTATATCGACGGCAAGTTGTTCGGCTTTGAAATCACCTGGGGCATCGGCGCGCCCGAAAAAGGACGCGAAACCGCGCTCATGTACGACGGCAAGTGCCATAAACTCGGCGAAGTATATCTTGAATATCAGCCCGACAAACGCTGGATGGATCCGTGGAAATTCCACGAAGAAAACGGCAGGTTCGAGTTGACTATGACGCCGTTTTACGACAATCACAACGGCGTAATGCTTCCCAACGTCGGCATGCTTACTCATCAGGTTCACGGGCTTTGGAACGGCACGGTTACGCTTGACGACGGCACGGTGCTTGAAATCAAGGATATGTACGCATTCTGCGAAAAAGTTTACAATAAGTGGTAAAACTCAATATGCCGAAAGCGACAGCGTTTTTGCTGTCGCTTTTTAGGCTTAGGAAAGTATGGTTAAATGGAAGGGCGCACTGTTTATAATCGTGACGGTAATCGTCGCGCTTTTGCTATCCGTCGGCGCGGACGTGCTTTACGGATACGTCGCCACGACCAAAATCGAGCCGCCGACCGTCGCGCACGCGAACTTTGAATATAAGGCGGAAAACGAGTATCTCGGCAACAAGATATACGACGAAGACGGCGTGTTGAAATCTGCTTTTAACGTAAGGGAGGTTTTGTCGCTGTCGGCAGAAGACAAACTTGAAGTATCGAAAAACGGCGTTTTAAACGGCGATTTTGTCGATTTTGCGGACGTGGACGCGTCGGAAGTCACGATAAGCGTGAACGGAAGAAACGTGCGGCTCGTCGATGGCGTCAACGTGAGAAGCGCGGCGGATTTTTTGTATGACAAAAGCAAGTATTCTTATTTGTCGAACAACCTTGTGCTGCAAAACGATATTGACCTGAATTTGCTTCCCGAAGAATCGAGGGACGTCACTTTCAAAATGAAGCACGATATTTTCGGCAACGGCAAAAGCATAATTTCGGCAAAACGGACTGGTGAAAAAGCCAGGTACTTCGGCGTAAGCATAAGGTTTATCGGATACGGGCAGAACGTTGTCGACACGCGCTTTTCGGGGAAAACGGTAAGTGCCGGCGAAGAAGTCGTACTTGACGATTTTTTGTATTGCGGCATACCCGTCGAGATCGGCAACGGCAAAAAAAGCGACGCGAAATTTGTCGAAAAAACAAAAGCGACTTTCACGAATTGCGTGTTTGAAAATTCTTATCGCAACGTGGCGATCAGTCGCTCCGACGTCGAATTCGTGAGATGCGTTTTCAACAACGCCGCCGAAGCGAACGTGTCGCTCAAAACCACGACGGGCAACAATTCGACGCTGACGTTCAAAGATTCCGTCATCGCAAATTCAAACGTTTCCGGCATTATGAACTGGTGTGACGAAATCGTGGAAGAATCGTCATATTGCACGATAAATATCCTCAACACAAAGTTTTATTGCTGGAAATCGTCCGATAACGCGCGCGTTATGGTGGAAGACGGCAACGGCGACTTTTACAAAACCGTAAACTCGGTTTTCCAGGCGGTAATTAACAACGGTAATGCCAAGAAAAATCTTGTCGAATGCAACGGAAAATACTACTTTTCGTCGTCGATTTTCGTGATTTGCTCAAAAAGCGGCGGGAAAAACGCGGCGAAACTCAACGGGCTTTACGAAAACCACCTGCAAAAAATCACGGTACCCGAAAACAGCATCGTTTCGGCGTTTTTGTCGGTTGCAAACGTTTACGGATACGCCGACGCTTCGTTCATTGCGCCCGACGAAAAACCGCAATATCGTCATTGACGCAAAAACTTGCGTTTTTTTTAATGTCGCTTTCAAAACAGCCCCTTAAAACTTGCGGAAAAATTAAAAATATTATATACTTACATTTGTTAAAATTTACGAGGTGCTTAAATTGAATAATCAAACGGTTCTCGTCCTCGATTTCGGGGGACAATATAAGGAATTGATTGCCCGCAGTATCAGGGACGCAAAAGTGTATTCTCTTGTGAAATCGGGCAGCATCGGCGCGGAAGAAGTCAGAAAAATCAACCCCATCGGCATTATTCTGACCGGCGGGCCGAACAGCGTTTACGGCGAAAGCGCGCAGGATTTCGACGCGGAAATTTTGTCGCTCGGCGTGCCTGTCCTTGGCATTTGCTACGGTATGCAACTTATGTGCCATACCTTAAAGGGCAAGGTTGTCAGTTGCAAGACAAGCGAATTCGGCGTGACGAAAGCAAACCTTGACGTGAAGGCTGAAATTTTCGACGGCGTGAGCGCGACCACCAAAGTATTGATGAGCCACAGCGACCGCGTGGAAACCGTGCCGGAAGGGTTCAAAGTCATCGGACACACGGCAAAATGCCCGATTTGCGCCTTTGAAAATTCCGAAAAGAAATTGTACGGCGTGCAATTCCATCCCGAGGTCGAGCTTTCGGTCGAGGGACAAAAGGTGTTGCAAAACTTCCTTTTCAAAATCTGCAAAGCGAACGCCGACTACGATCTTGGCGATTATATCGAAAGAAAAATCAAGGAAGTACGCGAAACGGTCGGCACCGACACCGTGATTCTGGGGCTTTCGGGCGGCGTTGACAGCAGCGTTGCCGCAACCCTTTTAAGCCGCGCAATCGGCAAGCAACTCATTTGCATTTTCGTCGATCACGGATTTATGCGTCAGGACGAAGGCGACGAAATCGAGAGTATTTTCTCAAAGATGGATTTGCATTTCGTACGCGTCGACGCGGAAGCAAGATTTTTGAAAAAACTGGAAGGCGTCACCGACCCGGAACGCAAGCGTAAAATCATCGGCGCGGAATTCGCTCACGTGTTTGAAGAAGAAGCGAGGAAGTTTGAAAACGCGCGTTATCTTGCACAAGGCACGATATATCCCGACATTATCGAGTCGGGCGGAAAGCACAATGCGGTCATAAAATCGCACCACAACGTCGGCGGACTTCCCGAAAAACTCAATTTCAAGGGCGTTGTCGAGCCGCTTAACGGACTTTTCAAAAACGAAGTCCGTATCGTTGGCAAGAAATTGGGGCTTCCCGACTTCCTTATCAACCGTCAGCCGTTCCCTGGTCCCGGACTTGCAGTCAGGGTAATGGGTGAGGTCACCAAGGAAAAATGCGACATTTTAAGGAAAGCCGACAAAATTTATCGTGAAGAAATCGAAAAATCGAAAGTCAAAACCTCGCAATACTTTGCGGTGCTCACAGGCGTTAAAACCGTAGGCGTTATGGGCGATTACAGGACGTACGATTATCTTGTCGCGCTGCGCGCGGTCAACACAAGCGACTTTATGACGGCACAATATACGCCGATACCGCACAGGCTCCTTGCAAAAATTTCGTCAAGGATCGTCAACGAAGTGAAAGGTATCAATCGCGTATGTTACGACATCACAAGTAAGCCCCCGTCAACAATCGAGTGGGAATAATCCACGGCACTTAAAAAAGCCTGAAAATACGGGCTTTTCGCCACTTTGAAGCCCTCTGTGGCAACAAAATGGCAACATTATTTGAATTATTGTAAAAGTAAAGAGCTATCAGATTTTTTGAAAGTCTGATAGCTCTTTTTCTTTTGCTCAATTAGTCGTTTTTAAGTTTATCTTTGAAAGCTTCTACCAAGAACTCGCCGAAAAAGAAAACATAACCGAAGAGCTCAAAGCCACCGACATGATACTGTGGGTGCGGAAGATGAATAATACTCGCAATCGTGTGACGGAAATTGTGAACGAAAGAATTATTTATAATATTTAAGATTAGCGGATGGTGTGAATAAAACCCACATCATCCTTTTTCTTTTTGATTCATTGTCGAATCATCACGAAATACCATATAAATATTGACATATTGTGATTTTTAATTTATAATTAATGATATGAAAAATTGGAGGTATAGTGATGGCAGTTAGCTATGATAATTTATGGAAGTTACTTATAGATAAAAAACTTAAACGCACTGAGTTGATAGAGATTTGTGGTATTAGTAGTAATGTCTTGGCTAAGTTGGGTAAAGGTGAACCGGTTTCAATGGAATCGTTAGAAAAGATATGTGTAGCATTAAGTTGCAATATTGAAGATGTAGTACAATTTATCAATAGGTAAGAAATATATGAGATATTCCAATATAAATAAAGAAAAAGCCAATGGTGTTGTCTACACCCCTAAAAGTATGGCAGAGTATTTGGCAAAGGAAATGGTTAAATATAAAGCTCATGGTGAGAGCAATACAATTAGAATATTAGATCCTGCCATTGGAAAAGGCGAATTAGTTATCGCATTGTTGAACATAATTAGTTTATCTTATACACAGATTGAAGTAGTGGGATATGAAACAGATGCTGAAGTATGTGTAGAAACATCAGCGGAATTATCATGTTTGTTTCCCAAAATCAAGGTTTCGATAAAAAACGAAGATTTTCTAAAGGCTGTAGAAGATAATACAATAGGCTTGTTTGATTTTGTTATCGCAAACCCTCCGTATATTCGAACCCAAATTATGGGTAGCAATAAAGCACAAGAATTATCATCGAAACTTGGTTTATCAGGAAGAGTTGATATTTATTATGCATTTATTATATGCACGAATTCGGTCCTGAAAGATGATGGAATTGCAGGATATATTATATCAAATAAGTTTCTTACTATTAAGTCAGGGGGTTCTGTTAGAGATTATATTATTGAGAATTATAAAATTCACAGGATTACAGATTTAGGTGATACTAAATTATTTTCTGCATCGGTGTTGCCGTGTATTATGGTGTTTTCAAAAGGGAAAACGGATGATAGAAACAAAGTAGCATTTACGTCCGTTTACCAAACATCTGCTGATGATATTGATGGAAATATCAATGATATTTTTGATGCTATATATGAATCGGGATGTTATCAAATAACAGACGGCAGAAAATATCTTTATCAACAAGGTTTTATGCAAAGTGTAGAAAAAGGTTCTCTTTGGAATATTCAATCGAACGAAATCCAAGAATGGCTCTCTGCTGTGGAACGCAATACTTGGCAACGATTTTCTGATATTGGGAAAATTCGTGTAGGAATTAAAACTACTGCGGATAATGTTTTTATTGGAAACGAATGGGATGGAGATAAGGCTGATATAGAACTTCTCCGCCCTTTAATCACACATAGAAATGCAGGGCAAATACTCCCAAACGATTCGGAGTTATGGAAAGTTTTATATACTCATACAACCGAAAATGGGAGAAAAAAAGCAATAAATATTGAAGACTATCCCAAAGCCAAAGAGTATCTTTTGCAACATTATGATCAATTGTCTAATCGTAAATATGTTATTCAAGCAAATCGAAATTGGTATGAAATATGGGTGCCACAGAATCCGGAATCTTGGAAACATCGCAAAATTGTATTTCGTGATATTTCTGAACATCCGCAATTTTGGTTAGATACTTCTGGAGCAATAGTCAATGGTGATTGTTACTGGATAGAAATACAGGACTGTGTAATGGATGATGTAGTGTATTTAGCTTTAGCAATAGCCAATAGTCGTTTCATTGAAAAATATTATGATGTTAAATTTAATACTAAACTTTATTCAGGGAAAAGAAGATTTATGTCACAATATGTTGAGCAATTTCCGATTCCTTCTTACACCACTGAGTTGGCTCAAGAAGCAATTTGGATTGTAAAGCAAATTATAGCCGAGAAAAACATTGATGTAATTCCCGACTATAAAGAAAAATTGGATTGTATTGTTGATAAACTATTTGCTTAATCAAAGAAGTCATTAGGCAAAGGTAGCTGAATTTTAGCATTTTGTCCTTTGCCTTGAAACATCGGAAAATAGTTTGTAAACTTATATCCTGATACTACATATAAACAATTCAGTCGAACGTAATCACCTTCAACAGTACTATCAAATATTACATATCGAACATCTTCGCTTGTAAATGTAGTATCATCAATAGTGACGATTGCGGCACCGTCTTCAGGAGAGTGTAGTCCCAAATCTATGGTTGGAGATGTTTGCAGTTTAATTTCGATAAGTTGATTTGCAATATCAGGATATGTGCCATCATCTTCATAAATTGAATAACCTAAATACTGACAAATCATAGAATGCAGTTCTGCACCACGATTTCGTTCCTGTAAAGAGTTTAGATAATTTATATTAAGACCAACCAATGGAAGCAAGCGATCATATACTTCGCCAATTGGTAATAATTGATCCGGTGTTGGATAATAATTGGGATTAACACTATGTAGTGATGTGTTTTTGTTAGAAATCCATTCTGAAACTTTTATTGAGTCATCCGAAAAAAGATAGCTGCTATCATAAGAATTCATGGTGGCTTGATATTTTGTTGTTAATCTTCCAGTACGATCATATTGAGCAAGGGTTTCGCCAGTAATAACTCGAATATTCGTAATGATATCGTTGTCATCAACTCTAAGAAAAACATATCTCCTGTTGGCATCGACTTCTTCGTTCCATATTTGAACATTCATACTTTTTTGTGTATAAACATCAAAGTTCTGTCCTGGAAAGCGAGGCTGTGTCTTGACAAATGATCTGGGAATAGGGTAGCCTAATGCCTCGCAAATCATTGTTTTGACAACCTTAGATCGAGTTCTTAACCGCAAGCCATTAAGTGATTTGCCTATCAGAGCATCAGATAGTATTCTCTCTAATACACTTAAAGGAATGAAAAGTTCACAGTTTTCAGGATCAATTTCATCATATATTGAAAGACCGCTATTTTTGATATTTAATGTGTAATTAATCATTATCTTTATCCTTCACAAACAATTTATACGTTTCAATTTCAAGTGCATCGGCGATACGCTGAATATTTTCAAGCGAAATGCTACGGCGGTAACACTCGATAGCACTAATATAAGTACGGTGCATACCACACTTTTCGGCGAATGCTTCTTGAGATATTCCCATAGCTGTACGATATTTTTTTAGGTTATCACCAAATACTTTTATAATATCCATAGTTGCAATCCTCCTAAGTTTATAGTATAATAGAAATGAACACAAAAAGTCTACATACAATAAGTAACTCGAATAATTTGAAAAAATGAATGAATTACACATTTGCGCATATACTAATACACTATGTTTATTAGAGGTGTATTATATGTGTGACTTGAATCGTGAATTTGAACTTCAAATTTGGAGGGACAGCATTGAATTTGGGAAGATAAATAAAGGTACTTTATCTTTTTCAAATTTTTCAGAGAATAACAAAGAAATAAAAATCAAAGGAGAGATTAACAATGCCTTCGTGGGGAGATTTATTAAACGAACTACAGCCTCATCAAAATGAAAACGGCGAAGATGTTCAAGGATTAACCATAGATGATTTGAGAAGCAAATATATTTCTCAGCTATCAACCATTACAGGAAGAAATACCATTGCCTACTATTCAGGCTGGCTAAAACCAGGAAAAACTCAAAACATTGATATCAATGATAGTGACATAACTGGATTTATGAACGCACTCAAAGGGTTAGATTGCTCTAAGGGTTTGGATTTAATTTTGCACACACCAGGAGGAAATCCGACAGCGACGGAGGGTATTGTAAAATATCTGAATAGCAAATTTAGCAATAATATTAGAGTAATCGTACCACAGATGGCTATGTCAGCTGGTACAATGTTGGCATGCTCAGCAAATGAAATTTTATTAGCTAAGCATTCTTGCTTAGGACCTATTGATCCGCAATATGGTGGTATACCAGCATATAACATTATTAATGAATTTCGAGAAGCTAAAGCTGATTTAGATAATAATGTAAATTCAAAAACATACTGGGAATTGCAGTTAAAAAAATATCCAGCCGCCTTTTTTTACACTGTACTAGATTCAATTAGACTATCAAGCGTTTTGGTTACGGAGTGGCTTGGTGATTGTATGTTTGCAGACGAAACAAATGGTGCGGATAAAAAAAGAAAAATATCTAAAATAGTAAACAAGTTAAATGCTAACAACAAATCTCACTCTAGACATTTTACATATGAATTTTGTAAGAATTTAGGATTAAAAGTGTCTTTGCTTGAAGAAAATCAAGAACTTCAGGAAGCTGTCCTATCAGTTCACCGCGCATTTATTATTACTTTGGACGCTACAAATGCTACAAAAATAATAGAAAACCAATGTGGTGATAGATATATTACCAGTCAAAAGTAACGGAGAGTTAGGCGTATGAAAACAATATCTGATTTTGAAATTGAAGAGTATAGAAAAATGTTAGAACAACTTGGTGTAAATAACGATGATAATGAGGACAAAAGCCAATATTTTAATGCATGGAACTTTGGAGAAGATAAGGGTGCTTATATAACTTCAAGTGAGTCCCAGTGTGTCACTAAATTTTCCTACCAATCGGCAACGAAATGGCAACAAAAAATCGGATAGCGTATGCTTTACCGATAATACAAATAATGTAGATACTCTCTGCTAAATCTCATAAACAAATGCGTTTAAGATTGATTTACGGGGAGCGAGTGGGAATAAAAACAAAATCAAACCGCCGAACTTCGGCGGTTTTTCATTGCGAAAAGTGCATATTGATTTTTGTTAAAAAGTGTAGTAAAATATATATATAGATATTAAACAAAGGAAATAACGACAATGAAAAAGAGAAAAATTCTTATTGTTTGTTTTTTGGCGTTGCTGATTATTTTCCCGTTTGTTTTTTCCGGCTGCTCCTCAAAAAGCAACATGATTTATTGTGACGATTTTACAACGACGTATAAGGTAAATTTGATGTTGAACGTTAAAAACCGCACAAGATTTGCCCCGACGGACGGAAAACAGGCTTTTTGTTACAAGGGCGATCTGAAAACGCTTTGCGACGACATTAACGACAGAAACCATATGCAGTGTGTCATCGTAAACGACAGAATCGTTATTGACGTAAAAAAGTTGCCGTTGTCATTGATGTTCAGTTTCGTTATATATAAGGAAAACGACGAAACCGTAAAAGTGCCCAAAAATTACACCCGATACGTTATCGATTCAATGGGCTGTCGGCTTAAAAGCGGAGAAACGTCAAAAGAAGTGTTTTTCCCCGAGCACTTGTTAAGCAGCAGGATTGACAGTTCCAAGGATATAGCCGACGTTACTTACATGTGTTCGCTCACGATTGAAGAACTGAAAGAATATTATAAGCAGCGCGGATATAAAACGGAAATCAGCGATAACGTTTTAAGCGTAACGTCGTTAAAAACCTATCCCGAAAAAAACTCCAGCGATAAGACGTTGGGTGTGAAAATCAAATATCTGAACGAAAAGGAATTGCAATTCGTCGGTTTTATTGAAGAATATGATTTTTGATAAAAACAGGCAATTTGCAACAGTGGAATTTTGACAGCAAAGTCGTATAATTCGACACAATTCGACTTTGTAATAATTTTGTAATGAATTTGTCACGCAGATGTAATTATTTTATCGTATATTATAATTACAAATCAGCAACAAACCTATAAACTTGTAATAAAATTCCTCTTTATGTAGGGCGCCCGAAATTCGGGCGCTTTGCATTTATATAAGAATTTTTCGCGCCCGAAATCCGGGCGTTTTCTTGTGCTGAAAATTGTAATTAAATTGTAATATTTTTGTCACCGCACGGTAATATGACAGATTTATCATATTTACATAAACAAAATAAGAAGGGATTTATGGGAATTACCGTTGCGCTCACAGGATCAAGCGGAAATATGGGCAGAGAAACTTTGCCTGCGCTTTTGTCGCTTCCTTTTGTCGATAAAATCAAACTTTTATACCTAAACAACAATAACGAAAGAAAACTCGCGCGGAAAATCAAGAAAAAGTACGGCGACAGAGTCGAGCAAATCTTTGGCGACGTCGCAAACTATTCCGATTGCGAAAGCCTTGTGAAAGACGCCGACTACGTCGTCAATCTTGCCGCGGTCATTCCGCCAGATTCCGACCACGCGCCCGAACTTACGCGCGCCTGCAACGTTACGGGCGTTCAGAACCTTGTGAAAGCCGTGGAATCCATGCAAAAACAGCCGAAATTTATCCACACTTCGACTGTCGCGGTTTACGGAAACAGGAATTATCTGCACCCGTGGGGAAGGGTTGGCGATCCGCTTTTGCCAAGCGTTTACGACGTCTATGCCGAAACGAAGGTAAAAGGCGAGTGGATCGTGCTTGAAAGCGAAATCGAAAACTTTGTAATTTTAAGACAAACCGCGATACTTCATTACCGTATGCTCACCAACAATATGAAGGACGGGCTGATGTTTCACACCTGCTTCAACGTGCCGCTTGAATGGGTGACGGCGCGCGACAGCGGACTTTTGGTCAAAAACATTATTAAGCGCGACTATGAAGAAAACGGCGTCAAAAATTTCTGGAAACGCTGCTTCAACATCGGCGGCGGCGCAAGAAACCGCGTGACCGGCTACGACACTTTCAACGAAGGATTTGAAATTATCGGCGGCAGCACCGAAAAGTTTATGAAACCGGGGTGGAACAGCATCCGAAACTTCCACGGACTGTGGTTTTCGGACAGTGACGAACTGCAAAACATGTTCGATTTCCAGCGCGAAACCGTCAAGGACTACTGGCAGGAAATTTTGAAACGGCATCCGTATTACAAACTTGCGAAATTCTTCCCGTCAAGAGTGATAAGAAAATTTGCAATCGAAAGGCTTTTGAAAGACGAAAACAGCCCGACGCACTGGATAAGAAACAAGGACGAAGGGAAAGTCCGCGCGTATTTCGGCAGCCGCGAAAATCTGGAATGTATGCCAAAAAGTTGGGACGATTACGCCGTGCTTGCAAAGGGCGAATTGCCCGACGGCGACGTCGATTACCTGGAAATGAAAAACATAAATCACTTAAAGCGAAACGGCTACGTCCTGTCGCACGGCTATGACGAAACGAAACCCGAAAACGAACTCGATATAAACGATATGAAGGACGCCGCGGAATTCAGAGGCGGCGCAGTTTTAAGCGAGTCAATGAAAAAGGGCGATTTATATACGAAACTTTTGTGGCGCACTCACGACGGACAGGAGTTTTACGCAAGACCTTACACGATACTGAAAGCGGGGCACTGGTGCATCGACAACGCGCCCGAACCGTGGGACTTCGACAGGCAGGCAAAGTTTACTCCGTTTTATCAGACGATATGGTACGATTCGCACGCAAAGGGCGAGGACGCCGTATATTTCTTTGACGCGGAAGGTCATGCAAAATACAAAAGATTATGATAAAAAAGATACTGATGTGCGTGTTTTCAGGCACGGGCAATACAAGAAAAATCGCAAACCTGTTTTCGGACGAGTTCATAAAAAACGGCGTTGAAACGACGATTGTCGACATTAAAAAAGGCGCGCGCATTAAGTGCGTCGACGACTTTGACGCGGTGGGCGTGTGTTATCCGATACACGGCTTCAACGCGCCGTACAATGTGCTGGAATTTGCATATGATATGCCAAAAACGCACGATAAACCATTGTTTGTGCTGAAATCGTCGGGAGAACCGCTGGCGCTTAATAACGTTTCGTCGTACAAACTCGTGAGCATTTTGAAGGAAAAAGGATACGATTATTTTGCGGAATATCACTACGTTATGCCGTACAATATGATATTCCGTCACGACGACGCGACGGCATACAAAATGTGGCGTGCCGCAAAAAAGCTCGCCCCCGTCGAAGCGCGTGAAATTTTAAGCCTTACGCCGCATAAACTCAAAAAAATACCGTTTGGGCACCTTATCGCATTTGTGTTCAGAATCGAGCATCCCGCAATGAAAGTAAACGGAAGATTTTTCAAAGTCGACACGGAAAAGTGCGTGAATTGCGGACTTTGCGTGAAAAACTGTCCCGAAGAAAACATAAAAATCGTGGACGGAAAATTCGTGTTCGGCGGCGATTGCGCGTGCTGCGTCAGGTGCAGTTTCAACTGTCCGAAAGACGCGTTCGATATCGCTCTTCTGAACGGGTGGCGCGTCAACGGGAAATATAATTTCGAAAACGCGGGGGCTTTGCCTTCCGGCAGGCACGCAAGATATTGCAGGAAATCTTACGAGAAATATTTTATGAACGCCGGCGAAGAAATCTCAAATGCCGCTTTATCTTTATATATAAAGACTTGAAAATATAAGAATTTCAAAGTATAATAAGATAATAAAGACTCAAAAAAGGACAATATAATGCAAAGACGTATTTTGATTGCAGAAGATAACCTGGAAATTTCGGACACTATGCGGAATTATCTTATCCGCGCCGGCTACGTCGTGTCGCAGGCATTTGACGGCGGGGACGCAATCGAGCAAGCGCGCAGGCTCTCGCCCGATCTTATTTTACTGGACATAATGATGCCCGTCGCCGACGGATACGAGGTTTGCGAAAGTATCAGGCGCGACATGAACATACCCATAATCGTCGTTTCGGCGAAGGTTGCGGAAGAAGACAAGATACGCCTTTTCGAGTTGGGTGCGGACGACTATATCACGAAGCCGTTCTCGTTCAAGGAAATGGTGTGCAGGGTAAACGCTCAGATAAGGCGTTATTACGACCTTAACCGTCCCGCGGCAAACGCGGACAGGCACTTCGGCGCGCTTATGATCTCGTCCGAAAGGTTTGAGGCGAAAGTCAACGGCGAGCCGCTCAATCTCACCGCAAAAGAGTTCAAAATTCTGGACTTTCTGACGCTCAATCAGAATCAGATTTTCAGCAAGCAAAAACTTATCGACGCGGTGTGGGGCATTGACGAATACATCTACGAAAACACCGTGGTCGTAACAATCGCGCGACTTCGCGAAAAACTTGAAAAAGCCGGGGTAAACAATATCGTTACGATCTGGGGGCTTGGCTATAAGTGGCAGGATTGACCTAATTGAAAAGAAAAACGAGAAGAAGCGTTTACGACGCCATCGCACAACTTAATCGACAGGACATCGACACCCCGATTTCGATTGAGGGCGACGTTTTCGAGCGCCGTATTTTCAAACAACTTGAAACCCTGCGCCGAAGCATGCGCGACGCGCGCGACAAAAATAAAGCCGACGACGAAAAACGCAAGGTGATGATTGCCTCGGTCGCGCACGACCTGAAAACGCCCCTTGCCGTTATTTCCGGTTACGCCGAAAGTCTGTCGGACGGCATGGACGATAAGGATTATACCGCATTAATTCTTCAAAAAACCGAGGAAATGGACAGTCAGGTGCTGACGCTGGTCGAATCGTCAAGAAACGAAATCCAGTCAATCGGCAGCATAAAAGAGAGCGTGCTTTTCGGCGAATTTTTCAAAACGGAAGCGTTGAAATACGAAAAACTCGCGCAATCCAAAAAACTCACGTTCATCGTTAAGGGCGCGCCGTACGTCACCGTTTACGCAAACCGCCAGCAACTTGCGCGCGTTTTACAGAACCTCATTAGCAACGCCATAAAATATACTCCAAGCGGCGGCAAAATCGTCGTAAAAGCCAAAAAAGTCGGCAAGGAAGTCCGCGTTATCGTCCGCGACAACGGCTCGGGTATCTCGGGCGAAAGTCTGCCGTTTATCTTTGATAAATTTTATATGGAAGATAAGTCCAGAACGGTTTCGGGAAGCAACGGACTGGGACTTTATATCACGAAAGAAATCGTCGACGATTTAAGCGGCGTTATCGAGGTCAAAAGCAAGAAAGAAAAGGGCAGCCGTTTCGTCGTGCGTATCCCCATCGAAGAAGGCAAAATCCGCCGCACCATTACCGAAGCGTTCGACGCGCTGCCGCACAACGTGAAGACGTTTTTATATCTTTTCTTCGGCGGGATACTTTGCAGTTTATATCGTTTCCAGAAGTTTTACGAAACGCGTCACAGGGCGACGCTTATTGCGGGAATATTGCTGATACCGCTGTTTTTGCTTGGATGGGCAGCCGACTTTTTCAGTCTTGTGGTGTGCGACAGAATCACGCTTGTCGCAGACTAAAAAAAGTGATATTGCTTACGCAGTGATATTTGGCGTTGCCAAGTTATGGATTTTTCAAAAAAAAACAAAAGTAAACGGCACTCACGTGAGTGCCGTTTTTGCTTGAAAAATGTAATTTTTATTATTTGTTCATACCTTCTTGTACTGCAACAGCACAATGGGCGGTTTTAAATAAACCAAAAACGGCACCCTTACGAGTGCCGTTTGATGTTTGTGCAAGAGGCGGGTTTATTCAAAACCCCCGTTGCTTTTTATTATTTGCTCATACCTTCTTGTACTGCAACAGCACAAGCAACGGTTGCGCCAACCATAGGATTGTTACCCATACCGATAAGTCCCATCATTTCGACGTGAGCGGGAACGGAGCTGCTTCCTGCGAACTGTGCGTCGCTGTGCATACGTCCCATCGTATCGGTCATGCCGTAAGACGCGGGACCTGCCGCCATGTTATCGGGGTGCAGGGTACGTCCCGTGCCGCCGCCCGACGCAACGGAGAAGTATTTTTTGCCGTTATCCCAGCACCATTTTTTGTAAGTGCCTGCAACGGGATGTTGGAAACGGGTGGGGTTGGTGCTGTTGCCGGTGATGGAAACGTCGACGCTTTCGTGGCGCATGATAGCAACGCCTTCGTTCACGTCGTTTGCGCCGTAGCAACGAACCTTTGCGCGTTCGCCGTCGCTGTAAGCGGTGGTTTTGACGACTTTAAGGGTATCGGTGTACTGGTCGTAATCGGTTTGTACGTAGGTGAAACCGTTTATGCGGCTGATGATGAAAGCGGCGTCTTTTCCAAGTCCGTTCAGAATGACTTGCAAGGGCTCTTTACGAACCTTGTTTGCCGAGCGCGCGATACCGATTGCGCCTTCTGCCGCCGCGAAACTTTCGTGACCTGCAAGGAAAGCGAAGCATTTGGTTTCGTCGCGAAGGAGCATTGCGGCGAGGTTGCCGTGGCCGAGACCGACTTTGCGGTTTTCCGCGACCGAGCCCGGAATGCAAAACGATTGCAGACCGATACCGATTGCTTCGGCGGCGTCCGCGGCTTTTTTGCAGTTTTTCTTGATTGCGATTGCACAGCCTACGGTATAAGCCCAAACGGCGTTGTCGAACGCGATGGGTTGGATACCTTTTACGATTGCGTCGCAGTCAACGCCTTTGTCCAGGCAGATTTTCTGCGCGTCTTCAAGGGAAGCGATGCCGTATTCTTTAAGGACACCCATGATTTTATCAATACGTCTTTCATAACCTTCGAATTTGATCATTTCAGTATCCTCCTATTACTCTTTGCGGGGGTCGATGTATTTTGCGGCGGTTGCGAAACGGCCGTAACTTCCCGTACATTTTTTGAGCGCTTCGTCGGCGGAAACGCCTTTTTTGATCATTTCCATCATTTTTCCGAGGTGGACGAATTCGTAACCGATGACTTCGCCTTCTTCGTCAAGACCGACGCGGGTGACGTAGCCTTCTGCCATTTCAAGGTAGCGTACGCCTTTTGCCTTTGTGGAGAACATCGTGCCGACCTGGCTTCTCAGACCTTTTCCGAGGTCTTCGAGGGACGCGCCGATAACAAGACCGTCATCCGAGAAAGCGGACTGGGAACGACCGTAAACGATTTGCAGGAACAGTTCGCGCATTGCGGTGTTGATTGCGTCGCATACAAGGTCGGTATTGAGCGCTTCGAGAATGGTTTTGCCGGTAAGAATTTCGGCAGCCATAGCCGCAGAGTGAGTCATACCGCTGCAACCGATCGTTTCGACAAGGGCTTCTTCGATAACGCCGTTTTTGACGTTAAGGGAAAGTTTGCACGCGCCTTGTTGGGGAGCGCACCAGCCTACGCCGTGAGTGAAACCGCTGATGTCCTTAATTTCTTTTGCCTGAATCCATTTGCCTTCCTCGGGAACGGGGGAGGGACCGTGGTTGGGACCTTTTTTGACACAGCACATTTCAACAACTTCATTTGAGTATTGCATTTGTCATATACCTCCGAAAGAGTTTGTTATTATTTTAACTTTCAACAGTATATCATAAACGTCGGAAAAATAAAAGCGTTATCGCCAAATTGACAAAAAAAATAAGCAATGTCGTTTTTTGTGGCGAATATCCTTTGCAGTTTACGCGACTTGTGTGGTATAATATCCGAAATGTTTATGAAATATCGGTAAAATAATGGAATATCAGTTTTCAGACAGATTAAAAAATTTGAAGGGCAACGCAATCCGTGAGATTTTCAAACTTTTGTCAACCCCGGGGATAATAAGTTTCGCGGGAGGTTTTCCCGCAAAGGAAACTTTGCCCGTTGACGAAATCAGGGAAATCGCCGACAAGGTGTTGTCGGAAAACGGCGCGGAAATTCTGCAATACGGCGGCACGGAAGGGTATCGTCCGCTTATCGAATCGGCGGGGGAATACGTCCGTCGCGACGGCGTTACCGCCACGCCCGAATCGACGCTTATCGTGTCGGGCGGACAACAGGGCATCGACCTTACGTTCAAGGCGTTTATCAACAAAGGCGACAGGGTGCTTGTCGAAAATCCGACTTATCTTGCCGCGCTCCATATCCTTAAAACGTACGAGGGCGAGGCAATCGGCGTCGACAGCGACGACGACGGGATAAATATCCTTGACCTTGCGAAAAAGATCGTGTTTTACGCGCCGAAAATTTTGTATCTCGTGCCGAATTTCAGCAATCCTTCGGGCAAAACGCTGTCAAAGGAAAAACGAGAAGCGATTTACGCAATCTGCAAAAAACACGGCGTGATAATCCTTGAAGACAACCCTTACGGAGAAATAAGGTTTTCGGGCGAAAGAGTGCCGTCGATTAAGTCGTACGATACGGACGGCGTCGTGATTTATCAGACGAGTTTTTCAAAGGTGATCTCGCCGGGGCTTCGTACGGGAGTTGTCGTTGCGGCACCCGAAATCATAAGGAAACTGACAATCGGGAAGCAGGCGTCCGACGTGCACACTTCGTCGCTGTCGCAGGCGATAATCGACAGATATATAAGGGAAGGTCGGCTCGACGCCCATATCGACGAAATCATTCCCGTTTATAAGGCGAAAAAGGACGCGATGTACGCGGCGATTCAAAAATATATGCCAAAGGGCATAAGGTTCACGAATCCCGACGGCGGGCTGTTCATATTTGCGGAATTTGCAAGAAAAGGCATAAACACCGACGATATCTTTAAGGACGTCGTCGAAAAAACGGGTTGCGCCTACGTGCCCGGAAGTTCGTTCTTTGCGGACGACAAAACTTTCAACACTTTCCGCCTTAACTATTCCAACGCAACGGAAGAACAAATCGAAAAAGGGATAAAATCCCTTGCGGAATACTTTACGAAATTATTGGAGGACTAAGATAAATGGAAAACGTATTCGATACTCTTAAAGCACGCGGTTTTATTAAGCAAACCGTTTACGAAGAAGATTTATATAAAAAGCTCGGCTCGGAGCACATGTCGTTTTATATCGGCTTCGATCCGACGGCGGACAGCCTGCACGTCGGACACTTCATTCAGCTTATCGTCATGAGATGGATGCAGAAAGCGGGGCATCGTCCCATTATCCTTATCGGCGGCGGCACGGGTATGATCGGCGATCCGTCGGGAAGAAGCGATTTGAGAAAGGTCATGACCGCCGAAACCGTGCAACATAACTGCGATTGCTTTAAGGAACAAATGAGCAAATTTTTGTCGTTCGAGGGCGAAAACGCCGCGATTATGGTCAACAACGCCGACTGGCTGAAAGACCTGAACTACATCGACTTTTTGCGTGAAATCGGCAGCGTGTTTTCCGTCAACAAAATGCTTACGGCAGAATGTTATAAACAACGCCTTGAAAAAGGTCTTACCTTTTTGGAATTCAACTATATGCTGATGCAGGCGTACGACTTTCTTGTTCTCAACAGAAAGTATGGGTGCGAACTCGAATGCGGCGGCGACGATCAGTGGTCGAATATGCTTGCGGGCGTCGACCTTATAAGGCGCAAAGAGGGCAAGGACGCGTTTGCGATGACGTCCGCGCTTCTCACGACTTCCGAAGGCAAGAAAATGGGCAAAACCCAGAAAGGCGCGGTATGGCTCGACCGCGAAAAAACCTCGCCTTACGAATTCTTCCAGTACTGGCGTAATATCGACGACGCGGACGTCGAAAAATGCCTGAAACTCCTCACCGAAATCGACCTTGACGAAATCGCGGAACTTTGCAGATACAAAGACGAACGCATGAACCGCGCGAAAGAAGTGCTTGCCTATGAACTCACCAAACTCGTCCACGGCAAAGACGACGCGGATCTTTCCTTGAAACAGTCGAAAGGCGCGTTCGGCGACGGTGCGGAAATGCCCGAAAAAACAATTGAAGAAGGCACGACGAAAGTCATCGATATTCTTGTCGCAATCGGCGTCGCTCCGAGCAAAAGCGAGGCTCGTCGTCTTATCGAAGGCGGCGGTATCCGCGTGAACGACGACAAAGTTACGGACGTCAACGCGGAAGTTACAAGCCGCGAATTCATCATTCACAAGGGCAAAAAAGTTCACTTCAAGGTGAGCGTGAAATAATGGATTTTTATCTTTCGGCAACGGGCGAAACGACGCACGAAATCGTCATTCAAAGAAGCAGGTTTATCTGCACTTTGAAAAGAATCGACGGTTTCGACGACGCTTTGTCGTTTGTGAAAAGCGTGAAGAAAAAGTATTCCGACGCAACCCACAACTGTTATGCTTTCATAAGTAACGCGGCGGGTACGGAACAACGCTTTTCCGACGACGGAGAGCCGCAGGGCACGGCGGGACAGCCTATGCTGGAAGTGTTGAAAAAGAAAGGAATTTTCATGACGGCTGCGGTCGTCACGAGATATTTCGGCGGCGTGAAACTGGGCGCGGGCGGGCTTGTTTCCGCATATACGCGTGCCGTTGCAGAAACCGTCGAAAATACAAAAATAGTTAAGAACGTCGTCGGCGTTTCGCTGGAAATCAAGTGCGGGTACGAGATGTACAACGCGCTGTTACAGGCACTTAAAGACAAAATTTTTGCAACTTTAAGCACCGATTTTGCCGACAACGTCAAAATGACGATTGCGGTGCCGAAGGAAGACGCGGACAATATCGAAAAGGATATTACGTGCGCGCTTTTGGGGCAGGTTTCGGTCTTAAAAGGCGCAACCGCTTATTACGTTTTTGAATAAAATTTGAGGTATAGATATGAAAATCACTTTGACTGAAAACTTGAAGCAAAAACCCGATTTCAAAAACCTCGGGTTCGGAAAATACTTCACCGACCACATGCTTTATATGGAGTACGTCGACGGCAAATGGGGAGAGGTCGAAATCAGACCTTTTTCTGACATCGCGGTGAACCCGGCAAGCGTCGTTTTCCATTACGGTCAGGAAATTTTCGAGGGAATGAAAGCCTATAAAAACACCGACGGAAAGATCACGATGTTCCGTCCGCGCGACAACATCCTTCGTATGAACAGAAGCGCGAAACGTCTGTGCATGGCGGAACTTCCCGTGGACGAAGTGCTGGAAGGTATTTTTGAACTTGTCCGCATCGAAAAGGATTGGATCCCGACAGATCCCGGCACCAGCCTTTATATCCGTCCGACGATGATAGCAAACGAAAACTTCCTTGGCGTACATCCCAGCAAGAAATACATTTTCTTTGTTATTTTAAGTCCTGTCGGAAGTTATTACGCACACGGGCTCGAACCCACGCGTATTTACGTTGAAGACGTGTTCAACCGCGCGGCTCTCGGCGGCACGGGCGAGTGCAAATGCGGCGGCAACTATGCGGCGAGTCTGCTTGCGGCGGAAGTTGCGAAACAGAAAGGGTACGAGCAGGTTTTGTGGATGGACGCGAAAGAGAAAAAGTATGTCGGCGAAGTCGGCAGTATGAATATGTTTTTCGTGCTGGACGGAAAAGTCGTTACGCCGTGGCTTGACGGCACGATACTTCCCGGCATCACCCGCGACAGCGCAATCAAAGTCCTGAAACACGCGGGATACACCGTCGAAGAACGCGCGGTTTCCATTGACGAACTTGAAAATGATTATAAGGAAGGGAAACTTAACGAGGCGTTCGGCACGGGTACGGCGGCGGTTATTTCTCCCGTCGGCACAATCGGCTACAAGGACGACGTGATGACCATAAACGACGGCAAAATGGGCAAAATCACCGGCTGGCTTTACGACACTCTCACCGGGATTCAGTACGGCAGAATCAAGGACGAATTCGGCTGGGTAGTAAGACTTAACTGAAAACCGTTAACAAAATTTTTGCGATTTAATATTATTATTTCGTAATAGGGAGTAGCCGTCGTCTTTATAAGACGAGATTAAGTCAATAACACGAATTTTTATTCTGGTTTAATCACAATTGGCAAGACTGTTCAGCAGTCTTGCCATATTTTTTCGGAGGATTTATGGAATTTTTGTACGAAACCATAGCAGCCGTTACCTGGCAGCAGGTAATAATGTGGTGTCTCGGCGCGCTGTTGATTTTCCTTGCAATCAAAAAGGATATGGAACCCGCGCTGTTGTTGCCGATGGGCTTTGGGGCGATTCTTATCAACATTCCGTTTTCGGGCGCGGAGGGCGTAATGAGCAGTCTTTTCGCAATCGGAATCGAAATGAACGAGATTATGCCGCTTGTACTCTTTATCGGTATCGGCGCGATGATCGATTTCGGGCCTCTGCTTTCAAACCCGAAGTTATTCTTGTTCGGCGGGGCGGCGCAATTCGGCATATTTTTGACGATTTTGCTTGCCGCGGCTTGCGGATTCAGCATCGAAGACGCTGCGTCGATCGGTATTATCGGGGCGGCGGACGGACCTACGTCGATTGTCGTCGCGCAAACCTTAAAAAGTAATTACGTCGGACCAATTATGGTCGTCGCGTATTCGTATATGGCGCTCGTGCCGATCATTCAGCCCGCGGTCATCAAACTCACGACAACCAAAAAAGAGCGTCTGATCCGTATGGAATACAAACCCGCTTCGGTTTCGAAACGCACGAAAATTTTGTTCCCCATTCTCGTAACGATCGTGTCGGGGCTTATCGCGCCCGCGTCGTTGTCGCTTGTCGGCATGCTTATGTTCGGCAACCTCATAAGAGAGTGCGGCGTGCTGAATTACCTTACCGACACCGCAAAAGACGTGCTGACAAACCTTGTTACGCTGTTTTTGGGCATCACCATCGCGTTTACGATGAAAGCCGAAAACTTCATAACCGTCCAGACTCTTATGATTATGGGGCTGGGACTTTGTGCATTCATTTTCGACACGTTCTCGGGCGTGATGCTTGCAAAAGTCATGAACTTGTTCCTGAAAGAAAAAATCAATCCTATGATCGGCGCGGCTGGTATTTCCGCATTCCCTATGAGCGCGCGTATAGTGCAGAAAATGGGAATTAAGGAAGATCCTACAAATCACCTTCTGATGCACGCTGTCGGCGCAAACGTTTCGGGACAAATCGCGTCCGCAATCGTCGGCGGCCTTATCATCGGTCTTGTTTTATAAGGAGGCGAAACTATGTTATACGCAGTATTGGCAGTCAAAGAAAACGTAATGAAATCCCTGGAAATTATGGGATACGGCGTGCTTGCGGTGTTTATCGTGATCGCAATCCTTATTATCCTTGTCAAACTTATGCAGTATATCGAAAAAAGAATTGCGAAAAACAAGGAAAAGGAAGGCTACAAACCCCTTAAAGACAAGCTGAAAGAAAAATACGAGGCGAAAAAAGGGGCGCGCGCTGAAAAGAGAATCCAGACCATCGACGAGAATAAGCCCGAATAAAACGACAAAAGATAATATTGAAACGTTGCCAAAAGTGCTACGTTTTAACGTAAAGAGTCCGATATCGGACTCTTTATTTTTTGACGGAAAGAAAAATACGCGTCCGCATTGCGATTGATTTGGGCGTCAGGACGTGCTATAATATAATCAAAATTGAATGTGCAGTATAGACACGATACAATTATGGACTTATGGAAACAACTCAATACCCTAGCTTTTAAGTGGTCGAATTCGACTGGGTTAAAAAATAGAGACGATTTTTTATTGATTTGTTGTTAGTCTATTAGTTAAGTTTTTTAATCCACATAAGAAACCAAAAACCTGAAAATTGACAATATGTCAATATTATGCTATTATGATTCCAAGATTTGTGGAGGTTATTTATGGATAAAAAAATAAAATGTACGCAATGTGGGTGTGATGACTTAGAAGAAGTTTTTTTCCCATATAAAGCAAATTTAATTCAAACAGCTATTGGTATTGCCGGGGAATCTTTCCAATATGATTTAGACGAAGAATTGTATACAACCACATATATTTGTACCAAATGCGGGCATTTTGAATTCTTTAATCCGGAACTTGCCAAGATTATTCTTGAAGATAGAGCAGAAAACGCCAGAATTCAAAATGAGATTATAAAAATAGATAAGCAAGTAACGGATAAAAACAACGAAATTAAAAATATAGAACAACAAATCAATTCAATTTCAAAACAGCTTGAAAGTATTGATATCACTATAAGACAAAGTAATGAATTAAAAGCTGAACGACAAGAGTTGAGAAATCAATTGGATATCATTAAAAACGATATTCAAACGTTACTTAAACGTCGAGATAGTTTTGAAACAAAAGAATGAAGATATTGAAAAAGTTGGATAAATTAGACCAAGACTATTTGTTGAGAAAATCCCGTGAATACCATTAACGGGGTTTTTTCTTGCACAAAAAATCCCTTGAATATCTTTTTCGCGCGTGGTATAATATAAGGTATGAAAAGAAATATTGTCGCATTGATTTACGATTTTGACAAAACGCTCACGGACAAGGATATGCAGGACTACGGCTTTATCCCGAGCCTTGGCATGACGCCCGAAGACTTTTGGCGCGATTGCAACAACATGGCGCACGAAAAGAAAATGGACGGTATCCTTGCGATGATGTATTTTATGATCGAGCGGGCAAGGGGAAAGTCGGTGCTGACCGCGGACACCCTGAAAGAACTCGGCAAAGACGTCAATTACTATCCCGGCGTGACGGAGTGGTTCGACGCCGTCAACGAATACGGCAAGAGCAAAGGCGTCGTTATCGAACATTACATCATCAGCAGTGGTCTGAAAAAAATCATCGAGGGCACGGAAATCGCAAAGAATTTCTGTGAAATTTTCGCAAGCGAGTTCGTTTACGACGAATACGGCGTGCCGTACTGGCCTGCGGTCGCGCTGAATTATACAAGTAAAATTCAGTTTTTGTACCGCATAAACAAGGGCATTTTCGACGTGTCGGACGACAAAAACCTGAACGATTCGATGGAAGAAAGAAACCGTCGCATTCCGTTTTGCAATATGATTTATATCGGTGACGGGCTGACCGACGTCCCGAGCATGAAGGTAACAAAGCTCAACGGCGGGCACAGCATCGGCGTTTACGCAGACGAGCAGGAAAACGCGCGCAAAATGATGAAAGCGGGGCGCATCAACTTTATGGCGAAAGCCGATTATACAAAAGATTCCGAACTTATGCGCATCGTAAAACGCATTGTCGATATGCTTGCCGCCGAAAACGACCTTATGGAACTGAGCCTTTCGCAATACGACAAATCGAAAGAAAACTTCTGATATTTAGGCTTCCGCGCCGACGAAAGTCGGCGTTTTTTTATGGATTTTTCAAATTCGACAAAACCCGAAACAAACTTAACGGAAGCGGTATAAACGCAAGGATTTTCTTAAAAAAAGAAGAATTGCGCGAAAATTACGCGTCGTTTTCGATAATTTTTGACGTTTATTTACTTTTGTATATAAAAAAAGTGTGAAAAAACGTTAAAATCCGCATTTTTGCACATATGCCAAAAATTATTAAATAACACGCCGTATGTCAAAATATTTGTCAATAAATTGATTTATTTCGTTTTCACTTTTTCGTACAAAGTAGTAAAATATAAACATATTATGATTTTGGAGGAAATTAGATTTATGGCAAATTCAACATTCAGGCAGTACGCACGCGAGGCAAAATCGAGAATGCTTAAAAACGGCAATTTTCCGACGTTTGTCGGCGTTATTCCTTTGAGAAAGTACGACGTTCTTCTTAAACTTGTCGGAAACAACGATACGCTTTGCAAAATGTGTTCGATTATCGAAAGCGGCAACGACAGAAATCCCATAACGTGCCTTATCGATCAGGACAGGTTTGAAAAGATGACGTCGGTCGAGCGACAGCGTTACATATTCCGTCTTGCGGAAGCCTATAAATGTGTGAAACAACTTTATCGTGAAATGAATGCCGATAAGAAAGTTTACGGATAAGAATTATTGGGGAATGGAAGAAGACGTCCGCCGCGAAAGCGACGGCGTTTTTGTTTTGAAAGCGGATAATTCGACGTTTTGGCAAGGTTTGTATTATTATCTGTCGGCATACCTTAAAACATTTGTTTTAAGACGGGAATTATGATATAATCTTTCCTATGACTGATTTATCCATTCTTGAAAATCTGAACGAAGAACAAAGGCGTGCCGTTGTCGATACGGAAGGCGCGCTTTTGGTGCTTGCCGGGGCGGGCAGCGGAAAAACGCGCGTACTTACGACGCGCGTCGCTTACCTTGTCAAAAATATGAACGTCGATCCTTACAACATACTTGCAATTACTTTCACGAACAAAGCCGCGGGCGAAATGAAACAGCGCGTCGCGAATATGCTGGGCGAAAGTTGCGAAGTATGGATAAGCACCTTTCACAGCATGTGCGCCCAGATACTTTTCAGAGAATGCGAAAGAATCGGCTATGGCAAGAATTTCAGTATCTATGCCGAGGCGGAATGCGCGCGCGTATTAAAGCGCATTATGAAGTCGCCGTCGGACGCCGATAACGAGAAAAACGCAAAACTTTTCGACACCTATTACGGTCATATCAAACGCATAAAAAGTTTTAATCGCGATCCAAAGGAGTACGCCGAAGCGTGCATAGGGGAAAGCAAGATAAAAAAAGAAACCTTGCGCCTTTTTGACCTTTATCAGGCGGAACTCAAAAACAACAACGCAATGGATTTTGACGATTTGCTTATCAACACGGTGAAACTTTTCGACGAAAATCCCGACGTTCTGGAACGCTATCAACGCCGTTTCAGATATATCCACGTCGATGAGTTTCAGGACACCAACAAAATTCAATATCGACTTGTCCGACAACTTGCGAAAGGCTACGGCAACATATTCGTCGTCGGCGACGAGGACCAGAGTATTTACGGCTGGCGCGGTGCGGAAATCAGTAATATCCTTGATTTCAAAAAGGATTTCCCCGATGCCAAAGTTTATAAACTTGAACAGAATTACCGCAGTACGGCGCACATCCTGAACGCCGCCAACCGCGTTATCGCAAACAATAAGAAACGTTTCGATAAGGTACTTAAAACGACGAAAGAAGGCGGTAAACGCGTTGAAGTGTTCAATGCCTACAACGACCGCGAAGAAGTCGATTACGTCATGCGAAACATAAACGACCTTGTTACGCTTGCGGGATACAACTACGGCGACATCGCCATTTTAATGCGCGCGAACTCGCTCTCCCGTCAATTTGAAGAAGCGTTGACGCTTTACAATATGCCATACCGCGTTTACGGCGGCATAAGGTTTTACGAAAGGAAAGAAATCAAGGAACTTTTGTGTTATCTTCGCATTGCGATAAACCCGTTTGACAACGAAAGCGCGGCAAGGATAATCAACGTACCCCGTCGCGGCATCGGCGACACGACGGTACAAAAACTTATCGAGTGCGCGGGCGCAAACGGCACGCATCTTTTCGACGTCGTGAAAAATATCGAAAACGTCGACGGGCTCAATGCCGGCACCAAACAAAAAATTGCCGGATTCAGAAATCTGTGGCTTAGTCTTATTGGCGCCGCGGGGAAATCGGACGCCGTCGCGTTTTCGGAATACGTTCTGAAAGCGTCGGGGCTTTTCGATATGTATAAGGCGGACGAGGCGGAACCCGACAGGGTGGAAAACCTGAAAGAATTCGTGTCCGCCGTCAACCTTTTCAGAAAGGACAACCCCGGGAAAACCATTGAAGACTTTTTGAGAATGGTCGCGCTTATCTCGGACGCCGACGAAATCGACGACAGCAACAGCGTTACGCTTGCGACGATACACGCCGTAAAAGGGCTTGAATTCCCCGTCGTGTTTATCGTTGCGCTGGAAGAAAACATTTTCCCGTCGTCGCACGCCGTCATCGAAAGCGACGATAATATCGAAGAAGAACGCCGTCTTATGTACGTCGCGATAACCCGTGCAAAGGAACGGTTGTACGTGTCGTCGTCAAGGTGCAGGTTCAGATTCAACCAGCGACAGAACAATCTACGCAGTCGTTTCGTGCAGGAACTTATCGGAAACGTTCCCGCAAAAACGCCGCAAACGCCGCAGTCCGAGCAAAAATCAACGTTCAAACCCGCATACACGGGCGCGGCTGCCGCAAAACCCGCAAGTCCCGCGGCAAACGCCGTGGACGTTTCGGAGTACACGGTCGGGCGCAAGGTGGAACACGGCAAGTTCGGCACGGGCGTAATCGTGTCGGTGTCGGGCAGCGGAAACGAAACCATCGCCGGTATAGAATTTGAAAATCTGGGAATAAAGAAATTCGTCGTTGCGCTTGCCGCAAAGAATATGAGGTTGTTATGAGCGTTCTCGAAGAAATGCAAAATCTCGTGAAAGAACTCAACTATCACGCGGAAAGGTATTATAAATTCGACAGTCCCGTCATCTCGGACGGCGAATACGACAGGCTGTACGACAGGCTTGTCGCGCTTGAAAAGGAAACGGGATTCGTTTTGCCCGACAGCCCCACGCACAGAGTCGGCGACGCCGTATTGAAAGAGTTTAAGGAATACAAACACACCCACAAACTTTTTAGCCTTGACAAGTGCCAGAGTTTTGAGGAGTTTCAGGGCTGGTACGCGCGCACCGAAAAATCGTTGAACGCCCCGTTCGAACTCACTGCGGAATACAAATTCGACGGGCTTACGATAAACCTGACGTACGAGGACGGAATGCTCGTGTCGGCGGCGACGCGCGGCAACGGGCTTGTCGGCGAAGACGTAACTTTGCAGGTTAAAACCATCAAAAACGTACCTTTAACTATCGAATATAAAAATCACGTTGAAATTCAGGGCGAAGGGATAATGCGTCTTTCCGTGCTTGAAAAGTACAACAAAACGCACGACGAACCTTTGAAAAACGCCCGAAACGGCGCAGCCGGCGCAATAAGGAATCTTAACCCGAAAGTTACTGCCGAAAGACGGTTGGACGTAATGTGCTACAACGTTTACGGCGGCGATTTCAGAACGCAGAAAGATATGCAGGACTTTTTGATAAAACAAGGTTTCGAAGTCGGCGATTATTTCAAAATCTGCAAAAACGAAAACGACGTCGGCGACGCGATCGAAGAGTTGTCGAGAATCCGCCCGACGCTCGATTTTTTAATTGACGGAATCGTTTTCAAGGTCAACGACTTAAATCAGCGCGACGCTCTCGGAGAAACCGAAAAATTCCCCAGGTGGGCAATCGCATATAAATTCAAGGCGGACGAAGCCACAACCGTTTTAAGGGACGTCGTATGGCAGGTGTCCCGCACGGGAAAACTGTGTCCGCTTGCGATACTCGATCCCGTCGAACTTGCGGGCGTAACCGTGAAAAGGGCGACGCTCAACAACTTTGCCGACTATGAAAAGAAAGGCTTGAAAATCGGAAGCCGTGTGTTCATTCGTCGCAGTAACGACGTAATTCCCGAAATTCTGGGGATTGCCGAACATACGAGCGAAAGCCGCGACATCGAAAAGCCGACGGTGTGTCCGTACTGCGGCGCGCCCGTTGAGGAAAGGGGAGTGTTTTTGTACTGCACGAACACCGAAAACTGCGCCCCTCAAATCGTGCAAAGGCTCACGCATTTTGCAGAAAAAGGAGCGATGGACATTGACGGATTTTCCGAAAAAACGGCGGAACTTTTGTTGAACGAACTGAACGTAAGGGAGTTTTCGGATTTATATAAACTCAAAAAAGAAGACCTTATGACGCTTGACGGATTCGGGGAGCTGAAAGCGCAGAATCTCATAAACGCGATTGAAAAAAGCAAGGACGTCGCGCTGTCGGATTTCTTGTACGCGCTCGGCGTGAAGAATATCGGGAAGAAAGCGGCGAAACAGCTGGAACAAAGGTTTAAGACGCTGAATAACGTGATAAACGCCGGGATTGACGACTTGAAAGCCATTGACGATTTTGGCGATATTATGGCGGAAGGCGTCCGCGCGTACTTCGACGACAAGAAAAATCTTGGAGAAATAGACGCTCTTTTAAGCCTTGGCGTGAACGTATCTGCGCGCGAAACGAACGATGGAAATTTCAAGGGTATCAACGCCGTGCTTACCGGAAGTTTACAAAAGTATAAGCGAAGCGAGGCGGAAAGACTTATTGTGGAGCGTGGCGGCGAAGTGTCGTCGTCGGTGTCGAAAGCGGTCAATCTGGTTATCGCGGGAGAAGAAGCCGGCAGCAAGTTGGAAAAAGCGAAAAAACTCGGCGTGAAAATCATCGACGAGAGCGAATTTGAAAAAATGCTGGAAGAATAATCTGAAAAATTATCGACATATTTATGAAAACGCCGAAATAAAGGCGTTTTTCTTTTTCCAAAGCGAAAATCGTCGCGTTTTTAAAAAAACCTTTGCAATTCACGTAAATTTTATAACAAAAGATAACTTATTTTATTGTAAATAAAGCGCGCTTGTGCTAAAATATTAATAATTCGTAAAAAGAGAGGGCTTTGTTATGAGAATAGGCAAACTTACTTCTTCGGAACTTCAAAAATACGTATTCGACAAAACCGTGGCGAAAAATCCGGAAATCCTGCAATCGGCGGGGCTTGCGGAAGATTGCGCGGCACTCAGAACCCCTAAAATTTTACTTCTTACGACAGATCCCATCACGGCGACGGGCAACAATGCCGGTCGTCTTGCGATAACGGTATCGGCAAACGACGTCGCGGTGTCGGGTGGCACGCCTTTGTGTTGTCTTCTGACGATAATCGCGCCGACGACTGCATCTGCCGAAGACGTCGGTAAATTTATGAAGGAAGCGCACGAAACAGCGGAGGCTCTCGGCGTCGATATTGTCGGCGGACATACGGAGTTTTCGGAAGCGGTCAATCGTATGGTCGTATCCTGCACGATGCTCGGCACGACAAGAAGGATTGTCAAATCATCGGGCGCAAAAGCGGGCGACAGCATCGTCATGACGAAATCCGCCGCAATCGAAGCGACGGCGATAATGGCAAACGATCACGCCGACAAACTTCTGAAAAACGGACTCACGACGGAAGAACTTGTCGAAGCGCGCGAATATATCGCAAAAGTGTCGGTGGTCGAGGACGCAAAAATCGTCTGGAAGCATAACGTCAGTTGCATGCACGACGTTACGGAAGGCGGCGTTTTCGGCGCGGTTACCGAACTTGCGGAAGCGTCGGGGCTGGGCGCGATGATTTACGCCGACCAGATTCCCGTGACGCATCTTACGGCAAAAATATGCAAAATCCTGGACGTGTCGCCGATGCGCCTTATCGGCAGCGGCAGCATTTTAATCGTTACACCCGATCCCGAAAAAGTTGTGAAGTCGCTGAGAAATAACGGCGTGGACGCGACGGTAATCGGCACGATGCGCAGTAAAAAAGAGGTTACGGCAATCGGCGTGGGCAAGTCCGAAAGACTGAAATCCGCCCCCGACGAATTGCTCCTGATAAAATAAAATCCCCGCAAAATGCGGAAAAGGAGTGCAAAATGAACAGTATGACCGGCTACGGCAAGTCCGTGGCGGAGTCCGACGGAAGGAAAATCACCGTTGAGATGAAAAGCGTCAACCATAGGTTTTTGGACGTCACGGTGAAACTTCCCAAAGTTTTGTCGTTTGCGGAAGACGCGGTAAGGCGCGTTCTTATCGACAATTTCAAGCGCGGACACTTCGACGTATACGTTACGTACGAAAACACGAAAAACGACGGCGTCGAACTTTCGGTGAACGAAGAAGTCGCAAAGGAATATCTTAAAATCAAAGACGTTCTTTGCGACAAGTACGGCGTGCAGGACGACTTTACGGTTACCGCGCTTATGCGTACCGCCGACGTAATCGAAACGAAGACCGTCGAAGAAGACGAAGACGCGTTGAAATCGCTTATCGTGTCGGCAGCGTCGGGCGCGTCCGAACAAATGAAAAAGATGCGCGCGTTCGAGGGCGAAAAACTCAGGAACGATATTCTGAAAAAGGTGTCCGTCATCGAAAGCACCGTGGGCGAGATCAGGTCGATTGCCCCCGAAACGGTCGTCGCGTACCGCGAGAAACTGAAAGAAAGAATCACGGAAGCGTTGAACGGCGTGCAAATCGACGAAGCAAGGCTTCTGAACGAAGTCGCTTTTTATTCGGACAAGGTGTCAATCGACGAAGAAATCACAAGGCTCAACTCGCACTGTGGTCATTTAAGGAAGATGCTTGACGCCGACTTGCCGATGGGCAAGAATATGGACTTTCTGGTGCAGGAATTCAACCGCGAAGCCAACACGATCGGCAGCAAATGCAACGATATCCGCATTACGGAACGCGTCCTTGTCCTTAAAAACGAAATCGAAAAAATCAGAGAGCAGGTGCAAAATGTCGAATAACGCAAATATGATAAGCATAGGTTTCGACAACTACGTCAACTTCGACAGAGTTATCGCGGTGCTGGCGGCGGGCGATCCGCAGGCAAAAAAGCATTATGCCGCCGCAAAAGAAGAACGAAAACTTCTGGACGTATCGACGGGGCGCAAAGTCAGGACGGTCATAATACTTGACAACGGTTTTGTGTTTTTGTCGGCACTCACGCCGGAAACGATAACCGACAGGGCAAAAGGCAAGGAGGAAAACGAATGAAAAAAGGCACGTTTTTCGTGTTGTCGGGTCCGTCGGGCTCGGGCAAAGGCACGGTGTTGCAAGAAGTATTGAGAAAAAGCGACAGAATCGTGTATTCCGTGTCGGCAACGTCCAGGAGTCCGCGCGCGGGTGAGGTCGACGGTATCAATTATTACTTCAAATCTCGCGAAGAGTTCGAGACGCTTATAAAAGCCGACGCTTTCATCGAATACACCGAAACTTACGGCAACTATTACGGCACGCTGAAATCGGAAGTCGAAAAGGCGATTGAAAACGGCAAGAATATCATTCTTGAAATCGATCCCGTCGGCGCAAGAAACGTAAGGGCGCATTATCCCGACGCGGTATTGATGTTTCTTGTCGCGCCCGACCTTGAAGTTCTCAGCAGTCGTCTTTCGGGACGCGGTAGCGAGAGCGCCGAAACGTTTAAGATAAGACACGACGCCGCGCTGTCCGAAATGGAAAACGCAACGTTGTACGATTACGTCGTCGTCAACGACTTTGTCGAAAGGGCGGCGGACGATATCCTGGCGATTATCCGCGCCGAGAATTTAAGAACAAAAAACAGCATTGAAATTTTATCCAGAATAAAAGGAGGTAACAAGTTATGATGGTATATCCCCCCATCGATAAACTTATCAAAAAGGCAGAATGCAGATATGCATTGACCTGCGCCGTCGCAAAACGCGCGCGCACTATCGTCGCACAGGAACCCGGCATCGTCGAGGCAACCGGCGAGAAACCAATTTCCATTGCCTGCCGTGAGATTTACGAAGGCAAACAAAAAATCGTAAGGGAACAAAATGTTAAAGGGTAAGACCGTAGTTTTGGGAGTGACGGGCTGTATCGCGGCGTATAAGGCGTGCGAAATAGTCAGTTCGCTCAAAAAGAAAGGCGCGACCGTCATCGTTATCATGACGCCGCACTCGACCGAATTCGTACAGCCGCTGTCGTTTGAAACGCTGTCGGGCAATCGCGTTATCACCGATTTGTTCGACCGTGATTTCGATTTCGAGGTGGAACACGTCGCTCTTGCGAAACGTGCCGACGTTTTCGTCGTTGCGCCCGCAACCGCGAACACCATCGGAAAAATCGCAAACGGCATTGCGGACGATATGCTCACGACGACGATTATGGCGTGCAAAGCGCCCAAAATCATCTGTCCCGCGATGAATACGAATATGTACGAAAACGAAAATACGACGGAAAATATCGCGCGGCTTAAAAAGCAGGGCTATAAGATTATCGAGCCTATCTCCGGACGACTTGCGTGCGGCGACGTCGGCAAAGGTAAAATGGCTGAACCCGAAACAATCGTGAAAGCCATCGAAGATATTCTCACGCCGAATCAGGATTTTGAAGGCGTAAGAATGCTTATCACCGCCGGCAGCACCGAAGAAAAAATCGACGGCGTGCGCTATATCACAAATCACAGCAGCGGCAAAATGGGTATGGCAATCGCGGAAGCCGCGGTACAACGCGGCGCGCTCGTCACGCTTATCGCCGGCAGAATGAGCGTCGATATCCCCGATATTTTCGAAAAGGTGATAAGGGTAAAGTCCACCGGCGATATGCTGGAAGCGGTAATGAACAATTACGAAGAAAATGAATTCATCGTAAAAGCCGCCGCTCCCGCCGACTACCGCGTGAAAAACTTTTCAATCCACAAAATCAAGGCAAAAGAATTGTCGCTGGAACTTGAAAAAACGCCGGATATCGCAAAAGCGGTCGGCGCGGTCAAAGGCGACAGGAAACTGATTATTTTCAGCGCGGAAACCGATGACCTTATCGAAAACGCAAGGAAAAAACTTGCCGCGAAAAACGCCGATATGGTCGTTGCCAACGACGTCACGAAAGAGGGCGCGGGCTTTAACGTCGATACCAACATCGCCACGATTATCACCAAAGCGGGCAAGGTTTACGACTACGACATCATGCCCAAATCCCGCCTTGCCGAAATCATTCTTGACCACATGCACGAGCTTTGATAAATGATAGCGGAGGTAATCGTTGACATAGCCTTGTCCGAAACGGATAAGATTTTCGATTATATCATGCCCGACGACGTGAAAGTCGGCGAGCGCGTACTTGTGCCTTTCGGGAAGAACACTCTGGAAGGATTCGTCATCGGAGTGAAGGACAAAACCGATTATCCCGACAAAATCAAAGAAATAATAAAGCCGCTTGACGACTTCGTTGCGGTCACGCCCGAAATGATTGCGCTTATGCGCAACTTTTCAAAAAACCTGAATTTAAGATATATCGACCTGTTAAGGCTGTTTTTGCCGGCAGGACTTCGCGGCGGAGTGATAAAACCCGTTCACGTCGAGTATGCAAAACTTTCGGGCGACGCGGATACTTTTCTGGACACGATATCGTCGCGCGCGAAACAGCAACGCGCCTGCGTGGAATATCTGAAAGAAAATTCCGACGTCAAAAAAGCGTATCTTACGAAAACTTTCGGAAACTCGGCGGTAAATTCGCTCATAAACTGCGGATATATCGAAGTTTATTCGGTTGAAAAATTAAGGACGCCCGAAGTCTTATCAACAAGCAAAAAATCCCGCCCGACGTTAAACCCCGACCAGCAAAAAGCCGTTGACGAAATCACGAAAGGCACTGGCACGTTTTTGTTGCACGGCGTCACAGGGAGCGGAAAGACCGAAGTGTATATGCACTGCATCGAGGACGCTTTATCGAAAAACAAAACCGCGATAATGCTCGTGCCCGAAATCTCGCTGACGCCGCAGGTCTTTTTGCAGTTTAAGGAAAGATTCGGCGACAAAGTCGCGATACTGCACAGCGGCTTGTCGCAGGGCGAAAGATTTGACGAATGGCGCAGGCTCAGAAGCGGCGAAGCGACGGTTGCCGTCGGCGCAAGGTCGGCGATATTCGCACCCCTTGAAAACCTCGGAGTAATCATCATCGACGAGGAGCACGACGGAAGTTACGTTTCGGAAGGGAACCCCCGTTACGACACCGTGGAAATTGCTCAGTTCCGCGCGGGATACAACTCGTGTCCGCTTGTTCTCGGCAGCGCAACGCCGTCGGTGGAGTCGTATTACAAGGCGGAAAAGGGCGAATATAAACTTCTGGAACTTCCGCACCGCATAAACAACTTACTGCTTCCCGAAATGGAAGTCGTCGATATGAGCCGTGAACTTCGCGCGGGCAATCGCGACGTGTTTTCGACGTCGCTGAAAGACGCGCTCAGAAAAACGATTGCGGCAAAAGAGCAGGCGATAATCTTTCTAAACAGGCGCGGTTTTGCAAGTTTCGTAATGTGCAAAGACTGCGGCTTTATATTAAAGTGCAAGGACTGCGACGTTTCGTTGACTTATCACAAGGAAGACAATCAACTGAAATGCCACTACTGCGGGAAACGATACGAAATGATCGACCGCTGTCCGATATGCCACGGGACGAACATCCGTCAGGGCAGGATCGGGACGGAACGCGTCGTGGAAGAAGTCAAAAAAGTTTTGCCCGAAGCGCGTGTTTTACGTATGGACAACGACACTACAAGCGAGAAAGGGGCGCATCAGCGCATACTTTCGGCGTTTTCAAAGGGCGAAGCGGACGTGCTTGTCGGCACGCAGATGATCGCAAAAGGACACGATTTCCAGAACGTAACTCTTGTCGGGATTCTGGACGCCGATTTCAGCCTGTATCTTTCCGATTACAGAAGTAACGAGCGCACGTTCCAACTTATCACGCAGGTTGCGGGGCGCGCGGGGCGCGCGGGTAAAAGCGGAAAGGTCATTATCCAGACCTATACGCCGCGCCATTACGTTTTCAGATACGCCGCCTCGTACGACTACAAAAACTTTTATCTGAAAGAAAAAAACACAAGGGAAGTCACCAAATTCCCGCCGTTTACGAACATAGTTCGTATCCTTATTACGTCGACGTCCGACCGGAAGGCGATGGACGCCGCAAAAAACATAAACGAGAAAATGAAAGTCCTGCTTGAAGAATTCAAGCCCGACTTTATATATTACAAAGGCTCGAAAGCACCCGTAACCCGCATTCAGAACAGGTACAGATACCAGCTTTTGATGCGTATAAAACCGCAGAATTTCGAAACCGTCAAACAGCGTATTTTCGAAATCGCCGACGCCTATCGCGGCAAAGACGGGCTGTGGGTTTTCGTGGAAATCAATCCGCAGTCGCTTGTTTAAGAGATTATAAAAAAGAGGCATATTATGGCAATAAGACAAATTACGAAAGAAGGCGATCCCGCACTGCGAAAAAAGTGCCGCCCCGTGACGGAATTCAACGAAAGACTCGGCGTGCTTATCGACGATATGTGGGATACCATGTATAAAGCGGACGGCGTTGGGCTTGCCGCGCCGCAGGTCAGCGTTTTAAGACGTATCGCGGTCGTCGACGTCGAGGACGGCAATAAGTACGAACTTGTCAACCCCGTCATCGTCGAAAGCGAGGGCAGTCAGGTGGGGCAGGAAGGCTGTCTTTCGATTCCCGGCTACAACTGCAACGTGAAAAGACCTTACCGCGTCAAGGTGACGGCGTTCGACCGCTTTGGCAACGAACAAACGTACGACGTGCAGGGCTTCCCGGCGGTCGCGTTCTGTCACGAAATCGACCATCTTGACGGTATCCTTTTCAAGGATAAAAAAACAGACGAACCTGCCGACAGATAATATGAGAGTGATTTTTATGGGCACGCCGGATTTTTCCGTGCCGTGTCTTGAACAACTTATAAACAGCCGCCACGAGGTTATCGCGGTTGTCACGCAGCCCGACCGCCCGAGAAACCGCGGCGTCGTATCGGCGTGTCCCGTCAAGGTGTGCGCCGAAAAACACGGGCTGAAAGTTTTGCAGTACGAAAAGGTGAGCCGTGAAGGCATCGACGATATCCGCGCGCTTAATCCCGACGTCATCGTTACCGCCGCGTTCGGACAAATGCTGTCGCGCGACTTTCTTGCGATTGCTCCGCACGGCGTCATTAACGTGCATGCCTCGCTGTTGCCGAAATACCGCGGAAGTTCGCCCATACAGTGGGCGGTCATCAACGGCGAAAAGGAAACGGGCGTGACAATTATGCAGACCGCTTATAAAATGGACAGCGGCGATATTATTCTGCAAAAACGCATTGCCGTAGGCGTTGACGAAACCGCTGGGGAACTTTTTGAGAAATTGTCTGCGCTCGGCGCGCCCGCGCTTATCGAGGCGCTTGACCTTATCGAAAGCGGAAAAGCGACTTTCACGCCGCAAAACGAAGACGAAATGACTTATTTCCCCATGCTTAAAAAGGAAGACGGCGAAATAGATTTTTCGATGTCGGCAACCGATATCAAACACAGGATTCAGGGCTTGACTCCGTGGCCGTCGGCATATACGACGTGCGGCGGAAAGAAGATGAAAATCATCAAAGCGACGGTTGAAAATATGCAGGGAAGTCCCAAACAGGTGCTGAAAGCCGACAAGGACGGGCTTATCGTCGCGTGCGGTAAAGACGCCTTGAACATTCAAATTCTGCAACCCGAAAACGGCAGGAAAATGAGCGCGAAAGATTATCTTCTCGGTCATCGTATCGCCGTCGGGGAAGAACTGTAATTATGGCAAATTACCTTTTTTCAAGCTACAACGCGCTTTCAAAAATTTTCAAAGAAGGAGCGTACGTGTCCGACGCCGTATATAAAGAAATCGAAGGCGACGAAAATGCCGATATTATTTATCGCATCGTGATGGGCGTGCTTGAAAAAAACAACGAACTTGACTTTAAGTTGTCAAAACTTGTGGATAAACGCCCGAAAAGCGCAATTTGCATTGTTTTGAAACAGGGGATATATTGTTTGGATTATATGGATTCTTTGCCCGATTACGCCGTTGTCAACAACAGCGTAGACCTTGCAAAAACCATAAACAAGGGCGCGTACAAAGGCTTTGTCAACGCCGTGCTGAAACGCGCGGCAACCGAAAAAATAAGTCTGCCCGACGGCGACGGCGCATTCGCGCTTTCGATAAGGTACGGTTATCCCGAATGGGCGATAAACAAGATCTTTTCGGAATACGGGCGTGAAAAAGGCAAAGAAATCGTTGCGGCAAAAAAACGCGGCGGCACCCACGTGAGAACGAACGGACTTATTTATTCGGACGAAAAGTTTGAACGTGACCTTGAAAACGCCGGCTATAAATTTGAAAAAACAAAGACGGGTTATTACGTTTCGATGAATCCGCTTCTGAAAAAATTGTTTATCGAAGGGAGGATTACTTATCAGTCGCTGACGTCGACGTATGCCGCGCTCGCGCTTGACGTAAAAGACGGGCAAAACGTGCTGGACGTATGTTCCGCGCCCGGCGGCAAAGCTATATTCGTTGCCGAAAAAAACCCGACTGCAAACGTCGTTGCCTGCGATATTCATCCGCACAGGGTGGAACTTATCGGGGCGTACGCAAGACGCATGCACGTGAAAAACGTGACGCCGACGCTTTTTGACGGGACGGCGTTCAATAAGGAATGGGCGGGGTATTTCGACAGAGTGCTTTGCGACGTGCCGTGCAGCGCGATGGGCGTCGTGAAAAAACAGCCCGACGTACTTCTGAACAGAAACGAGAACGATATTGCCGCGTTGAAAAAGGTGCAGTATTCGATACTCGACAACGCAAAAAACTACGTGAAAAGCGGCGGGCTTCTGGTGTATTCGACCTGCACGATTTTCAAGGAAGAAAACGACGACAACGTCGAAGAATTTTTGAAAAACAACAACGATTTTGAAAAATATCCGTCGGAATTCGACGGTCAATACCTTCCTTGCGACACGCACGACGGGTTCTTTATAAGGAGATTAAGGCGCAAATGAAAACGGCTTTGTCAAACTTCAACGAAGCGGAACTTTCCGAAATTCTGAAAACTTTCGGAGAGCCGTCTTATCGCGCCAAACAACTGTTCAAGTGGGTTCATCAGGCAACGCCGTTCGATAAAATGTCGAATTTGCCAAAAAGCCTTACCGCAAAACTTTCGGAAGAATACGTCGTGACGGGCGTGAGCATTTTCAAAAAACTCGTGTCGCGCGACGGCACGGTGAAATATCTTTTCGCGCTTGACGACGGCAATATCGTCGAAGGCGTGCTGATGAGATATAAATACGGCAATACTTTGTGCGTATCGACGCAGGTCGGTTGCCGTATGAACTGCGCTTTCTGCGCGTCGGGCATCGACGGGCTTATCAGAAACCTGACGGCAGGGGAAATCCTTGGCGAGATTCTGGAAGTCAACCGCGACGAAGGCGCAACCGCCGACAAGCGCGCCGTTACGAACGTCGTGCTTATGGGCAGTGGGGAGCCGCTTGACAACTATGACGAAGTTACGAAATTTTTGCGACTTTTAAATGACAAGGACGGCATCAACGTGTCCGAAAGAAATGTGTCGTTGTCGACGTGCGGCATCACCGATAAAATAAGAAAACTTGCCGACGACGGGTTCAGTGTAACCCTTACGATATCGCTGCACGCCCCGACCGACGAAATACGAAAAACCATAATGCCCACGGCAAACAAATATAAAATCGCTGATATTCTTGACGCCGCGAAATATTACTTTGACAAAACGGGCAGGCGATACATTTTCGAATACGCATTGATAAAAGGCGTCAACGACGGCAAGGAAAATATGCTGACGCTTGCAAAAGTGCTGAAAGGAAAACCCTGCCACGTCAACCTTATCAGGCTTAATTACGTCAAGGAAAAGGGCTTGCGAGGGGCGGACGACGCCGAAGAAATGAAAAAGATTCTGGAAGAAAACGGCATTTCGGCAACGGTACGCCGCACCATGGGCAGCGACATCGACGGCGCGTGCGGACAACTTCGCAGGAGATACGTGAATGATTGACGGGCTTGTGATAAAGGGCGTTGCTTCCCGATATAAGGTCGATACGGCGGACGGAATCGTCACGTCCTATGCGCGCGGAAAACTAAAAATCGACGGCGAAATCCGCGTCGGCGACAAGGTCGGCGTGGAAAAACAGGGCAAGGATTTCGTAATCGCAAAGGTATACGAACGGAAAAATGCGCTGATACGCCCGTACGTCGCGAACGTGGACGTGTGTTTTATCGTAATCGCGCCCGTGCCCGCGCCCGACTTTATGCTGGTTGACAAAATCATCGTCAACGCAAGAATGAACGGTATCGAGCCGGTGCTTTTAATCAACAAAACGGATATTGCTGACGAGAGTTTCGTGAAATGTACCGAAAGCGATTATCAAGGCGTGTTGGACGTAATCGCGACAAGCGCGAAAACAAAACTTAACAAGGATAAAATTTTTGAAAAAACGAAAGGGAAAACGGCGTGTCTTGCGGGACAATCCGCCGTCGGAAAATCGAGTTTGCTCAACATGCTGACGGGGACGGAATCGCAGGAAACGGGCGGGCTTTCCAAAAAAACCGAAAGGGGAAAACACACCACGAGGCAGTCGGAAATACTTGTCGTCAGCGGTGCGAGAATCATCGACACGTGCGGATTTTCGATGTTGGAACTTCCCGAAAATTTCCGCCCGCAGGAACTTGTATATTTTTATGACGAGTTTGCGCCGTATGCCGGAAAGTGCAGATTCCGCACCGGCTGCACTCACATAAAAGAGCCAGATTGCGCCGTCAAAGACGCCGTCGAAAGCGGAAAAATATCGAAAAACAGATACGAAAGGTATTGCGTTTTATACAACGAACTGAATGAGAAATGGAGGAAAAGATATGAGTAAAGTTAAAGTTGCGCCAAGCATTTTATCGGCGGATTTCGCAAAGATGGCGGAAGCCGTCCAAAACCTTGACAAGTGGCATGCCGACGTCATTCACTGCGACGTAATGGACGGTGTTTTCGTGCCCAACATCACGTTTGGTATGGACATGATAAAAGCACTCCGAAAATACACAAACGGCATTTTAGACGTGCATTTGATGATAATAAAGCCCGAAAAGTACATTCCGCAGTTTATTGCGGCGGGCGCGGACGTCATCACTTTCCATCCCGATGCGTCGGACGACGTAGCGGGCGCGTTGAAGACGATAAAAGACGCGGGCAAGAAGTGCGGACTTGTCTTAAACCCCGACAAACCGTTGTCGATGATCGAGCCGTACCTTGATATTATCGACGTCGTTATCATTATGGGCGTGTACGCGGGATTCGGCGGACAATCGTTCATTCCCGAAACCCTTGATAAAATCCGCGAGTGCAAAAAACTCATCGGAGACAGGAACATCGAAATCGAGATGGACGGCGGCGCAAGCCCGAAAAACTTTAAGGAATTGAAAGAAGCAGGCACCGATATCATCGTTGCGGGCAGCGCGGTTTTCAAAGCCGAAGATCCCGCAGCCGTTATCGAGCAAATACACAACGTTTAAGGAGCATATTATGGCAGACAAAGAAAAAGAAATTCTGGAAGAAAATTATAACCTTGAAGAAGACTTCGAAGACGAAGAAGAAATCGTCACTCTTCATAACGAAAACACCGATAAGGACGAAGACTTCCGCGTCGTATGGTATATCGAAGACGGCGGGAAAAATTATCTTTTCCTTAATCCCGTCGATCCCAGCGACGACATCGCCGAGGACGAAGTGCTTATCTGCGAATACGGCGAGACAAAAAACGGAGAAGAATTCGTAAATCCCGTCGACGACGAAAAGGAACTTGAAAGAATTTACAACCTGTACGTCAAAGAGTACGAAGAAGCGGCAAAGGACGAATAATTTGGGTTGTATGCCAACAAATCTGCATAATTTCGGGAAAATCGCGCGCTTTATTGTTATTTAATATAAAAATAGGGCAAATTTTGTGCGAAAATACCTTAAAATCGCTTGTCGGTTTTCGTTTTATATGCTAAACTCTTTGAGTATGACTTCGGGCGGTCCTCTGTTACGGACAATCGGGAACACGAACGCTTAGTTAATTTTTTTGGAGGTAAAGTCAAAATGAGCAACATTATCGATTTAATTGAAAGCGAAGGTATCAGAAAAGATATTCCCGATTTCCAGCCGGGCGACACCGTCAGAGTGTTCGTTAAGGTCGTTGAAGGCAACCGTGAACGTCTTCAAGCATACGAAGGATTGGTTATCGCCAGAAAGAACGGCGGCATCCGCGAAACGTTTACCGTACGTCGTATTTCCTACGGTGTCGGCGTTGAACGTACGTTCCCCCTTCATTCCCCGAAGATCGACCACATCGAGATAGTCCGTTACGGCAAAGTACGTCGCGCAAAACTGTACTATATCCGTGACCTCAAAGGCAAGGCTGCGAAAGTCGAAGAAATCAGGAAATAATAAAAAAAATAAGATTGCAGTTTGCCACGGCAGACTGCAATTTTGCTATTTTTGAGGATTTTATGAAAAAAACAATCTGCACGATTCTTGCCGTAATTATGATTGTCGGATGCTTTTTCGCATTCACCGCGTGCAACGACGACGCTTACGGAAAGGAACTTATCGAAAACGGCTCGTTCGACAACGGTTCAAGCGGTTGGTATATCGCGAAAGCCATCGACAACGGCAAAGACGGCACGACCATTAAAAAGATCGACGATGACGACAACGCTTATCTCGTTCTGAACAACGGCAGCACCGTCGGCAACTACGTCAGGCTTTATCAGCGCGTCGCCGTCAAGAAAAACGGCATTTATAAGGTAACCGCGCGCATAAGAAACGACAGCCTTAAAATCGGCTCGGACGACACGTATCAGGGCGGCGGTATCGAAATCACCGAAAACGGCGCAAGAATTATCGCGTCGGGCATCGAGGTTTCGGAAAACTGGACGACTTATACCGCATACGTCAAACCCACCAACACAAACGAAATCACCGTCGCGATGACGCTTGGCGCAAACGGCGAAAAAACAATCGGTCAGGCTTGCTTTGACGACGTGTCGGTGCAAAGAGTAAGGGCAAAAGACGTTTCGGGCGAAATCATAAAAATCAAGAAACCGCACGAGAAATCGTACGCTCTTTCCACAAAAACGGGCAACGTTTACATTATTATGCTTGCAATCGCGACCGCCGCGATTATCGCCGGCGCATACGTCGCGTATCGTTACCTTCTGAACAGAGAAGACAAACCCTTGCTTAAAAAGTCGTGGATGACCGCGGGCGCGCTTGCTTTTATCGCTCTTTTAATCCGCTTTATTCTGGCGGGCGTTCTGTTCGACCGGGCGGGTACTGCGGCATTGCGCGCGACCATTTGGGACATTGCGGGACAAGATATCGGCTCGGCAGGGCTTAAATATACGCAATACGCGCCGTTGCAACTTTACTATATGTGGATTGTCGGCAAAATCACCCTCGGCAATTACAGTCTGAGTGCGCTCAACGTTTTGTTGCAGCTCGTCCCGATTATTCTGGAAGGCGCAACCGTCGTGATGATTTACTACTTTGCGAAGAAGTACGCTTCCGACGCGATTTCCGCGCTTCTTGCGCTCGTTTACGCGGTGCTTCCCGTTATGTTCACGCTTTCGGGCGGATACGACGTAGAAGTTCCCGTGCTTGTATTCTTGCTGTTCGTCACGTTCTACGCGCTGACCGAAAAGGATTTCGTAATGCTTCTTATCGGAAGTTTGTTGACTTGCCTGTGGTCGCCGATCGGCATTTACGTATTGCCGTTCATCGTTGCGTACGAAGTGTACATTATGGCAAAAACGAAGGACAAAAAGACGATTATCACGATTTGCGTCGGCTGGTTTGTGAGTTTCTGGCTGTTCCTGCTTATTTCGGCGGGCGCGGTTGCGTCCATGTTCAAAGCGGGACATATCGTATATGTCTTTAAGAATTATTACCTTAATATGTTCAACAAGCAGGTTTGCGTGTCCAACGCGTTCAACCTTTACGCCTTGTTCGGGCTTAACGGGTCGTCGGTCAACAACACGGCGTTCTGGCTCAATATCGTATTCAGCGTGATTCTTATCGTTTACACGGTGTCGCTTTATTTCAAAAACTTCAACAGGGCGGAGCTTGTGCTTATCGCGGGATTCTTCCTTACGGCGATGTCGGTGTTCAGCCTTAATATGAACGAAGCGACGCTTGCAATAGGTCTTATTCTTTTGCTTATGTACGTTGCTGTCAGCGGCGAAGAAAGGCTGTTCTGGGTGTTCGGTATTCTGGCGTTTATGTCGTTTGTCAACGTTGCGACGATTATGAACTTCTCCGGATTCCTCGGTACGACGTTCAAAACCACGTACTTCAATAAGGGCGACGCGGGATACATCATCGCAAACATCATCGCCTGCATCACGGTGCTTTATTACGGCTGGGTTGTTTACGATATCACGACCAACGACAAGCGCGTGTTTATCCAACCCCTTAAAATCAAAGAAAAGAAAGAAATCTGATTTTATCTTTGAAAGCCTCGCAGACAGCGGGGCTTTTTTTTCGGATTTTTTTAACTTTAATTTATGCATATATATTATATAAATATATATAGGTTATACTTCCTTATAAAGTCGACGAAAAAACGCAAAAAAATTACTTAAAACAGTTTGCAAATCGGAATTTATTTGCTACACTCTTATCTATAAGAAAAGGGGGCAGATATGCTATCAAAAGTTATGTGTTACGCCCTGACGGGTATCGAAGGATACGCCGTCGACGTCGAAACAGATATCTCGGCAGGTCTTACGGGTATGGAAATCGTGGGGCTTGCGGGAACCGCCGTGAAAGAGTCCAAGGAGCGCATTCGTTCCGCAATCAAAAACAGCGGTATGATTTATCCGGCAAAAAGGATAACCGTCAACCTTGCGCCTGCCGACACGAAAAAAGACGGGCCGACTTTTGACCTTGCTCTTGCCGTCGGGATCCTTGCCGCGTCCGAGCAAATCGTGACGAAAAAGTACAAGGAATTCGTTTTTCTGGGCGAACTTTCGCTGGACGGGAAACTTCGCGGAGTATGCGGCGTGATGCCTCTTCTCATATCCGCCGTACAGCAGGGCTACACAAGGTTTATCGTGCCGAAAGACAACGCGAAAGAAGCCGCTTTCATCGAAGGCACGGAGGTTTTCGCGTTTGAAAAACTGTCGGAAGTCGTGGGCTTTCTGAACGGCGTCGAAAATTACCTTCCCGTGTTGCACACGTCGTACGACTCGTCGTTGAAAACGGACGGATACGACGTCGATATGTCGGATATAAAAGGACAAGCCGTTGCGAAACGCGCCGTCGAAATCGCCGTAAGCGGCGGACACAATATCTTGCTTATGGGACCGCCCGGCGCAGGCAAAACGATGCTTGCAAGGTGCATTCCCACGATTATGCCGGATATGACCTTCGAAGAAGCCATCGAAGTCACGAAAATCCACAGCATAGCGGGGATTCTGGAAGCGGAACAAGGCATCGTCACAAGACGACCTTTCCGTACGCCGCACCATACGACGACAATCCCTGCGCTTATCGGCGGCGGAGCAAAGGCGGCTCCCGGCGAAGTCAGTCTTGCACACAACGGCGTGCTGTTTCTGGACGAAATGCCCGAATATCAACGCCATACGCTGGAATCGCTCCGACAGCCCTTGGAAGACAAGAAAGTCACGGTATCGCGTGTGCAACGCACCGTCGATTATCCCGCAAACTTTATGCTTGTCGCAAGTATGAACCCGTGTCCGTGCGGAAATTACGGCAGCAAAACCGCGGAATGTAAATGCACCGCAAGGGAAATAAGAAATTACCTCGGGAAAATTTCCGGACCGCTCCTTGACAGAATCGATTTGCAAATCGAGGTCGATAATATCTCATACGGGGAGCTTACCGACAGAACCTCGCTTGAAACGTCAAAGGACGTCAAAGCCCGCGCCGACAAGGCAAGGGAAATACAGCGCGCAAGGTTTCAGGGGACGAACGTTTCCTGCAACGCCCAGATGACAAACGCAATGATTAAAAAATATTGTCAGTTGTCGGACGGGTGCGAAAAACTTCTGAAACGCGCATTCGAGAAACTCAACTTATCGGCAAGGGCGACGACAAGAATCATAAAAGTCGCAAGGACAATCGCCGACCTTGACGGGCAGAAAGACATTTCCGAAAAACACATCGCCGAGGCGATACAATACAGAAGTTACGACAGGAAATACCATGATTGAATACAGTAACGTCGACGCGCTGCTTATACTGAACGCCGTCGAAGGTCTGGGGCTGAAAAGGAAGCATAAACTGCTGAGCATTGCCGAACCGAAAGACCTTCTGACCGACTTCGACAGATATAAGCCCGCGCTTTTGAAAATACTCGGGACGGAAGTTTTTGGAAAACTTGAAAGCCTCAAAACCGAAGAAACCCTTGAAAAGGAATGGGACGACCTGCAAAAACACGACGTAAAAGTTACGTCCGTGTTTGACGAGAGTTACCCGGACTCGTTAAGAAATATCGACGAATATCCGCTGCTTTTGTATTACAAAGGCAATGAATATCTTTTCAGAAATCGCGGCGTAGCCGTTGTCGGAACGCGCGGCGCAAGCAGGTACGGGCTGAACGTTACCCGTGATTTTGCGACGGAATTCGCGCGGGCGGGGCTTAACGTGATAAGCGGATTCGCAAGGGGCGTCGATACCGCGGCGCACAAAGCGGCGCTGGACGTAAAGGGCGGCACGATTGCCGTCGTTGCATCGGGGCTTGACGTATGTTATCCCGCCGAAAACCGCGCTCTTATGGAAAGGATACTTGACGAAGACGGTTTGTTTGTCAGCGAATATCGTCTTGGGACGTACGCCGCGCAGTATAACTTCCCCGAAAGAAACCGCATAATAAGCGGGCTTGCGGACGCAGTGTTCGTGCCCGAAATGCGTATTAAAAGCGGCACGATGATCACGGTAAACCACGCGCTGGAACAGGGAAAAGACGTGTTCGTCGTTCCCGCAAACATAAATCAACCCACCGCCGAAGGCAGCAATCTCCTGCTGAAACAAATGCAGGGCGCGCTCGTTCTCTCGCCCGAAGACGTCCTTGAAGCAATGGGCGTCAAGGCCGACAAAAAGCAGAAAGAAAGCGTGCAACTCGGGTTTTACGAAATGCAGATCCTTGAAATTCTGGAACAGGGCGAAACTCATTTCGAAGAACTTATGGAGAAAACGGGGCTTAACGCCAACGACCTTCAAAACGTCGTTTTCAACATGGAAATGAACGACCTTATCGACAGAACTTCCGGTAATTATTTTACCTTGAAATAACGGAGACATAATGACGAAATCACTTGTTATAGTCGAATCGCCGTCAAAGGCGAAAACAATCCAAAAATATTTGGGACAAGGGTACACGGTACTCGCATCGGGCGGTCACGTCTGCGACCTTCCGCAAAAAACGTTGGGCATCGACGTCGAACACGGATTCGAGCCCGAATACGAAATCAACCCCGAAAAGAAAGAAACCATCAGAAGACTTAAATCCGCGCTCAAACAAAACGACGTCGTGTATCTCGCAACCGACCCGGACCGCGAAGGAGAAGCAATAAGTTGGCACCTTAAAAACTGTCTGGAAATCCCCGACGGCAAAAACCGCATCGTTTTCAACGAAATCAGCAAAAAAGCGGTCAATAACGCAATCGAAAATCCCAGAGAACTCGATATGAACCTGGTCAACAGCCAGCAGGCAAGGCGCGTTCTGGACAGACTTGTCGGTTACAAAATCTCGCCGATTCTAGGGAAGCGCATCAAAAAGGGCAGTTCCGCCGGACGCGTGCAGTCCGCCGCGCTCGAAATGGTTGTCAACCGCGAAAGAGAAATAAGAAACTTCGTCCCCGAAGAATACTGGACGATAAACGCCTTTTTGTCGAAGGAGCAAAATCCGAAGTCCAAAAAAGACGTGTTCAAATGCACTTTCGTCGATATAAACGGCAAAAAGTGGAAAATTCATAACCAGCACGACGCCGAAAAGATAATCAACGCCACGAAAGGCGCAAATTTTACCGTTGACAGCGCAAAACGAGCCGTCGCGAAAAACCGCCCGGCACCCCCGTTTACGACGTCCACGCTGCAACAAGACGCTTCCGCAAAACTGTCGCTCACCGCGCCGCAGACGATGCAGATCGCGCAGCAACTTTACGAAGGCGTCGAAATCGCAGGGGAAGGCGCAACCGCTCTCGTAACGTACATTCGTACCGACAGCGTGCGTATTTCGCCCGAAATGCAGGCAAACGCAATAAATTACATCAAAACCCATTACGGCGAAAAATACGCGCCCGAAAAACCGAATTTTTATAAGACGAAATCGGACGCGCAGGACGCGCACGAGGCAATCCGTCCCATATCGCTCGATCGCACGCCCGAAAGTCTGCAAAACAAAATCAACCGCAATCAATACAGATTGTACAAACTCATATACGAAAGATTTCTGGCAAGCCAGATGGTCGACGCGGTGTACAACACGCTCAACGTCCATATCACCGCCGACGACAATCCCGTGCTTAACGGCGCGAAACTCGGCTACAAGGTGACGGGGCGCGCGCTTGTTTTCGACGGCTTCACGAAGATTTACAACAACGTGCCGCTGGAAGACAAGAACGACGATGACGACGACGCGACCGAAAAGACGCTGCCCGATATGCAAGAAGGCGACGTGATGTATCTGCAAGATACCAAGCACGAGCAAAAATTCACCAAGCCGCCCCAGCGTTATACCGACGCGACGCTTGTCAAAACGATGGAAGAAAACGGCATCGGACGTCCGTCAACCTACGCCTCGATAATCTCCGTCATCGCAAAACGCACATACACCGAAAAGGACGGAAAGGCAATCGTCCCCACGCCCCTCGGGGAAGCGGTCTGCGACTTTATGGTCAAAAATTTCCCTCCGATTATGGATTTGAAATTCACGGCGAATATGGAAAGCGAACTCGATAAGGTTGAAGAAGGCGGCGTCGAGTGGCAAGCCATTATCGAAAAGTTTTATCCCGAACTCATGACGCTTGTAAAACGCGCTAATTCAAGCGGCGGAAAGGTGCATATCGCGTCGGAAGAAAGCGACGTAATTTGCGAAAAATGCGGCGCGAGAATGGTCGTGAGAGACGGCAAAAACGGAAAATTTCTGGCGTGTCCGAACTATCCCGCCTGCAAAAATACCAAGCCTTACTCGGAGCCCGGCGCCGCGCCTTCGATTGAGCAGGAAGCGGTGTGTCCGAAGTGCGGGAAACCCGTCGTAAAGAAAAAGAGCAAGAAGGGAAAGACTTTCTACGGCTGCTCCGGTTACCCCGAATGCGACTTCGTAAGTTGGGATTTGCCCGCTCCGTATTTCTGTCCCGAGTGCAAAGAAAAGGGCATTGAAAGCGTGATGAAAATGACAAAAACCAAGTCGGGCAGGAAGTACACCTGCACGAATAAAGACTGCAATCATACCGAGGTTTTCAAAGACGGTGGCGAACAATAAAAAAGTAATTATCATAGGTGCGGGGCTTGCCGGATGCGAAGCCTCGTATCAATTATTAAAGAGAAATTATAAGGTCGATTTGTACGAAATGCGACCTTTAAGGTCTTCTCCCGCTCACAGAACCGCCGATTTTGCGGAACTCGTGTGCAGCAACAGTCTGAAATCGGACGTTCCCGACACGTCGTCGGGACTGCTTAAATCCGAACTTATGTCAATGGACAGTCTGCTTATCGACTGCGCCTACAAAACCCGCGTCGAGGCGGGCGGCGCGCTTGCCGTCGACCGCGCGGCGTTTTCCAAAGAAGTGGAAAGAAGGCTTTACGAATTCGACGGGCTTACGGTGATAAGAGAAGAAGTCGAAAGTATCCCGGACGGCGTTCCCGTTATCGTGGCGTCGGGTCCGCTTACTTCCGACAAACTGTTTGAAGATATTTCAAAAAAGACGGGCGACAGGCTTTTCTTTTTCGACGCGGTCGCGCCCATTGTCGACGCGCAGTCGATCGATTACGACTTCGCATTTGAAAGCGGTCGGTACGGCAAGGGCGACGGATATATAAACTGTCCGATGAACAAGGAAGAGTACGACGCCTTTTACAACGCGTTGATTTCCGGTGAAACCGTGCCGCTTAAAGACTTTGAAGGAAGCGAGGTTTTTGAAGGGTGCATGCCCGTCGAAGTTATGGCGAAAAGGGGATATGACACGATGCGTTTCGGCATGCTGAAACCCGTCGGACTTACCGACCCGAAAACGGGCAAACGTCCTTACGCCGTCCTGCAACTTCGCAAGGAAACGGAAGACGGCGCGGCATACAACCTTGTCGGATTCCAGACAAATCTGAAATTTCCCGAACAAAAAAGAATATTCTCGATGATACCCGCCTTGCACCGCGCGGAGTTTTTAAGATACGGCGTAATGCACAGGAACAGTTATTTGTATTCGCCCGATTGTCTGACAAGGACGTTCAGGCTCAAAGGCGACGCGCCCATATATTTTGCGGGACAAATCACCGGCGTCGAGGGCTACGTCGAAAGCATAATGAGTGGACTTCTTGCCGCGGTTCACCTTTCAAGGGAACTTGAAGGGAAAGACGCCGTCGAGCCGCCCAAAACCACGATGTCGGGCGCGCTGTCGAGATATATCACGTTGCACGCAAAAAATTTCCAGCCCATGAACAGTAACTTCGGCATACTGCCTGCGATCGAGTGCCGCGACAAAAAAGAACGTCGGAAAGCCTACGTCGCGCGCGCCGAAGAAGATATGAAAACGTGGATCGAAACTATTTTGCGATAACCTATTGATTTTACCGATAAAATATGATATATTTTACGGTAACAAAAAGCCCTTAACAAGGAGAAACTATGACTACATTCAAAGGCACAACAATATGCGCCGTCAAAAGAGACGGCGTGACCGCAATCGCCGGCGACGGACAGGTTACCATGGGCGAGAGCGTCGTTTTCAAAGGAAACGCCGTAAAGGTGAAAAGAATATACAACGATAAAGTCGTACTGGGCTTCGCGGGGACTGTCAGCGACGCCTTCGCGCTCAGTGAAAAATTTGAAGAAATGCTGCAAAAATACAGCGGAAATCTCATGCGTTCCGCCGTCGAACTTGCGGAACTCTGGCGCAACGACAAGGCAAGGAAACTGGAAGCGATGATGATTATCGCGGACAAAGACGTGATGCTTATCGTCAGCGGCACCGGCGAAGTTATCGAGCCCGAATACGGCGTCTGCGCGATAGGCAGCGGCGGCAACTACGCTTACGCCGCGGCGCGCGCTTTGTACGAAAACACCACGCTGGGCGCGGAAGAAATCGTACGTCGCGCAATGAAAATCGCAAGCGATCTTTGCGTTTACACTAACGACCGTCTTACGGTCGAAGTTTTGGAGGCGTGATTATGGAATTTACCCCGAAGCAAATCGTGAATGAACTCGACCGTTTCATCATCGGTCAGGACGAGGCGAAAAAAGCGGTTGCAATCGCTCTTCGCAATCGTTACAGAAGAAGTATGCTTCCCGAGGAATTAAGGGAAGAAATCACACCGAAAAACATTATTATGAAAGGTCCCACGGGCGTGGGCAAGACGGAAATCGCAAGACGTCTTGCAAAACTCGTGAAAGCGCCTTTCGTCAAGGTTGAAGCAACGAAGTTTACGGAAGTAGGCTACGTCGGGCGCGACGTCGAAAGCATCGTGCGCGACCTTGTGGAAGCCGCGATAAGACTTGTCAGGGAAGAAAAGTACAAAGAGGTTCAACCCAAAGTTCAGGACACCGTCGAAACCAAACTCGTCAACCTTATTCTGCCTTTAAGAAAGCAGGCGGGACGCGACGAGCCCGATATCGCGCTGAAAGAAGAAGTTTTGCAGGAACTCAGAAAAGGCAATCTCGACAAACTGCAAATCTCCGTCGAGGCAGTGGACGAACCCAAAAACATGCAAATCGACGTCGGTCAGGGACAGGAAATCAATATCGGCTCGATTTTCGGCAACTTTATGCCCAAGAAAAAGAAAACCCGCACCGTTACGGTGAAGCAAGCAAGGGATATTTTCACCGCGGAAGAGAGCGCGAAACTTGTCGACAACGACAGCATCGCAACCGAGGCGTTAAGGCGCGCGGAACAAGACGGCGTGATTTTTATCGATGAAATCGATAAGGTTGCGGCGCGCGGCAATTCGCAGGGGCCCGACGTGTCGAGGGAAGGCGTACAGCGCGACATTCTGCCCATCGTCGAAGGGTGCGCGGTACAGACGAAATACGGCGTCATTCGCACCGACTTTATTTTGTTCATCGCGGCGGGCGCGTTCCATATCAGCAAGGTGCAGGATTTAATCCCCGAACTGCAAGGACGTTTCCCGATTAAGGTGGAACTTGACAACCTTACCGAAAAGGATTTCGAACTTATCCTTACGCAAACCGACAACGCGATTCTGAAACAATACAAGGAACTTCTGAACGTCGACGGGGTGGAACTTAAATTCACCGACGACGCCATCAAGGAGATTGCGAAAATCGCGACCATGGAAAACGAAAACAGCGAAAACCTCGGCGCAAGAAGATTGCACGCCGTAATGGAGGCGCTGCTTGAAGAAGTGAGTTTCAACGCGGGCGGAAATACCGAACCCGTCACGATAACGATAAATCAGGAATACGTCGACGAACATCTTGCGGGAACGCTCAAAACGATGAATTTAAGACGTTATATCATTTAAGAGGCAATATGAGTTTCAATATCCCGAAGGGTACGAAAGACGTCCTCCCCGAGGACAGTTACAAATGGCATTATATCGAAGACGCCGTCCGTGAAACGACGCGACTTTTCGACGTCAAAGAAATCCGCACGCCGACTTTTGAACATACCGAATTGTTCCTGCGCGGCGTGGGCGATACGACGGACATCGTCAATAAGGAAATGTACACCTTTTTCGACAAAGGCAACCGCTCGATCACGCTGAAACCGGAAGGCACGGCGGGCGTTGCGAGATGTTTTGTCGAAAACAGTCTGTACGCGGGGCCGCTTCCCGTGAAGACTTATTACATCACGCCCGTTTTCAGATACGAACGTCCGCAGGCGGGCAGACTTCGCGAACATCACCAGTTCGGCGTGGAACTTTACGGCAGTTACGGCGCGGAAATGGACGTCGAGGCGATTTCGATTGCAAAATCCTTATTCGTAAGACTCGGACTTGACAACCTTACGCTCAATATCAACAGCATAGGCTGTCCGACGTGCAGAAAGGAATACAACAAAGCGCTGAAAGAATATTACAACGACCATATCGACGATATGTGCGAAACGTGCAGGGAAAGGCTGGACAAAAACCCCCTGCGTATTCTCGACTGCAAGGAAGAAAAATGCAAGAAAATCAACGCGGACGCACCCGTTATCCTCGATTATCTTTGCGACGACTGCAAAAAGCATATGGACGACCTGAAAAAAGGTCTTGAAACGCTGGAAATTCCTTACGTCGTGAATCCGCGCATTGTCCGCGGGCTCGACTATTACACCCGCACGGTTTTTGAGTTCGTGTCAAACGATATCGGCGCGCAGGGCACCGTATGCGGCGGCGGACGATACGACAATCTTGTGGAAGAAGTCGGCGGCAAACCTTGTCCGTCGGTTGGATTCGGCATGGGCATCGAAAGGCTGATTCTCGTCCTTGAAAACGCCGGCAAAATGCCGAAAAAGTGCGATAACGTAACGGCTTTTATCGGCTACGTCGGGGATGAACTTAAATTCGACGCGCTGAAAATCGTGAATAAACTAAGAAGTGCGGGCATATCCGCCGATACCGAATTCACGGGAAGAAGCGTGAAAGCGCAAATGAAATACGCAGGCAAAATCGGCGCGAAATTCACGGCGATTCTTGGCACGGACGAGCTTGAAAAGGGCGTCGTCAACGTCAAAAATATGGAATCGGGCGAAAGTACGCCCGTCAATATCGACGAAATTACGAAATTTTTTATCGAGGCATAAATTATGGCAGAATTACTTAACGGATTAAAACGCACCGATATGTGCGGAAATTTGAGAAAAAACGACGATAATCGCGAAGTCGTCGTCATGGGATTCGTCGCAAAAACGCGCGATCTCGGCAATCTCGTTTTCATCGACCTTCGCGACAGAACGGGAATCGTGCAACTTGCTTTTGACGCAGGCGTCGACGCCGCGCTCACCGATAAAGCGCGCTCCGTACGCGCAGAATACGTCGTGTCGGCAAAAGGCACGGTAAGACTTCGTACAGGGAAGAATATCAACGAAAACATGCCCACCGGCGACGTCGAAATCGACGTGAAGGATTTAAGAATTCTGTCGGAAGCCGAAATTCCGCCTTTCGTCATTTCCGAAAAAGCGTCCGTCGGCGAAAATCTTGCTTTGAAATACAGATATCTGGAACTCAGAAAGTCGTATCTTCAAAACAACCTTATCATGCGCGACAAAATCACAAGGGCGGCGCGCGACTACCTTGCAAGAAACGGTTTTCTGGAAATCGAAACGCCGTTCCTCGGAAAATCCACGCCCGAAGGCGCAAGGGATTATCTTGTCCCCAGCCGCATTAAACACGGCGCGTTTTACGCCTTGCCGCAAAGCCCGCAACTTTACAAACAACTTCTGATGATTGCGGGATTTGACCGCTATTATCAGGTTGCAAGGTGCTTCCGCGACGAGGACCTTCGCGCAAACCGTCAGCCCGAATTCACGCAGATCGACATCGAAATGAGTTTTGTCGAAAACGACGAGGACGTCATGGAAATTGCGGAAGGTATGATCAAGGATATCTTTGCAAAATGTAAGAATATCACCTTCACAAAGCCTTTCAGACGCATGACCTGGACGGAAGCGATGAACCGCTTCGGCAGCGACAAACCCGACACGAGATACGGGCTGGAACTCAACGACATTTCGCCCGCCGTGAAAAATTCGGAATTCACCGTGTTCAGACAAGCCCTTGAAAAAGGCAGCGTACGCGCGCTTTGCGTAAAGGGCGGTGCGGACAAATTCACAAGGAAAGAAATCGACGCGTTTGCCGATTTCGTCAAAGACTACGGCGCGAAAGGGCTTGCCTGGGCGTCAAAGAAAAACGACGGCAGCACGACCTCGACTTTCTATAAATTCCTGACGGAAGATGAAATCAAAAATATCGAAGATATTTTGCATGCCGAAAAAGGCGACCTTATCCTTGTCGTTGCCGACAATAAAAACAAGGTCGTTTACGACAGTCTGGGCGCGCTTCGCACGCATATCGCGGACAAACTCGGGCTTTACGACAAAAACGAATACGACATTTTGTGGATTACCGAATTCCCGCTGCTTGAATGGAGCGACGAAGACAATCGTTTTTACGCGATGCATCACCCGTTCACCAGCGTAAACGTGCAGGATATGGACAAAATCGACAGCCGCGACCGCGACGTGCTTGCAAGTATCCGCGCAAACGCATACGACCTTGTCATCAACGGACAGGAAGCAGGCGGCGGCAGTATCCGTATTCATACGCCCGAAATGCAGCATAAAATGTTTGAAATTCTCGGAATGAGCGAAGAAACCATCAAAAACCGTTTCGGATTTTTCGTGGACGCGTTCAAATACGGCGCGCCTCCTCACGGCGGTCTTGCGTTCGGTCTTGACAGGCTGACGATGCTCCTTACCGGGGACGACAACATAAAAGACGTCATCGCATTCCCGAAAGTCCAGAACGCGTCGTGCCTTATGACGGGCGCACCCGACTTTGTGGAAGACGTCCAACTGAAAGAACTTGGTCTTGCCGTACCCGAAGAAAAATGATTGAATCGGGCACGGTAACGAAAATCAAACGGGGCGGCAACGTGGTCGTAAGTTTTGACAGAAAGTCGGCGTGCGATCAGTGCCGTATGTGCGCCGTTTCAAAGGGAGGAAAGACGGTCGAAGTGATTCTGAAAAACACTTTGGGCGTCGGCGTAGGGGATAAAGTTGAAGTTACGATGGGCAGCAAGTACGTGCTTACCGCCGCAGTCATCGTTTACGTCATACCGCTTATCCTTGTCGCAATCGCGGTTTTCGCGTTTATTCCGATGGGTGAAACCGCGCAGATAATCGCAAGCGTCGTCGCGCTGTTTCTGGGGCTCGGACTTGCGGTTATCCTTGATAAATTCGTCGTGAGAAAGAAAAAAGGCTTTGTGCCCGAAATGACGAAAATCATTACAAGAGCCGGCGAAGACGATGAGTCCGACGAAGAAATCGAGGACGACGGTCTTGAAACCGACGAAACAGATAATAATATTAACAACGATTAAAAGGAGAGTTTTATGTCAGAAAGAATTATTCACGCAACCGTTGCGGACTTTGACGAACTTGTAAAAAAAGACGGATTGTGCCTTGTCGACTTTTGGGCAAACTGGTGCGGTCCTTGCAAAATGCTTGCTCCCGTTATCGAACAGTACGTCGGGGAAAACAAAGATATCACCGTATTAAAGGTCGACGTCGACGAGGAAGAAGCCCTTGCAAGACGCTTTGGCATTATGTCGATTCCGACGCTTATCCTTTTTAAGGACGGCTCGGAAGTCGCAAAAGACGTCGGATATAAAAACCTTCAACAATTAAATATGTTTGTCGAAAACAATAAATAATCTGCATTTTGCACGTAAGGAGAAATTATGGTAGATTTGAAAACGATTAAGGAATTCGATCCCGAACTTTACGACAGTTTCGTGAAAGAATTCGACCGTCAGCAGTATAATCTTGAACTTATCGCAAGCGAAAATATCGTAAGCCCCGCGGTTATGGCGGCAATGGGCACGTTTTTCACGAATAAGTACGCCGAAGGATACCCCGGAAACCGTTATTACGGCGGTTGCCAATTCGTGGATATCGCCGAAAATATCGCGCGCGACAGGTTGAAACAACTTTTCGGTGCGGAACACGCAAACGTCCAGCCCCATTCGGGTGCAAATGCAAACTTTGCAGTGTTTGAGGCGGTTTTGCAGCCCGGCGACACCGTTTTAAGCATGAGCCTTGACGGCGGCGGACATCTGTCGCACGGAAGCAAAGTCAACTTTTCGGGCAAATGGTTCAACGTCGTGGGATACGGCGTTACCCGTGAAGAAGGGCTTATTGATTACGACGAGGTTGAAAGACTTGCCGTTGAAAATAAACCGAAACTTATCGTTGCGGGCGCGTCGGCGTATCCCCGTATCATCGACTTCAAGCGTTTCAGAGAAATTGCGGACAAAGTCGGCGCATACCTTATGGTGGATATGGCGCACATCGCGGGACTTGTCGCGGCAGGCGAACACCCAAGCCCCGTGCCTTTCGCCGATTTCGTGACGTCCACGACGCATAAAACGCTGAGAGGTCCTCGCGGCGGCATTATCCTTTGCAAGGAAGAATACGCAAAAACAATCGACAAAGCGGTTTTCCCCGGCACGCAAGGCGGCCCGTTAATGCATATTATCGCGGCAAAAGCAGTGGCGTTCAAGGAAGCGCTTTCGCCGGAGTTCAAGGCGTATCAGCATCAGATAATACTGAATTGCAAAAAACTTGCGGAAACTTTCCGCGCGCGCGGTATAAATATGGTATCGGGCGGCACGGACAACCACCTTATTCTCGTGAACCTTCTGGGGACGGGCGTGTCGGGCAAGGAACTTACCGAAAGACTCGATAACGTACATATCACCGTCAACAAAAACTCGATTCCTTTCGATCCTGCAAAGCCTGCGGTAACAAGCGGTATCCGCGTCGGCACGGCTTGCCTTACGACCAGAGGAATGAAGGAAGACGAAATGGTGGAAGTCGGCAACTGCATCGCGGATATACTTGAAAAAGGCGAGGCGGCATACGACGACGTCAACGCGCGCGTCCGCGCTCTTGCCGAAAAGTATCCCATCTACAAAAACGACGTAATTTTCTAAGATATGCCATAATAACTGTCACCTTGACACATTCACATATCTGAATTCGTTTGCATATACTGCGGGCGAGAGGTGAAGTTATGAAAATCGTATGTTTTAATCCGCCGAAGTTTATCAAAAAGTTTTTGCGACTTTTCAAAAGTAATAAACAAAAGGGCGAAAAGGTTGAAACAAAAGAGAAAGAATAAGTCGTTAAAATTAACAACAATATTTCAAAAATAAAAACACGCCGGAAATCCGGCGTGTTTTTCGTGTGTTTATTTTACGATATTTTATTACGAAGTAATAAGGGTAAAAAAAACCGCTTATCGCGGCTTATTTTTATTGCAAATTACGCACGTTCGACTTTTCCGCTACGCAAGCATCTGGTGCACACGTATTCGGAAGTGGTCGTACCGTCTTTATTGACAACTTTAACTTTGTGGACGTTCGCGCCCCAAGACCTTCTGGTTTTGCGATGGCTGTGGCTTACCATATTACCGCTCATTTGTCCTTTTCCACAAACGCTGCATACTCTCGACATACTTCAATACCTCCTAACTGGCATAAAACATAGGTATTTTATCACTAAATTTCACTTTTGGCAAGCATAATTGTTGCTAAATTTTTATAATTATAGTAAAATATAGCAAAAGTAGGGTATTTTTATAAGGAGAAATATGGCACTCAGTACTTACAATAAATTCGGACACATCACCGTTTCGGACGAAGCCGTTGCGATTATTGTCAGCAAGGCTGCTTCCGAGTGCTACGGCGTGGTGGAACTCGTGTCCAGACGTTTCTCCGACAACCTTGCGAAAATCTTCAATAAAAAGACATACGGCAAAGGCGTCAGGGTCGTTACGACCGACAACGTCGCGCACATCGATATTTTCGTCATATTAAAACTCGGAGTAAACGTGGAAGCCGTCAGGGAATCTCTGACGAAAGCGGTCACGTACAGTGTTGAAAAATACACGGGTATGCGCGTCAAGAACGTAACGGTCAACGTCGTCGGTGTCAGAGTATAATTAAGGATATTTATGGTGGAACTTACAAGCGGCGATTTCAGGAAAATGCTTATTTCCGGCGCCAAACTTCTTGAAATTAACAGACCTCTCGTCGACAGTCTGAACGTTTTCCCTGTTCCCGACGGGGATACCGGCACGAATATGTCCCTTACTTTCAGTATGGCGGTGCAGGAACTCGGGAAATTGAACTCGAATGCAAGCGTTGCGGAGTGTGCGACGGCGTTTTCAAAGGGCGCGCTCAAAGGTGCTCGCGGCAATTCGGGCGTTATCAGTTCGCAAATTTTCAAAGGATTCGCGGTTGTTGCGACGGAAAATAAAAACGTACCTTTCACCGCTTACGAATTCGCGCAGGCGTTGAAAAAGGGCACGGAAATTGCGTACAGCATGGTGCAAAAGCCCAAAGAAGGCACGATACTGACGGTTGTCAGGGCGATGGCGGAAAAGGCGCAACACCTTGCAAAGCGCAAAAAAGAGGTGGAAATCCTGCCGTTTTTGGAAAAAATCATCGCATACGGCGACGAAATACTTGCACAAACCCCCGATATGCTGCCGGTTTTGAAGAAGGCGGGCGTCGTCGACGCAGGCGGAAAGGGACTTATGTTCGTGATGAAGGGTATGTACAACTCTCTTGCGGGCATCGAAATTCCCGACGCGCCGACCGAAGATAAAAACATCGCGCTTAATCCCATGGACGCTTTCAGCGCCGACGATCACGAGCATATCAATTTCAGCTATTGCACGGAATTTTTCATAATCAATCTTCGTCCGAAAGTTACGCTTGCCGACATCGACAAACTGCGCGACTTCCTTACGACGATCGGCGACTGCGTGCTTGTAATCGGCGATCTGGACCTTGTCAAAGTGCACGTTCACACGAACCGTCCCGACCTTGCAATGAAAAACGCGCTGAAACTTGGCGAACTTGACAGCGTCAAGGTTGAAAATATGGTGGAGCAAAACCGCGTTCTGAACGAAAAGCGCGAGTCCGAAAAAGCCGAAATGAAAGAATACGGCATCATTTCCGTTTGCTCCGGCAAGGGCATGGAAGCCATCTTCAACGACCTCGGCATCGACAAAATCGTGGAAGGCGGTCAGACGATGAATCCGAGCGTTTACGACATATTGTCCACGATAAACGAAGTCAACGCAAAAACGGTGTTCATTCTGCCGAACAATAAGAATATCATTTTGTCCGCAGAACAGGCGCGCGACCTTGCGGAAAAACCCGTTTTCGTCATTCCGACCAGCAACGTTGCGGAAGGTATCGCCGCGGCGGTTGCGTTTATGCCCGAGGCAAGCGCGGAAGAAAACGTCGAGGCAATGACCGCGTCCATCGAAAACGTCAAGTGCGGTCAGGTTACGACCGCGGTTCGCAACACTCGTATGGACGGATTCTCGGTGCACGAAGGCGACGTCATAGGTCTTTTCGGAAAGAAGATCGTCGCAAGGGGCAAAAGCCCGTCGGAAGTCGTGAAGCACGCGTTGAAGAAAATGATTGACGAAGAAAGCAGCGTCGTGTCGCTTTACTTCGGCAGCGACGTCACGGAAGACGACGCAAACAAACTCGCCGCCGAAATTCAGGAACTTTATCCCGACGTCGAAGTTATGGCGTTCAACGGCGGGCAACCTTATTATTATTACGTATTCTCGGTTGAATAATGAAACTTGAAGAAGTGAAAGGCGTCGGTCCATCGACGCTCAAAAAACTTCAAAGCATTGACGTTTCGACGGTTGAAGACTTAATAAATTTTCTGCCAAAAACTTATATCGATTTTAATTCGCCCGTTTCGCTTAACGATTTATGCGACGGGCAATTTTCGTTGATAAGGGTAAGAATCGTCAAGGTAACCCGTCCCGTGAAGACCAAAAACGGGCTGAGTTTTTTCACCGCCGACGCGGTGGATTTCGACGCGCCCGAAACAGACAAAAACAGGCTGAAAATCGTGTGGTACAACCAGCCGTATATGCTGCAAAAGGTGAAGGCCGACGAGAAGTATTTCGTGTTCGGAAAGGTAAAATTTTCGGGCAGAAGGGCGGAGCTTATCAACCCTAAAATCGAGCCGCTCGACAAGCAGAAAAACCTGTCGGGAATAATGCCCGTTTACCGCACGAAAGGGGCGGTGCAGCAGGGCGTGTTCAAGGGGATTGTCGACGACGCTTTAAGGAAGTTTTCGCCCGCGGATATCGCAAACGAAAAAGTGCGCGAAAGGTACGGCATCGAAAGTGTGAAAGACGCGTTTATAAGAGCGCATTGTCCGACGAGCGTCGAAGAAGGATTAAAGGCTCAGGAACGCATCGCGTTGGAAGACACGATGAAAGAAATCCTGTATTACAAGATAATAAATTCGCAGGCGAAAGAGAACCGTGTTTTTGAATACCGCCTTGATAAAAGCGCGGTGGACGACTTTGTAAAATCCCTGCCGTTTCCGCTTACGCCGACGCAGAAAAACGCGCTTGACGAGATATTTGAAAACCTTAAATCAAAGCGCAGAATGAACAGGTTGCTTATCGGCGACGTGGGCAGCGGAAAAACAATCGTTGCGCTAATTTCGGCACTTTATGCGGTAAAATGCGGTTATCAAGTGGCGATTGTTGCGCCAACCGAGATTCTGGCGGAACAGCATTTCAACAACGCGAAAAGGTTTTTCGACGGATTTAATATTACCGTGGCGTTTCTTTCGGGCAGCGTGAAAGGCGCGGAAAGAAAGGAAAGAGAGCGCGATATCGAAAGCGGAAAAACAGACGTCGTTATCGGCACTCACAGCGTTTTTTCAAAGACGGTGAAATTCAAAAATCTGTCGTTTGTCATCATTGACGAACAGCACAAATTCGGAGTGGCGCAAAAGTACGATTTGCAGGAAAAAGGCGCGGGAGTCGACACGCTGACGCTCACGGCAACACCCATTCCGCGCTCCGTTCTTATGCTCCTGTACGACGAATTGCAACTGTCCGAAATCGACAAAAGTCATAAGACGAAAGTCAAGACTTTTCTTGTGCCCGATTACAAAAAAGACGGTATGTTTTCATACGTCCGCGACGAGGCGAAAAAGGGCAATCAGGCGTTTATCGTCTGCCCGAAAATCTGCGACTCGGAAGGGGTGGAAACGTACGGCGCGAAAACCCTTTTCGAGGAACTTAAAAACGGCGTGTTTTCGGACGTGAACGTCGCGCTTATTTACGGCAAAATGAAAGCGAAAGAAAAGTCGGAAATAATGCAGTCGTTCGAGGCGGGCGATATCGACGTGCTGATTGCGACGACCGTCGTGGAAGTCGGCATCGACATCAAAAACGCGACGACGATTGCCGTACTCAACAGCGAAAGATTCGGGCTTGCGACGTTGCATCAGTTAAGGGGACGCGTCGGTCGCGGCGACAAAAAGGCGTTTTGTTTTTTGCATACTCTCGACGCGGGCAATCCGCGGCTCAAAGCCCTTACGGAATTTGACGAAGGGTATAAACTTGCGGAACTCGACTTCACCCTTCGCGGCGGCGGCGATTACCTCGGAACGAGGCAGTCCGGCGAGCAGGACGGAGGGAAATACGCGATAAAAATCACGCCCGACCAAATCCGTTTTGCAAAAGAAATCGTCACGGACGGCGTGCTGCAAGAAGGCTTTGAAATCGACAAAGACGACTTTTATTATTACGAAAACAAATTCAAAGACGTTACGGTAAGTTAATTAAGGTAAACTTTAACTTTATTAAATACTATAAAAGAAAAAAGGTAGGAAAGCATATGAAATTATTGCTTGCAGAAGACGAAAGAGAATTATCAAACGCAATAGTCAGAGTATTGAAGCACAATAATTATACCGTTGACGCCGTTTACGACGGGGCGGAAGCGCTCGAATACCTGACGTTCGGCAATTACGACGGCGTTATACTGGACATAATGATGCCGAAAGCGGACGGGCTGACCGTTTTAAGAAAGGCAAGGGAGGGCGGCAACAACGTCCCCGTGCTTTTGCTTACCGCGCGCAGCGAGGTCGACGACAGAGTCGAAGGGCTTGACGCGGGCGCGGACGATTACCTTACGAAACCGTTTGCGATGAAAGAACTGCTTGCAAGAATCCGCGCGATGACTCGCCGCAAAAACGACGTTATCAGCACGTATACGGTGGGCAATCTTACGCTCGATCCGAAGCAATACACATTAAAAGCCGAAAAAGGCGAGGTCAGACTGTCGGGCAAGGAATTCCAGATGATGGAAATGCTTGTCGCAAACAACAATATGCTTATCTCGACCGAGAAATTTATGGAATCGGTGTGGGGCTATGACAGCGAAGCCGAAATCAACGGCGTGTGGGTTTATATATCCTCGCTTCGCAAAAAACTTTCGGAAATCGGCGCAAACGTCAACATTAAGGCGGTGCGCGGGCTCGGCTATAAACTGGAAGAAACCAAATGATCAAAAAACTGCGGATTAGGTTTATTGTAATCGCAATGGCTGCGATAGTGATAGTGCTGGCTGTGATATTGTCCGGCATTTACGTCGTGAGCCGCAAAAACATTGCGAACTATTCCGACAAAGTGCTGATGATCCTTGCGAAAAACGACGGCGCGTTCCCGAAAGATTATCAGGGCGACAAAGCGCCGGGGTATCTGGGGCTTCAAAGCACCGACGAGACGCCTTTCGACACAAGATATTTCACGGTAACGTACGACGCGGCGGGCAAACCCCGCAAATTCAATCTTGTCAAGACCGAACTTGTCAGTACGCCCGAAGAAGCGCTTGAATACTGCAACGAAGCGTTTTCGGAAAAAGAAGACAGCGGCGCGATCGGCGATTATCGTTATCTTATTTACCGCGACAGGGCGGACGGAGGCACGATGGTTTTGTTTATGGACTGCCATCGACAAATCGACGCTCTCACAAGTTTTATGCGGTCGAGCATGATTTTTTGTCTGAGTGCGGTGGGCGCGATTTGCGTGCTACTGATTTTGTTTTCCAAGCGCGCCGTCGAGCCTATTGCGAACTCTTACGAAAAGCAACGTCATTTCATCTCCGACGCGAGCCACGAACTCAAAACCCCGCTTGCGATAATATCCGCAAACAACGAAATACTTGAAATGGACTACGGCGAGAACGAGTGCACCGACGCAATCCAAAAACAGGTCGTGAGAATGGCGAATATGACAAAAAACCTTACGACGCTTGCGAAAATCGACGAAAGAGCCGCGCTTGAAGAAAGAAAAAACATCGACGTCGGCGCGTTGATTTCTGACGTTGCCGAGCCGTATTACGCGCTTGCGAGAACCGCCGATCTTAATATCGAAGTCAATATCCCGGGAAAAAATATTTTGTACGGCGACGAAGGTCTTTTAAGGCAGATGGTGTCGCTTCTTCTCGACAACGCCGTAAAATACGGGAAATCGTACGTCAGAATTTCGGCAAGAAAGACGGTTACGAAACTGAAACGAATCATCGTTCTGGAATTCAGAAACGACGCCGAAAACGTTGAACAAGGCAATCTCGACAAATATTTCGCAAGATTTTTCAGAAGCGACGGGGCAAGGGCGTCGGGCATCGAAGGCAGCGGCATCGGGCTTTCGATCGTTCAAGAAATCGCTGAACTGCACAAGGGCAAAGTCAGCGCGCGCGGCGAAGGCAACGACTTTGTGGTAACGATAACTTTTGACAAATTTTCTTTCGGACACGTCAAAAAAGAAACCGAAAACGAATAAACGATAACGCAACGAAACCGTTGCGTTTTTTTGTTGCAATTTTAATTTATTTTTAATAAATACTTTAAGTTTTCTTAATTTTTACATAATAAAATCAAATCAAAAGGAAGCGACATCACCAACATCGGTCTTCTGCTTTCGGAAGGCGACGTTGTTGAAATAAATCTTTTGAGAAACGGCACGGAAGTCACCGGGTCGATGACGATCGAAAAGGCAACCGCCGTAAAATAAGGAGGCACACCGAACATAAGTAATCTTTCGTAATTTTATCCCCCTAAAAAGAAAGAACGCCGCCCGCGTAAATTACGGACGGCTTTCTTTTTTGCGTAAAAAAGATGTATTCTATCGTGTTTCAACACAGCACAACGCCACGTCACAAACTGCACTTTTGACCAAACAATTGCCGTAAACGTCGTTTGTTTGTCCTTTAACGGTGCCGAAAACCGTGGCTGCTCTGCATACTTATAACCATTTATATTTTTCGTAACGCTACAATCTTTCCTGCTTAACAAACACACTGCACAACGCAAGCGTCTGCAAACAGCCGCCGAACGCCACCGCGACGCGGCGGGGTTCTTGCCACGGGTAATCGAAACCATTAAAAAAGACAACCGTTTTGGTTGTCTTTTTTAATGGTGCCGAAAACCGGACTCGAACCGGTACGGATGTTACTCCGAGGGATTTTAAGTCCCTTGCGTCTGCCTATTCCGCCACTTCGGCGTCTTTGGAGGCATCACCCGGAATCGAACCGGGGATGAAGGCTTTGCAGGCCTCTGCCTTACCGCTTGGCTATGATGCCATACGCAAACGGGCTTTCGACAAAACTTTTGTCATATTGACTTTGGAGCGGGAGACGGGATTCGGACCCGCGACTTCCACCTTGGCAAGGTGGCATTCTACCACTGAATCACTCCCGCAAGTTGGCCGTTTTGCGCCGTCGTTTTCAGCGACTACTATAATATATCAAATAAATTGAGTTTTTGCAACTTATTTAACGCAATTTTTCACGCTTATTGCAAAATTGAAACGCTGAAATTTCTTTTATTATGGAAAGCAATTGAGAAAATAACAAAAGTGTGCTATACTGAAACTGCCAAACAAACTAAATATTTCGTAATGACTGACCAAAGGGAATAATACACCCTTTTTTAGGCACACTCCCATTATATCAATTTGTTAAAAATGCAAATTCCAAATGGGAGTGGTTAGTCATTCTTATTTAGTTTGTTTGGCGACAACGGAGTTTGCGTTTTTGGTGCGTTAACTTCGGTTGGCGCACTTTTTTTATTTTAAAACGGTGCGACTTAAAAAAGGAGCATCGAAATATGGCTAATAACAAAAACATGGCAAAAGCGAAAGAAAACAAAAATGATGAGTATTATACTCAATTAAATGATATCGAAAAAGAGTTAAAACATTATAAGAAGGATTTTATTAATAAAACTGTTTTTTGTAATTGCGATGATCCGTATGAAAGCAATTTTTTCAAATACTTTGCAATGAATTTCAATCATCTTGGATTAAAAAAATTGATTTGTACTTGTTATGCTACTTCGCCCGTTGCGTGGGTACAACTTTCTTTGTTTGATAACGAAAACATAGTTGTAAAAAAGGGAAACGGAAAGCAACCGTATAAAATCGAAATAACAGAAGTAAAAGATTATAATGGTGACGGCGCAGTTGATTTGTCCGATGTGGAATATCTTTTGAAAAACAAGAAAAACACACTTTCTGTTTTGGAAGGCGACGGGGATTTCCGCTCGCAAGAATGTATTGAACTCTTAAAAGAAGCCGATATAGTTGTTACAAATCCGCCTTTTTCATTGTTTCGAGAGTATGTTGCTCAATTAGTTGAATTTGATAAAAAATTTATAATAATAGGAAATCCGAACTCTTTACATTATAAAGAAATCTTTCCGTTAATTCAAAACAATAAAATATGGATTGGATATAAGTCTATGAGTTCAGACATGCTTTTTGATGTAAGCAAAGAATATGCTCAAACTCTAATAAGAACTAAAAAGGAAGGTAGTGGATACAAGATCATAAATGGCGTTGTTAAAGGAAGAGCACAAGCTATATGGCTTACAAATATTGATATTGGCAAACGCCATGAAGAGTTGGTATTATATAAAAAGTATAATCCTGATGAGTATCCCACTTATATCAATCTCAATGCCATAGATGTGAAAAAAAACTGTGATATTCCATTTGACTATGAAGGCTTAATGGGTGTTCCGGATGGTTTTCTGGAAAGATTTAATCCAGAACAATTTGAAATAATCGGATTGGGATGTGGTGATATGGCGAAAGAAATAGGTGTTACAAAAAATCATCGTGGTCGAACGGATATTGCTTATATTGATGTTAATGGAAATTATAAGTGTCCATATTCAAGGATAATTATCAGGAGAAAGCAGAAATGAAAATTGAACTTCACGAAATAAAAATCAGAGATGTAGTAAACGGTTATGTTGACAGTCAGGAAAACGGTGTTGTCGGATATGGAGGAAAACTCAATATTCGTCCTGCGTTTCAGCGCGAATTTGTATATAAAGAGAAACAACGCAACGCCGTTATCGAAACAGTTATAAAAGGCTTTCCGCTCAATGTTATGTATTGGGTGGAAGATGAAAACGGCAATTACGAACTCCTTGATGGGCAACAACGTACGATTAGTATTTGTCAATATGTGAACGGCGACTTTTCTCTCAATAGTCGTGCTTTTCATAATCTTACCGAAACGGAAAAGAATCAGATATTGGATTATCCGTTGATGATTTATATTTGCAACGGAAACGACAAGGAAAAACTCGATTGGTTTAAGATTATCAATATTGCGGGCGTGCAACTTAAAGAACAGGAACTTCGCAACGCTATTTATACGGGTGAGTGGCTTTCCGATGCAAAACGATATTTTTCAAAAAACGGTTGCGTTGCGTATTTGCTTGCAAATAAGTATCTTAACGGCGAAGTAAATCGTCAGGATTATTTGGAAACGGTATTGTCGTGGATTTCCGCAAAAGAAGGCATAAAACTTGAAGATTATATGTCTATTCACCAGCACGACAGCCACGCAACGCCGCTGTGGCAGTATTTTCAGTCTGTCATAAATTGGGTGCAAACGATATTCCCGAAATATCGGAAAGAAATGAAAGGTCTTGCGTGGGGACTAATGTACAATACATACGGCGATAAAATATATAACCCGCAGGAATTGGAAGCAAAAATTGTAAAGTTAATGCAGGACGATGACGTAACAAAACGTTCGGGCATTTACGAATACTTGCTTTCCGGCAATGAAAAACACTTGAATATCCGCGCTTTTACAGACAACGAAAAAAGACAGGTTTACGAAAGACAGGGCGGTATATGTCCGTATTGTGTTGCCGAGCACAGAGAGAAAACGCATTACGAGTTTGAAGAAATGGAGGCAGACCATATTACGCCTTGGTGTGAAGGCGGCAAGACAAATGTCGATAACTGTCAGATGCTTTGCAAAGAACACAACAGAAGAAAATCAAACAACTGAAAGAATATAAAAGTAAAACATACTTGATTTTGCAAATCGATTGCCCGTGAATTGTTTTTATTATATAATATACTGCGGGTAAAGCGGTGAATTATGAGCAAATTTCAGGCAAAATCAAAAGAGATGATTTTTGAAAGCGACAACGTCAAAGTCGCGATTTTAAGGCTTGCGCTCCCGACGATCGTCAGCCAGCTTATCACCACCGTTTACAATCTTGCGGACACGTTCTGGGTTGGGAAACTCAACGATTCTTATCAACTTGCGGCGTTGTCCATTATTTTTCCCGTACAACTTTTTATGACGGCTCTCGGCAACCTGTTCGGTATCGGCGCGGGCACCTGCATTTCAAACTATCTCGGCGCGAAAGAAAGCGACAAGGCAAAACGCGCGTCGGCGTTTGCGATATGGGGCGGCGTGATCGTTGCGGCGTTGCTGTCGCTTATCGTGGGCGTATGGAAAGAGCCGTTTTTAAGACTGCTGAAATCGACCGAAAACCTTGACGCCTATGCCGCGACGTATCTTGACTGGGTTGTCGTGTTCGGCGCGGTACCCGCCGTCTTCAATATGGTTGTCGCAAACGTAATAAGGGGCGAGGGGTACTCGTTGCACGCGGGGCTGGGGCTGTCGCTGGGCGGCGTACTGAATATTGCGCTGGATCCGTTTTTCGTGTTGCCTTTCGGGCTGAATATGAATATTAAAGGCGCGGCAATCGCAACGCTTATTTCAAACGTCGTTACCACGCTGTATTTTGCGATATTGCTTATCGTGATAAGGAAAAAATCCGTCGTGTCGTTTTCGCCGAAAAAGGCGTGTCTTGCGATCAAGGAAAAAATCGCAAGGAACGTATTGTTTACGGGGCTTCCGTCCGCGCTTCAAACGATGTTGTCGGCTGTGTCGAATCTTGTGCTGAACTCGCTTATGATCGGATACGGCGAGACTGCGGAGGCGGCAATCGGCGTCACGAAAAAAATCGACGCCGTGCCTTTCGGTATGGTAACGGGACTTGCACAAGGGGCAGCGCCGCTCATCGCATACAACAACGGCGCGAAAAAGTACGACAAAATGAAAACGACGCTGAAACTTTCGCTTTGTTATTGCGTCGGGCTTGCGATAACCGTGCTTATCGTCGTGGAATCGGCGGCTGGCGCGCTCATCGAAGTTTTCATCAAAGACGCATCGACGGTAACGTATGGCGAAAAGTTCCTGCGGCTTCACTGTGCGTCGCTCCCGTTTATGGCGGTAACGTTTATGCTCGTGTCGTATTTCCAGGCGGTCGGCGCAAAGGGCAAGGCGTTTTTATTGTCGATAATCAGAAAGGGCATTGTGGACATTCCTTTGATGTATCTTCTGAACGTGCTGATCCCCGTTTACGGTATTGTCGCCTGCCAACCGATAACCGACGTAATTTCGGCGACGGTCGGCGTGATATTGTACGTTTTGTGGAAAAAGAAGTTCCAAAAAACCGAAGAAGAACAAGAAATCATTGTGTAATGACATCGCTTTTCAAAGTTCCTTAAAAAACAAAACCCCCGATTTATCCGGGGGTTTTTGTGTGGTTTTTGCAAATCAATGCTCGAATTGGGAGTTATAAAGGTTGTAATAAAACCCGTGTTTTTCGATAAGTTCGTCGTGAGTGCCTTTTTCGATGACGTTGCCTTTGTTCATCACAAGGATAAGGTCGGCGTTTTTGATTGTTGAAAGTCGGTGCGCCACGATAAACGAAGTTTTGCCTTTCATCAGCATCTCGAAAGCCTGCTGGATTTTCAGTTCGGTACGGGTGTCGATTGACGACGTTGCCTCGTCCAGAATGAGCATTGGCGGGTGAGTGAGCATGACGCGGGCGATACACAAAAGTTGTTTCTGACCTTGCGATACGTTTCCGCCGTCGTCGCCGAGCACGGTGTCGTAGCCGTTTTCAAGGTGCATGATAAAGTTGTGGATATGCGCGGCTTTTGCTGCGGCGATAATTTCCTCGTCGGTTGCGTCGGGACGGCCGTAGGCGATGTTTTCCCTGACGGTGCCGTGTTTAAGCCAGGTGTCCTGCAACACCATGCCGTAGTTTAAGCGGAGCGACCGTCTGGTGACTTCTTTCACGTTTTTGCCGTCCACGGATATCGTGCCGTTGTCGGGATCGTAAAAGCGCATAAGCAGGTTTATAAGGGTGGTTTTGCCGCAACCCGTGGGACCGACGATCGCGACGCGCTTGCCGTTTTTCACGGAAAGGGAAAAGCCCTGAATAAGCGGGTTGGATTTGACGTAAGAGAAGTAAACGTTGTCGATTTCGATATTGCCTTTGACGTTTTCAAGGTCGGGGAACCCTTCGTCGGACGACTGATTTTCCGTTTCAAGCAGGTTGAAAACGCGGTCTGCGGCGGCGGTTGCCGTTTGCAGTTCGGTAACGACGCCCGTTATTTCGTTGAAAGGTTTCGTGTACTGAATGGCATAAGACAGCACGCACGAAAGCCCGCCGACGGTGAACGCGCCCATGCCGAGAATACCTTGTCCGCGTATCACGAGCCACGCGCCGAGAATACATACGACGGCGTAAATCACGTTGTTGACGAAGCGGGTGGAGGGGTTGACCAATGCCGAGAAGAAAGCCGCGTTTTGTCCCGAGATTTTAAGATCTTGATTTATGACGGCGAACCTTTCTTCCGCGCGTTTTTCATATCCGAAAAGTTTTACGACGCGCTGATTCGACGTCATTTCGGTGACAAGCCCCGATAGTTCGCCGCGTTTTTCGGCTTGTTTTGCGAACGTGTCGTGGCAGCCTTTCGCGATGAAGTACGCGACGAAAAGGGAAATCGGCGTAAGTACGACGACGATAACCGCGATAAGCCAGTTGTACGTCAGCATAAATACAAGCGTGCCGACAATCGTGACGATCCCGCCGAACAACTGCGAAAAGCCCTGAATAAGCCCGTCCGAAATCTGGTCGACGTCGTTTCCGACGCGCGACATAAGGTCGCCGTGCGAATTGCTGTCGATATACGAAAGGGGCACGACGTTAAGTTTTTTGAACGCTTCGCGGCGAAGATCCCTTATCGTTCTGAACGACGCGAAGTTTATGCACAAAGAACTGAGATATTGGAACAGCAATACCGCGGCGATAAGCCCCGCAAGTATCCCTGCGTTTTTTGCGATGACCGAAAAATCGACGTTGTCTTTTCCGATGATGAAGTCCACGGTTTTGCCGATGATTACGGGCGCGAAAAGCGTTGCGACGATTTGCAGAATCGAGAAGAACAGGGCAAGCAAAATTGCGGGAACGTACGGTTTTGCGAAGCGCAAAAGTTTTCCGATTGCGTTGAAATTGGTTTTTTTATTCCTGACTTTACTCATTTTCGTCGTCCCCCTTGTTTTGCGAAAGACAAATTTCGCGGTAAACGTCGCACGAAGAAATTAAGTCGTCGTGCGTGCCGAGGCCGACTATTTTCCCGTCGTCCATAACGATGATAAGGTCGGAATATTTGATACTCGTCGCGCGTTGTGACACGGTGACCGACGTGAGTTTTTCGCTTTTTTTGAGTTCGTTCAACGCTTTCCGAAGTTTTGCGTCGGTTGCGAAGTCGAGCGCGCTGGAACTGTCGTCAAGGATAAGTATTTTCGGGTTGGAGACAAGGGCGCGGGCAATGGTCAAACGTTGTCGTTGACCGCCCGAAAGGTTCTTGCCGCCTTGATTTATCATTGTGTCGAGCCCGTCTTTCAGGTTGTCGACAAACTCCTTGGACTGCGAAACGGCAAGGGCTTTTTCGATTTCCTCGTCGGTGGCATCCTCCTTTCCCCAGCGGATATTGTCGCGCACGGTTCCTTCAAACAGAACGGCTTTTTGCGGCGCGACTCCGAACAGTGAATAAAGTTCGTCGCTCGAATAGTCTTTCACGTTGTGTCCGAAGATTTTCACCTCGCCGACGTTCACGTCGTAAAGCCTTGTTATAAGGCTGACGAGCGTTGTTTTGCCGCTGCCGGTGCCGCCCAGTATCCCGACGCTCATACCCTTTTCGATTTTAAGGTTGACGTCAGATAAAGACGGCGCGCTGCTGCCCGCATACGTGAAAGTAACGTCGTTTAATTCGATGGCGTTTGCGTCAAGGTCGGGCGACGCGCCGCTTCCTTCTTCCATCGAGGTAGTAACGTCGAAGACTTCGTTGATACGCGCAGCCGATGCCGACGCTTTCGTAAACGTTACGAGAAGGTTTGCAAACACGATCATTGCGGTCAGAATCTGCGTCATATAGTTGACAAGCGCGATTATCTCGCCTTGCGTGAGTTTGCCGGCGTTTACGGACACTCCGCCGAAATACAAAAGCACGATGACGCCGATATTCAATACGGCGTAGGTCAACGGGTTGAGCAGGGCGGAAAGGGAACTGACTTTAATCGACGTTCTGGACAATACGTCCGCCGCGGCGTCGAAAGCAGATATTTCACGGGTTTCCGCGTCAAACGCGCGTACTACTCGCGCGCCCGAAAGGTTTTCTTTCGTGAGCCTTGTAACTTCGTCAAGTTTTTCCTGCACCCGTTTGTATCCGGGCATCGTCAGCGCCATAATAAGCCACAAAGCCCCGCCGATAACAAGCGCGGAAACAACGAAAATAAGCGATATTTTCAGGTCGATTATCATCGCCATCACGATTGCGCCGACAGATATGAAAGGCGCGCGCAAAATAAGGCGAATGAACATCGCAACCGCCTGTTGCGCCTGATTTACGTCCGACGTGAGCCTTGTGATAAGCGACGTTGTGGAAAATTTATCAAGTTCCGCGTAAGAAAAAGTGTTGATATGGTGATATAACTCGCGGCGAAGATTCGTGCCGAATCCTGCGGACGCGCGGCTTGCGAAAAATTGCGCCGTAATCGTAAAAGCAAGCCCGAGCACGCCAAGGGCAAGTATTATGCCGCCGCCGATCCACAGTCCCGAAAAATCACCCGATCTTCCGCGCGGAATCGCCGTGTCGATAACCCACGCCACGACAAGCGGCGTGATAAGTTCGAAAAAGGCCTCGAAAAGTTTGAAAAACGGGCCGATTATCGTTTTTGCGCGGTATCCTTTTAAGTATTTTGCAAGTTTGAACATAAAGTACCTGTTATGCCAACAGATAGTAATACGAACGTTGCCAAAACGCCGATATTTCAACGCTTTTATGAAAAATGCTCGCTTGTAGTACGAAAAGTACAACCGCGTTCGCCTTTTCCAAAAATCATCTGAAATCTCGGCGTTTTCGGTTGTGAACAAGTTTTCCGTCGTGTTTTTAGAATAAGACAAGGCACGCGAGCGGCTTAATACTTTACCGTATAAGCCGTGAGCGTAACGCAGTATTAGTCAAAAACACGGCGTAAAACCTAAGTTCGTATTATTATCTGTTGGCATCCAATGGAATTTTATCATAAAACGTTGCCGCCGTAAACTCATTAAAGGATATTTACCTTATATAAACGATAATATAACTTATAATTGCGTTTTTGCGGCGAAAAAACTTTATTGTGATAAAGTATGAACGAAATCGTTGACAATCTGAATATTTTGTATTAGCATAGAATCGTCGAAAGACGATAGATTAGTTTAGAAAAGATGAGAGTAGTCAGTATGAAAACGACGATATTGTCGGCGGTTGCCGACGTATTTTCCGTATATTTTTTGGACTTCCGATGGCGGAATAGTACCGTTTGCCTGCAAGCGGGCTTTTTTATGCCAAAAATTCACAAAAATTCAAATTCGGAGGTCTTATTATGGAAAACAACAACGTAAATTTTGCAACATTTTTGAAACAATATCCTGATAAAAACGGATACTTCGGGCGTTACGGCGGGGCGTATCTTCCCGACGAACTCGTGCCTGCGTTCAACGAAATCAACGACGCGTATCAGACCATTTGCAAGTCGTCGAAGTTTATTCAGGAACTTCGTCGAATCCGCAAGGAATTTCAGGGCAGACCTACGCCGGTTTATCACTGCGACAGGCTGTCGAAAAGCGTCGGCAAGTGCCAGATATACTTAAAACGCGAAGATTTGAACCATACGGGCGCGCATAAACTCAACCATTGTATGGGCGAAGGGCTGCTTGCGTCGTTTATGGGAAAGAAAAAACTCATTGCCGAAACGGGCGCGGGACAACACGGCGTCGCTCTTGCAACGGCTGCGGCGTATTTCGGGCTGAAATGCGACATTTATATGGGCGAAGTCGACGTGAAAAAACAGGCGCCGAACGTTGCCCGTATGAAAGTTCTGGGCGCAAACGTGATAACGGTTACGAAAGGGCTGAAAACGCTGAAAGAAGCGGTCGACGCGGCGTTTGAAGCGTATCTTCACGAATACGACGACGCGATTTATTGCATCGGCAGCGCGCTTGGACCGCATCCGTTTCCCATGATGGTCAGGGATTTCCAGCTTGTCGTAGGTCAGGAGGCAAGGGAACAGTTTATCGCGATGACGGGCGAACTTCCCGACGTCGTATGCGCCTGCGTCGGCGGTGGCAGTAACAGTATCGGTATGTTCGACGCGTTTCTGAACGATCCCGTAAGGCTTATCGGCGTCGAACCTATGGGCAGAGGCAAAAACATCGGCGACAACGCGGCAAGCCTGACGTACGGCGAAGAAGGAATAATGCACGGATTCAACAGCATTATGCTGAAAGACGAAAACGGCAATCCCGCGCCGGTATATTCCATTGCAAGCGGGCTCGATTATCCGTCTGCCGGCCCCGAACACGCGTTTTTAAGGGACTTGGGACGGGTTGAGTACAAAACCGCCGACGACGAAGAAGCGGTGGACGCGTTTTTCAAATTGTCGCGGCTTGAAGGGATAATCCCCGCGCTTGAAAGTTCGCACGCCGTCGCTTACGCGATGAAACTCGCAAAAGAGATGGGCACAGGCAGCATACTTGTCAATCTTTCGGGACGCGGCGACAAAGATATGGATTATATCCTTGAAAAATATCCCGAAAAACTTTGAAATTAAGATTGACAACAAAAGAATTTTGACGTAATATGAAATTACCATAAAGAGTGTGCGAGGGACAAGCCCGTTGACCACACGGCAACCTGCAAAGCAAGGTGCCAAAGCTTGATCGATGGGTGAATAAAATCGTACTTTATGAAATCCCGTCGGACGATGGGATTTTTTCTTGCGCTCTTATGGAAACAATAGGAGCGTATTTTTTATGACGTATTTTGAGTATTTATTGGGCAACACCCCCGACGGGGCAAAACGAGCGTTTGGCGTGATTTTCACGTCCGATAACGATGAAAAGGTGCTGAAAATCTTTTCGGACTACGAAAAAGCGAAAAGTTATTGCGATTTCGCATTTGAAAGCGCGGCGGAAAAGGACGGCGTATATACCGTTGAACTTAACGATTTCTTTGAAACGGAAGACGGAATCGAAAAAGCAAGGTTTACGACCATCGTCGAATACGGACGAGGCGGAAATAAGAGTTAATTTGATTAAAAAGTGATTGAAAAAAGCGTAAACATATTGTAAAATAGGTATGCCAGACAAGATTAAAACGAGCCTTGCCAAAATGCCGCAATTTCCGTGCTTTTTGTCAAATTCTCGCTTGAAGTACGTATAGTACGTCTGCGTTCGCCTTTACCAAAAATCATCGGAATTATCGGCGTTTTGGTTGCGGGCAAGTCCGACGTCGAAATTTTAGGCTGAGACAAGGCACGCGAACGGGTTAATACTTGATGTATAAGCCGTGAGCGTAACGATGTATTAGTCAAAAATTCGCCGTCAGACCACGGTTCGTTTTAATCTTGTCTGGCATTCAAGTTTGCACACGAGGTGAAAAATGGATTACAAAACTCTTTCAAACGGCGTGAAAATTCCGTCGATAGGTTACGGCACATACAAAACCCCTGCGGGGGAAGTCTGCGTGGACGGCGTGAGAAAAGCCGTTGAAACAGGATATCGCCTTATCGATACCGCCGCATTTTACGGCAACGAAGAAAGCGTCAAAGACGGGGTAATTGACAGCAAAGTCTGTCGCAATGACATTTTTATCACGACAAAACTCTGGAACGACGATCACGGATACGACAACGCCTTGCGCGCTTTTGAAAAGTCGATGAAAAATCTGGGACTCGATTATCTCGATTTATACCTTATCCATTGGCCGATACCGCTTGCTCACCGCGACGACTGGCAAAAAACGGTGAAAGAAACCTGGAAAGCCTTTGAAAGACTTTACGACGAAAAGGCGATAAGAAGCATCGGCGTCAGCAATTTTCAGGAAAGACACCTTGAATATTTACTGAATAACTGCAACGTCGCGCCGATGGTCGACCAAATCGAAATCCACGTCGGTTATCCCGAAACGAGCGTTGTCGATTACTGCAAGGCAAAAAACATCGCGGTTGAGGCGTGGGCGCCCATTGCAAAGGGCAAAGCCTTTGAGATTCCCGTCGTGAAAGAAGTTGCGGCGCGGCACGGAAAAACCCCGGCGCAAGTTCTTATCCGCTGGTGTATGGAAAAGGGCGTGATACCCATTCCGAAATCGGTAACCCCGTCGAGAATCGAGGAAAACTTTGACGTTTTCGACTTTACGCTGTCCGCGCGCGACGTGGAACTTCTGGACGGCATCACCGAAGTCGGCAGGCTTGGCAGTCATCCCGACAGTTGCAATTTCTGATAAATATTTTTACAGCATATTGTTTACTTTATGAAATACGACGTTATTTTTTGGGATTGGAACGGCACTATTATCGACGACGTCGAAATCTGCATGGAAACGGTAAATTCGCTTCTGAAAGAATACGGGAAGAAGCCGTTTTCCGCGCGCGCCGAGTATCACAAAGTTTTCCGTTTTCCCATCATCGATTATTACAGGGACGCCGGGTTCGATTTCGACGAAGTGCCTTTTGACGTTCTGGCGCACAAATACATTGCGCGGTACGACGTGAATTGTCGCAGGGCAAAGATTTTCCCCGACATATTAAACGTACTTTGTACGTTTAAGCGCGACGGGATAAAACAAATAATGTTGACCGCGTCCGAAAAAAACGACCTTATAAGGTGGCTTGACGAAATCGACGCGCTAAAATTTTTCGACGACATAATCGCAAACGACGATATTTATGCCGCGGGCAAAGCGGACATTGCGAAAAGATGGCTGAAAAACCACCCCGAAATCAACCTTGAAAGGGCGGTAATGGTCGGCGACACGACGCACGACGTCGAAGTGGCGCGCGCGATGGGCATTGACGCCGTCACGATTGCGCGCGGACACAGCGCAAGAGCTGCCCTTGAAAAAACGGGCGCACCCGTATTCGACAATGCGGACGAAATGCTGAAATACTTTGAAAAATGACGATATCCGTCCGATTCCGGGCGGATTTTTCAGGTTTTTCGGCGTGAAAATAACTTTGAAAATCAAATCAAAATATACAAGAGTATCTTTTTGTACTTCGGTACAATTTTTTGCAAAAAAATAGTTGCATTTATAGGCTACGTCGCTTATAATTTATTTTAGACAAGAAATCTTTTTCTTTTGGAGGAAAAATTATGACAAAATATAATCCTTTTGATAATTTCGTTGCCGTTATGGACAAGGCAGCCGGCGTAATGGGCATAAGCGAGGAAGATTATCTCACTTTCAAGTATCCCGAACGTGAACTGAAAGTCGCGCTTCCCGTACGTATGGACGACGGTTCTTTGAAAGTTTTTGAAGGTTTCCGCATACAGCACAGCACGCTCCGCGGACCTGCGAAAGGCGGCGTCAGATATCATCAGAACGTCAACGTCGACGAAGTGCGCGCTCTTTCCGCGTGGATGACTTTCAAATGCGCGGTTGCGGCAATTCCTTACGGCGGCGGCAAAGGCGGTATCGTATGCCGTCCTCGCGAAATGAGCAAGGGCGAGCTGGAACGTCTTACCCGCACTTACATTGACAAAATCTCGGCGATCATTTCTCCCAACACCGACATTCCCGCTCCCGACGTAGGCACCAACGCTCAGACGATGGACTGGATGGTTGACGAATACAGCAAGTTGAAGGGCGAAAGCGTTTACGGCATCGTTACCGGCAAGTCGATTGAAATCGGCGGTTCGAAGGGCAGAAACGAAGCGACCGGACGCGGCGTATGTTTCGTCACCCTTGAAATGATGAAGAAATATAATATGAAACCCGAAGATTGCAAAATCGTAATCCAGGGCATGGGCAACGTCGGCAGCATCAGCGCGAAACTTCTTGATGAAGAGGGCGCAAAGATTATCGCCGTATCCGACGTAAGTTGCGCGATTTACAACGAAAACGGTCTTGACATCGCCGGAATTTACAAATATCTCGACAGCGGCAAGAACCTTCTTGACGGCTACACCGGCGACTGCAAGAGAATCACGAATGCGGAACTTCTGGAACTCCCCTGCGACATCCTTATTCCCGCCGCACTCGAAAACCAGATCACCGCTGAAAACGCCGACAGAATCAAGGCGAAAATCGTTATCGAAGCGGCAAACGGACCGACCTCTGTGGAAGCGGACGAAATCCTTAACAAAAAAGGCGTCAAAGTCCTTCCTGATATTCTCAGCAACAGCGGCGGCGTTATCGTCAGCTACTTCGAATGGGTGCAAAACCTGCAAAACTTTTATTGGGAAGAGGACGACGTCAACGCAAAACTCAAACGTCAGATCGTCGGCGCGTTCAACGATGTGTTCGACGCCCGTGAAAAATACGACTGTACTTTCCGCGTAGCGGCTTATATCGTTGCGCTTAACAGGCTGGTTACCGCAAAGAAACTTCGCGGTTAACATATGAAAAGTACGGTGTCAAAGCCGTACTTTTTTTAAGCAAAGCCGCTGTGTTTTAAGTTTATTTTTATCGTGCCATAATATAATTCAAACGAAGAGGTGGAGAAATGAATATACAGTATTTGAAATATGCCGTCGAAGTGGCAAGGATCGGATCGATTTCAAGGGCTGCGGAAGAACTTTACATCGCGCAACCCAACCTTTCCCGCGCGATTAAGGAATTGGAAAAAGACCTTGGAATTACGATTTTCGACAGAAATTCAAAGGGTATGACGCTTACCCACGACGGGGAACGTCTTATCGAATACGGAAAAGCGATTCTGCGCCAGATAAACGAGGTCGAAAACGCGTTCAAGGGGCAGGAGAACGAGAAAAAGTCGTTTTCCATATCCGTTCCGCGCGCAAGTTATATTTCAAGTGCTTTTGCGGAGTTTTCGAAGTGTCTGGAAAAGGAAGGAAATTTCGAAATCTTTTATAAGGAAACCAACGCCTTGCGCGCGATAAACAACATTCTGGAAAAGGATTATAAACTCGGCATCGTCCGTTACGCCGCGCAGTACGATAAATATTTCAAGGAAATGGCGGAACAACGCGGGTTGAATCACGAACTTATTTCGGAATTCCACCACGTTCTCGTGTTTTCAAAAACAAGCGCGCTGAACGAACTTGACGAAATCAGGTTTTCCGACCTTAAAAACTACATCGAAATCGCGCACGCCGATCCGTTCGTGCCGTCCCTTCCTCTGGCGGAAGTCAGAAAGGACGAATTGCAGGGCGAAATAACGCGCAGAATATTCGTGTTTGAAAGGGGAAGCCAGTTCGACGTCTTGTCAAAAAACGACGAAACGTTCATGTGGGTGTCGCCCGTGCCGGTTGAAACCCTTGAAAGATACGGGCTTACCTCAAAACCCTGCGCCGAAAACGCAAAGGTTTACAAAGACGTGCTGATATATAAAAAAGATTATCACCTGACGGCCCTTGACAAGACTTTCATCACGAAACTGTGCGAGGCGAAAAGGAGTTATCTGTAAATCAAAAATTGCCGATTGTATTAATACAATCGGTTTTTTATTTTCTTTAAGTAAGGGCAGAATTAAATATGTATATATATTTTGATATATAAGCATATAAAAGTACTATTTCACATTGCCGAAAGATTGTTATATTATTAACAATGTCAAAAGATTGTTAGAATTTTAACAAAGTTTGACAACCGCGACGAAAAGTAACGTTTATGCGTTAAAATACCGCTTATACGCTTGCCGAAGTCGCAGATAAAATGTAAAATAAATACGTACGGGAGAGTTTCAAATGGAAAACAACGTAAAAGTAGTCGATTGCGTCGACGCGCTCATCGAAAAAATCGCCGTCGTCCGCGAAGCGCAAAGGAAATTCTCGACTTATTCGGAAGAGCAGGTCGATAAAATCTTTCTTGCCGCGGCGACCGCAGCAAACAAAATGCGTATACCCCTTGCCAGAATGGCGGTTGAAGAAACGGGTATGGGCATTGTCGAAGACAAGGTCATCAAAAACCATTACGCGTCGGAATATATTTACAACGCGTATCGCAACGTGAAAACCTGCGGCGTCATCGAAGAAGACAAGGCATACGGCATCAAAAAGATTGCCGAACCCGTCGGACTTATCGCTGCGGTTATCCCCACGACGAACCCCACTTCGACCGCGATTTTCAAGACGCTGATTTCGTTGAAAACGAGAAACGGCATTATCATCAGTCCGCACCCCCGCGCAAAGAAGAGCACGATTGCCGCGGCAAAGGTCGTTCTTGACGCAGCGGTAAAAGCCGGCGCACCCGAGGACATCATCGGCTGGATTGACGTGCCGTCGCTTGAAATGACAAACCTTATTATGAAAGAAGCCGACATTATCCTTGCGACGGGCGGTCCCGGCATGGTGAAAGCGGCATATTCGTCGGGCAAGCCCGCGCTTGGCGTCGGGGCGGGCAACACGCCTGCAATCATTGACGATACGGCGGACATCGTACTTGCCGTCAGCTCGATCATTCATTCAAAAACGTTTGACAACGGTATGATTTGCGCGTCCGAACAATCGGTCATCGTCCTTGACAAGGTTTACGACGCCGTTAAAAACGAATTTGCGGACAGGGGCTGTTATTTTCTGAATCCCGAAGAAACCGAAAAGGTCAGAAAGACAATATTGATAAACGGCGCGCTCAACGCGAAAATCGTCGGACAAAAAGCGGCGACGATCGCTTCGCTTTCGGGCGTAACCATACCCGAAGGCACGAAGATTTTAATCGGCGAGGTCGAAAGCGTCGACTTGTCGGAAGAATTCGCGCACGAAAAACTTTCGCCCGTACTTGCAATGTACCGCGCGAAGGATATTCAGGACGCCTTCACAAAGGCTGAAAGACTTATTGCAGACGGTGGCTACGGTCATACGTCGTCCATATATCTCAACGAAGTAACGGAAAGGGCAAAACTTGACGAGTTCCAAAGCCGTATGAAAACCTGCCGCGTGCTTGTCAACACGCCGTCGTCGCAGGGCGGTATCGGCGACTTGTACAACTTCCGTCTTACCCCGTCGCTCACTTTGGGCTGCGGAACCTGGGGCGGAAACAGCGTCAGCGAAAACGTCGGCGTAAAGCACCTTATCAATATCAAAACCGTTGCGGAAAGGAGAGAAAATATGTTGTGGTTCAGAGCACCCGAGAAGGTATATATCAAAAAAGGCTGTTTACCCGTCGCTCTTGACGAGTTAAAGACGGTAATGGGAAAGAAAAGGGCGTTTATCGTTACTGACAGTTTCCTTTACAACAACGGCTATACGAAGCCTATCACCGATAAACTCGATGAGATGGGCATCGTTCATACGACGTTCTTCGACGTTGCTCCCGATCCGACGCTTGCCTGTGCAAAAGAAGGCGCGGCGCAAATGAGAGCGTTCAAACCCGACTGCATTATCGCGCTCGGCGGAGGCTCGGCAATGGACGCCGGCAAGATTATGTGGGTTTTGTACGAACACCCCGAAGCCGACTTTATGGATATGGCAATGCGTTTTATGGACATCAGAAAGCGCGTTTACACCTTCCCGAAGATGGGCGAAAAAGCGTACTTCATCGCAATCCCGACGTCTGCGGGCACAGGCAGCGAAGTTACCCCGTTTGCGGTTATTACCGATGAAAAAACGGGCGTGAAATATCCCCTTGCCGACTACGAACTTTTGCCCAAAATGGCAATTATCGACACGGATTTCCATATGAGCGCGCCGCGCGGACTTACCGCCGCAAGCGGTATCGACGCCGTAACTCACGCGCTGGAAGCGTACGCGTCGATGATGGCAACCGATTACACCGACGGTCTTGCGCTCAAAGCGTTGAAAACCATTTTCGAATATCTGCCGCGCGCTTACGACAACGGACAATCCGACGTGCTTGCGCGTGAAAAAATGGCAAACGCCGCGACTATGGCGGGAATGGCTTTCGCAAACGCATTCCTAGGAGTATGCCACTCGATGGCGCACAAACTCGGCGCGTTCCATCATCTGCCGCACGGCGTGGCAAACGCTCTTATGATTGACGAAGTATTAAGGTTCAACGCGGCGGAAGTTCCCGCAAAAATGGGTACGTTCCCGCAGTACGACCACCCGCACACGCTGAGAAGATACGCCGAAGTTGCGGAATACCTGGGGATTTTCGGCAATACCGACGAAGAAAAACTTGAAAACCTTATCAAGGCTATCGACGGGCTGAAAGAAAGAGTCGGCATCAAAAAGACCATCAAAGAGTACGTCCCCGACGAGCAGGATTTCCTGAATCGACTTGACGATATGGTGGAGCAGGCTTTCGACGATCAATGCACCGGCGCGAACCCCCGTTATCCGCTTATGAGCGAAATCAAACAAATGTACCTTAACGCATATTACGGCAAAACCTTTGCGGAAAAACCGTTGCCGGAACCCGTGGTCGGTGTGACGGAAACCGTCGACCCCCGCGATTTCAAAACGGTTTATAACAAGAAAAATTCAAAATAAAGGGAGAAGGGTATGGATTTAGACAGAGTAATTGCAGTAAGAACCAATAAGACGGTTTACCGCGACGGCGACAACTGCGTCAAAGTGTTTGACAAAGACTTCAAAAAAGCCGACGTTCTGAACGAAGCGCTGAATCAGGCGCGCGTCGAAGAAACGGGGCTCAATATCCCGAAAATCAAGGCGGTTGAAACGATCGACGGCAAATGGGCGATAGTCAGCGAGTTCATTAAGGGCAAAACCCTGGACAGACTTATGGCTGAAAATCCCGACAAAAAGCACGAATATCTGGAACTTTTCGTGAATTTACAGATTGAAGTGCAGTCCAAAACCTGTCCGCTTCTTAACAGGCTGAAAGACAAAATGAACAGGAAAATTTCGGAAGCCGACCTTGACGCGACGACTCGATACGACCTGCACACAAGGCTTGAAGGAATGCCGAAGCACAATAAACTTTGCCACGGCGACTTCAACCCGTCCAACGTAATCATCGCGGACGACGGCACGGCGTACGTCATCGACTGGTCGCACGCAACGCAGGGCAATGCGTCGGCGGACGTCGCAAGGACTTATCTTTTGTTCTGGCTCAACGGCGACATCGACGGGGCGAACGAATATCTTGATTTGTTCTGCGAAAAAACCAATACCCAAAAACAATACGTCCAGAAATGGATGCCCATCGTTGCGGCTTCGCAATCGGTAAAGGGCAACGAAAAGGAACGCGAATTCCTGTTGTCCTGGGTAAACGTCGTGGAGTATCAATAAAAGTCGCATAGGAGGGAAAAAATGATTAAAGTTATCGTATGTATAGGAAGTTCCTGCCATATAAAAGGATCAAGACAGGTTGTTGAAGGGCTGCAATATCTTATCAACGAGCACGGTCTTAAAGACAAGGTTGAACTCGGCGGCACGTTCTGCATGGGAAGATGTCAGGAAGGCGTCTGCGTGACGGTTGACGACAAATTCTTTTCGGTAAGCCCCGAGACAGTCGACGACTTCTTCAAAGCCGAAATTCTTTCGAGGGCGTAATGGTTATCGTACAGATATGCGTCGGCAGTTCCTGCCACTTAAAAGGCGCGCCCGAAATCGTGGCGTTGTTCGAAAAGAGCGTTAAGGAGCAAAAACTCGACGATGAAGTGATACTTGCGGGAAGTTTCTGCTCGGGCAAATGCAACCGCGTGGGCGTTACCGTTACTGTAAACGATGAAATTTTCACGGGCGTTACGCCCGAAACGTTCAAGGAGTTCTGGCACGATCATATCGTGCCGAAACTCGGCGACGGAAAATAAAGGGGGATTTATGTCCGATTGTCTTACACTCAAAAAATCAAACTGCAAAAACTGCTATAAATGTATCCGCCACTGCCCGGTGAAGTCCATCAGGTTTTCGGGCAATCAGGCGCACATTATCGGCAACGAGTGCATTTTGTGCGGGCAATGCTTCGTCGTATGTCCGCAAAACGCCAAAGAAATTTCGTCCGAAGTCGAAAAGGCGAAAGTCCTTATTCAGTCGGGCGATCCCGTTTACGTCAGCCTTGCGCCGTCGTTCATCGCAAATTATGAAAACATCGGCATAAAAGGCATGAGAAAAGCCTTGAAAAAACTGGGCTTTTTCGACGTGGAAGAAACGGCAATCGGCGCGACAATCGTCAAAAACGAATACGAAAGAATGGTCAAGGAAGACAAACGCGACGTTATTATCACGTCGTGCTGCCATTCCGTAAACCTTCTTATCCAGAAATATTATCAGAATATGCTGCCGTATCTTGCGGACGTGCTGTCGCCCATGCTCGCGCACGCGCGCGACATAAAAACGCGCAACGCAAAAGCAAAAGTCGTTTTCGTCGGACCTTGCGTGTCAAAAAAGGACGAGGCGGACTTTTACGAAGGGTACGTCGACGCAGTCCTGACTTTTGAGGAACTTACGGAATGGCTGAAAGACGCAGGAATCGCGCCGGAATCGGATATGGACGACTTCAACGAAAGCCGCGCAAGATTTTTCCCGACAACCGGCGGCATACTTAAAACGATGGCGCTTCAAAACGACAAGTACACTTATATGGCGGTCGACGGCGTGGAAAACTGCAAAGAATGTCTGAAAGATATCGAAAGCGGCAACGTGCACAACTGTTTCATCGAAATGTCGGCGTGCGTCGGAAGTTGCGTGGGCGGTCCCGTTATGGAAAAATACCACCGTTCCCCCGTGAAAGACTACACCGCGGTCGCAAGGTATGCGGGCGACAAGGATTTTTCGGTAAACCAGCCCGAGCCGCTTGAAATCAGAAAACATTTCGTGCCGATCGAACATACGCTGCAAATGCCGTCCGAGGCGGAAATCAACGCAGAACTGCGCGAAATGGGCAAGTACAGAAAGGAAGACGAACTCAACTGCGGCTCTTGCGGGTACAATACCTGCCGCGAAAAAGCGATTGCCGTATTACAGGGCAAGGCTGAAATTTCAATGTGTCTGCCGTATCTTAAAGACAAAGCCGAAAGTTTTTCGGACTGCATCGTCAATAATACGCCCAACGGATTGTTCGTGCTGAACGAAAATCTGGAAGTGCAGCAAATCAACGCCGCCGCAAGGAAAATTATGAATCTGCGTTCCGCGTCGGATATCCTCGGCGAACCCGTGGTGAGGATTATGGATCCCGCGGTATTTTTGCAGGTTTTGTCGACAAAACGCAACGTCCGCGACCAAAGAATCTACCTTGCGGAATACAAAAAATACGTGGAAGAAACCGTCGTATACGACGCGACGTATCACCTTCTCATCTGCATAATGCGCGACGTCACCGACGAGGAAACCGAACGCGAAAAGAAAGAAAACATCTCGCGCCAGACAATCGAAATTGCCGACAAGGTCGTTGACAAGCAAATGCGCGTCGTACAGGAAATCGCGTCGCTTCTTGGCGAGACCGCGGCGGAAACCAAAATCGCGTTGACGAAATTAAAGGAATCAATCGACAATGAATGATTTGTGCGTTGACATCGGATATAAAAGCATAAACCACTTCGGCGAGCAACTATGCGGCGATCACGTCGACGTCGTCGAACAGGACGAAAACTCGACGGTTATCGTGCTTGCCGACGGTTTGGGCAGCGGCGTAAAGGCAAGTATTTTGTCGACGCTCACGTCCAAAATCATTTCGACGATGATGGCGGAAGGCTTGACAATCGAGGACTGCGTGGAAACCATTGCCGCAACTTTGCCGATTTGTTCGGTTAGGGGCGTGGCGTATTCCACTTTCACGATTATCCACATCGTTGAAAACAGGGAAGCGGAAATCATTCAGTACGACAATCCGCAGGCTATCCTTATCCGCGACGAGAAAAACTTCGATTATCCGAAGATCGAGATGAATATCGGCGGAAAAAAGATTCTGAAATCCACGATAAAATTGCAGGAAAACGACATTTTCGTCGCGATGAGCGACGGCTGTCCGCATGCCGGCATCGGGCGCGAATACAATTTCGGCTGGAAACGGGAAGATATTATCGACTTTCTGGAAACCATCGCGCCGGCAGGATACACCGCAAAAACCTATTCCACGATCCTTATCGACGAATGTAACAGGCTGTACGGCGGGGAACCGGGCGACGACGCCACGGCGTGCGTCATAAAAGTGCGTCAACGCGTCCCGATGAATATTCTTTTCGGACCGCCGTCCAACCGCGACGACGCAAACCGTATGATGGCGTTGTTCTTCTCAAAAGAGGGCAAACATATCGTATGCGGCGGAACAACCTCGTCAATTGCGGCAAAATATCTTGGCAAGCCCCTGCGCGCAAGTATCCGTTACGACGGCGGCGACGTTCCCCCGATTGCGGAAATCGAAGGCGTCGACCTTGTGACGGAAGGCGTTATTACCGTCAGCAAAGTGCTGGAATACGCAAAAGACGCGCTGGACGAAAACAAACTTTACGAAAAGTGGAGTTTCGGCCGCGACGGCGCGTGTCTTATCGCAAGGCTTTTGTTTGAAGAAGCCACCGATATAAACTTTTTCGTCGGGCGTGCGGTCAATCCCGCGCATCAGAATCCCGACCTTCCGATAAACTTCAACATAAAAATGAACCTTGTCGAAGAGTTGTCGAAATGCCTGAAACAAATGGGAAAACGCATTAAAGTCAGTTATTTCTAAGCGGAGTTTTTATTTTTAATGAGAAAATTCGATACAAAGGTGCAGTATCTCAAATATAAGGTGCTGCGCGAAGTTGCAAAGCAGGCGTGGGCTGGCACGCTTGAAGAAAATATTCTGGATATTCCGAAAATCATCGTCCCGGGGAAAGTCCCGACGATGCGTTGTTGCGTATATAAAGAAAGGGCAATACTTACAGAGCGCGTCAAAATGGCGATGGGCGGCGACAAAAACAACCCGAACGTCATCGAAGTTATCGACATCGCGTGCGACGAATGCCCGATGGGCGGCTATGAAGTTACCAACTCGTGCAGGGGCTGTCTTGCCCACCGTTGCGAGGACGTGTGTCGCTTTGGCGCAATAACTTTTGACCATAATCACGTCGCGCATATCGACAAGACGAAATGCAAAGAATGCGGCGCGTGTGCAAAGGTTTGTCCGTACAGCGCGATACAAAATTATCGCCGTCCGTGCGAGACCGCGTGCAAAGTAAAAGCCATTTCGATGGGCGAGGACAAGGAAGCGTGCATTAACAATTCAAAATGTATCGCGTGCGGTGCGTGCGTGTATCAATGCCCGTTCGGCGCAATCACGGATAAGTCGTATATCATAAACGTCGTCGATATTCTGAAAAAGAGCGCGAAAAACAAGAAGTTTAAGGTGTTCGCAGTCGTGGCGCCTTCGGTGTCGAGCCAGTTCACTTACGCAAAGCTCGGACAAGTCGTCACTGGACTAAAAGAACTTGGTTTTCATACCGTTGTCGAGGCGGCTCTCGGCGCGGATATGGTTGCCGACGCAGAGTCGAAAGAACTTGTCGAAAAAGGATTCCTTACAAGTTCGTGCTGTCCCGCGTTTGTGGATTATATCGAAAAGAATTTCAAGGATCTTGTGCCGTTCGTGTCGCATAATCTTTCGCCGATGGCAACCATCGCAAAGTATCTGAAAGAAAACGAGGCGCCTTGCAAAGTCGTGTTTATCGGACCTTGTACCGCAAAGAAAGCGGAAGTGCAGAAGGAAGAAGTGAAGCCTTACGTTGACGTCGCGATGACCTTTGAAGAGTTGCAGGCGTTGTTCGACAGTCGCGATATCGACCTTACGACGCTTCCCGAAGGCGTGCTTGACAACGCGTCGTATTTCGGACGAATTTTCGCGCGGTGCGGCGGGCTTGCCGACGCGGTGAGAGAAGGGCTGAAAGAACACGGCAGCGATTTTGAACTCAAACCCTGTTCATGCGACGGAATCGAATCGTGCAAGATCGCGCTTTTGCAAAAATCGAAGGGCAGACTTGACGCAAACTTTATCGAAGGCATGGCGTGTATCGGCGGTTGTATCGGCGGCGCAGGCTGTCTGACGCACGGTGAAAAAAGCAAATCCGACGTCGATAAGTACGGAATGGAAGCGTACGAAAAGACGATAAAAAGCGCGATATCCGTACTGAAAAAGTAAAGTTAAAAAGCAACCGAAAAGGTTGCTTTTTTTATGTTATTCCTGTGCGGCGCGGAGCGAAGAAATAAGCGCAAAGATAATCAGAACGCTTGCCATGATTCCGTAATAAAGCCTGTACGGCGTGATAAGCGCGGTTATTGCAATGAGTATTCCTGAATATGCAAAATATTTTGCATTCGCGCCGGAAAACGCAATGTCAAGCACTTCTTTTGGTGAAATCGGCGGTTTATCAGCGTGTTTTGTCATTATCTTTGGCAAGGCGTCGTTGGTTTTCAACAGTTTATATAAGTCTTTTTTCGTGACGAATTTAATCTTTTTATCAAGGGACGCCGAAAACGTTATTACGTTTCGTCTTACGTTTCCCGTAAGTATCGTTGCGCCTTTTTCGCCGCTTTCCCGATACGCCGCCGCAACGTCGTCAAAACTCGCGGGAGAAAAGCGCATCGCACACAAAACGTAATTTTCGTCGTGAGAATATTTCAGATAAGTATTTTTGAGTTCTTCCTTTGGCATAAGTACGAACGATTTGTATATTTCCTGCTTGTTAATTTTGTCGCGCGGTATTTTTTCCAAAACTTTTTTCAGTATCACGAAAAATAAAAGAGTGACCGAAAACGAAATTATAAGCGAAGCCCACAGCCTTTTTACGAAAAATTGTATCCATACCGCATTGAGAAAAAACACAAGCGCGCGCAGGGTAATATTGTCGATAATTTTATAAAATTCCATATATTGATTTTTGCCGTTTTTACGCTTGTTATGCACGCTAAAATAATCGGGTTATTTTGTTGGCATAGCGATGAAAAAAGTGTTACAATATAAATATGGCAAAAACAATTGTATTCGGCGGGAGTTTCGATCCCGTCCACGTCGAACATACAAATATATTGAAGGCGGCAGTAAGGGAACTTTGTGCGGACAAGGTGATCGTCGTGCCGACGAAAAATCCGCCGCATAAAAGCGCGTCGAAGACGCCTTTTTCCGACCGCGCCGAAATGGCGAGGATTGCTTTTTCTAAGGTGTCCGCAAACGTTATCGTCGACGATATCGAAAACAGAAACGACGGCGTCAATTATTCGTCCGACAATCTTCCCGTGCTTGAAAAAAAATACGGGAAATTCGTTTACGTCATCGGCGGCGACAGTCTGCTTGCGCTTGAAAGCTGGCACGAGCCGGAGTTTATCGTAAGGAATTTTGAAATTGCCGTTTTCGACAGGGAAGGATACCAAAGTGCGAAAGACAAGGCGGCAGAACTGAACGAAAAATGGAACGGTAAAATCAGAATCCTTGAATACGTCGGGAAGGAAGTCGACAGCCATACGATTCGCGACAGGCTCATGCTGAAAGCGGACGTTTCGGGGCTTGACGAGAACGTCGGAAGGTATATAAAGTCGCGCAATCTTTATTCCGAATTTTTTCTTTGCGTTGACAAGGCGGCGACTTATCTTGACGCAAAAAGGCTTGTCCACAGCAAAAATACCGCGCTTGTCGCGCTGTCGCTAAATCGTAACTTTTGTCCAAAAATCGACGAAGACAAAGTGCTGCTTGCGGGGCTGCTGCACGACGTCGGGAAAATGTACGACAAAACCGAATTGCCAAAAACAATAAAAAACGCAATCCCGTCCGACTCGATCGGCACGCCCGTGCAGCATCAGTTTGTCAGCGCGGAAATCGTCAAAAACGACTTTCATATCTCTGACGAAGACGTGCTGAACGCGATACGCTTTCACACGACGGGGCGCGAAAACATGTCACAGTTTGAAAAACTTATTTACGTTTCCGACCTTATTTCTTACGAAAGAAATTTTCAGGGGGTTGAAAGTTTAAGAAAAGCCGTGTATAATGATTTTGAAAAAGGATTTATAACGTGTCTTACGTACAGCCGCGACTACGTTGTCGAAACGGGAAGAGCGGTTTATCCTTTGACCGATAAAGCAATAAATTTTTATAAGGAGAATTTATGAACTCAGAACAACTTGCCGAAAGAATTTGCTGCCTTCTGGACGAAAAAAAGGCAACCGACATCACGGTTATGAAAGTCGGGCACCTTACTATCGTTGCCGACTATTTTGTCATCGCGACCGCAAGAAGCACGGCGCAGGCAAAGGCGATATACGAAAACGTCGACGAAAAACTTTCAAAGGGCGAAGGGCTTGAACCGCTTCGTGTTGACGGCACCCGCGAGGGAAGATGGATCGTCATGGATTACGGCGGAGTTATCGTGCATATTTTCAACGACGACACGCGCGTTTTATACTGTCTTGACAAACTCTGGTCGGACGGCAACAACGTTGTAAAGTACGAAAGCAAGTAAAATCGGACAAAAGTTACGACGATTTTTCAAAATCTCAAAAATCGCTCTGAATTGTATTGCTTTTTGCAATGAGCGATGATATAATGAAACTACTTCGAGGCGGGGTGAAAGTCCTCACCGGTGGTGACAGTCCACAAGCGCAAGCGACAGGGTGCAATTCCCTGACCGACGGTATAGTCCGGATAGGAGAAGTCGTTTTTTTAGCGCAAAAAACCGATTTCAAGACGCCTCGGAAATAAATTTCGAGGCTTTTTTTATGTCCGAATTCAAAAGAAACATTGTATCAAACTTCAAGCGTTACACCGACGGCAAAAACAAGGTGGAATATATCGTGAAACTTGCAATGTATTCCGCGTTGGCGTTTGTGTTGTACAACATCAAATTCCCGTTGCCGTTTATGTTCCCGTCTTTTCTGGATATCCAGATTTCGGAACTTCCCGCGCTTATCGCCGGGTTTTCGATGGGACCGATTTCGGGCTGTCTTGTTATCATTATAAAATGTTTGCTGAAATTCCCGCTTTCTTCAACGTTTTTCGTGGGTGAAGCGACGGATATTTTGTTGGGCATTTGTTTCGTGTTGCCGTCGTCGCTCATATACAACAGCAGAAAGAACAAAAAAACCGCGCTTTTGGGGCTTGTCGCAAGCTCTTTGACGGTAACGATTATGTCGATTATCGTCAACCGTTTTATCTCGATTCCGTTTTATGTCGAGGCAATGTTCAAGGGGAATTGGGACGTATTGCTTAATATGGTAAGCGGTATTTACAAAGGAGTTACGAAAGAAACCTTTTACAAATGGTATCTGGGCGTCGGCGTTCTGCCGTTCAATCTTTTGAGGTGCTTTATCGTGTCGGCGGTGACTTTCTTCCTGTATCCGCGCCTCAAACGCCCGTTGAAACTCGAAACGAGGGAAGTGTACGAGGACAAATATACCCCGTGCGAAAATAAAGACGGCGAAAGTGCCGACGAAGAAAAAACCGTTGTCGATACGGAAGAAAAAGACGGCGTTTTTACTGCGGTGAATTCGAAAAACGCGGACGAAATTTCTCAAAACGACGATAATGGCGCGTTAAACGACGACAAAGACCTTGCAAACGACGACAAAAAGTAATATAATCATCGTATGAAATATTTGTCAAAATGCGCTGATGAAACGATAAATATCGCAAAAAACCTCGGCAAAACCCTTTCGGGCGGCGAGGTTATTTTGTTAAACGGCGATCTGGGCGCAGGGAAAACCACGTTCACGAAAGGGCTTGTCGCGGGGCTTAACGGAAAAAAAACCGTCGTGAGCCCGACTTTCACGATAATGCACGCTTACGACGACACGAGATTGACCGTGTATCATTTCGATATGTACAGGATTTCCTCAGAGGACGAGCTTTACGAACTTGGGCTTGAAGATTATCTTTACGAAAACGGCGTTTGCGTCATCGAGTGGAACAAGTTCACGCGTCTTCCCGAAAAAATAATCAACGTGAACATCAAAAACCGCGGTGGCGACGAAAGGGAGATCGAAATATGCTGATTCTGGGCGTAGATACCACGCGCGACAGGTTGGTCGCGGTGCTTTCCGACGAAAACAAAACCTATTATAAAGTGTCCGACGAGGGCAACAAAAAACACACGTCGAAACTGCTTCCCGTTATCGACGAATTATTAAGCGAAAACGGATTTACGCTTGACGACGTCGCGGCGTTTTCGGCAGTGACGGGCCCCGGGAGTTTCACCGGGATAAGGGTTGGCGTATCGACGATAAACGCGTTGTCTTTTGCCAAAGAAAAACCCGTCATCGACGTCACTTCTTTTGAACTTGTCGCATACGATAAAGGCGAGGGCGTCGTACTTATCGACGCTATGCACGGCAATTATTACGGCGCGTTCGTTGCGGGCGGAAACGTCGTCGAAACGAAATATTTTGAGAGCGGCGACGAAATCCCCGGTACAAAATATTTTAGAAACGAGAACGAAGATTATGTTTTTGCGTTTTCAGATATCCTTCAAAAAAAGGCAAGGGCGCACGACTTCAAGGAAAGTTTAAGACCGCTGTATCTTCGCGAAAGTCAGGCGGAACGAGAGGCAAGGAAAAATGCCTGAAATCGTAAAAATGAATGCGGCGCACGTTGCCGAAATTGCCGAAATCGAGAAGGTCAGTTTCAAAACGCCGTGGTCGGCGCAAATGATTGCGGATGAACTGAAAAACCCGCTTGCACACTACTTTGTCATCGAAAAAGACGGGCAAGTACTCGCATATATGGGGTATTATAGAATACTTGACGAGGCTCATATCACCAATATCGCCGTAAAACCCGACGAAAAACGCAAAGGTTACGGCAAAGCTCTGCTCTCATTCGTTCTGGACGAGATGAAAGAAGTCGGCGTTTCAAAAGTAACGCTTGAAGTGAACGAAAAGAACGTCGCCGCAATCCGTCTTTACGAAAGTTTCGGCTTTCGACCGGCGGGACGGCGCAAAAAATATTACGAGGGCGTTGACGACGCTCTTATATACTGGTTGAACACGGGGGAATAAGTTATACTTAATTTCGCACGATTCGGAACTGGACACGAAGTTATTTTTTTACACGGCTGGGGCGGCGACGTCCGGTCGTTTTTATTTGTCGCGAAAAACTTGTCCGTGACTTCCACGCTCGTTGATTTTTACGGTTTCGGAAAAACGCCGCATCCCGATTATCCGCTGACCGTGAAAGACTATGCGGACGGCGTGTTGGAACTAATGGATAAACTGAATATCGAAAAGGCGACGCTTGTCGGTCATTCTTTCGGCGGGCGGGTTGCGATTTATATTGCGGCAAAGTATCCCGAAAAAGTCAAAAAACTCGTGCTGGTGGACAGCGCGGGAATTAAGCCCAGAAGGGGGATAAAATACCGTCTGAAAATTTTGCTGCACAAAATCCTGAAAAAGTTCGGAAAAGGGCTTAAAGGGAGCAAGGATTACCGCGCACTGTCGCCAGTGATGAAAAAAACATTCCAAAACGTCGTAAACTACGACGAAACTTATCTGCTGTCGGACATTACCGCCGACACCGCGATATTCTGGGGCGATAAGGACAAAGACACTCCCCTTTATATGGCGAGAAAACTCAACAAAAAAATTAAATCGAGTCATCTGTTTTTACTCACAAACGCGGGGCATTTTTCATATTTAGATAATAGCGGTTATTTTCTGAAAATACTTTCCGCTTTTATTTATGGAAACGATGCAACTTTTGGTGACGGTAATAACGACGATACTCGCGCTTCTGATAATTCCGATTCCGCTTAAACAAATTCAGGCGGAAGGGTACGGCATATTTTCGCTTTTCAGAAAGCCGAGATTCTTTTATAAAAGGACGGCGATGTTGTTTGTGACGTCGCTTTTGTTTGTCGGGCTGTACTTTACGGGCAGACGATTTTCGTATTCTCTTGTTTTTTCCGCGACGTATTTTGCGTTTTACGCGTTGTTTTCGTTCGTTTCGGTATGCGCCGTGATATCGGGGAAGGTGAAAAACCCGCCCGTTTATACGAACCGCCTGAAACGACTTTACGTGTTTTCGGGGCTTTTGGTAATTATATCGGGCGTTGTCGCGCTGTGTTTAATGCACGATCACCGATTTTTATTGTATGCGGTATGCGCGCCGTGCGCGGCGGTTTTTGCGACGGCGATTGCAAACGCAATTCTGAACCCGTTTGAAAGATTGAATAACCGGCGATACGTTAAAAAAACCAAAAAGGAACTTGCCGGAAACGACTGCCTTATAAAAATTGCGATAACGGGAAGTTTTGGAAAAACCACCGTAAAAAACGTCTTGTTTTCAATGATAAGCGAAAGATATGAAACGGTGAAAACCGAAAAAAATTTCAACACGCCGCTGGGGATTGCGAAAAGTGTGAAAAACGTGAGTGCCGCGACCAGGGCGTTCATTGCGGAAATGGGCGCAAGACGCCGCGGCGATATAAAAATACTTTGCGACGTCGTACGTCCGCAATATGCGATAATCACAGGGGTTACTGGGCAACATCTTGAAACTTTCAAAACCATTGACAACGTTTACGCCGAAAAATTTTCGGTTTTGAATTATATCCCCGAAGACGGCTTTTGCATTGTGAACAGACGCGGGATCGAGCGGGAAATTGACTTGCCGGAAAATGCGTTTTTCGTTGGCGGAACGGGCGATTTTGCCTATGCGGACGAAATCAAAATAAGCTCAAACGGCAGTAACTTTTGTCTATATCTCGACGACAAAAAATACGCGGCGGAAACAAGACTTCTCGGTCGTCATAACGTGGACGATATCGTCCTTGCGGCGGCGATGGCAAAAAAACTTGGCGTTGACGACAGCGATATTATCCGCGCGATTAAAAACCTTAAACCCGTGCCGCACAGGCTCGAACTGATAAGAAACGGGCGCATAAGTATCATCGACGATACCTACAACGGAAACCCCGTCGGCGCAAAACGCGCGCTGGAAGTATTAAGGGAATTCGACGGTCGTCGCGTCGTCGTTACCCCGGGACTTGTGGAACTCGGAAAACGCGAGAAGGAAGAAAACGAAATTCTGGGCAAAGAAATCGCAAACGTCGCAAACCTTGCGCTGATTATCGGGCGCAACGGCGAATATATCGGAAAGGGACTTATCGAAAACGGCTTTCCCGAAGAAAACGCGCTGTTTTTCAAAAAACTGTCTGACGCCGAAAGGTTTTTCCCCGACTTGTTTTCGCCAAACGACGCGGTGCTGTTTCTGAACGATCTTCCCGACGAATTGAATTGAAAGGAGTAAACTATGAATATTGCGGTATTTTTCGGTGGCAGAAGTTGCGAACACGACATTTCGATTATCACGGGCGTGCAGGTGTTGAACGCTCTCGGCGACGGTTATCGTGTACTACCCGTATATATGAAGGACGGCGGTTTTTACACGTCCGACCTAATGTCAGACGTCGGTTTTTTTGAAAATCCGAACCTTAAAAAAGCAACGAGAATATGGCTTATCGACGGCTCGTTTTACACAAGAAAGGGCATGCTGCTTCTCAAAAAGGAAACGCCCGACGTCGCGCTTATATGCTGTCACGGCGGCGAGGGCGAAAACGGCGTGTTGCAGGGATTTCTGGAATACAACGGCGTGCCGTACACGTCCGCGGGGCTTATCGCGTCGTCGGTTTGTATGGATAAGTCGATTGCAAAGCAGTTGCTTGACGGACTTATGCTCAACACGATGCCGTCGATAACTGTGCACCGCTCGGATTTTGAAAAGAACACGAACGACGTAATTCGTCACGTTTCGACCTTTTTGGAATATCCGCTTATCGTGAAGCCGTCGGGGCTTGGCAGCAGTATCGGCATAAAAAAGGCAAGGACGGAAGACGAACTAAAAGCGGCAATCGAAGTCGCGGCGAAATTCGACGAAAAAATCATTGTCGAAAACGCGCTGGAAAATTTCAAAGAACTTAACTGCGCGGCGTATTCCGACGGACGAAACGTATACGTTTCGGAAGTGGAAAGCCCTGTGTCCTGGCACGATTTTTTGTCTTTTGACGACAAGTATTCGGGCGGGAAAAACGGCGGCGGAAAAAGGGAACTCCCCGCAAATATTCCCGACGAAATCCGCGACAACGTGAAAGGTATCACGAAAAGGATATACGAAGACCTCGATATGTCGGGCGTCGTGCGCGTCGATTTTCTTTTGAGCGACGACGAAAAACTTTTCGTCAACGAAGTGAACACCGTGCCCGGCAGCATGGCTTTTTATCTTTTCGAGCCTGTGGGAATATCGTTTCGCACCATGCTTGACGGCATAATCGCCGCCGCGATAATAAGGAAAAAAGAAGCGCGGAAATCGCGACTTTATTTCGACAGCGACGTCATCCGCAACTTTATGCGCGGCAAAAGCCCGAAACACTTGCAAAAATAGGGTATTTTTGATACAATAAACAAAACCAAAACAAGAGGCTTACGATGGAAAAAATCAAAATGACCACTCCGCTTGTCGAAATGGACGGCGATGAAATGACGCGTATTCTGTGGGCGGACATCAAAGAACTGCTGCTCACTCCTTATATCGACCTTAATACCGAATATTACGATCTTGGTCTTCGTCACCGTGATGACACCGATGACAAAGTCACCTTAGACGCCGCGTACGCCACGAAAAAATACGGCGTTGCGGTCAAGTGCGCTACGATTACCCCCAACGCCCAGCGCGTGGAAGAATATAATCTTAAAGAAATGTGGAAAAGCCCCAACGGCACGGTTCGTGCGGTTCTGGACGGCACCGTTTTCAGAAGCCCGATTATCGTGGACGGCATCAGCGCGCTTGTCCCGACCTGGACAAGCCCCATCGTTATTGCGCGTCACGCGTACGGCGACGTATATCGCGACGTCGAAACTTACGTGGAGCAGGGCGACAAAGCCGAAATCGTCGTGAGCGGACGGAGCGGCGAAAAGAAACGTATCGAAATTTTTGATTTTGAAAAGTCCGCGGGCGTCGTACTCGGCATGCACAACACCGATAAGAGCATCGAAAGTTTTGCAAGAAGCTGCTTCAACTACGCTCTTGACGTGAAGCTCGACTTGTGGTTTGCGACGAAAGACACCATTTCCAAAACCTACGACCACCGCTTCAAAGATATTTTCAACGATATTTTCAATGCGGAATACAAGGATAAGTTCGCGGCGGCGGGCATCGAATATTTTTACACGCTCATCGACGATGCGGTCGCCCGCGTTATCAGAAGCCACGGCGGCATGATCTGGGCGTGCAAAAACTACGACGGCGACGTCATGAGCGATATGGTCGCAACCGCTTTCGGCAGCCTTGCGATGATGACGTCGGTGCTTGTGTCCCCCGACGGCGCATACGAATACGAGGCGGCTCACGGCACGGTTACGCGCCACTACTATAAATACCTCAAAGGCGAAGAAACCAGCACCAACAGCGTCGCGACGATTTTTGCCTGGACGGGCGCGCTCAAAAAACGCGGACAGCTCGACGGCAATAAGGAACTTGAAAACTTTGCCGAAAAACTTGAAAAAGCCACCGTCAAAACCATTGAAAACGGCTATATGACGAAAGACCTTGCCGGTATGTTCCATAAGGACGGCGTTACGGTCAGACCGCAGAATTCACGCGGATTCCTTGAAAAAATAAGGGAGACGTTTGATAATATGTAATTTTTAAGGAGATAATTATGAGATTCGTTATCAACCAGAAACTTTTGAGTATTGCGGGAAAATACTTCATAAAAGACGAACTCGGCAATGACGCGTTCGTCGTGAAGGGCAACTTCTCGCTCCCCAGAAAATACCGCGTGTACGACATGCAGAACAACGAAATCGTACGCATTAAAAAACGTATGTTCCGTCTGCTTCCGCGCTTCGATTACTATAAGGGAGATACGATGGTTTGCTATGCAAAACGCAAATTCTCTTTTAAGCCGAAGTATGAGTTTTTCGGAATCGACGTGCAAATCGAAGGCTCGTTTTTCGCCTTCAACTACAAGGTTGTCCGCGACGGCGTCGTGATCGCGTCGGTTTACAAGGCGGTAACGTTCATGCGCGATTCCTACGTTGTCGACGTTTTCGACGCGGCGAATATTCCCTTGGTGCTGGCGATAGCGGTGATGTTTGATCATGTGCATCATCGGGGTAATTCCGGCATAATAGGCCAATAAAACGGCGACAATTCGCGCCTTTTTGAGTTTTTGGCAAAACCTTACTCGGTTACGTACGACAAGTACGCGCCTTCGCACGAACCTGTCAAGAACCCCGAAAATCCATCAAATTCTCGCCGTTTTAGGGATTTGTTTTGATGTCATTACGAGCGAAGCGTGGCAGTGATATGCCTGCGGCGCGATATTTGCACGGTATCTTTTAATCGACATTAACAAAAAACGTACCCGAAATTCGGGTACGTTTTTTATGTTTTATCGTTACTTTTTGAAAATCGTTTGCAGGGCGACTATGGCGTCGCGGTTGCCGCCGTCCGCCGCAAGTCGCAGGTACTTTTCGGCAAGGGCGATATCTTTGTTCACGCCGAAACCGTTGAAGTAGCACACGCCGACGTTGTATTGCGCGATCGGCAGGTTTTGCTTTGCCGCCTGCATATAATATGAAAACGCCGCCTGATAATTCTTTTGTTCGCCTTTGCCGTACATAAAGCAGTTGCCGATGTTGTTGATTGCCATCGCGTAGTTTTGCTTTGCGGCGAGAGCGTACCAATAAAGCGCCATTTCGTAGTCTTCCTCGACGCCGAGAGCGTTTTCGTACATAACGCCCAGGTTATATTGAGCAAGGGCATAGCCGCGCTCCGCCGATTTTTTCAGAAGTTTGAAAGCGTTTTTATAGTTTTTGGGAATACCGAGCCCGGTAAGGAAGCAAATGCCAAGATTCGCAAACGCGCCGGTGTGTCCTTGCGCCGCAGCCTCGATAAACCAGTGAAGCCCTTTTTTGTAGTCAAGCTGAACGCCGTAGCCTTGCATATAAGCGGTGCCGAGTTCGTTCTGAGCGTCGGCGTCGCCGCGGCTGGCGCGCTCTTCCAGAGAAAGGGACGAGTAGTCGGGTTTGGCGATGGTGTCGTAGTCGTTGTCCAAAAACTTGTCGATGTCGAGATTTTCCATAAATAACTTCCTTGAAGGTATAAAAATATTTTAATTGCTTTCTTGTGATTTGTCAACCCGAGACGCCCGGTTAATCGTACAAAGCGTCTATATTATGTGCGGCGTTTACGATATCTTTCACAAGAGATTGCGGTTCCAGCACCTTTACGTCGGAGCCGTAGGACAAAATCTTTGGGATAAGGGTGTCGTCAAACGCGACCTGCGACGACGCGACGTAAGGGAAGGTTTTGTTTTTTTGCGGCTTTACGCACTCGACGCCCAACCATTCTTCCACCATATATCTTGCCGCTTCTTTGACGTACAAAAGGACGTTTATCGACTGCGATTTTTCGGGGGATAAGTTCCATGGCGTAAATTCGTCGCGCGGTTTTCTTTCAAAGTAATCGTCAAGGACTTTCAACTTTTCGATGCGGCTGATTTTGAACATTCGGAAACCGTTTCTGAGTTCGCAAAAGGCGTAAACGTACCAGACGAAGTCTTTCAGCACGAAAGCGTGCGGGTGGATCGTACGGGTTGTGATTTCGCCACCGCGGTCGTGATATACGACGGTAACTTTTTTGTTTTCGTCGATTGCTTTCGACAGCGGCTCGATTTTCGCACGGTACAGTTTTTCGTCGCCGATAACGCCTTCGAGAATGAGTTTGTCGCCCGACATTATGAGTTTTTCGGCGTCGTCCGACGTGTTCACCGACAGAAGTTTGTCGCGGATAACGTCAACGTCGCACAGCGGATCCGCGCCTTTATACAAGGACAGGGCGGACAATACGTCGCTTTGCTCGGTCTTTGTGAGAAGGGTTGCGGGCAGTCGGTAATTGTCTGCAATCGTGATACCGCCGCGCCTTCCGCGCTCCGAGAACACCGGCACACCGCTTGATGACAGTACGTCGACGTATCTGTACACGCTCCGAAGCGATATCTCGTACTTATCCGATAAGTACCGCGCCGTGATTTTGCGCGATTTCAATAAATCCATCAATATTGCGAAACATACTTCAATCATAATAATTTCAGTTTAAGATACCGCCCGCGATTTGTCAACGAAATACGTTTTGGAGCGAGTTTTCATTGACAGTCAATATATAAAATAATAAAATATACGTATATTTTGTTTTCGGAGCGATTATGGAAAGAAAGTTCTACGTTGCAAAAAAAGATTGCTATGACGCGTTGTCGTACGATACGCTGGTGAAAGCGTGCGCCGCCGCGGGAGTGAATGCGGACGGACTCGTGCAGTTTTCACGGTTTGAAATCGACGGGCTGTCCGACGACGGGTTTGAAAAGTGCAAGGGGCTTTTTTTCGACGCTTTTTCCGACGAGCTGTACGAGAACGAACTCGATATGGGCGACGCGAAAATATTTGCGTTTGACAATATCAGGCGCGACGACGAAAGGCTTGAAAGCGCGGTGAAAATCGCCTGCGGAGAAATCGTCGGCGTAAAAAGCGCGAAAATCGTTGCGGCGTACGGGCTGAAAGACGAAGACCGGGACGTTTTTGAAAACGCCCTGAAAATCCGTTTCGGGACAGGGGAAGAGAAAGAAGATTTATCTTTCGACGAGAAAGTCGCAAAAGCCGAAATTCAAAAGATTTTTGAAAGCGAAAACGAAAACCATTGCGATTTCGCGCAAAGAGTTTTCAATGAAAACATTGCAAAAATATCGAATAATTGTGTTAAATTTTCAAAAAATTTCGACAAAATCGCTGATAATTCGCAAAAAAACGTAATTGAAAAAATAACGAGCGACGGGCAATCGGTTGCAGTAAGAGCGTTTTCCGGAAGCGTTGAAAGCGCGCTTATCAAAGCGTTTTCAGTGGGGTTTGCGCCCGTGTCCGCGGTCGTTACAACGTGTTTTTCAAAGGACAACGAAAGTTGCTTTCGTGCGCTTGAAAACGCGAAAAGAACGGCAGATTATTTGTCGCGCGCAAATGTTGGCGCGTTTTCCGAAAGTTTCGTGAACGACGGACAAAAATCGTATGACCGCACGGTTTCGGTTGTCGGCGTGAAAAAACTCGATATGCAATCGTCCGACGTCGGCGACGGCGTTATCCTTGTGTCCGACGACGTGAAAACCGAGCCCGAAGTGTTTGAAAAACTCCGTCGCGTTTTCGACAATCCCGACGTAAAAGACCTGATTTGCGCCTGCGACACCCTTAAAAACGTGTTGAAACAGGGCGCGGCAATCGACCTTAAAAACCGTAAAATCGACGTAAGGGCGTTTTTCGACAACGCGTTATCCGTCGTTACGAAAGACGTGAAAAAACTCATAAAAATTCTGAAAGCCGAAAATATTTCTGCTGTCGAAATCGGCGCGGTCGCCACGGAAACGGCGGTGAAACTTTCAGGAAAAACAATATTCAAAAATACAATTTCAAACGAGAATTGCACAAAAAACGCAAAAATATCTTTGGAAAACGTCGTATATGACAAAAAATCCGTTGATAAATCGACGCTCGCACTTATCGGCGCGGACAGGCAAAGGGAAGCGGTTTTGTATACTCTCACGAAAGACAACGTCGCGGCGAAAACGGGACTTCACGACACTTTCGACGGGAAAGCGACCGCATTCGATTTTGTCGGCGGGAAGTATCGCCTGACGAAAGAAAACGCATACGTGAACGAAATCTTGGGCGATTTGTCCGTCGCCGTTTCGTCCGAAACGAAAAAGTGCGATTTCTCGGGCGGTATCGACGCCGCGGTTACTGCGCTCTCAAAGGTTTATTCGTCGGGCGCGGAAAGCCCCGCCGCATTTTCGATAAACGTATTTTGTGACGACGACGAAACGACAAAAGAAGGCTTGCTCGGCGCGATGACAGCGGCAAAAAATCTCGGCGTTTCGGTGTCCGACGTGAACGTCGAAAAGGGAAGTTCCTGCGCGATAACGGTTGTGGCTACGGCATTTACGTCGAAAAACGGCGCAATATCTTCGACTTTTTCCAAAAAGGGCAAACTTTTAAGGATAAAACTGAAAAACGAAAACTTTGTCGATTTTGACAAAATAACCGCGGCGTACGCGCTTTTAGGCGAACTTATCAGGCTCAGAAAAGTTTCGGCGGCGACCGTCGTGAAAGAAAGCCTTGCGACGGACGCGATAATATCGTGTCTCGGCAACGGTATGGGGCTTGAATTTTTTGGGTTAGTCGGCGAAAGTCATTTTGAAAACGACGCGGGCGATCTTATCATTCTCACGAACGACGAAAGGCTGACTGCTTATCCGTTTATCGAAACCGTCGGCGACGTTACCGATATCCCGAAGTTCATAATAAACGATACGACTCTTCGCGCGGACGCAACTGTTACGGCTTACAACGCGCCTTTTGCAAAATATTTCCCGACGGAAACGTATTCCGAAGGCTACACGAAAAACCTGGGGATAAGTTTCACAAAAAAGAAGGTTTGCGGATTCCCCGTATCCCGTCCGAAAGTATTTATGCCGATTTTCGACACAGCGATTGATAAGGAAATCGCAAGGCGGTTCAAGAGCGCGGGGGCGCGTACGGAGCAGGTTGTCATCAGAAATAACGACGAAAAAGAATTTACAAAATCTGTCGAAGAATTTTCAAAAACGCTGAAAAATTGCCAGATTCTTGTGTTGAACGACGGAAATTTGTTGCTTAACGCGTTGTTTATGCGCGACGAAATCAAGGCGGCGGTTGAAGAATTGTTGTCGCGCGACGGACTGATTCTGGGCGTCGGGCAGGGATTTAAGCTGCTGCTTGAAACGGGGCTTTTGCCGTACGGAAAATTCACCGATATTAAAAACGTACAAGCCGCACTTTCCGAAAACGTCGGCGCGAAAAAAACGTGCGGAATAAGGCGCGTGAGGATTTCAAGCAATCTTTCGCCGTGGTTCAACGGCGTGAAAACGGGCGACGTGTTCAAGGTGCAGACAAGCGAAAAAGACGGAAGGTTTGTAATAAGCAAGGCTTTGTCCGACGCGCTTATCGTCAAAGGTCAGGTTGCGGCGCAATATATCGACCTTAACGACAACGCGACGATGGAAACGCCTTATAACCCGGGCGGCAGCGCGGAAGCCATCGAGGGTATATTCAGTCCCGACGGCAGGATTTACGGGCGCGCGACGCGGTTTTCAAGGGTTTCGGACCACTTTTACGAAAACGTCCCCGGCGAGTGGGACGCAAAGATTTTTGAAAGCGGCGTGAAGTATTTTAAGTAATAAGGTCATAACCGGAAGATTTTTCAAATACCCTAAATCAGGGTATTTTTTTTGTGCAAAAAATCCCCAAAATCCGACAAAAAGCACGAAAAACACTTTCGCGCGGTCGTCGGAAATAATTTATGATGAGGTCAAAGATGTTTATTGTCGTGAAAAAGAACGACGTCTTTAAGGCGGTTATCGTTGCGATCGTTACGGTATTTCTCGTTGCGATGACGGCTGTCGGCGGGGTTGCGCCCGTCTATCTTGCCGCCGAAAAAAGGCTTGTCCCGGTGTACTCGGTGGAAACCGACGAAAAGGTTGTCGCGCTGACTTTCGACGCGGCGTGGGGCGCGGACAAAACCCGCGGAATTATCGAACTTCTGAAAAAGTACGACGCGGACGGCACGTTCTTCCTTGTCGGGTTCTGGATTGACAAATATCCCGAAGAAACGAAGTTTATCGCAGAATCCGGGCTTGAAATCGGCAATCACAGCAACAACCATCTGCATATGAGCAAGATTTCGAAAGACGAAATATCTAAGGAAATCGACAGCGTAAACGAACGGATAAAAAATCTGACGGGAAAAACGCCCGCATATTTCCGTCCGCCTTTCGGGGAATACGACAACAAACTTTTAAGCGTAGTGAACGAAAAGAATATGGTTGGCGTGCAGTGGAGCATCGACAGTCTGGACTGGAAGGGGCTTTCGGGCGAACAGATTGCGGCGCGGGTAATTCCGAAACTGAAAAACGGCGCGATAATACTTTTCCACAACAACAGCGACCACGTTCTGGACGCGCTGAAAATAATACTGCCGCGGCTGAAAGCGGACGGATACAAGGCGGTGTCGATTGACGAACTTGTACTTCGCGAAAACTACACAATCGACAATAACGGGATACAACGCAAAAAATAAAACACAAATATGGAGAAAATTATGTCAGACGTACAAATCAACAACAAAGTTTTCCTTTCGGGAAAGGTAATCACGAATCCCGTATTCACTCACGAGGTGATGGGCGAAGGGTTTTACGAAGTAATGCTTGCGGTAAAAAGAATGTCCGAGCAGGAAGATGTCATACCGGTTACTCTTTCGGAAAGGCTGATGATCGACAACGAAATCCGCGTCGGCGACACGCTGTCCGTCGATGGGCAATTCAGAAGTTACAACAAGTACGAAAACGGGAAAAGCCGACTTATGCTGACGGTGTTCACAAGGGAAATCGCGGACGACGACGAAGAAAGAAATCCCAACATCATCGAACTTACGGGCTACGTTTGCAAGCCCACCGTATATCGCACGACTCCGTTCAAGCGCGAAATATGCGACGTGCTTATCGCGGTCAACCGCGCCTACAACAAATCCGACTATATCCCGTGCATTGCGTGGGGCAGGAACGCGCGTTTTGCGGGAAGTTTGGAAGTGGGCGATAAAATCACGGTGTCGGGGCGCATACAAAGCAGGGAATACCAGAAAAACGTCGACGGCGATATTGTCGTGAAAACCGCCTATGAAGTGTCGATAAGCAGGATTTCGACTTTTGACGCGGAGTGCGGCGCGACGTCCCCCGAAGAATGCGCGTCCGACGAAAGATAAAACGACGCTTGACAAACTTTATCGTGCGGTGTTACCATATAGGATATGGTAAACGAAGACAAAGTCATTGAAAATTATAAAAACGCGATGAGCCGCCTTGAAACGGCCCTTGAAGAATCGGGAAGAAGTAGGAAGGACGTGCTGGTTATCGGTGCGTCCAAAACTATGCCCCTTGAAAGAATACTGTTCGTAAGGGACAACACCGACGTGAAAATTTTCGGCGAAAACCGCGTGCAGGAACTTCTGGAAAAATACACGCCCGAAGTCCGCTGGCATTTTATCGGACAGTTGCAGACAAATAAGGTGAAATATATCGTCGACAAGGTGGAGCTTATTCACTCAGTCGATAGGCTTAGTTTGTTGCAGGAAATCGACCGTCAGGCGAAAAAGCACGGGAAAGTGCAGGATATTCTCATCGAAGTCAATATCGGCGGCGAAGAAAAGAAGGGCGGCGTCGCCCCCGCGGAAGTCATTGATTTTGCAAAAGAAGTCGATAAATATCCCTCCGTCCGCCTGAAAGGGCTGATGAGCGTGCTTCCGAACGTAGAAAAAGACGCGCTTAACGCATTTTATTTGCAATTAAGTAAGTTATATGATACACTAAAACAGACAAGACTCGATAATGCGGATATACGGTATCTTTCCGCCGGCATGAGCAACGATTACGACGTCGCCGTAAAATACGGGGCGAATATCGTGCGACTCGGCAGGGCGTTATTCGGGGAACGAGAGGTAATTACGAATGGCTGATTTTTTCGGAAACAACAGAAGAGGTTCGGATAGGGACGGATACGACCGCCGCGACAATTACGACCGTCGTGACGATTACGACCGTCGCGGCGATTACGACCGCACCGGGAATAACTTCGACAGACGATACTCGTCGGGCGGCGGCGGATACTTTGACCGCGGCGACGATACGCGTCGCAACGTGTCCCGTTCCACAGAAGAAAGACTCAACCGCGCTTTACCTCCCATCGGACAACCCGTCAGGACTCAGCCGACGGGACAATTCGTGCCGCCGCAACAGCCTGCGCCGCAATACGCCGCACAGCAACCGCAAAATCCCGCGCTTCAAAGCGTGCCCATCGGCAACGTAGTTTTGTATTCTCCCAAAAATTACGGCGACGTTCAGTCGCTTATCGACCATCTTCGCATGCATGAGCCCGCAATCGTGGAGTTTGCAGGGATCGGCGACGAAGACGGACAACGTATTCTGGACTTTTTAAGCGGGGCGATTTACGCGCTCGGCGGCAGTATGCAACGCATAAACGGCACGATATTCCTGCTCACGCCTTACGGTGTGTCGATATCGGCGGGCGGCGACATTGCAAAATCCATTGAAGAAAGAAGGAATCGTCGCTGATGTTCTGGTATGAAATACTTATCGTCATCGCGGTTCTTGCGCTCGATCTCGGCAGCAAGTACGGCATCGTAAAGGCGCTGGGGATCGAACACGTCGCGGGCGGCAAATTCGTCCAGCACAACGACGATATCGAATTTATAAGAAATTTCATTTCTTTTTCCTATGACGAGAACACGGGCGCGACGCTCGGCTCGTTCAAGGGCAAGACGGCGGCTCTTATCGCGTTTACGGCGGTGGGGCTTGCGATTTTGGTGTTTTATCTGATTTTCAACAAAAAGGAAAACAAAGTTTTCAGGACGCTGCTTGTCCTTATTCTTGCGGGCGGGCTCGGAAATCTTTACGACCGCGTCGTTTTCGGCTACGTCAGGGATTTTATTGTTTTCGACTTCTGGCCGAACTTCGCGACTTTCAACGTGGCGGACAGTTTTCTGACGGTTGCCACGATACTGTTTGCGATTTACGCGATTTTCTTTATGCCGAAAGACCTTAAAAAACGTCAGGAAGAAAAGGAAAAGCAGGACTCGACTTATCCCCCGGCATACCCATACGACGCGATAAATCGGCAGGACATAATATCGGATTCGCCGTCCGACGACGCTGCCGCTTTGAAAGACGATGGAAACGTTTGAATTTGTCGCGGCGAAAGAAGACAAGGGCGAAAGGCTCGACAGGTTTTTGCAAAAGAATCTTCCGGGTGTTTCGAGAAGCCACGTAAAGACGATAATCGAAGAGGGCGGCGCAACCGTGAACGGTAAGGTCGAAAAAGCGGGCGCGTCCTTAAAAGAAAACGACAAAGTCGTTTTTAATTTGCCGTCGCCGAAAAATCTCTCGCTGGAACCCGAAAACATTCCCCTTGACATAGTTTACGAAGACGACGACATCGCCGTCATTAACAAGCCGCAAGGTATGGTCGTGCACCCTGCGTGCGGCAGTGAAAACGGCACTCTCGTGAACGCGCTTTTGTACAATCTGTCGTCGCTCAGCACGATAAACGGCGTTGTTCGTCCGGGCATCGTTCACAGGCTCGACAAGGACACGTCGGGGCTTCTCGTCGTCGCGAAAAACGATGAGGCGCACAAAAACCTGCAATCGCAAATCCAGAAAAAAGACGCGAAAAGATATTACGTCGCGCTGCTGGACGGGAACGTGAAGGAAGACGCGGGCACAATAAACGAGCCCGTAGGGCGCAGCCATTCCGACCGAAAGAAAATGGCGGTTGTCAATGACGGCAGGAACGCCGAAACTCATTTCAGGGTGTTACGTCGTTTTTCAAGATACACTTTTTGCGAGTTCGAGTTGAAAACGGGGCGCACCCACCAGATAAGAGTGCACGCAAAATTTATGCATCATCCCGTCGTCGGCGACGCGGTATACGGCGGCAGTAACGAGTTTAAGCTGAACGGTCAGCTGCTGCACGCCTATAAACTTGTGCTGACTCACCCGAAAACCAAAAAGGTAATGACTTTTACCGCGCCGATACCCGATTATTTTCAAGCGGTACTTGACATTCTTGAAAAAAGAAGTTAGCATTAAATAGTAGCGCGACGTCGCGCAAAAATACGGAATAATTTTAAGGAGATATACTTTATGTTCAAAACTGACAACGAAGACGAGGAGAGAGTATCCGGCGGCAAACAAACCTTGGGGCTTATGGCGTTTATCGTGCTTGTGGTCGGCGCGGTTACGATGATTATCAACTTCGCACTCGGCATCGCAAACGACAAACAAATTACGACCTGGTATCAACTCGTACCCGTTATCCTTCAAGGCATCGTAGGTCTTCTGACTTATACTGTTTTCACGATTGTGAGCGTGGGCTTTGTCAAGAATAAGGGCAAGGGCGTCAAAATTTGTTATTGGATAAGCGTTGTGGTTGCATACGCATTCGTCCTTATCCCGATGATTGTCGACATCGCCAACTACGCAAAGCAAGTCAGCGGAAAATAATCGACAAAATCAAAAAACCGTCCGAAAGGACGGTTTTTTTGTGGAAAAAATTGTGGGTTTTGACTTATTCCGTCAGATTATTGTCTTCGGGCGCGACGCTTTCCGCCGCGTTCTCGGAAACGATTTCCTCGGCTTTTTCCTCGGCTTTTTCCTCGGTTTCGGACGGGGTTTCGAAAGATTCGGTTTCGGCGGGTGCATTTTCTTTTTTCAATCCGAAATTCTTTTTCGCGGCGAATAAGTAAAGCCCGAAAGATATGGGAGTTGCGATATGCCAGCCGATCGGCCACGACCACCAGATGCCGGTAATGCCCATCGGTTTTTTGAGTATTGCCGAAAACACCACGCGAAGGAGCAGGTCGATAAACGTCGCAATCGTGAACGAAAGCATACGATTCGTGCCGCGAAGCGTTCCGTCCGCGATGATTTTAACCGCGATTATCACGTAAAACGGAGTTACGATTTTCAAAAAGTTCACGCCTGTCCCGATTGCGTCCGCATTGCCGTCGGTGATGAAAATCTTAATGCACGGCTCGGACAAACCAAGGAAAATCGCGGTGAAGATAAGTGAAATGACCGCGCCCATACCGATTGCGCCGAAAATACCTTTTTTGATACGTTCGGGTTTTCCCGCGCCCATGTTTTGCGCCGAAAAGTTGGACATACCGTTGCCAAGCGCGACAACCGACGTTACCGCCATATTGTTGAGTTTAATCGCCGCGGCGTATCCGCCCGTCGCCCACGCGCCGAACGCATTGATGAATCCTTGTATGATAATGTTGCCGACGGATATGAACGCCTGTTGCAAAATGCTGGGGATTGCGACGACGGAAATCTCTTTCAGAATTTTGAAATCGACTTTTTTAATCTTTTCGTCGCCTTCGTGCGGAAGTTTTCTGAGCCTTACGAACATAAACGCAAGAGCAAGAATCGCGCTGACTCCCTGACAAATGAACGTCGCCCACGCCACGCCTTTAACGCCCATATGAAGGGTTTTTACGAAAACGATATCGACGATAACGTTTGCGACCGACGACGCCGCAAGAAACAAAAACGGGGTAAGGGAGTCGCCGAGCGCCGAAAATATGCCCGTCGCGATATTGTACGACAAAAGGAAAATGTAGCCGCCGAGATATATCATCAGGTATTCGTACGAATCGGTGAAAATCACGGGGTCGGTTTTGATGAGGTTCAGGAGCGGTTTCGTAAGTCCCAGCCCCAGCGCCGTCAGAATCACCGCAATTACGGTGCTGACGATAAGGGCAGTCGATACCGTCGTTTTCACGCCGCGGATATCTTTCTTGCCGAAATACCTTGCAGTGATGACCGACGTGCCGATATTGCACCCGAAAGCAACCGCAATGAACAAAAGCGTGATTTCGTATCCGTTGCCGACCGCGGCGAGCGCGTCCGTGCCGATATATCTGCCTGCGACAAGGCTGTCCGCTATGTTGTAAAGTTGTTGGAAAATGATACTGCCGAAAAGGGGTAGTGTGTATTTTAATATTGCCGTAATCGGTTTCCCGACCGTTAAATCTCTTTCCATTTCTTTTGACTTCCTTTGTTGAACGGCGCCATTATATCATTGACAATATTAAGTGTCAAATATATAATTAAGTCAAAATACATATACAAAAGGTTATGAATTTTTATGGATTTGTTGCAGTTACGTTATTTTATTGCCGTTGCCGAAACCGAGCATGTCACCCACGCGGCGGAATCGCTGAACGTCGCGCAACCCGCATTGACGAAAACGATAAAAAAACTTGAAAAAGAAATCGGATTTCCGCTTTTTGAAAGAAAAGGACGGGGAATTACTTTGTCGAAATGCGGTAAATATTTGTACGATTACGTCGCCGAAGCGGTGAAAGTTATCGAGCGCGCGCCGGGGGCGGTTGCACGTTTTGCGTCGGATATTAAAGACGTCGTGAAACTTAACGTGCTTGCGGCAAGCGACTGCGTTACGACCGCGATTATCGATTACAAAAAAAGTCACGCCTGTGACGTGGTGTTTTCCGTCGTGCAGAACAACGCGATTTCCGATGCGGATATTGCGATATATACCGACACAAAAAGGGCAAACGGCGCGGATGTCGCTAATTTTTGCGAAGATATTATGCTTGCCGTCCCCGAAAAGAAGGATTATTCGGGCTTGAAAAAAATCGAACTCGACAAGGTCAGGAACGAAAGTTTCGTGTGCCTTCAAGGCAACAAGGGTTTTCGTACGGTTTGCGACAACCTGTGTCGCGCGGCAGGATTTATCCCAGATATCACCTTTGAAAGCGACAATCCCCGCACCGTGCGGAACCTTATTGCGGAAGGGAACAGCGTGGGATTCTGGCCGCGATATACCTGGGGCGACGTCGGCGAGGGAATCAAGTTGCTGAAAATCGAGTGCCGCGGCGCAAAAAGATATATCGTTATCCGCCTTAACGAAAGCGCGAGAAACAATAAATCCGCAATAGACTTTGCGGATTATCTGAAAGGATATTTCAAAAATTTGTTTGAAAGGTGATTATTTTTCGATATTGTTTTTCGGGGTTACGAAAATCGTTTTGTAGTCGTCGTAATTTACCATGCCGAGCCCGGCGTCTTTGATGCGGCGGACGTTGCGGCGTTCGGTGTAGTCAACCGCGACGTTTTCGGAGTTCGCCGCCTCTGAAAAGTATGCGGCGGTTTCCGCAGCAGATGACAAAACCGAGTCGGGAATAACGTCGTTTTCGCTGTTTTTTCTGATAATTACGTGACTTCCGTGGTGATTTTTGACATGCAGCCACACGTCATACGACCTGCCGATTTTGAAAGTTACCTCGCTATTAAGCACGTTGTTCGTGCCGACGTAAATAGTAAATCCGTCTTTTTCGTAGGTCTTCGGCGCGGATTTTTGCACGACTTTTTTGCGACCGTTTCCGCCTTGTTTTTTGATGATTTTAAGGGCGACGAGTTCGTCTTTGATATTTTCGGCGTCCGAAAGTTCCGCGCGGGAAAGGGCGTCGAGAATGGAATTTACGTAGTCGAGTTCTTTTGAATATTCTTCGATTTGTTCGCGGGAAATTTCTTTTGCGCGCTTTAACTTGTTGTATTTATTGAAAAGGTGCTGCACGTTTTGCGCGGGCGTTTTCGTTACGTCGAGTTTTATCGTCAGGGGGCGCATATCGTCATAGTAATTTTCGACGGTAACGGACGGCTCGCCGCGGCTGATTTTATATTGATTGTTTGCAAGAAGTTCCGCCGAAATTCTGACGTTTTCCATATCGTCGCACTCGATAAGTTTTTCGCGCGCGATCTCGATTTTTTTGACGAGTTTGTCGCGGTGTCTTTTTGTTAAAACGATAATGTCTTTGAAGTAATTTTTCTCGCGCTGGGACTTGTCCGAACGGGTGAAGCAAGCGTTGACCGCACCGTTTAACGTGGGGAAGAAAACGAAGTCGTTTTCGTCGCCTTGCGACTTATACGGCGTTACAAAAAAATCGGAATAATCTTTCAAAGCGCACGGTTTATATGCTGTTTTTCCGAAAATTTCGTCAAAAAACGTAATTTCTTCAATCGCTTTGTCAACGGGGTTTTGGGCGTTTTCGGAAAGAAATGCAATCTCTTTCGCGCTTTGTTTCGACAGCCCGTTGACCGACGACAAAAGGGCGTCGTAAAGCGTCTTCTTGTCCGATTTTTCAAGGCGCGATTTTATGCCTTCCTTGTCGTAAAGTTCCGCCTTGTCGCCTTTGGGCTGGGGGGTGTATTTCGCGCCGGGCATAATGACTCGTCTGCCTTTTTCGGACACGCCGATGCGGACGAGCGCGTCAAGAATAATATCGTTTTCGTCAAGCAGGATAACGTTGCTGTATCGTCCCATAAGTTCGACGACGACGAAGAAGTCTTTCACGTCCTGCATTTCGGTGCGCGCGGACAGCGAAATTCTGAAAACTCTGTCGTCGCCCGCAATCGAAATATCCTTGATCGTCGCGCCGAGAAGATGCTTTCTCAGAAGCATACAGAAAGCGGGGGCGGAATAAGGGTTTTCCTTTTTATCGTACGCGATATGGATTCTCGCGGCGTTGGGGTTTGCCGACGCGACGAGAGTGTACGACGTGCCGCCCGAATACACGACGAAACGAACCTCGTCCTTTTCGGGTTGGTTTATTTTTTGTATTTTCCCCGGCGCAAGAAGAGAATTAAGTTCTTTTTGTAGGGTTTTTAACGTTAAAAGGTCTTGTGGCATAGGCAAATTATAGCGTATCGGCGTCTAATTTTCAAGCGTGTGACGAATAATGACAAAAAATGACAAAAAGAATATTTCGGAAAATGGAATTTTGTATTGCAAAAACTTTCTTTATATGTTATATTATTATACGCTTACGTTAGTATTATTTGGAGGTTTTATGAACTACACACTCGAAAAACTTGAAAAAAGTCAAGTAAAATTCACAATCGAAATCAACGAAGCCGAAGTAGAAGCGGCTATCCAAGAAGCTTATAACAAGAACAAAAGCCATTATAAACTTGAAGGCTTCCGTCCCGGCAAAGTGCCCCGCAAGGTGCTGGAAGCAGAATTCGGCAAAGACGTTTTCCTGAACGACGCTCTCGATATCATTCTTCCCAAGTACTTTGAAGAAGCCCTTGAAAAAGAAACGTCGGTCGAGCCGGTCAGCCGTCCCGAAGCGGACATTCTGGAAGCAAGCGACAAAGCGGTTAAATTCGCGGTTACCATCACCGTCCAGCCCGAAGTCAAACTCGGCAAATACAAGGGCGTGAAAGTCGCAAAAGAAAAATTTGAAGTTACCGACGATCAGGTTCAGGCGGAACTCTTGCTCGCACAGGACAAAGCGGCTCGTGTCGTTGAAATCGAAAAAGACAGAAAAGCCAAAAAAGGCGACATCTGCAATATTGATTTCGAAGGCTCGGTCGGCGGCGTTAAATTCGACGGCGGCGCAGGCAAAGATTACGATCTGGAACTCGGCAGCAAAACCTTTATCCCCGGTTTTGAAGAAGGCGTCGTAGGAATGAAGAAGGGCGAAACGAAAGACATCGCCGTTACCTTCCCCGAAGAATATTCCGCAGACCTTGCCGGAAAAGAAGCGGTTTTCAAAGTAACGCTCAACGCCATTAAGGTCAAAGAACTGCCCGAACTCAACGACGACTTTGCAAAAGACGTGTCCGAATTCGACACCCTTGACGCATACAAAGCGGACATCAAAGCAGGTCTTGAAAAACAAGCCGAAGAACGCGCCGAAGTCGCCGAAGAAAACAAACGCGTCGAAGCAATCGTCAAAAACGCAACGGTCGAAGTCCCCGAATGCATGATTGCAGACGAAGTCGAAGAAATGATTAAGGAATTTGAATATCGTCTTCTGTATCAGGGAATGAAACTCGACGATTATCTCAGATATTCGGGAATCACCCGCGAAAAGATGGCGGAAGATTATCGCGAAACGGCAGAAAGAAACGTGAGAATCCGTCTTGTGCTGGAAGCGCTTATCAAAGCCGAAAACATCCTTCCCGACGAAGAAGCCGTCAATAAGAAAATCGAAGATATGGCAAAAGGTCAGAACAAGACCGTCGACGAATACAAGAAAGATATGGATCCGAGATATCTCACCTATCTTCTCAACCAGAGCCTTACCGACGCTCTTATGGCGAAACTGAAAGAACTTAACCCCGCAAAATAACGATTTTTCGACCGAATATATATCGGTAAAAAAGTATAAAATAATTTCGGAGAGTTTATGAACGTTAACGAAAAAATGATCAGCGTCGTGGAGCAAACCAACAGGGGCGAGCGTCAATACGACCTCGCTTCAAGGCTTCTCGAAGACAGAATTATCTTTTTGAGCGGCGAAGTCAATACCGACCTTGCAAACTATATCATCGCTCAACTTATTTATCTCGAAGCGCGCGATCCGCATAAGGACATCGCGTTGTACATCAACAGCCCGGGCGGCAGCGTTACCGACGGCATGGCGATTTTCGACACGATGAATTATATCAAGTGCGACGTCAGCACCATTTCGATCGGCTTGTCCGCGTCGATGGGTGCGTTCCTTCTTGCCGCCGGCGCGAAGGGCAAACGCTACGCGCTTCCCAACAGCGAGATTATGATTCACCAACCTTTGGGCGGCGCACAAGGTCAGGCAAGCGATATTATCCTTGCCGCACAACACATCGCGAAAACCAAAGAAAAAATGAACAGGTATCTCGCGGAAATGACGGGGCAGGATATCTCCGTTATCGAACGCGACACCGACCGCGACAACTTTATGTCCGCGGAAGAAGCGCTTGCTTACGGTATCGTAGATAAAATAATATATCCCCGCCATAATTAGGAGTATATGGAAGAAAACACAGTAAAACAATATTGTTCTTTCTGCGGAAAGAGCGAGGACGAAGTGCTGAAACTCATCGAGGGTCCCAACGGGATTGCCATTTGCGACGAGTGCATCGAGGAGTGCAACGATATTCTCGAAAGAGAGTACGAAGAAGCGGACACCCCGAAAAACGACGCCTTCAAACTGCTCACGCCGGAAGAAATCAAAGCGCGTCTTGACGAATATATTATCGGTCAGGACGCTGCCAAAAAAGTGTTGTCGGTTGCCGTTTACAATCACTACAAAAGGATCGGAAGCAACAAAAAAACCGGCGACGACGTCGTTTTGGACAAAAGCAACGTATTGCTGCTCGGACCTACCGGTTGCGGCAAGACTTTGCTTGCGCGATCTCTTGCGAATATCCTTAACGTGCCGTTTGCGGTTGCCGACGCAACGACGCTCACGGAAGCCGGCTACGTCGGCGAAGACGTCGAAAACATTCTTTTGAAACTCATTCAGGCTGCGGACGGCGACATCAGACGCGCCGAACAAGGCATAATCTACGTTGACGAAATCGACAAAATCGCAAGAAAAAGCGAAAACGTGTCGATAACGCGCGACGTGTCGGGCGAAGGCGTGCAGCAAGCGCTCCTTAAAATTATCGAAAGCACCGTTGCCAACGTGCCTCCACAGGGCGGACGTAAGCATCCTATGCAGGAAATGTATCAGATCGACACGACGAATATCCTGTTTATTTGCGGCGGAGCGTTCGTAGGACTTGACAAAATCATCGGCAAACGTACCGACAATTCGTCGCTTGGGTTCAACTCCGTGCTGAATGAAGACAAGGACAAAAAATATAGCGAAATCATCAGGGAAATTCAACCCGACGACCTTATCAAATTCGGTCTTATTCCGGAATTCGTCGGCAGGCTTCCCATTGTCGTCTCGATTGACGAGCTGGACGAAACCGCGCTCATCAAAATTCTGACCGAGCCGAAAAACGCCCTTGTCAAACAGTATCAGAAAATGCTGAAACTCGACGGCGTGGATCTCGTGTTCGACGACAGCGCGCTTTCTGCGGTCGCGAAAAAAGCCATTGCGCTCAAAACCGGCGCGAGGGGACTTCGCTCGATTCTGGAACAGATTATGCTGGACGTAATGTACAAAATCCCCGGCGACAAGACAATCGAAAAAGTAATAATCACAGGCGATACGGTTGAAAAAGGCGTACCCGCCGAAATAGTCAGGCGCAATATTGCCTGAGGAGAACATATGCAAAAAAACTTTGATTTACCGCTAATCCCCCTCAGGGGATTAACGGTTTTTCCAAATACTACGGTAAATTTCGACGTCGGCCGCAAAAAATCGGTCGCGGCGGTTACCGACGCCGTTAAAAACAGAAACGGAAAAATCATCTTGTGCCGTCAGATAAACACCGACGAAAGCAATCCGCAAGCGGACGGTATTTATACCGTCGGCGTGCTTGCGCGCGTCGTGCAGGTCATCTCGAACGGCGGCGAAACGCTGAGAATTATCGTTGACGGCATCAAAAAAGTGAAAGTTACGGGATACGTCGATAATCCCGACTTCTTCGTGGCTTCGTACGAGCCGATGAAAGAATTGCACGCGCGCACGGTCGAGGCGAAGGCGTACAGAAGAAAATGTATGTCCGTCGTCGAGGAGCACTATTTCGTGGGCGAGCGCGCAACCAAAGACGTTTACAACATTCTGAACGAAACGGAAGAACCCGTGGCGTTTTTGTACCGCGCGGCGCATCTTATGGATATTTCGGACAGGCAGGGCTTTTTGGAAATCGACGACGTTATCGACAAGTACGAATTGCTGCTCGACTTTCTGGAAGACGAGCTTGAAATCGCAAAGGTTGAAAAGAAAATCAATAGGAAGGTGCGCGAAAGCATCGACAAAGGGCAGAAAGAATATTACCTTCGCGAGCAAATAAAAGCCATTCAGGAAGAACTCGGCGACGAGGACGACGACGATCTGCTGCTCAAAGCGGACAAGCTGCCCATTCCCGAAGAAAGCAAGAAAAAACTCAAAAAGGACATCGAGCGCAACGCGAAAATGCCCACGTCAAGCCCCGATTACGCAATTTCGAGAAACTATTTCGACTTTGTGTTCGATTTGCCGTGGGGGATTGAGAGCGAAGATAACAACGACATCGAAAATGCAAGGAAAATCCTGGACGAAGACCACTACGGTCTTGAAAAAATCAAGGAAAGAATTCTGGAATTCCTTGCCGTCAGACAACTCACCGACGAAAAGCGCGAGCCGATAATTTGTCTTGTGGGCCCGCCGGGCGTCGGCAAAACGTCGATTGTAAAAAGTATCGCAAGGGCGCTCAACAGGAAGTACGTCAGAATGAGCCTTGGCGGAATACGCGACGAAGCGGAAATCCGCGGGCATCGCAAAACGTACGTCGGGGCAATGCCGGGACGAATAATCAGTAATATCCGCATTGCCGGCACGATGAACCCCGTGTTTTTGCTGGACGAAATCGACAAACTTGCGTCCGACTTCAAGGGCGATCCGTCAAGCGCGCTTCTGGAAGTGTTGGATCCCGAACAAAACAACGCTTTCCGCGACAATTACCTTGAAATACCTTTCGATTTGTCAAAGGTGATTTTCATCACGACGGCAAACAACCCCGACGCGATTCCCGCGCCGCTGTACGACCGTATGGAAATTATCGAAATGAGCGGCTATACGCCCGAAGAAAAATTGCAAATCGCAAAGAAACACCTTATCGGAAAGCAGCTGAAAGCGCACGGAATAAGTGAAGACAGGCTGTCGTTTACCGACGACGGAATCGAAAAAATCATTTACTCTTACACCCGTGAAAGCGGCGTAAGGGGGCTGGAAAAGGAAATCGCAAACGTAATGCGAAAGGTCGCGGTGAAAATCGTTTCGGGCGAGGCGCAGGACAAAATCGTCGTGACGAAAGACAACGTCAAAGAGTTTTTGGGCGTCGAAAAATACCTTGAAAACGAAAAACCCGAACACAGCGAAGTCGGCGCGGCAACGGGGCTTGCCTGGACGGCGGTCGGCGGCGAAATTCTGACAATCGAGGTCAGTATCGTCAGCGGAAAGGGCGAAATACTGCTCACCGGGCATCTCGGCGACGTTATGAAAGAAAGCGCAAGAACGGCGATAAGTTATATCCACGCGCACGCGGACGATTACGATATACCCGAGCGCGCGTTCAAGGACAAAGATATCCACATTCACGTTCCCGAAGGGGCAATCCCGAAAGACGGACCGTCCGCAGGAATTACAATCGCCACCGCAGTGTTTTCGGCACTTACCGGGAAGGGCGTGAGAAACGACGTCGCAATGACGGGTGAAATCACTCTCCGCGGGAAAGTATTACCCATCGGCGGGCTGAAAGAAAAATCGCTTGCTGCAATGCGCGCGGGAATAAAGAAAGTGTTGATTCCGGTCGATAATATGAAAGACCTTGCGGATATTCCCGCAAGCGTGAAAAACGGCGTGAAATTTATCCCCGTCGAAAACGTTTCGGAAGTTTTCAAAATCGCAATCGAAAGGTAAGTTATGGAAATCAAAAACGCAAAATTCGTACAGTCGGTTTCAAACGGGAAAGTTATCCCGTCTTTCGACGCGCCCGAAATCGCAATCGCAGGGAAGTCCAACGTCGGGAAGTCGTCGTTTATCAACTTTATGGTAAATCAGAACAAACTTGCAAGGACGTCGGGAGATCCCGGCAGAACGCGCCTTGTGAACTTTTTTGAAATCAACGGCGGCGAATTTTACTTTGTGGATTTGCCGGGATACGGCTATGCAAAAGTCAGCAAGGAAGAGAAAGCAAAGTGGGGACCGATGATCGAAGGGTATCTTGAAAACGGCAAAAATCTTGTGCACGTTTTCGTACTTCTGGACATTCGCCACGATCCGACAAAAGACGATATGCAGATGATAAATTATCTTTTCCACTTCAATTTTCCGTTCTCGATAATCGCGACGAAAGCGGATAAACTTTCAAAAATGCAGCAGAAAAAAGCGTTGCAAAACATCGCGACAAAGGTCGGAATCGGGGTGGATAACATCTACGCCGTGTCGTCGAGTGAGAAAACCGGGAAAAGAGAAATCCTTGACAGAATCGCCCAAATCCTTGAAAATGTGCAATAAGTATTCTAAAAAACGCGCTTTTTCATAATATTTTCAAAAAAATCGACAAAATTTTTCAAAAACAAACGGACGCAACGAAAGCGTCCGTTTATTATTTGTCCGTCGGAAAATCGTTATCGTGTGAAAGTCGTGGGAAACAACGGCAGGTCAAACACGCCCGTGCAGACTTCCTGCGTATATGCCTGACAAGGCGGGATATAACAGTATCCGTACGACGGCACGAGAAGTTCGACTTCCGCCTCGGCTTTCAGGACGACCGTCACACAGCAGGTGATCGAAAATCCGAGTCCTTCCGTCCACGCGCCTTGCGGGGACACCGCGTTCACGGTTGCCGCAATCTCGACGGGGATAACCGAGTTGTCGGGGAAGCACATTATGACGTCTTCGTTGACGACGATTTCCGCAGTGCCTTTTCCTTCGACGTTGTTTGCGTCGACGTAGATGACTTCGACGGGAATGGTTATCGTTGCCTGCACGCGCGAGTTGTGCGGGTTGTCGCCCGAAAGCGGGGTAACGATAAGGTTGGATATCGTGCCTGCCGACGACGTCGAAGCGGCTGACACGAAGGTCAGCGGGGTGGTATAGTTTGCGGGCGTCGGATTCGTGATCGTGACGCCGTAGTCTTCAAGCGAAGTCTGGTTGATACACGCGTCGAAAACTTTTCTCACTTGTATGCAGGCGCGCTCGCACAGATTATGTAGCGGATTTCCGGAAATCGGTCCGGGCGTCCTGTCGGGTTTCAGGGTATTGCAAAACGACATTTTTACACCTCCAAAGCGTTTATACCTTATTTTATGTAAAGCGGATTTTTTTTGTGATATTTGCGTCATCGCTTGAAAAAAACATTATTATGTGATATAAGTAATATATATATTTTGTGTAGGTAAAAAGCGTGCGCGCAATCTTATAGTTATGAAAATTTTTGCGATTTCAGACCTTCATTTATCGTTTTCGTCGGATAAACCGATGGATATTTTCGGTACAATGTGGGAAAACCACTTTGAACAAATCGTCGAAGACTGGCAAAATAAGGTATCGGACGACGATATCGTGCTGCTTGCCGGCGATTTGTCGTGGGCGATGACCTTTGAAAACGCGCTTATCGACGTAAACGAAATCGAAAAATTGAAGGGCAAAAAAGTAATAATCCGCGGCAATCACGACTATTGGTGGCAAAGTTATACTAAAATGTATAAGATTTTTGCCGAAAAAAATATTTTTGCCATTCAGAACAACGCCTTAAAATTCGGTAATTTCGTTTTTTGCGGTACGCGCGGCTGGACTCTGCCCGAATCGAACAAGACGCCCGAGGACGAAAAAGTCTATAATCGCGAGGTCATAAGATACGAACTTTCCTTAAAGGAAGCGACGAAACTGAAAGGCGAAAACGACAAGATTATCGCCATGCTGCATTATCCCCCGTTCGAGCTTAATAACGCCGACACCGCGTTCACCGATTTGTCCGAAAAGTACGGGGTTGAAAAAGTGGTTTACGGACACCTTCACGGTCGATACGGCAGGACGGAAATTCTGCACGAGAAAAACGGGGTGGAATATATCATGACGTCGTGCGACAAACTCGGCAACCGACTTTACAAAATCGACGAAAGCGAAGAATAATTTTTGACGATTACATAGTAACGATATTTTTTTAAGGGCAATTCCGAAACAGGGGTTGCTTTTTTTTATGCAAAAAAAACAATATGAAAAAAATGCGAAAATCACCGTAAAATCGCTTGCACATTTTAGGCGAACAGGGCATAATATGGGGGCAAACGAGAAAAAGCAGGGAACGCTGACCACCACTCCGATTTTTTGTCAATAGCAAAATTTTACTATTTATGTCGAAAATTTGCTATTCAAACGACGGATTTAAGAAATTTTAGAAAAATTTTCTGAAAAAAATGAAAAAAACTTGTTAAAAGTGGTTGCAAGTGGTCAATGTATGTGCTATTATTAATCTACAAACATCTCAGAAGGAGGTAATTATGGCATACGTCGGAAAGTTCAATCATCAACTCGACCAGAAAAACCGTTTGCGTATCCCCGCTAAACTCAAAGCGGAGCTCGGTCAGAATTTTGCCATAGTTCGCGGAACAAGCGGTTGTTTGTTCATTTACTCCGAAGAGCAGTTTGCAAACCTTTACGAAGAAAAGTCCAAAAACATTTCATTCGTTACCGAAGAGGGCAAAGAAGCCACCGACGCACTCCGCAGAATGGTTGCGACGATGTCGATTCCCGAAGAAGACAATCAAGGGCGTTTCGTACTTGACGCAAATTTAAGGCGAATCGCGAAAATCCAGAAAGACGTCGTTTTCGTCGGAATGTTCGACAGAATCGAATTGTGGTCGGCAGAAACCTACAACGAACGCTTCAAGGATCTTGACGACGAAGAATACGATCAGTCGCTTGAACCCCTCGGAAAATTCGGATTCTGATGGAAGAGAATTTCAATCACGTTCCGGTACTCCTTAACGAGTGCATCGAAGGGCTGAACATAAAGCCCGACGGCGTTTACGTCGATTGCACGTTAGGCGGAGGCGGGCACAGCGGCGAAATCGCGAAAAGGCTCACGACGGGACGGCTTATTTCTATTGACAAAGACGAAGACGCAATCGCGTATTCGAAAAAAAGGCTTGAAGCCTATAAAGACAAAATCACGTTCGTACACGATGATTTTAAGAACATTGAAAGCATACTGAAAAATCTGTCCGTATCGTCAATCGACGGCGTACTTGCCGACCTTGGCGTGTCGAGTTATCAGATCGACGTCGCGGAACGCGGATTTTCTTATATGAAAGACGCGCCGCTCGATATGAGAATGGACAGGAGCCAATCTTTTTCGGCGTACGACGTGGTGAACGGATACGACGAAGAAAAACTGCAAAAAATCATTTTTTCTTACGGCGACGAAAGATTTGCGAGAAACATCGCGAAAAACATCGTCAAAGAAAGAGAAAAGTCGCCGGTATCGACGACGGGGCAGTTGGCAAAAATTATCGAATACAGCGTACCCGCTTCGAACCGCTGGAAATTCGGAAATCCGTCGAAGCGTACTTTTCAGGCAATCCGCATCGAAGTGAACGGGGAACTGAAAGGGCTGGACACCGCGGTCAGGACTTACGTAGGTCTGCTTAATCCGAAAGGAAGAATGTGCGTCATTACTTTCCATTCGGAAGAAGACAGAATCGTGAAGCAGACGATGAAAGACCTTGCGACAGGGTGCATTTGCGACAAATCGTTGCCCGTATGCGTATGCGGAAGGCACGAAATCGTAAAATTTATTTCAAACAAGGCGATATTGCCGTCAAAGGACGAACAGGACGAAAACGGCAGAAGCAAAAGCGCGAAACTGAGAGTAATCGAAAAACTGTAATAAAAAACCAAATTATAAAAATAAGTAAGCGAGGATAGGGAAATGTTAGGAACAACCATAAACCGTGAAGGAATAAGAGAAGATATCGACAACAGGGATTACACGTACAGCCCCGACAGGCCGGTGCCCAGTTTTGACGCGCGTCTTGGCCGTCAGCAGCCGACGTACGACCGTTACGCTTCGGCGGAAGTCGTAAACCAGCGTCCCGCAGCGCGCCAGGATATGTATGCTCCCGTACAAGATCCCGCCCGCGAAGATTTATGGAATCGTCTTAACACGAATAACGTCAGCCGCGGCGCTGTCGAAAACCGCTACTCCGCAAGACCGGAAGTCGAAGTTTTCGAGCCGATGAGACTGCGCGAAACCCAAACCCGCGTACAGGCAAAACGCAAGGCGTCCAAACAACTCAGCACTCAGGGCAAAGTCATCATGGCGGTTTACCTTGCGGTCGTATTGCTTATAGTAACGCTTGTCATCATCAATGCGGAGCTTATCAATACTCCGTCGACCGAACCCGTGCAGGATCCGGCAGCGGCGGTGAGCAGTGTGTACGACACAAACGAAAGTGGTCTTAATTTTGTCCATTCTTCGTATAATACCTTTGAAACCCAGACGAACTGGTTCGACGCCACGCTCGACAAGTTGGGTGAATAAGGAGAAACCTAATTTTTGAACGATAACCTAATATATAACCCCAAACCAAGGCTATTAACTGTTTTTACGTTAATAGTCTTTTTCTTTACCGCGATTCTTTTCAAGTTTCTGTACGTGCAGGTGATCTCGTCAAAAAAGTTGCAGGCGCGCGCCGCAGAGCAGTGGTACAGAGATTTGCCGCTTGTCGCAAGGCGGGGCGGAATTTACGACAGAAACGGGATAACTCTTGCCGATACGGCGACGAGATATACGATTTACGTCCGTCCGAACGCCGTCGAAAATCCGAAAGAGGTTGCGGCTGCGCTTTCCGAATACGCGGGCGCGGATTATAAAAAGATTTATGACAAAATCACGAAAAAGGGCGTGGGCGAAATCACCGTCGCGAAAAAAGTCGAAAAAGAAAACGTACTGAAAATCGTTGAAAAAAATCTGAAAGGAATTTACGTTTCGGAAGACGGGTTCAGATATTATCCGTACGGCGACTTTATGACGCAGGTTCTGGGATTCACGAACGTCGACCTTCAAGGACAAAGCGGACTCGAATCCTATTACGACAAATATCTGACGGGAGTCAACGGCAGCGTGTTGTCGGAAGCCGACCTTATCGGGCGCGGTATCGGTGGCACGAGATATTATCTTCCGGGGGCGTCGGGGTGCGACCTGACTCTTACAGTCGATTTTTATATCCAGAGCATTGTCGAAAATACGATAAAAAAAGCCGCGCTCGCGACGAAAGCGAAACGGGTGTCGTGTCTTGTCATGAATCCGACGACGGGCGAGATTCTTGCAATGGCGGAAACTCCGTCGTACGATCTTAACAACGTTCCGCGCGACGACCTTTCCGCATTGTTTCGTTACAGCAAAAACACAATGGTGTCGGCGGTTTACGAACCGGGCAGTACCTTCAAAATTCTGACGTCGGCAATCGCCATACAAGAAAATGCTTTCCCGGAAACCCACAGGTTTTACTGTGCAGGGAGCCGCGTCGTCGACGGGAAAAAGATAAAATGCTGGCGCTCAAAAGGACACGGCAGTCAGACTTTTGCGGAAGGGGTAAGGAACAGTTGCAACTGCGTGTTTATGGATTGCGCGTTGCAAGTCGGCACGGCAAAATTTTATGAGTATCTGAAAAACTTCGGCATAACTTCAAAAACCGGCGTCGACGTAACAGGTGAAACGTCGGGACTCACCCTTGCGGAAAACACCGTCAAAAACGTCGACCTTGCCCGCATCGGATTCGGGCAGGCGGTTGCGCTGACTCCTATCGAGCTTGCGGTTGCGGCGTCGGCGGCGATAAACGGCGGCGAAATCGTTACTCCGTATCTGTTAAAAAGCGCGACGGACGCGTCGGGACGAGTCGTGAAAGAAAACGAACCCGTCGTAAAACGCAGGGTAATTTCGCGGGAAACGTCCGAAAAACTTGCAAAGATTTTGTATTCCGTCGTGACCGAAGGCAGCGGAAAAGGCGCGTATATCAACGGCTATAACATAGGCGGAAAAACGGGGACGGCGCAAAAATACGAAAACGGGGCGATCGCGCAGGGCAAGTATATTTCAAGTTTTATCGGCTTTGAAAAGTACGCGGGGTGCGAGGCAATCGCGTTGTTTCTCGTCGACGAACCCGTCGGGGCGTATTACGGAAGTATCGTCGCCGCGCCTTACGTCAGGGAAATTTTTGAGGGGATTTTTTCTTATTACGACGTTTCTCCCGAAATCACCGACGAAAGCGAAAGGATTGCCGCGACGCCTTTCAACCCGTACGAATACGAATTTTAAGAAGTTGCATTAAACAAAGATTGTCTAAAAAAGTCTAATTTTACCGCGTTGTTGTAATAGCGTCGTCCGTTTGATAATATTTATTAATAAATATTAAAGGGGCGACGTTATGATTACGATTGAAAAACTTTTTGAAAACGTGTCTTATACTTCAAACGCGGATATTTCCAAAATCAAAATCAAGGGCATAGCAACCGACAGCCGTCAGGTAAAGGACGGCGATTTGTTCGTGTGCATCAAGGGGAAAGACGACGACGGACACAAACACGCGCTGGAAGCGCAGATGCTCGGCGCGGTCGCAATTTTGGGAGAACACGCAACCGAAAGCGGACTTCCGACAGCGATTGTTACAAATTCAAGGCAGAGTTACAGCAAAATATGCCAAAATTTCTTTGAAAAACCGCATTTGAAACTGAAAATTGTATCAATCGTCGGAACGAACGGAAAAACGACGACTTCGTATATTGCCGAACATTTATTGAAATCGGCAGGGTATAAGACGGGCGTTATCGGCACGATCGGCTACAAAATCCTTGACGAAACGTATGAAGCCGACCTTACCACGCCCGACAGTTTCACCCTGAACCGCCTTTTCAGGAAAATGGTAAGGGCGGGCGTCGAAATCGTCGTGATGGAAGTGTCGGCGCACGCAATCGCACAGGACAGACTGTACGGGATAACAAGCGATATTAGCATTTTTACCAACGTTTCACCCGAACATTTGGATTATTTTTGCGATTTTTCACAATATTACGATACAAAATTGTCATTTTTCAAAAACGGAATGACCAAAAGCGCGATAGTAAACGTGGACGATAATCTGGGCAGAGAGTTATATAAAACCCTCGATATGCCGATAATATCGTACGGAATCGACGAGCCGAGCGACGTGTTTGCGATGGAAATCAAACGAAAACCGCGTGGCACGTCGTTTATCGTCAACGTGTTTGACGAAATATACGAATTATTTATGCCGCTTTACGGAAAATACAACGTTTTGAACGCTCTTTCCGCAATAACTCTTTTGAAAACGCTGAAAGTACCGTTGCCGATAATTGCCGAAAGTTTACAAAAATTGCCGCCGATACCGGGCAGATTTAACATTTTTTCGTACAAAAACGCAAAAATCATCGTCGATTTTGCTCATACGCCCGACGGACTCGATAATCTTTTGCGTACGGCGCGAACTCTCATGCGCGGAAAAATGATTACCGTATTCGGTTGCGGGGGAAATCGCGACAAGGGAAAACGTAAGAAAATGGGAGAAATCGCCGCAAGACTTTCGGACGCAGTGATCGTCACCGAAGACAACAGCCGTACGGAACCGCTGACGAACATCATCTCGGACATAATGGAAGGCGTGAAAGGAAACGGAAAAGTTTTCATCGTCGAAGAAAGGCGGGAAGCCGTCGAGTTTGCGGCAAGTCTTTTGTCGGACGGCGACCTGCTTGTCGTTGCAGGCAAAGGCGCGGAAAAGTACATAGAGCGAAACGGACGGCGCGTCAGATATTCCGACGTCGACGAAGCCATCGCTTTATCGAGAGGTGAAAGGTGAAAATCGAACTTTCGTGTTTTATCGCGCTTGCGGCGACCTTCCTGTTTTCGATGCTGATTGCGCCGCTTGTCATAAAAACGATGAAAAAACTGAAAGCCGGGCAGGTGATACTCGGCTACGTTTCTCAGCACAGCGCAAAGGAAGGCACGCCGACGATGGGCGGATTTATTTTCATTATCCCGGTTGCCGTCGTAACCCTTGCTGTCGGGTACGGGAAGTTGTCGCTTGTCGCGGTGCTTTTAATGCTCGGGTATTCGCTTGTCGGATTTCTGGACGACTTTCTGAAAATCAAAACCCACAATAATCTGGGGCTGAAACCATACCAGAAGATAATCGGGCAGACGGGACTTGCGGCAATCGCCGCGGTTTTCGTATATAAAAATCCCGTGATAGGAAGCGCGGTCGGGTTTCCGTTTACGGCGGCGACCGTCGATTTTTCATGGGGGATAATACCTTTCACTATGCTTGTATATATCGCCGCAACCAACGCCGTGAACCTTACGGACGGGCTGGACGGACTTGCCTCGACGACGTCTTTGATATACTTTATCGGGTATTCGCTTATCGCAACCACCGAGGTGCTGGGGCTTATCTATTACGGACAGGATTTAACTGCAACGGAAGTAAAAGGCGTCGCGGTGTTTTCGGCGTCGCTCGTCGGCGGACTTATGGCGTTTTTGTGGTTCAACTTCAACCCCGCGAAAATTATGATGGGCGATACCGGCTCTCTTGCGCTCGGCAGCGCGGTCGCGACGGTTGCGGTTTTTCTGAAAAATCCTTTTTCGATACTCATATCGGGCATAATGTTCGTGGTGTCGTGCATATCAGTAATTGTGCAGGTAACGTATTTCAAACTCACGAAAAAGCGCGTATTTTTAATGGCGCCGTACCATCATCATCTGGAAAAGAAGGGCATACCCGAATGGAATATCGTTTGCCGATATGCCGTGATAACGACGCTGTTTACCGCGCTTAACGTATTGTCAAAGGTGGTTTATGAATTATAAAAACAAAAAAGTCCTTGTTTACGGGCTGGGGGCGAGCGGGCGTTCCGTAATAAAAATTCTGCAAAAAATCGGCGCGGACGTTTACGTTTTCGACGACGACATAAACGAAAAAGAAATCCCGAAAAACGTGACGGTCGTGCCGTGCGCGGATTTTTCCGACGTCGCCGACCTTACGATTTTAAGCCCTGCGATAAGTATAGATAACCCGTCGATTCAAAAAGCCGTCGCGAAAAACAAGGTGACGGGGGAACTTGCATTCGCCGCGGATTTCATTGAAAGCGAGTTTATCGCCGTAAGCGGTACGAACGGAAAAACGACGGTTACCCTGATGATAAACGACGTGCTGAACGGGGCGGGGTACGAATCATACGCGCTCGGGAACATCGGCGTGCCGCTTTCCGAAAAAGCGTTGTCGCTGACGCCTGACGATATCGCCGTCGTGGAAGTCAGCAGTTTTCAGCTGGAAACGACCAAACGACTTTGTCCCGATATCGCCGTTCTCACAAACGTAACGTCCGATCACCTTGACCGGCACAAAACCCTTGATAATTACAAAAATCTGAAAGCGAAACTTTTCGAGGGACAGTGCGACAGGGAAATATCCGTTTTCAACGCCGACGACGAAACGTCCGAAGAAATATCGAAAATCGTGAAATCGGACAAATTCTTTTTCAGCACGAAAAAGCGGGTGCGCGGCGCGTATCTCGACGGCGACGAAATCGTGTTCGAGGACGAAAAAAGAATACATATCGCAAATTGTGGGGAACTGTCGGCGTGCGCCGGGGTGAACCTTGAAAACGTTCTTGCGACAACTGCAACGTGTATGGCAAGGAAGATTAATCCCGAAATCATAAGAATGACGCTGAAAAGTTTTGCCGCGCCGCTTTACCGCACGACCTATCTCGGCGAGAAAAGGGGAAAGAAATTTTATAACGACAGCAAAGGTACGAATATTTCCGCAACCTTAAAAAGTGCCGAAAGTATGAGGGGAAATACAGTTTTGATACTCGGCGGGCGAGGAAAGGGCGAAAATTTTGAAGATTTGTTCAAAAGACTTCCTAAAAATGTAATTCACGCCTTTATTACGGGCGAAAACGCGCGCGAAATTATGGACGGAGCGATTGCCGCGGGCTTTTACAACGTGACTTATCGGCAGAGCCTGAAAGAGTGTTTTATGGAAAGCACGGTGGTGCGCGCCGACAACGTTTTGTTTTCGCCGGCTTCTTCAAGTTTCGACCGCTACAAAAACTTTGTCGAGCGCGGGAAAGCCTTTGACGATTTGTTTTTCGAACTATGAAAAAACACGTTATCGCGATATACGCAACCACGATATTGTTGTCGCTTGCGGGAATGGCGTTTATTTACAGCGCGTCGCGATATTCCGCGGCGATCGAAAGCGGCGACGCTTTTTTTTACGTCAAAAAGCAGGCGATAGCGTTCGCAATCGGACTGTTTTTAATGTTTGCGGTGCGGATATTCGACGTCGAAAAACTGAAAAAAGCGAAATATCCCGTGATGATTTCAAGCCTTATTTTGCTTGCTCTCGTATTCGTGCCGAAACTCGGTGTCGAAAGTTTCGGGGCAAAGCGATGGATAAACCTCGGGTTTTTCACGATACAGCCGTCCGAATACGCAAAGTTCGGTTTTGTGATATTTGCGGCTGCGGTTTGTGCCGACGATAACGTAAATAATACAAAAACGTTGCTGAAAATTCTGTTTTTCGGCGTTTTTTCGTGCATTTTGATAATTTTGGAGCCAAATATGTCAATTACGGTGTGTTTGGGGGCGGTAATGCTCGTTATGTTGTACGTCGGCGGGCTTAAAACGAAAAAGTTTGCGGCGGTGCTTGCGCCCGCGGTTTTTGCAATCCCCGTGCTTATCGTTGCCGAGCCGTATCGAATGAAAAGGCTGCTGGCGTTTCTGAATCCGTGGGAAAACCCGAAAGGCGAGGGATACCAACTCATACAAAGTTATTATGCGTTGGGCAGCGGCGGTTTTTTCGGGCTCGGATATCTCAACAGCAGACAAAAATATTTGTTCCTGCCGTTTTCGGAAAGCGACTTCGTGCTGTCGGTCATCGGGGAAGAAACGGGGTTTTTCGGAGTAACGATTCTTGCAATAATCTTCATCGTTTTCGTATATTCGGGCATAAAAATCGCGATAAACGCAAAAACCCGATTCAAAAGTTACCTTGCGACGGGAATCACCGCAATCGTCGCGATTCAGAGCGCGATAAATTTTGCGGTCGTAAGCGGTGCGATTCCGCCGACGGGGTTGCCGCTTCCTTTTGTCAGCGCGGGCGGCAGTAGTCTCGTTGCGTTCATGACGTTTTCGGGCGTGCTTTGTCTTTGTGCCGACCATTCACAAAAAACCTTGCTCCGACAGTAATATAAACTATGGAAAAATTTATCGTTTCGGGCGGCAACCGCCTTTACGGAAAGACAAGGCTCAAAGGCGCGAAAAACAGCATATTGCCGCTTCTTGCGGGCGCGTTGCTCACGCGGGAAAAGGTGACGATCAGGGATTGTCCCGATATTTCCGACGTGGCGTATATGTGCGAAATAATAAAATCGCTGGGAGCGGACGTCGTGAGAGCGGGCGACGAAATCACGATAAGCGGCGGCGCGAAAAACGGCGACGTTCCGGAAAGTCTTGCACACGAAATAAGAAGCAGTGTGTTTCTTATGGGCAGTCTGGTCGCGACACTCGGGCGGGCGCGGATCGCGTATCCGGGCGGGTGCGATATAGGCTTGCGCCCGGTTGACATACACATACGCGCGCTGAAAGAGCTGAACATAAAAATCGACGAGCAGTCGGGCTACATAAATTGTGCGACTGACGGCATTGTCGGCGCGGACGTCGGACTTGACAAAATCAGCGTCGGCGCAACCGAAAACATAATGATGGCGGCAGTCCTCGGAAAAGGAACGACGATAATAAGGAACGCCGCAAAAGAGCCCGAAATCACCGACCTTCAAAATATGCTCAACAAAATGGGCGCGAAAGTCAGGGGAGCGGGAACGCCCGTGATAAAAATCGAAGGGGTGACGGAACTTCACGGTGCGGAATACACGCCGATACCCGACAGAATCGTTGCGGGAACGCTGATGACGGCGGTGGGCATCGCGGGCGGCGAAATCGAAATCGAAAACGTCGTGCCGGAACATATTGCCGCAATAACGTCGAAACTCGTCAAAAGCAGTTGCAAGGTGCGCGCGTTTTGTGATAGAATAGTGATATCGAGTAATTTAAGGACAAAAGCGGTCGATATCGAAACGTCGCCGTATCCCGCGTTCCCAACGGATATGCAGGCGCAGATTATGGCTTTCGACGCGATCTCGGAAGGTACGGGAATCATCATCGAAAACATTTTCGAAACCCGTTTCAAGCACGTCCCCGATTTACGGCGTATGGGCGCGGACATCACGGTGCACGGCGACGTCGCGGTGGTCAGGGGCGTCAGGAAACTGTACGGCGCGGAAGTGCATGCGTCCGATCTTCGCGGGGGCAGCGCGCTGATGCTTGCGGGGCTCAAAGCGGAAGGCGTCACTTCGATAAGCGGCGTCGGACTTATCGACAGGGGATACGAATCTTTCGAAAAAACGCTGTCGTCGCTCGGTGCAAAAATACAAAGGATTTCGGTCAATGACTAAAAAACACGTTGTTCTCATCGTGGGGTTGGTTCTGATTGCCGCAATTGCTCTTATCAACGGATTGCTGTTTCGGGTAAAAACCGTTACCGTCGATTTCGACACCGAAACGTCGATTCAGGCGGAAGAGGGCGAGGCGGAAAAAATCATCGCCGCGTCGGGGATCAAAAAAGGAAAAAATATTTTCGGCGTCAGCGAAAGCCGTATGATTAAAAATATCAATGCGGCGCTTCCGGGTGTCAGGGTGGTGAATATCGAAAGGATTTTCCCCAACCGCATCGTGATTCACGTTTCGAAAAGGGTGCCGGTTTATCTTATGAAATATCGGCAGAACACTTCGGACGCCGCGAAGTACGTCGTGGTTGACGGCGACATGGTGGTGCTCGGTTTTTACGACGACAAACCGGACGAGCAGTCTTTCGTTTTCGTCGACGGGTTCGAACTTGTCGGGAAATATACCATCGAAACGGGAAGGATGTTGCCCGTCGAATTCGGAAAGTCGATTTATTATCTGCAAAACGTAGCGGCGGGGATGTATAATTGCAAACTGACTCCCGCGCAGTTTATCGCTTTCATCGAAAAGGTGAGGTTTGAAAACGACGTAATCGATCTTTGCGCGAGAAGCGGCGTCGTAATGCGCCTTGGCGGCAACCTTACTACCGAACAGGTGAGCGAAAGAGTGCCTCTTGCGTTTTCCTGGTACAAGAGTCTGCCCGAAGACAGTGAGAAAAAGACGTCGAAATATATCGCGATATACAACTCGTCCAAAAACAAATTTATCGCAGAACCTGCGTACTGAAAACAAAAAAAACGCAAAACACGGCAGTGCGCCGTGTTTTTTAATGCAGAAAAACGGCTTACTTACGCGCGAATACGCGTTTATGTGCGTATATGGGCACATAATGCGCGCAAATATGCGCATATACTCGAAATATAATATAAAAAGTTTTGTTAAACGCTTGACGTGCACGCGTACGCACGCTATAATAAATATATATTAGACTAATGAGGGAATAATGGCAAAACTCAACGACGTCGCCGTGTTGGACATCGGCTCGAAAAAAATATCCGTAATGATCGGCAACAAAACCCCGAAAGGCGTTTTCAACGTGAAGGGTTTCGGTTCGTGCTATTACAGCGGTTTTTCGGGCGGGAAGTGGTTCAACGTTCAGGATCTGAAATCCGCAGTCGGCAAGGCGTTGCACGTTGCGGAAGCGGAAAGCGGCGTAAAGGCGAAAAAACTTTACATCGGCGTTCCGTCGGAGTTTATCGCAATCGTGGTGAAGGAAGTCGTGCTTGCGCGCGGACGCGCACAACGCATCACCGACGCCGACGTTACCGAATTGTTCGAGCAGGGCGATACTTACAAAAATCACTCCCGCTACACGACCATCGGAAACTTTGCGATTTATTACACGCTTGACGACAAGACCAGACGTTTTGTCGAACCGCGCGGGATTGAGGCGTACAAAATCACGGGGCTCGTGTCGTACGTTCTTTGCGAAAGGTCGTTCACCTCGTTGTTTGAAAACATTGCAAAAGATTTGCGTCTTAAAGAAGTCGAATACGTTTCGTCGATATGGGCGGAAGGTATGTCGTTACTTTCGGAGGACAAGCGTTACCGCCGTCAACTTATCGCGGACGTCGGATACATTACGTCAAGCGTTGCCGTGGTGCAGGGCGACGGGCTGGTGAGCCTTACTTCGTTCTCTCTCGGCGGTGGTCACGTCGCAAGCGATATCGCGATGATGTTCGAAGTGCCTTTTTCCGCGGCGGAAGAAGTCAAGGACAAAATCGATCTTTCCCTTGCTTATGACGAGACGAGTTATTACGAAGCCGGCGAAAACGGAAAATATCGTTTTTCCGCGCTCGACGTCAACGAAATCGCAAAAAGCAGGCTTGACACCATTGCGGAATTTATTTCCGAAAGTATCGCGCAGTCGGGGTTTGAATGCAACGCCCATTGTCCCGTATATCTCACGGGAAACGGCGTCACGACAATCCGCGGCGCGAAAGAGTATTTGTCGCAAGTCCTTAAAAAACCCATTGAAATTATTGCTCCCGACGTTCCTTGTTACAATAAGCCGAAGTTTTCGTCGACAATCGCATTGCTTGACGTCGCTTCCGACTTAAACGCTCAGGAACTCACGGGGTTAAATAAAATACTACAAAATCTTTTATCCAAAGTAGGAGGATAGTTATTATGTACGGTTCACCGGTAAATGTTGCTCGTATTCGTGTTATAGGTGTCGGCGGCGGCGGAAACAACGCTGTTGACAGAATGATTGACGCAGGTATCAAAAGCGCGGAATTCGTCGCTATGAATACCGATTATCAAGCCCTTATTCGCAGTAAGGCGGAGTTGAAAATCCAACTCGGCGCGGAACTTACGAAAGGTCTCGGCGCAGGTGCCGATCCTTCCATCGGCGAAAAGGCTGCACAAGAAAGCATCGACCAGATCAAAGAAGTTTTGCAGGACAACGATCTCGTTTTCATCACCGCAGGTATGGGTGGCGGAACGGGCACCGGCGCTGCTCCCGTCGTGGCAAGCATCGCGCGTGAAATGGGTATTCTTACCGTCGCTGTCGTTACCAAACCTTTCAATTTCGAAGGCAAAAAGCGTATGGAAAATGCCGAAAAGGGCATTGAAAACCTTCGTCAATACGTCGATACGCTCGTTATCATCCCCAACGAAAAACTTCTGAGCGTTGTTCCCAAGGGCACTCCTATCGTTAAGGCGTTCCAGGTTGCCGACGACGTGCTCCGTCAAGGTATCCAGGGTATTTCCGACCTTATCGTCAACCCCGCTCTTATCAATCTGGACTTCAACGACGTTCGCACCGTTATGTCCGATAAAGGTCTTGCCCATATGGGTATCGGTTGCGGCGAGGGCGAAAACCGCACTCTCGAAGCAGTCCGTCAGGCTGTACAATCCCCGTTGCTCGAAACAGATATCGAAGGTGCAACCGGCGTCATCATCAACGTTACCGGCGGTCTTGATATTTCTCTTTCGGAAGTCGCGGAAGCGTCTAAACTTGTTCAGGACGTCGTCGACAGTAGCGCAAACATCATCTTCGGCGCAGGCGTTGACGAAGAACTTGGCGACAAAGTCGTCGTTACCATCATCGCAACCGGCTTCAACGGTCATACTCAGCGCACTCCCGAATTCGATATGGGCGCGAAACTCTTCGACGCAAACGCTTTCCAGGCAACCGCGGAAGAAAACAAGAAGGAAGACCTTAATTCCATCCGTGCCGAAATCGCTGCGGAACCCGCTCCCGCTCCCGCTCGTGAACCTGTCATGGCAGGCGCTCGCACAGGGGAAGTGAACAGCAGTCGTATGGATACCGGCGATAAAGATATCCCCGAATTCCTTCGTATGATCCGTTCTCGTTCCAACTAATCGGAAACGACGAATTTTTCGGCAAAACTTGTCGCGTGTGTATGCCCGAGCGTACGCACAAGGTGGTTGCGCCTTAAAACGACATCATAAAATCGCGCGGAAACGACGGCGTCGGGAAGCGCGCGCCGTAAATACGCGGCGAAAGTGTAAAATTTTGTCTTGCCCGGACAACGTTCGGGCGGGATAACCCCAAAATATTTGTCCGTGGGCGCGGTTTGCGTCGCGCGACAAAAGTCCTTGTGTGCAAAATATCGGCGTACATGCGTCGGTCAGACGGCGCGGGGCAGGTCGTACTTTGCGACCTTATCAACAAGCGGCATTGCCGCAGTCATAACATTTACTGATTATTTCGGGGAGCCTGCGAGGTGAGCAGACGTGGGCTCTGCCGGAATTTTTTTTTGTAAAACGGCGATAATTCGCGCCTTTTCGGCGTTTTGACGGAACCTGAAAATTCGTTAATGGGGCCCCCGCGGGATACTGTGTACCCGTGGGGAAAAGGCGCACACGAGCAAAAGAGTGAGCGTTATCGCACACGATAACGTGATTTCAAAAGCGAAGTTGTGCGACGCGTACACTAGGATTTTTCGGAACCTGCAAAGAACCCCAAAAATCCATCAAATTCTCGCCGTTTTAAGCGGGAGTAGTTAGAGGAAATATTATTTTGCGTGCAACGCACCTAATGTCATTGCGAGCGTAGCGTGGCAATCCCCCGGAAGGGAACCATATTATAAAACCCACGCAAGATACTTTTGTACTTGCGTGGGGAAAAAGGCGCAAACAAGCATAAGAGTGAGCATTGCCGCCCCCGACAATGCGATTTCAAAAGTGCAGTGTGCGCCGTGGGCAAGTTGCGGATTTACCTTAACTTCGGCGTCAGCCGAAATATAACTTTGGCGACAGCCAAAATATCACTTTGACAAAGTCAAAATAAACGGCGAAGCAAATATAACCGCTTGCGACAAATGTGGTTTTCCACATCGAAAACCGCTTAGTTTCAGCGAATTTATTTTTTGTTTTTTCTTTTCAAAATGTCAAAATGTATAAATGCATAAGCGCAAAAACCCAGTATTCATCGGACTTTCAGCGATTTTATGCATAAAAATTTTATATGAAATGTATAAATATTCAGCAAAATGTATAAAAAATTCGACATAATCGGAATGTATGCGACAGTGCGATATGCAAGAATTACGGCGTGGTCTATATTGAGGAAGTTGCGATTGTAAACTTTTTGATAAACGGCGCGCTGTTAAGTTTGTCGGCGGCGATTCTGAAACTTGACAAAAGCAGGTTCGGGATAATATTGTCGGCGATAATCGGCGCGGTATTTTCGGTGTTTCTCCCGTTTGTCGATAACGCCGTATGGGTTTATAAAATCGCAACCCTCATTGCCACGACGATATTTGCGGCGAAATTCAAAAGCGCAAGGAAGTACGTTTTGTTTTTGATGACCTTTGCGGCGGCGTCGTTTCTTGCGGGCGGCGCGGCGTATTCTTTCCTGGGATTCGGCGTTACGCACGGGCGCATGCTTACGTATCCTGCGCGCAAAGGCGTAAAATGGGCTGTAATCGGCGGTTTTGCCTTTTTATGGGTATTCACCCGGGAAATGGGGCATTTTGCCGTCAGAAGGCGAATTTCGGGCTTGCAGGCGTGCTTTTGCGATATCGTTGTGGACGGCAAAAGCGAAAAGCTGAAATGTTTCAACGATACGGGCAACCGCCTTATCGACGGAGTTACAGGGAAAGGCGTCGTGATTTTGTCGCGCGACGCGGGGAAACGGTACCTTCAAAAAACCGAAAGATACATAGACGTCAAAACCGTTACGGCGGTGAAGCGTTGTCCCGTGTTCGTTGCGGACGCGCTCGTATTTCACACGGGCGATTGCAGGCGCACGTACGAGAAAGTACCCGTCGCGATTGCCGACACCGACCTTGACGGTTGCAAACTCATTTACAACGCCGACGCGTTAAAGGGGGTAATATGAAGAAATTCAAACAACTTATTGCTTGGCTTTTAAGGTTTTTCGATTTATCGTGCGAGGACGACAGAATCGATTATCTTTGCGGGGGAGAGGCTCTTCCCGCGCCGCTTACGCCCGAAGAAGAGCAGGCTGTCGTCAAACGACTGAACGACGGCGACGTCAACGCGAAAAACGAACTCATCGAAAGAAATCTGCGGCTTGTCGTGTATATTGCGAAACGCTTTGAAAACACGGGTATCGATATGGAAGACCTTATATCCGTCGGCACTATCGGGCTTATCAAGGCGGTGAACAGTTTCGACTTCACGAAACAAATCAAACTCGCGACGTACGCAAGCCGATGCATAGAAAACGAAATATTGATGCATCTTAGGAAGACGGTGCGGCAAAAAGCAGAAATATCCTTTGACGAGCCGCTCAACGTCGATTGGGAAGGCAACGTATTGTTGCTGTCCGACGTTCTGGGCACCGACAGCGACGTGATTTACAAGGACGTCGAAAGCGGGGCGGAAAGGGAAATCCTTGCGGAAAGTTTCGCACGACTCGGCGAGCGGGAAAAGAAAATTCTGAAAATGCGCTTCGGACTTTTCGGGGAAGAAGAAAAAACGCAGAAAGAAATCGCGGCGGAAATGGGCATATCGCAGTCGTACATATCCCGCCTTGAAAAGAAAATCGTCGGAAAACTCAAAAAGGAAATCGGGAAACTCGTCTGAAACCGCAAAACCTTCTTACATATCGCAAGGAGGTTTTTTTATGAAAAGAATCGAAATAATCGGCGTGGACACTTCGTCGCTGCCGAAAATATCGGGCGAAGAAAGCAGGCAGTATCTTCTGGAAATCAAAAACGGCAACGAAGAAAAGAAAAACGAATTTATAAACGCAAATATCAGGCTTGTACTTTCGATTGTACAAAGGTTTTCCAACGGGCGGGGCGAGGCGGACGATTTGTTTCAGGTCGGGTGCGTCGGGCTCTTAAAGGCGTTGAACAACTTCGACGTAACGCAAAACGTAAGGTTTTCGACGTACGCCGTGCCGATGATTATCGGGGAAATCCGCAGGTTTCAGCGCGAAAGCACGGGGATAAAAGTCAGCCGCAGTCAGCGCGACGTCGCGTATCGCGTGTTTAGTGCGCGCGAGCGTATGGGTAACACGGGCGCGGATATAAGCGCGTGCATGAGTGAAATCGCAAAAGAAATCGACGTTCCCGCGTCGGAAATCGCGTGCGCGCTCGACGCCGTGTCCGAACCCGTGAGTTACTATGAATCGGTTTATAACGACGACGGCGACGCAATGATGCTTATGGATCAACTTGCCGATAAGAAAAACACCGACGAGAAATGGACGGAAAACATCGACTTGTCCGAAGCCGTGCAAAAAGTGTCCGAAAGGGAAAGGGAAATTTTGTACCTGCGGTATTTTGCGGGGAAAACGCAGGTTGAAATCTCAAAAGCCGTCAACGTGTCGCAGGCGCAGGTATCCCGCCTTGAAAAAAGCGCGATCGAAACGATAAGGAAATATTTGCAGTAATTTATCGTTCCCCGTCGGCATAAAATCTTCCTATGGGGAAAGAATACACTTTTTGCGAAATACGGGAAAAGGACGTCATTAACGTCGTCGACGGAAGAAGTTTGGGCAGGGCGGTGGACATCGCTTTCACTTGCCGCGGACAGGTTTTCGGCATAATCGTTCCCGGAAACACGAAGTTTCTGAAAGGACTTACTTCAAACGACTCGTTGTTCATACCGTGGCGCAACGTGATCAAAATCGGGACGGACGCCGTGCTTGTGGAACTCAGCGCGAACGGCGCGAGAATTATGGAAGAAGAAAATTCCGACGATCCCCCGCCGCGCGGATAATACGACAAATACAGTGTTGTTGTTAAAAAAACTTGACCTTGACCACAATATGTTGTATTATATTTAAGTCAAAATGCAAGTTTTGGCAATAATTTGTGTCTGAGGTGCATTATGAAATGTATGTACTGCGGTTGTCTTGACAGCAAAGTGGTCGACAGCAGGCTCAACGAAGACGGCACGTCGATAAGACGTCGCAGGGAATGCGTGAATTGCGGAAAGCGTTTCACCACGTACGAAACCGTCGAATATACTCCCGTCATGGTCGTCAAAAAAAGCGGAAACCGTCAGGCTTTCGACGTCAATAAAATCCGTGCAGGCGTTATGAAAGCGTGCGAAAAACGTCCCGTTTCCATGTACGACGTCGACAGGGTGATAAACAACGTTCAGAAACAGGTTTACAATAGCCTGGAACAAGAAATCACCAGCGCGGAAATCGGCGATATGGTTATGGAAGAGTTGAAGTCGCTGGACGAGGTCGCGTACGTCAGGTTCGCAAGCGTGCATCGCCAGTTCAAGGATATCAACACTCTTCTGAACGAAATCGAAAGTCTTGTTCAACTGAAAGAAACTTTGACTTCCGACGCCAAAAAAACCAAAGACAAAAAATAATGAAGGAATTTGTTTATAACGGAAAGCCTCAAAGGCTCTCGAAAATAACGGCGGAGTATTATCCGCTGTTTTCGTATAACGCGATTTTAAAACTTATCAAAGATAAGGAAATCCGCGTCGACGGGGCGAAGGTCGGGGAAGACGTCGTCGTAAACGGCGGCTCGGTCATCAGATGCTACGCCAAAGATATGCGGCTGAAAGAGATTTACCGCGATGAAAATATCCTTATCGTTTATAAGCCGAAAGGGCTAAAAAGCGAGGGCGATATTTCCGCGGAAAGTATCCTGACGGAATACGAAAAAGGCGCGATTCTTTGTCATCGGCTCGATACGAACACCGACGGACTTTTAATATTCGCGCTAAACGTCAGGGCGGCGGAAGAAATCGCAAAAGGATTCAAAAACGAGAAAATCGAAAAGGTTTACGAGGCGCGCGTTTACGGAAAAGTGCCGTCGGACGCGGTGTATCGCGACTACCTTCTCAAAAACGCAAAGGAAGGAAAAGTCAGGATTTTGCAGGAAAAACACGCGGGCGCGGTGCCCGTCGAAGCAAGCGTAAAAGTTATCGGATACGACAAAAACTCAACCCTTGTCGAGGTTGTCATTCACAACGGGAAAACCCATCAGATCCGCGCGCAACTTGCCGCGCACGGACACTTTATTTTGGGCGACGGCAAGTACGGTCGTGACGATATAAATAACAAGTTTGGCGTTAAAAAACAGCAACTTACGGCAAAAAAACTTGTTTTTTCTTTTGATAAAGGCAGTTTTTTGTATTATCTCAATTCCAAAAAAATCGCAATTTAAGTAAAGTCGAAATCGTTTTTTTCAATGGCACTCTTGATTTTTTGGAGCGCCTTTTTTTCAATTCTCGAAATATAACTTCGGGAAATTCCGAATTTTTCCGCAACTTCGCGCTGCGTCAGCGACGGCGTGTCGTTCAAGCCGTACCGCATCACGATTATTTCGTATTCGCGCTTGTCAAGCGAGGTTTTGACGATTTCCGAAACTTTCTCGATAAGCATGCGGTTTTCGACGTCGGTGATGACGCCTTCTTCGTCGGTCGAAAGCATATCGATTATCGTCAGTTCATTGCCGTCGCGGTCGGTGCCAACGGGATCGTTCAACGATACGTTGTTTTTGTGCTTTTTGTTGACGCGAAGCGTCATCAGTATTTCATTTTCGATGCACTTCGCCGCGTAGGTCGCAAGGGCGGTGCCTTTCCCCGATTTGTACGTCCTTATCGCCTTGATAAGTCCGATACTGCCGATTGAAATAAGTTCGTCGGTGTCCGGATAATTGCAGTATTTTTTCGCAATGTGCGCGACAAGCCGCAAATTATGACGTATAAGAAGTTCCGTCGCTTCCTTGTCGCCGTTTTCCGCACGAAGAACGTACTCGGCTTCCTTTTCGCGGGAGAGCGGTTTCGGGAAAGAGTTCTTGTTTTCGACATAGGACGAAAAAATCAAAAGGTTTCTGAGCATTAAAAACAAACTGTCAAGCAAAATCACGCCTCCAAAGTAAAAACAGTATATGTCGAAAAAAGGTGAAAAGTGCAAGTCCTGCGGCGCACACTGCGCTTTTGAAATCACATTATTGCAAGCAATAATGCTCACTCTTTTGCTTGTGTGCGCCTTTTCCCCACGGGTACACAGTATCCCGCGGGGTCCCCGATAACTGCGCTTTTGAAATCGCATTGTCGGGGCGGCAATGCTCACTCTTATGCTTGTTTGCGCCTTTTTCTCCACGCAAGTACAAAAGTATCTTGCGTGGGTTTTGTAATGCGGTGTCCCTTCCGGGAGATTGCCACAGCACCGCGAAGCGGTGCTTCGCAATGACAGAGGACTTCGTACGGAACGTAACAAGGGTTTGTTTGCCGGAAAGTAATAGTAAAATTTACGTGCGCTCTTTATGCTTTTCCGTGCAACGCACTTTATGTCATTGCGAGCGTAGCGTGGCAATCTCCCGGAAGGGTTACCTTAGAAACTTTCCGAAAGGGAAACAAACTCCTTGACATCGCCGGGTTTTTCGGGTATACTCGCTTTGCGAGTTAGCCGGACGGTCGCATCGCAAGATGAGGAAAGTCCGAGCATCACAAGGCAGGGTGCAGGTGAAATACCTGTGAAGGCGACTTCAAGGAAAGTGCAACAGAGATATACCGCACGATTTATCGTGTAAGGATGGAAAGGCGAGGTAAGAGCTCACCGGCGATACGGCGACGTTTCGCGCTATGTAAACCCCACCCGATGCAAGAGAAAAGGGACAATGGATCGCCTGTCCGTCCCCTCAATCGCTTGAACGCACAGGCAACTGCGCGTCTAGATAGATGACCGTTCAAGACAGAACTCGGCTTACAGACTAATCTCGCATCATAAGGATTGTCGGCGCATGAACCGACAATCTTTTTTTACGTTTTTATTTTTGAAAATCGGCAACAATCGGGATATGTTGATATTTTTGTTTGCCGCGCTGCTACTTATCGGCATTTTCGGCGCATTGAAAAATTTAAGAAAAAAATATTACAAAGACGTCGCGCTGAACGAAAGAAGTCCCGACTTTGAAAGGAAAATCAGGGAACTTGCAAAAGTGCTTTCGACGCCCGAACCCGCAGGGAAAGGATTTGACGTCGCGCCCGTGAAATCGCAAATCAAAAAAGGTTACAATGTCATTTCCAAAAAGGTCAGGGGAAAAAGGGAACTGTATTCCTTTGAAAAATGGCTTTACGAAAACAACGCGATTTTTGTCGAAACTTTTATGAAAAACGACTTCGATTTTTCACGTCTTCCGCATAACGGAGAGCCCCGCGCGCTGATTTTTGCACGCGCGTGCGTTGCGCTTACGTACGGAAACGTGACGAAAGAATACTTTGAAAAAGCCTTTGACGCGTTCAACGAAATAACCCCTTTCACGTTTGCGGAATGCGAAAAAATGTCCGAAACGCTTACGATCGCGTTGCTTGAAAAAATCGCCGCGGTCGAAGAAAAATCGGCGTATCTTCAAAAGATGGAAAGGCTGTCTTCGGCATCGGAAAGGATTGTGAAAAAGTACGTAAAGAACAACGTTTTTTTGCATTTTGTCAAAAAAAACAACGAAAAACGCTATCTTAAAATCAAAAAATTGATTTCCGCAAGCGCGAAAACGTGCGACGATCTGGAAGTCGTGTTCGACGCGTTCGTCGCGGAAAACGATATGCTGACCGAAAACCTAATGAAGAGTTTAATCGCAGTGGAAAGTACGGTTTGCAATCTTTACGAAAGGCTGCCCGTATACGCCGTCGCAAGCCGCGACAAGGTGTTTTCATATTCCGACGAAACCACGAAAAAAGCCTGCCTTGAAAAAATCGGGAAACTTTCGGACAGCATAAACCTCACCGAAAGCGAATACGCCGAAAGGGTGATGAAGTATTCGGGAAACGGGCTTATCGGCGGGGTGTTTTCCGAAGACTTCGGACTATATGAGAGCGTGAAGCAGGATAAAAACGTGTCGATGACCAAAAAGAAAATCAACAAAACGACGTGTTATATTCTTGCGTTTTCGGTTATCCTTATGGGGATTTCGGCGGGCGTTTTTTTTGCGGTCGGCAATTTCGTTTTCGGAATACCCGCGACGATACTTTCGGTTTTTGCGCTCGGTAAAGTCGCGTATCGTCTGACGAACGGACTGTTTTCGTTGTTTTTGAAAGATACGCCCGTGTTTGCAAGGAATTTTGAAAAAATCCCGAAAGAGTACGCTGTCGACGTCGTCGTGCCGGTGTTCATCGCAAGTGAAAAGGACGTATCGGCCGCCGTTTCGCACCTGAACCGTCTGTATTTCGCAAACCGCGACGAAAATGCGACGTTCACGCTTTTAATCGACCTTAAAAGAAGTAAGACCGAAACCGACGAAAGCGACGCCGCCGTACTGTCCGCGCTGAACGAAAAATTGCCGCCGTATCTTCGCGCGGCTGTCCGAAAACGGGTGAAACGCGGCGATTGTTTTATGGGGCGCGAAAGAAAAAGGGGAGCGGTTGAGGACTACGCAAACTTTTTGTATAGCGGTTGTGACAAGGATTTTTCGCGACTTTTCAATTTCGACGGTTTTGAAAAACCGAAATATTTCATAACGCTCGACGCGGACAGCGTGTTGCAGCCCAAAGGCGTGTTGCGCGCCGTGAACGTGTTTTCGCACGAAGAAAACGAAAAGTACGACCTTCTTGCTTTTGACGGGAAGACGAACGCTTTTTCGCTGAAAACGGCGTATGCAAGACTGTTTCACGGCGGTGACGGGTACGAAATTTATCCCGCGTATTCCAACTTGTTTTATAACCTTACCGGCAAAAGTATTTTCACGGGGAAAGGCATTTTCAACCTTGAAAGATACGTTGAAAAACTGTCGGGCGTATTGCCCGAAAACCGTGTTTTGTCGCACGATATTATTGAGGGCGCGATCCTGGGCTCCGGGGCTTCGGGCGTTCCCGTGTACGAAGATGCGCCGCTTTGTTTTTCTTCGGACGAAAACCGAAGACTCAGATGGAAACGCGGCGACGTGCAACTTTTGCCGTTTGTAAATTTTACAAATCCGAAAGAAAATAACAAAAAAATCGACAAATTTTACAAGTTTTTAATGGTTTTCAACGGGTTTTCGGTATTATCCGCGCCGTGTTTTCTCGCGCTGTTAATATTGTCTTTTCTGTCGGCAAACCCGACTTTTTTCGCCTTAATAATCGCGGTGTTTTTCATAAACACGATATTCGTCGGGGCGACGGGGTTTTTCGACGTGTTCGTAAATCTTTCTGTTTCGGCGTATGTCAAAAGGCTTACGAAAGAGTTTATAAAAGACTTTTTCGGGCTTGTCATGCTGCCGTATTTCGCGGTTGTCGATTTTTACGTCTTTGCCGTTTCCGTCGCAAGGTCTCTTACGAAAAAGAACCTGCTTTTATGGAAGCCGTTTTTCGCGGGGCGCGTCAGGGAAAAGAAAAAAAGGAAAATCAAGGGCGCGGATTATCTTTTGTCCCACGCAAAACTTATGTACAAATATTTTACGTCCGGGAAAAATCCGCTTGTTCCCGACAATTTCACCGTGCTGCCGAAAGGGGATTATCAGAACTATACCTCGCCGACGAATATCGGGTTTTCGATACTTTCCGACGTGTCGGCAAGCATTCTTGAAATCACCGACTACGAAACGGCAAAAAACAGGGTGAAAAACACGCTGGACGCGGCGTTGTCGCTGGAAAAATTCAAGGGGCATTTGTTCAACTGGTACGACGTGAACACGAAAAGCCCGCTTGAACCTTGTTTCGTGTCGAGCGTTGACAGTGCGAATTTTATAACCGCGCTTATCGTCGCGCGCGAGTATTTTTCGGGCGATATAAAAAGGGCTGTCGACGAATATCTGAAAACCGTCGATTTTTCGGCGTTGTACGACAAATCGCAAAATCTTTTTTATATCGGCTACGACAAACGTAAAAACACCTTTTCGGGGCATTACGACAACGTGGTTTCGGAGTCAAGGCTTCTTTCGTATCTCGGCGTGTGTTTCGGTATGCCGCCCGCGTCGTGGGAAAAACTTTCAAGGAAGTTCGCGCGAAATCTCGGAAATTATCTGCTGTCGTATTCCGGCACGACTTTTGAATACAAAATGCCCGACTTGTTTCTGGACGTGCCGAAGGGCGGTCTTTTTGACAAAACAAGTAAAATCGCGGCAAAAATCATAAAAAACACGAAAAAATGCGGATTTTTCGGCATTTCGGAAAGCGGATACTTTGACATTGACGCGGCAAATAATTTCAGATATTACGCATTCGGCGTGAAAGAAATTTCCGTGCGCGGCGAAGAAACTTCGTTCGTTTTCTCGCCTTATTCGACGTATCTTTTGCTGGATAACCTGAAAGGCAAGTCAATTAAAAACCTGAAAAGATTTGAAAAGTTTGAAATGCTTGGCGACTTCGGGCTGTACGAAGCGTTGGACGCGCGCGGCGCAATACGAATCGTCCCCGAGTTTATGGCGCATCATCTCGGCATGAGTATGGTCGCGGTCGCAAATTATCTGAAAGACGGCGCGGTAAAGAAACTGTTTTCAAACGCCGACGTCGTGAAAAGCGCGGAAATACTGCTTTCCGAAAAACAAAACGAAAGCAAGGTGAAAAACGTCAGGCGCACGAAATTTTCAAAAGGCGACGACTTTTCCGATTTTTCGCGAGGGATTACGCCCGGTGCATTTCCGTTTTCCGCGATACTTTCGGGGAGCGACTACGCCGTGACGATTTCCGACGGGGGCGAAGGGTACTCGACGCGGCGCGGCGTACTTGTAAACAGGTTTTCAAAAAATATCGACGACGTGTCGGGCGGATTCTTTTTCGTGACCGACGAAAACGGGAAAACAATAACGCCGACGTTTGCGCCGTTTTACGAAAACAAGGAATACAAAACGACGTTTGAAACCGGCAAAGTCCGCTTTGAAAACGCAAGCGATAACGTGAGCGCGGAAGTATACGCGCCGTACGTGTTTTCGGGCGAAGTCAGGCGGCTGTATATTAAAAACGACGAGGAAGAAACGAAAAAGTATCACGTCGTATTTTACGAAGACATTGCGCTGAATTTTGCAAATAATTTTGTTTCTCACCCCGTTTTTTCAAATTTATTTGTCGAAACCGCAAAAATCGACAACAATTTTGTCGCAACGCGGAAAGGCGGAAAAGGGAAAAACGATATGTGTTTTGTAATGCGGGCGACGGGCGCGGACTTTTCGTACGCGGGGAATCGTTATGAATTTTTGGGACGCGGAAACACTGTGAAAAACCCGTCGGGACTTCTGAAAAAGAAATACGACTTGCCGTTCGGTGCGGTGCTCGATCCCGCCGCAATCGCTTTTGCCGACGTTGAAGTACCGCCGTTTTCGACAAAGGAAATCGACGTGTTTATCGTGCTGAAAGACGACGTAAAAAGCGCGCTTGACGAAATGAGAAAAACCGAAACGCCGTCATTTTTCACCCTTATCGAAAACTCGAAACGCAAAAACGATTTGGGCAAACGGTTTTCGGAAACGTTGTCGGGACTTATTCCGCGGCTTTTGTACGAGCCGTTTTCAAACGAGAAAATTTTGAAAATTTGCAGGCATAACGAGAAGTTTTCGAAGTATTCCGAAAACTTTTCAAAAAAGCCGCTGCTGTTTGTTTACGACAACAACAAAAACGACCTTATCGGGGCGGTGAAAATCGTGAACGCCTTAAAAAACGCGGAAATCGGCGTTACGCTTGTCGTGGCGTACAGGGACGGCGACGGTTATTACGAAAAAACCAAAAAGGAAATTACCGAAGCAACGAGCGGACTTTTTGGCGTAAGCGTGTTTTTGGACGATACGACGGACTTTTCCGTGCTGTCGGACATTTGTTTTTCCGACTTTTCAAAGGAATTTTTTGAAAACGCGGTCGTTGTTAATCCGAAAATCACGGAAATGTTCCCGCGGCGCGAAAACGAAATACTGTTAAAAACGGGCGAAGGCGGCTTTTCAAACGACTCGTACGAGGTCTGGCCCGTAAAAGGCAGGACGCTTTTGCCGTACTCGAATGTCGTTTCGGGAAAAGCCGGCGGATTTATCTCGTCGGACGGCGGGGGCGGATACACCTATTACGGAAACAGCAGGGAAAGCAAACTCACCGTGTGGCGCAACGATTTCACGTCGGACGCGCCGTCGGAGCGCGTGCTGTTGTTTTCGGACGGCGATATTTTTGACCTGAAACGCGGCGCGGCGGTATCTTTCAAAAAGGGCGAAAGCAGATACTTTGGCGAAAACGAAAAGTTTTTGTCGGGTGTTTCTGAATATATCGTGGACGAAGGCGGCGCGAAAATCGTCGAAATCGAAATATCGGCAAAAGAAAAAATACGCGGGAAAGTCGGGTTGTATCTTGCGACTTGTCACGGCGCGGCGCGGGAGAACGACTTTTTGTTTTTCAAGACGGAAGACGGCATACGCGAAGTCGTCAACGTGAAAAACGGAATCAGCGCGTATCTTAAAACCTTTTCGGGGCTTTACGAGGACGAGTTTTTTGGGTTTTCTCGGGGCGGCGAGATTCCGTCCACGGCGATGACCAACAGGTCGTTTTCGGGATTTTACGAAGTAAACCTTAATGCGGGGGAATGCGAAAAGTATTATTTCGTATTCGGCGGCGATTATAAAAGCGTTGTCGACGCGACGAAAGAAAATATCGAAGAAAAGAAGAACGTAAGCCTTGCGTACTTTGAAAACATAAGCCCATTTTCCGTGAAAACAAGCGACGACTCATTCGACGTATTGTTCAAAACCCTTCCGTATCAGATTTTGTCGTCAAGGGTGAACGGAAAGACGGCGTTTTATCAGGCGGGCGGCGCGACGGGATTCCGCGATATGGCGCAGGATACGCTGTCGCTTGCGTATTTCGACAAACGGCGTGCGCGCGAAGAACTTATGAAACTTTGCAATCACGTTTATTTCGAGGGCGACGTAATGCATTGGTGGCACGGTGAAAAACACGGTGTCAGGACAAGGATATCCGACGACGGACTGTTTCTTGCGTACGCCGTCGCAAATTACGTCAAAATTTCGGGCGACCGGCAAATACTTGACGAAACGGCGGCGTATCTCGACTCGCCTTGTCTTGCGGCGACGGAAGAATCGAGGTTTGAAATCCCGAAATATCACGAAAAGCGCGAAAGCGTCCTGATGCACCTTGAAAGAATAATCGAAAGAGCGTACGACGTCGGCGAAAACGGTCTTTTAAAAATCCGCGGCGGCGACTGGAACGACGCGTTGAATGCAGTCGGCACGGACAGTGCGGGCGAGAGCGTATGGCTTTCGGAATTTTATATCGCAGTCTTAAAGGAGATGAGCGCGTTTTACGATTCGCGTGAAAAAACGCTGTTTTCGGAAAGGATAAATACTCTTGAAAAAGCCGTGCTTGCGGCGTACGAAAACGGCAGGTTCAAGCGGCTTGTAACGGCAAGCGGGGAATGGCTCGGCGACGGTAAAAGCGACGTCTTAAAAATCGACGCGATATCCGAAGCGTGGGCGGCGCTTTCGGAAATAAGTGACAAAAACAAAGTCGATACCGCGCTTACAACCGCAAAAAAATGCCTTTTTGACAAGAAAAACGGATTGTTTTTGTTGCTTGCGCCGCCGTTTGACGACAAAAAATATTACGGTTATATCAGCCTGTATCCGAAAGGCGTCCGCGAAAACGGCGGGCAGTACACGCACGGCGCGATATGGTTTATCCTTGCGCTTATTGAGTGCGGTCGCGCGGACGAGGCGTACGAAATTTTCAAAGCGATTAACCCCGTCGAAAAGTGCAAAGACGAAACAGCGGTCAAAAAATATATGGCGGAGCCGTACGTTCTTGCAGCCGACGTAAGTTCCTGCGAAAACCTCGGACGGGCAGGCTGGACGTGGTATACTGGCAGCGCGTCCTGGTGTTTCAAAACTATGTTGGAAGGATTTCTCGGCGTGAGCGTGAAAGACGGAAATATCGTAATTGATCCCGCGCCGCCGAAAGCCCTTTCAACCTACGACGTGATTTACGACGACAAAAAGTCGAAATATATCTTTCATTTTGCGCCGTCGGACAAATATTCGGTCGTCGAAAACGGCGTGGATCTGGGCGCGGTCAACGCATTCCCGATTAAGCCCGACGAAAACAGAGAGTTTTTTGTGAAGTACGAAGAAAGTCGAAAAATCCTTGCAATAAAAAATACGATATGATAAAATCATAAATATGGATTTATTCGAATACGCAAACCAACAAAACGACGGGTTGAAACCCCTTGCCGAACGTATGCGCCCCCAAACTCTCAACGAGTTTATCGGGCAGGAACATATCGTCGGAGAAGGCAGCCTTTTAAGAAGGGCGATTGCCGCGGACAGACTGGGAAGTTGCATCTTCTACGGTCCTCCCGGCACGGGAAAAACCACGCTCGCAAACATAATCGCAAAAAATACGAACAGCCATTTTGAGATTCTGAACGCTGTGTCGAGCGGCGTTGCCGACGCAAAACGCGTCATCGAAGAAGCCAAAAACCGTCTGATGATGTACGGGAAAAAGACTTATCTTCTGCTGGACGAATGTCATCGCTGGAACAAGGCGCAGTCGGACAGCGTGCTTTCCGCAATCGAGCAGGGCTATATCGTGTTTATCGGAAGCACGACGGAAAACCCGTACGTTTCGATGACGAAAGCTATCGTGTCAAGGTGCCGACTTTTTGAGTTTCATTCGCTGACGGACAAGGACGTTCTGAAAGCGTTAAACCGCGCGATAAACGACAAACGCGGACTTCTCGATATGAACGTCGTTGCGGAAGAAGGCGCGCTGGAACACCTTGCGTGGGCTTCGGGCGGCGACGTAAGAACGGCGTTGAACGCGCTGGAACTTGCGGCGGTCACGACGTCCGCGTCTGCCGACGGGGCAATTCATATCACGAAAGAAATCGCGGCGCAAAGCATACAAAAACGCGTTTTGTCGATAAGCGACGACAATTATTACGATATGTTGTCGGCGTTTTGCAAGTCGTTGCGCGGCAGCGACAGCAACGCGGGGCTTTACTGGGCGATGCGACTTATCGACGCCGGGTGCGATCCGCTGCTGATTTTCAGACGTATCATCGCTCATTCCGCAGAAGACGTCGGCATGGCGAATCCGAACGCGCTGGTGGTCGCGACGAGCGCGCTTACCGCTTATGAAAAAATCGGTATGCCGGAAGGTACTTTGCCGCTTGCGGAAGCGATAATTTGTGTGTGCGAAAGCGAAAAGTCGAACAGCGTCGTGATTGCCCGCGACGAGGCGGAGCGCGCCGTACAAACGGTAAAGAAAGAAGCGGTTCCGATGTATCTTCGCGACGTCAATTATAAACAGGAGAAAATATCGGGATACAAATATCCGCACGATTACGGCGGCTATGTGGAGCAGCAATACCTGCCTGACGACCTGAAAGACGCGAAGTTTTACGTGCCGTCCGATCACGGCTATGAAAAGGTCGTGAAAGAAAGACAGGAAAGACTGAAAAAACTTTGATTTATCAAGGAATTGTCTAAAAATCAGCCGACCGATTATTTCGGTCGGCGTTTTTTTGTCGTTTTAAGATTTTGAAATTTCGCGGATTGCGTCAATCAATTTTTCGACGTCCGCGTTTTTGTTGTTGTATCCGACGCTGATTCTCACCGCGCCTTTTTCAAGCGTGCCGAGATGGTTGTGAATAAGCGGGGCGCAGTGCAAGCCCGCGCGGACGGCAATACCGTATTTTTTGTCAAGGATATCCGCAACCGTCGTCGAATCGGCGTCTTTCACGTTGAAACTTATCACGCCAGTGTCAACGCCGACGGGAGTATATACTTCGACGTTCCGCATATTTTTCAGGGCAAACATCAGCCTTCCCGACAGCCGTGAAATTTTGGCGTTGATTTTATCCGCGTTTTTTATCGTCCATTTCACGCTTTCGCACAGTCCGACGATGCCCGCGGCGTTCAAAGTCCCGGCTTCCAGCGATTCCGGCAGATTGTGCGGCTGATACACGCTGTCGGAGTTCGTCCCCGTGCCGCCGTAGATAAGCGGATTTATGTCGGACATTTTGTTCAGGGCAAGGAATCCAGTGCCTTGCGGACCGTGCAGTCCTTTGTGTCCCGCGCCGGCAAGATAAGAGATGTTTTGCGCTTTCATATTGATTTTTACGTGCGGCAGAGCCTGCGCCGCGTCAAGGAGAAGAGGGACTTTTCTTTCCGCCGCGATACGCCCGATTTTTTCAAAGTCGTTTATTACGCCTGTCACGTTCGACACCGCGTTCAGCGCGACGAGAGCGGTATTTTCTTTTATCGTTTTTGCGACGTGGCAAGGGTTTATTTTCAGATTTCTGTCGGGATTTATGACGGAAATAGTGATGACGCCCGCTTTTTCCAGCGCGAAAAGGGGACGAAGTACGGCGTTGTGTTCCGTAACGGTCGTTACCACGTGGTCGCCGTGTTTCAGAATCCCGAACAGGACGATATTTATCGCTTCGGTGCAGTTTTTCGTAAAAATTATTTCGTTTGCGTTCAGATAATCGCATAAAACCGAGCGGCAAGAAGAAATTTTCAATGCGGTTTTCAGCGCGTCGCCGTGCGCGCTTCTGCCGCCGTTCGCGCTGTCGGAAAGTTCTTTCACCATTTCGTCGAGCATTTTTTTGGGTTTATATCTGGACGTTGCCGAATTGTCAAAATAAATCATAATCCCTCCGTTTATTTATTTATATGCAGGGGAAATGAAAGTTACGCGGATTTCAAAACGAGAATATAATACATCGAAAGGCATATATCAAAGCCGTATCGGATACATAAATATGGAGGTCGATATGGAAAAGTTTATGTTTATTGCCTTTCGCAGTCGCGAACATACGGTGAAGTTTTTTGAAGAAATGCGCTCGCGCGGGATTGTCGGCACCGTCATAAATACCCCGCGTGAGGCGGAAGCGGGTTGCGGTCTTTCGGTCAGATTTTCCCCACGACAAAAAAATGCCGTTCTTTCGATTCTTGAACGGCACGGGTTTTCGTCGTTTATCGGGGTTTTTGAGGCAACCGCCACTGACGGAAAAAGGTTTGTCCGTCCTGCGTAATCAGTCGTCGAGAAGGTCCTCGTAAGAGACTTTCAGATAATCCCGTATGTTTTTAAGCGTGGCAAGATCGGGTTCCGCAATCCGATTTTCCCACGCACTGACCGTCGTTCTCGAAACGTTCAACGCTTTTGCAAGCGAATTTTGCGTGCAGCGTTTTAACTTTCTTAAAAGACGCAGCTTTCTTGGGAAAGGAGTTTCCATTCAATACCTCATAAATTAACTCGATTATTGAGTTAAGGGGTATTCGATGTCAAGAAATTTGTCGAAACAAGGGGAAATATGGCGAACAATGTCAAAACATTTGTCATTTTTCAACGGCTGTTTATTATCTGTTGGCATAGTATCCGCATATTTCAGGAATCGCCGCGTTCAACGCCTGCCGTCCGCGCCGTTCATAAGCTCGCTGAGCGCGCGATTTATGTCCGCGCCGAAAATTCGTGCGTCGGGACGAGGTTTTTCGCGCCGGGCGACAAAGTCTTCGGGTTCTTCGGTCGCCACGCTTTGATTTGCGGCGTTTAATCCGTTCACCATATTCAGCACGGTTTTCGTTTTATCGTCGACGGGCAAGGCGCTCAGAAGGGCGTCGGGGTTTCCGTCTTTTAAGACGTTCATCATTTCCAACATTTTCGTCATATCGGCGTCGCCGCCGTTTTTACCGCCCATTATCAAGGGCAAAAGCATCAACGGATTGAAATTCATGGCTTTTCCTCACACGTTTAATTTATATGTCGCATAGATTGAAATAGTGCGGAGGGAATATGAATTTTAAGGAATACGCAAAAAACAATAAGAAAAACGCCGATACCGACGACCTCAGAAAAACTTACGACGAAACCGTCCGGAAAATGCGCGGCAAGTCGCAAAAGGAACTTATGGACGAAATCGTGAAAGAAGCGGAGCGCGCCAAACGCGACGGCAGACTTGACAAAGCGGGGCTCGATAATTTTTACAAAACCGTCGCGCCGATGCTGGACAAAAACCAACTTCAAAAACTGAAAGAAATAATGGCGCTTATCGATGACTGAAAAAATTTCCAGACATTTACTGAATACGGTAAATACATTTTCTGACGAAAAAATCGGCGTTATCGTTTATTTATCGCGGAAAAACGCCTTAAACGGGTTTGAAATTGTAAAAGAGTATCCGTTTATAAACGCCGTCGGCGTGAAAATCGCGGCGCACGAATTAAACCGTCTTGCAAGTTTCAAGGCGGTGAAATTCGTTACTTCGTCGTCAAAGGTTTTCGCGCTTTCGGGCGGGGACGACGAAAACAAAACGTCGGTTTTTCAAAACAGGTTTTCGATGACGGGGAAAGGCGTCGGGATTGCGATTCTCGACACGGGCGTGTCGCCGCATATCGATTTTTGCCTGCCCGAAAACAGACTTTCGGCTTTTAAGGATATCGTGTCCGGTAATCCCGATTTTTACGATGACAACGGACACGGTACTTTCGTTGCGGGAGTTGCCGCGGGAAACGGCGTTACGTCCGCAGGCGAGTTTTCGGGCGTCGCGCGGAGGGCAAGCGTTATCGGCGTAAAGGTTATCGGCGCGGACGGGGAAGGAAGCGCGTTCGACGTGCTGGACGGTATGCAGTGGATTGTCGATAACAAAGACGAAATCGGCGTGAAAGTGTGCTGTATGAGTTTCGGCGCGACGCCCACCGACAATTCCGATCCGTTAAGGCGCGGCGCGGAAGTTCTGGTCAGGGAAGGCATAACGGTTGTGGTGGCGTCGGGGAACGAAGGGATAAACGCCCTGAAAACCCCGGCGATAAGTCCGCTTGTTCTGAGCGTAGGGGCGATAAAAAACGACGATAAGGTTGCGGAATTCACGTCAAGGGGGTTTGTATTCGGACGAAGAAAACCCGAGGTTTACGCGCGCGGCGTCGACGTCGTATCGGTTGCCGCAAACTCGACGTATCGCAAAATGAGCGGCACTTCGGTTTCCGCGCCGTACGTTGCCGGGGCGTGCTGTCTGCTGCTTGAAAAGTATCCGTCCGCGCCGCCGTGGCGCATAAAAGAGATGATTTTGTCGTCGTCAAAGGTAACGCCCGACGGTTTCTTTGCGCTCGATCTGAACAAATAGTCCCGAAAATCTTCGTTTTTTATTGTGCTAATAAAATAAACTTGGTATAATAAAGAAAAACGATAGTTGGCGGTTTATATGTTAAAAATCAACGGACTTACCAAAATTTACGGTCGCAGCGACGTGAAAGCCGTCGACGATCTGTCGCTGGAAGTGGAAAGCGGCGAGATTTTCGGGTTCATCGGACCGAACGGCGCGGGAAAATCCACAACCATAAAATGCGTCACCGGGATTACGGGCTTCAACGCGGGCACGATCGAGGTGAACGGTTTCGACGTCAGGAAAAATCCCATCGAGGCAAAGCGCAGTATAGGTTACGTTTCGGACAGCCACGTTGTTTACGACCAACTCACGGGGGCGGAATACGTTGACTTTATGGCGTCGATTTACGGCGTCGCGGATAAGGAATCGTACAAATCCCGCCTTGAAAATTACATCGACGTTTTCGGGCTCAAAGCCGCGTTCAACGAGCCGATAAAATCGTATTCGCACGGAATGCAGCAAAAAATCAACGTCATCGGCGCGATTATTCACAATCCGCCGCTATTAATTTTGGACGAGCCTTTGACGGGGCTCGATCCGCAAAGCGCGTACGAACTCAAAGAAATGATGAAAGAGCATTGCAAAAACGGCGGCACGGTCTTTTTCAGTTCTCACGTTTTGGACGTCGTGGAAAAGATTTGCGACCGCGTGGGGATCATTTCGGAAGGGAAACTCCGATCGGTCGGCACCGTCGACGAACTTCGCGAAAATGGCGACGCTTCGCTTGAAAGTTATTTCTTGTCCGTCACAAAAAACGACGACGAAAACGAGAAAAACCAATAAAAAAATATGAAATCATACGTTTTAGTCCTAAAAACCGTGCTTTTGAATAACTTCCGCGCGGTCAGAACGAGATACGTCAGAATCGACGACAAAAAGCAGAATGCCAAAAATAAGTTGTCAAACGCGACAAACTCCGCGCTTGCACTTCTGGGCATTGCGGTTATCATCGTGCTTATGTCGATTATGATGCATGCGCTCGCGTTTTTGTCGGCACTCGAAGGCTTGCACGTCAAACTTCTTTCGACAATGCTCACGTGCGTTCAGATAACCGTTTTGATTCTGGGTTTTTCGGGCGTAACGTCAAATATGTTCTTTTCAAAGGACAACGAATTTTTGTCAAGTCTGCCCGTACGTCCCGAGGCGGTTTTTTCGGCAAAGCTGACGGTTGTGTATCTCAACGATCTGATTGTCGGCTCGGTATTCCTTATCCCGCTGCTTGTGTCGTACGTCGTCGGCGTGATTCAGGGCGGCGCGACTCTTCCGTTGTATTTTTATTTTATGATACCCGTCGCCACGCTGACTATTCCCGTCGTTCCGCTTGCGATAATTTCGGTTTTGTCGTTCCCGATGGTGAAAATCGTGTCGTATTTCAAAAACAAAGCGATCGTAACGCTGGTTTTAAGCGTCGTTATGTTTTTGGGATTTTTCGCGATTTATATGGTTTTTGTCAGATATATCGATAAATTCGTGGGCTCGGGCGCGGCGAAAGTTTTGCCGAAAGCCCTTGCGGATATGATAATCGCAATCGACAACGTCGTGTTTTACAACAGGTTTTTCGCGCTGGCTCTCACGGGGACGAGGTTTTTTAGAAACGTTTTGATATACCTTGCCGTCGTATGTCTGTCGGTCGGCGTCGTGACGGGGCTTGCCGCAGTCCTTTATAAAAAAGCCGCGGGGAAGTCGGGCGAGGAAACGAGAAGGAAATCTTCCTCAAAAAACGACGTTCTCGTATTGTCCGGAAAGAAAAAGGCGTTGTTTTTAAGGGAAATCAAGTGCCTTTTCAGGAATCAGAGTTTCGCCTTCAACAGCGTTATGGGCAGCGTAGTTACGCCGCTTATCGTCGTCGTGATGTATTTCATCGGACTGAAAAGCCCGACCGAGCAAACGGGACAAGCGTTGTCGTCGCTTGCAAACGGGTTTTCAAACGTCGGCGTTACGTTCTTTTATTCGCTGATGCTTTTGTGCGGAATGAATTACACCGCGTCGCTTGCGATATCGCGCGAAGGCTCGACTTTTTGCGTTTTAAGGTATATTCCCGTTGATTTTTCGGAAATTCTTAAAACGAAAATCAAGGTTGCGAATCTCGTGTCGTACGTCGGAGTCGTGCTTGTATGCGCGGCGTCGCTCGGCGTAACGAAGGGCGACGTGGCAAACGTACTTCCCATGACGCTCGCGCTGTTCGTGTACGCATACGCGTTCAACAGTATTTGCGTTTTCCGCGACCTGAAAAAACCCAACGTGTCCTGGACAAGCCCGTACGAGGTGATAAAACGCAACTTTTACCCGATGGTGCCTATGTTTTACGCAATGGGGCTCGGCATCGCGTTTATGGTGATAATGTCGGTCATCGCAAAGTACGAAAGCGCGATAAATATTAAACTCGGTGTGTCGCTTTTCTGGATCGGAACGATTGTTATCGGCGTCGTAATCGCAGTCGTCGTCAATGTTACTATGAAAAAGAAAGCGCAATTCTTCTTTGACAGAATTAACGTAAATTAGGAGATATTATGAAAAAAATCGGTCTTGACGTCGGCGACGTCAGAATTGGAATCGCAGTTTCGGATATGCTGGGCATCTGCGCGAACAGCCGCGAAAGTTACCGCCGCGTAAACGACGACGTCGATATTCAATACTTCATCAAACTCGCGCGCGAAGAAAACGCGGATACTTTCGTCGTCGGGCTTCCCATCAATATGGACGGCACCGAAGGGAAACGCGTCGAAGTAACCCGTGAATTCGCCGCAAAACTTGCGGAAAAAAGCGGACTTCCCGTCGAGTTTCAGGACGAGCGTCTTTCAACCGTCAGCGCGGAACGCGTGCTTCTTGAAGCAGATATGAGCAGGAACAAAAGGAAGAAGGTTATTGATGCGGTGGCGGCCTGCATTATCCTCCAATCCTACCTTGATAAAAAGTCATAATTTTGCGGTAAAAAGTCATAATTTTGCGCCTTTTCGGCGTTTTGACGGAACCTTGCTCAGTTACGTACGACTAAGTACGCGCCTTCGCACGAACCCGTCAAGAACCCCGAAAATCCATCAAAATTCTGACTTTTTAGAGTTAGGGGTCCCCAAAAGATACTTTTGTACTTTTGGGGAGAAGGAGCAAACAAGCAAAAGACAGACAAACGATTGAAATGAGTTTGTTTGGTCAAAGCAAGATTTGCGACGCAATTCGCGCCATTGTTAACAAATAGTGCGTTGCACGGAAAGGAATAAATTCCTCGCAAGAGACTTGTACTTGCGTTGGGAAAAGGGGTGAAAAAATGAATCATACATTTTCGGCAAAAAACGTGGTTGTGGCGTATCGTGGCGGCGCACGAGCGTTAAGACAATTCGATCTGGATTTTTCGGGAAAATGCCTTGCCGTCGTCGGCGGGGAAAAGGACGGGAAAACCACGCTTGTCAACGCCGTTTCGGGGCTTGTGAATTACGACGGCGAATTTATCCTTGACGGGCGTGCGCTGTTGAAAAAGCCGTCGGGCAACAACGTGCAGGCGATTCTGGAAGATTATTGCTTGTTGAAACGCAAAACTGTGCGTGAAAACGTGGAATATCCGTTGAAAATACGCTCGCTTGACCTTGCGCCCGCTCAAAACGCGATCAGAGAATTCGGGCTGGCGAGTTATGCAGACGTTAAAGCCGCAAAAATTCCCGAGCACGTCAAACCGTACGTCGCAGTTGCAAGGCTGTCGCTCGTAAAGCGAGATATATATCTTTTCGACGACATTTTACGTCCGCTCTCCGGCGACGATAAGGAATTGTTTTTAAGGAAACTGAAAGAAATCTTTTCAAAACTCGACGGGATTATCGTGTACGCGACAAGCGACATCGACGAGGCGAAATTCCTTGCCGACAAAATCGCGATAATTTACGGCGGCGTTATCGAACAGTACGGGACGTACGATGAACTAAGAAACAAGCCGCTTTCAAGAAAGGTTGCGGAATACTTCGACGATAAAATCGAACTTCGTCCGTCGGTGCTCCGCGAGTTTTCGGGACGGCTAATGATACGCTACGGCGACGACAACGTTACGCTTCCCGAGGGCAGCGCGGCACAACTTATCGACAAACGCTACGTCGGACGCGAAGTATCAGTCGCGCCTTATCGCGGCGGCGATACCTTGCAATATCTTATTCTCGATCCGTCCACCGACAAAACGATTGTGAAATATTAAAATCCGATTGAAAACGCCCGAAAATAATATTCGGCGAAAATTAAAGAAGTAATCATGTGGGTAATATATGCGTTCGGCTCTGCTTTTTTTGCGGGAATGACGTCCATTCTCGTGAAGTGCGGGCTGAAAAAAACAAATTCCACCGTGGCGACGGCGATTCGTACGATAATCGTGCTGATTATGTCGTTTTTCATGGTGCTTATCGTCGGTTCGCTGAAAGATATTGCAACCGTTTCCGCAAGAAACTGGGTTTTTCTGGTGCTGTCGGGGATTTCGACGGGTGCGTCATGGCTTTGTTACTTCCGCGCGATTCAACTCGGCGACGTGAACAAGGTTGCGCCCATCGACAAATCGAGCACGATATTGACGATACTTCTGGCGTTTATCGTGTTGAAAGAGCCCGTTTCGTGGCTGCAAAGCGTATGCGTTTGTATGATTGCCGCGGGCACGTTTATGATGATTGAAAAAAAGGACGTCGGCATCGTTACGAACACAAGCAAAGCGTGGCTTCCTTATGCGGCGGCGTCTGCGGTGTTTGCCGCGCTTACGTCGATTCTCGGCAAAGTCGGCATTTCGGGGGTTGAGTCGAATCTCGGCACGATGATCCGCACGATCGTCGTTTTGTTTATGTCCTGGCTGACGGTTTTCGCGACGGGAAAAGGGAAAGAAGTCCGCGGCATACCGAAAGGGGAAATGGCGTACATATGCGTTTCGGGGATCGCGACGGGCGCGTCGTGGCTGTTGTTTTACAAGGCGTTGCAGGAAGGGCTTGCAAGCGTCGTCGTGCCAATCGACAAACTGAGCATACTCGTAACGGTGGCGTTTTCGTATTTCGTCTTTGGCGAGAAACTTTCGGTGAAAGCGTTTTTCGGACTTGTCCTTATAGTTTCCGGCACGCTATTGATGCTCGTAAAAGTCTGAATAAACGAAAAAGACTTGCGAAAATCCGCAAGCCGTTTTGTTAAGGAATTACATTTTTTTCGGAATAAAAAGGGGAATGTATAAAAAACTCCGCAAAAATAACCGTTTTTCAATTTTTTTTGTTACAGTCCAAGTGACTTTACCCAGCCTGAAACGTCGGTTTCGCTCGCGCGGGTCAGCAGTTTACCGTCCTTTACGGTTGCGTTTGCGCCAAGGATTTTCTTGAAATTTTCCGATGTTTTTCCAAGTCCGCTGCTGCCGCTTGTCGCAAACGGAATCACGGTCTTTCCCGAAAAATCGTAACTTTCAAGGAAGGTGTCGATAATTCGCGGCTCTACGTACCACCATATCGGAAAACCGACGAACACGACGTCGTAACTTCCCATATTTTCGCACTTATTTGTAATTTCGGGGCGGGACGACAAATCGTTCATTTCGATTGTGGAGCGGCTTTTCTTATCCATCCAGTTCAGATCCGCGTCGGTGTAAGGGCGGACGGGTTTTATCTCAAACAAATCGGCATTTGCGACTTTTGCAAGTTTTTCGGCGGCATTTTTCGTCACGCCGCTTGCGGAAAAATACGCAACAAGAATTTTGCTCATAAAAAAACCTCCAAATTTTTATATCATAATTATATCCCCGTTTCCGCGCCGTGTAAATGTTATTAAAGGTTTTATAACAAATTTTAACTTAAAATTAGCATCAAACGGTTTTGCTTATAAAAAAGATTGAAAAAAAAATCTTATTTATTGGAATAGGGTTAATAATATCAAAAAGGAATTATATCGGTTCAGTGGGTTTGAAATGAATTTTTTGAAATAAGCGGCAACGCCGCATCATTTTTGGCAGAAAATGAAAAAAAGACGATAAAATTATCGTCTTTTCTGTTGGTGCGGTCGATGGGACTTGAACCCATACGGTCTCCCATACGCCCCTCAAACGTACGCGTCTGCCTGTTCCGCCACGACCGCAAGCAAGATGTAATATAGCATAATTACCGTTTGATGTCAAATCTTTTGATTGTTTTTTTCGCAAAAAAGTTGCGACTAATTATTTGAAATACCTGTATGCGGCGGAAGTGCCGTATCTTACAAGAAAAAAGCGGAATTTTTCGCGCCGCGGCAAGTTTGTGTTCACGATTTCGGGGAAGGTCGTGAAATAATATATAAACAGTTTGTTGCAAAGATTTTTGGTGACAAAGGGCATTATTTTCAAAAAAAGGTCGTCGTCGGACACGGTTATTCTGCCCGATATAATATCGCCGACGAGTTTTTGTTTTTCGCGCGCGGACATATATGCGACGCTGGGCGACGGAACGGTGAAAAAGTACGGTTTATGGCACTTTCTGCAAAGGTATTCGCTCTGACCGTACTTGTCGGGTTTCACGGTTTTTTTGACTGCGATTTTGTCGTGGCAAAGCGGGCATTCCAAAATATTCATCGTGTTTTCGTCGTACTGCTCGACAGGGAAGACTTTTTTTCGGGAATTATTTTTATATGCGGCGGGTTGAAGTTTGATATTTGCGCGGACGGTTATCGTGAAAGGCGTATTGCGACTGACGAAGTTTGCCCAATATTTCCAGTTGGCGTCGTGGTTTTTCGCGGTTTTTATCGTATGCAGAAGTTCGTGCGCGACGGTGTCCGAAATATCCTTGTCGTTTACGATATATTTGTTTATCGCAATCGAGTATTCAAAACCGCTTGCGCCTTTCGCGTCGCCTTTTTTGCAGTAACCGAATCGTGAACTTCCGCCGCATTCGAAAAAGAAAACCGACTGTGATACCGGCACGCCCGATGTAATCAGGCGAGCAGCACATTCTTTTATTAAGTTTTCCACGTGCGGCGAAACTCTGAAAGCGTACATAATTGAAAATCTTTTTTATGGTAAGTCGTTTTTAATAATTATATATCATTACGTTCCGAAATCAAGCGGACGACAAAAGTATTTCCATAATATTTCTTTTCGCGTTGCATACAATATTGCTATGTGGTCAAACGTAGTGAGTATCGAAAAGGGCGACGATAAGATGTTTTCGGAACTTTTGTCGGGCGTCGAGGGCATAAAGGAACTTTCGTCGGCAGTCGAAGAAAGCAAAAACAGGAAGTATATTTATATGGCGGGGCTTTGCGAATACGCCGACGAGATCCGCGACAAGATCGAAAACTTTCTTTCGGACTTCATTCTGACGAAATATAAACTGTCGTATTATGCCGAAAATCTGAAATACGACAAACTCGATTATCCCGTCGCGACGCTCATTTCGACGCTGGTGTACCTTGATTTCGACCTTGAAAAAGCCTTTGTAACAAGGGTGCTTCGCGAACTTTCGAGTTACGACGTGGATGCGATTTACCGATTCCGCTTAAAGGCTCTGCGCGCAAGTTGGAAGGAAGTCGCGGAAATGTGTGCAAGACTTTTTGAGGTCGGCACGGACGAACAGGATATTTACAACGTGATAAACTATATCAGCGCGACGAAAACCGCAAAGCCGCTGGAACTCGTCCTTGAAAAAGCCGAGCGTCCCGTGTTCAGAAATGCGGGAAACGGAAAGGAAATCGCCGTAAAAAGGCTGTTCGGCGTGGACGAATACGACATAATCGGCACGGTAATTTCGCTTTCCGCAACGAAACTCACGTTAAACTGCGACGTCGCGGGCGAAGCCGTAAAAGCACTTCGTCACGTGGTGCGCGTAAAAATGAGATAAAACCCTTGACTTTATAAAAAACCGAATATATAATAACTGTAAATTCGGATTGAATCCGCCGCAACGGACACGTCTTTATATTCCGGCTTTTCAGAGAGTTGCCGCATGGTGCAAGGCAATAAGAAGGGTATAAAGGTACCGCCGTCAGCGCGAAAACAAAATATTAAGCGGCAGTTTTTCTGCAATTAAGGTGGAACCGCGGTAAGATTTATCGTCCTTATGAAATAACAATTTTCATAAGGATTTTTTGTTTTTATCCGAAAATAAATGCAAATTCACTCAAAAAGAGGTAACAATATGGCAAAACTTACTTTGAAAGACGGAAGTATTCTGGAAGTCGAAAACGGCGTAACTTTCCTTGACGCCGCAAAGAAAATCAGCGAAGGTCTTGCAAGAAACGCGGTCGCCGTGAAAGTTGACGGCGCATTGAAAGACCTGACCGCCGTCGTCGAAAACGACTGCGCGTTCGAAGTGCTGACTTTTTCCGACGACGAAGGCAAAAAAGTTTATCGTCATACCGCGGCGCACGTTCTCGCGCAGGCGGTAAAAAACATTTATCCCACGGTAAAACTTGCAATCGGTCCTTCCATCGAAAACGGTTTTTATTACGACTTCGATTTCAAAACGCCCATCACTCAGGACGACTTTGACAAAATCGAGGCGGAAATGCACAAGATTATCAAGGCGAACCTGCCCATAACCCGCTTTGTTCTTCCGAGAAAGGACGCGCTTGAACTTATGAAAAATAAGGGCGAGATTTACAAAATCCAACTTATCGAAGAACTGCCCGAAGGCGAAGAAATCAGTTTTTACAAACAGGGCGACTACGTTGACCTTTGCACGGGTCCGCACCTTCCTTCGACGGGAAAAATCAAGGCGTTCAAACTGACGTCGTTGACCGGCGCGTACTGGAAAGGCAACGAACACAACAAAATGCTTTCAAGGATTTACGGCACGGCGTTTGACAAAAAAGCCGATATGGAAGCCTATCTTGCGGCTGTCGAAGAAGCCAAAAAACGCGACCACAACAAAATCGGGCGCGAACTTGGATATTTCATGACCTGCGACACGATCGGACAAGGTTTGCCGCTGCTTATGCCCAAGGGCGCGAAACTGTTCCAGATTCTCAGCCGTTTTGTCGAAGACACCGAGGCGGAACGCGGATATCTGCTCACGAAAACCCCTTATATGGCAAAACGCGAACTTTATCAGATAAGCGGTCACTGGGATCATTATCGCGACGGTATGTTCATTTTCGGCGATCCCGACGCGGAAGGCGAAGTGTTTGCGCTGCGTCCCATGACCTGTCCGTTCCAATACGAAATATTCAAAAACGGTATGAAGTCGTACCGCGACCTTCCGAAACGCTACGGCGAGACCTCGACGTTGTTCCGCAACGAAAACTCCGGCGAGATGCACGGGCTTATCAGGGTAAGGCAGTTCACCATTTCCGAAGGACACCTTATGTGCACGCCCGCACAACTCGAACAGGAATTCAAGGGCTGCTTGGAACTTGCGAGATATTGCTTAAAATGCGTCGGACTTGACAAAGACGTATCCTATCGTTTTTCGCGCTGGGACCCCAGAAATCCCGACAACAAATATATCGACGATCCCAAACAATGGGCGTACGCCGAAGGCGAAATGAAGCGTATCCTTGACGATTTGCAGGTGCCTTATACCGAGGCTATCGACGAGGCGGCGTTCTATGGTCCGAAACTTGACATTCAGATTAAAAACGTGCACGGAAAGGAAGACACGCTCGTAACCATTCAGGTCGATATGTTCCTGGCGGAGCGTTTCGATATGTACTATATCGACGAAAACGGAGAGAAGGCGCGTCCTTACATCATTCACCGCACGTCGATGGGCTGCTATGAACGCACGATCGCGCTGTTGCTTGAACAGTACGCCGGCGCAATGCCGACGTGGCTTGCTCCCGAACAGGTCAGGGTGCTGAGTCTTACCGACCGTACCGCGTCCGTTGCGGAAGAAGTACGCCATACGCTGTTCAAACGCGGATTCCGCGCCGAAACCGACGTCAGAAACGAAAAGGTCGGCTATAAGATTCGTGAGGCGCAACTCGACAAAATCCCGTATATGATCATTATCGGCGACAAGGAAGCGGCGGATAACGTCGTCGCGGTAAGAAGCCGCAAGGACGGCGACCTCGGCACTATGACTCTTGAAGAGTTTATGGCAAAGATTCAGAAAGAAGTCGACGACCACGTTTGCGAATAAGCGTAAAAGCACGAAAAATGTAATATTAAGTCCCTGTGTTATCACAGGGATTTTTTTTGCATATTTTTAGGTATGGACAATCTGTTTTCATTGCTTCCCGTGACGATTTATCCGCTTTTGCCGAAGAACGTGAAAGAACTGCGTATGCGCGTGGGACTTCCGCTGTCCGTTTACGACGGCAAGAAAAAGACCTTTGTTTTTGACGGGGAAAAACCTTATATCGTGACGTCATCGGACGTCGATTACGTTTTGGGGAAAGCCAGCGGATATTCGTTGTATTCCGTGACGGACAACCTTGTGGACGGGTTTGTAAGTTTTGCGGGCGGGATAAGAATCGGCGTTTCGGGCGAGGGCGTAAGCGCTGGGGATAAGGTATTTAATCTGAAATATCCGACGTCGCTTGTCATCAGAGTTCCGACAGAAATCAAAGGAAAAGCCGACGAAATCGCAAAAAAAGTGATAAAAAACGGCGATTTTAAGAATCTTTTGGTAATTGCGCCGCCGTCGGGCGGAAAAACGACGCTCCTTCGCGAAATCGCACGGCTTGCCTCAAACGACGGGTTTAACGTGTGCGTTATCGACGAAAGACGGGAAATCGCGGGGGCGGTGAAAGGGGTGTCGGGGCTTGACCTTGGCAAAAGCGTTGACGTCATCACCGGCGTCAAAAAGCTGAAAGCGTACGAGTGCGCGATAAGAAGTATGAATCCCGACGTCGTGGTTACCGACGAGATTTACGGTGCGGAGGAAGTGGACGCGGTGCTGGACGCAATGCGCGCGGGCGTTAAGGTTGCGGCGTCGCTGCACGCAACGGGCGTTTCCGACCTTAAAAACACCGTTTACGAAAAACTGCAACGGGCGATGGATATTACCGTCGTATTGACGAAAAAGAACAGAGTCGGGGAAATCAAGGAAATTATCGGATGTTAAGCGTATTAAGCGGCGCGCTTTTAATGGTTGCGTCAAGCCTTATCGGGATTGCGATAAAAAGGATTTACAGGGTGAGATACGCGTACTTTTCGGACGCCGTCGATTTTCTGAACCTTTACAAGCGGGAAATATCGTCCTTGCAAACGCCGCTCGAAGACGTGATAAAAACCTTTGTTTCGTCATCGAAAGGCGCGTTTTCGGACTCGCTTCAAAAATTCGCGGACGGGCTGCCTGCGGGATATAAGAACGTCGAAGAAGTGCAAAAAAAAATAAAAAACGTGATGATAAAAGAAAAGGATAGTCTGCTTGTCGCGGCGTTTTTGCACTCGCTTGGAAAGTCGAATCTTGAAAACGAAATTACAAATACCGTGCGCTATCTTGACGTTTTCAACGAAAAAAAGAGCAAATCCGCAATCGAACTTAATAAAAAAGGTGAAATGTATTATAAGTTGTTCGTCGTGCTGGGCGTAACTCTTATGCTTATCGTGGTGTGATATGGGGATTGAAATCATCTTAAAAATCGCAGGGGTGGGAATGCTCACCGCAATCGTAAACGTAATCCTTAAAAAGAGCGACAAGGACGAAATCGGAACTTTCGTTACCATCGTCGGCATCGTCGTGGTTTTAATGATGGTCGTCGATATGCTGACGGGCGTTATGGACACCGTCAAACAACTTTTCGGGCTGAAATAATGGATATTTTCAAAATCGTGGGCGTTGGGATTCTCGGCGTAATCACTGCGGGGTTTATAAAGTCTGCAAAGTCGGAGTTTTCGGTTTTCGTCGTTCTGGCAACGGGGCTTGTCATACTGATTATGATTGCGAAAGGAATGGCGGAAGTCCTGGTGAAGTTTTCGGAAATCGTCGCAAAAACGGGGATACCGTCGGCGTTGTACGGGGCGATTCTGAAAATCGTGGGAGTAGGTTATCTCACGGAATTTTCCGCGGGGATTTGCGAAGATTACGGGGCGGGGAGCGTCGGGAAGAAACTGCAACTTTCGGGAAAGATCGCGATATTTATTCTGGCGTTTCCCGTTATCGAAGCGTTTATAAACGTCGTTGAAAAACTTGCGATATGAAAACAAAAATAATCAAAATATTTTTAATATTTGCGGTTTTTCTTGCGATTTTTTCAATTTTTCGGGATAAAAACGTTGCGTACGCCAAGCAGGGCGAAGAAGAAAAATCGGTTGAAGACGGGACGGACGAGGTCCTTGAAAAAATTGACCTTGAAAGCCTGGAAGATTATTATTCGTCGCTTTCCGACGACGAAAGCGCGTTTGTCGCGGGCGGTTTCAAGGAACTTCTGAAAAGGCTTATTGACGGCAACGTCGGCGTATCTTTTAAGGATTTCATCGGCGAAATTTTCTCTCTTATATTAAAAGGCGCGCTCGGTTTTCTTCCGTCGATAATTACCGTCGTCGTGATTTCGGTGATGTCGGGCATGCTGAAAGGACTCAATTCCGGCTTTCTGAACGAAAACACGTCGGAAATCGTGGATTTTGCGTGCTTTTCGGCGATTCTTACGGTCATCGTATCGGAAGCGGCAAATATGCTGACTCTTACGATAAACACCGTCGGGCGCGTCGAAAAGTTGTCCGCCGCATTGTTTCCCGTGCTTCTGACGCTTATGACGGCTTTGGGCGGCGCGAGCGGCGTAGGCTTTCTGAAACCCCTTGTCGGCGTGTTTTCTGTGGGGCTTACGAAAGTCGTGAAAACGTTTGTGCTGCCGTGCTTTACGGGCGCGGTTTTACTGAATGCGGTAGGTAATATTTCGCCTGCGGTAAAACTTGACAAAATGGCGGATTTTTTCAAAAAAGCGGGCAGCATAGTGTTGAAAACGGTGTTTTCGGCGTTTTTTGCATATCTTCTTATCGGCGGCGTAATCGGGAAAACCGTTGACGGAGTGATGATTAACGCGGCGCGATTCGGCGTGAAAAGTTACGTCCCGATAATCGGCGGTTACGTGTCGGACGGATTCGACGTGGTGCTTGCGGGGTGCGCGCTTGTCAAAAACGCGGTCGGAATGACGGGGCTTCTGATATTGTTGTCGGTTGTCGTCGCGCCCGTCGGAAAACTTATCGCGTTTGACCTTATTTTGCGATTTGCAGCAGGCGTTGTCGAGCCGCTTGGCGTATCCGGAATATCGGATATGCTGATGAAAATTTCAAAATGTGCGGGCTACTCATTGCGGCGATCGCGGGGGCAACGTTCGCGTTTTTCGCAATGGTGCTGACGGCGGGGACGTCGGTCGGGGTGTGATATGGGCGCGTGGCTTCTGAAAATCACGGGCGTTATCGCTCTCTCGACGCTTTCGTCGCTGCTTATTCCGAACGGACAGACGAAAAAATACGTCAAGGGGATTTTCGCGCTTATAACGTTGTTCGTTCTGGTATCGCCGCTGCCGAAACTTCTGAAAAGCGACTTTTCGGGTTTTCCGAACGCTTTTGATACTGCCTCCGAACTTGAAATCGACGAAACGTTTTTGTACGGCGTGGCGACGAACGCATATAAAACGCAGGAAAGGAATATCGAAAAGTTTCTGAAAGAAAAGGGAATCGAAGCAAAGGTAAAATTCGTCGTAAAAAGCGAAACTTCGTCGGAAATTGACTACGTAAACGTTATTTTGTCCGATAAGTCATTTGAGCGGGACAAGTCGAATAGTATTGATGTCGGGGCGTTGAAAAGCGAAATCTCAAAGTTTTCGGGCGTCCCGGAAGACAAACTGAGGGTTTTTTATGAACGATAACGAAGAAAAGAAAAAACCGTTTAAGGATTTTATCCGAAAAATCAAAAGCGTAAAGAATATCGAAATCATCGTCTGCATAATTTTAATTGCGATAATCCTTTTGCTTTACGGAATCGTACGCGAGGCGAAGAAGAAGCAGGCGGAAAGCGGAAACGCAGGGGCGACGATTGTCGAAACGGCGTCGGACGAAGAAAGACTTGCGGCGGTTTTATCAAAGATAAAAGGCGCGGGAAAAGTCGAAGTGTACATCGGTTACGACGGCAATTTCGAAACCGTTTACGCCTTTGACAAAACGACGAATACGACGACTCGCACCGACGACTCGGGCGGGGCGAACCTTACGACCACCGTTACCGAAGAAAAGTCAACCGCCGTGTTTGACGAAAACAAAAAACCGCTTATCGAAAAAACCGTCGCGCCGAAAATCACCGGCGTAATAGTTGTGGCGGAAGGGGCGAAAGACGTCGCCGTAAGGCTGAATATCTTAAAAGCCGTCGCAACCGCCCTGAACGTAAACGAAAAAATAATCGAAATTTTCATAATGAATTAAATGGAGGGTTTATATGAAAAACAACAAAAAGAAAATCGCGGTATTGTCGATTATGACCGTTCTCCTTGTGGTGTCCGCCGTCCTTAACGTATGGCTCAACACAAAGCTCACGAAACGCCAGGAAACGCTGACGACGAACACAAACGAACCTACCGTTACCGAAACTTTCAAAAGTTTCCGCTCGTCAAGGGAAACCACCCGTCAGGAACTTATCGATTATCTTGACGCGATAATTTCGTCCGAGAGCGCAAGCGCGTCCGCAAAAACGGCGGCAGAAACGCAGAAACAGGGCGTATGCACGCAGATGGAAAACGAACTTCTGTTGGAAAGACTTATTCAGGCGCGCGGATTTCGCGACGTAATCGTAACTCTTTCCGACAAGAACTGCACGGTGGTCGTCGCCGACGATAATTTGGAAGCGCAGGAAGTCGCTCAGATTCTCAGCGTCGTGACCAAAGAAACGAGCTACACCGCAAACGACGTAATCGTCTGTCAATACTGATAAAATGTGTCGGGGAACGGGTATAATTGCTTGTATAAGACGAAAAAATATGCTATAATATCCGTAATTCGGAGGATAGTATGGCAAAAATCAAGTCAGTGAAATCGAATACGGAAGTTTACGCCGAAATCATCGCGGACATCGCATCTCGCGCAGCCGCCGAAATCGAAGGGGCGGAACTTCTTGGGAAAAACCCCGACAAGTTGCGTATCATCAAAGACAACGACGTCCACGCTTACGTTAAAAGCGACAACACCGTCGATATCGATATTTATCTGAATATTTTGTACGGCTACAACATTCCCGACACCGTCTGCAAGGTTCAGATTGCAATCAAAAAAGCAATCGAAAAGGAAACCTGCTATACCGTGGGAGAAGTCAACGTTTCGGTTGTCAGTATTATCGTCGATGAGACCGACGACACCCCCGTAATCGTTCACGACTTTGACGACGAAGAAACCGACGACGTCGCAAAATCCGAAGAAGAAAACGCATAACTTTCACTTAGCCCTCGTTTTTACGACGGGCTAATTGTTTTTGAATTTCAGAGGTTTATATGAGCAGAAGCACCGCACGAGAACATCTTTTCCAACTCACGTTCGAACAACTTTTTTCGGAAGATAAAAACGACGTCACTCTGGAAGCGTACCTTATGGACGCGTCTTTGACCGACTCCGACAAACTGTACGTCAGAAAGGCGTACGACGGCATTTATACGCATCTTGACGAATTGAAGGGCATTGTCGCGAAGTATTCCAACGGCTTTAATATCGACCGCATTTACAAGCCTGACCTTGCCGCGATGATCGTCAGCGTTTACGAGATGAAATACGTCCCGGAAGTTCCCGCCGCCGTCAGTATCAACGAGGCGGTCGAACTTGTCAAAAGATATTCCACGGAAAAGAGCAAATCTTACGTCAACGGCGTGCTTGCAAGCGTCAATAAGGCGCTGACGGAGGAATAATGCAGATTATCGACGGAAAGGCCTTGTCGTCAAAAATCCGCGCGGATATAAAGGCGCAGGTCGCAGAACTTAAATCAAAGGGCGTTGAAGCGTGTCTTGCCGTCATTCTTGTCGGCAACGATCCGTCAAGCGAACTTTACGTAAAAAATAAGGTAAAAGCATCGGAAGAAGTCGGCATAAAAAGTGTTCTTTGCCGCTTTCCCTTGACCGTTACCGAAAAGGAACTTGTCGACGAAATCGAGCGGCTCAACGCCGACGATACGGTCAGCGGTATTCTGGTGCAACTTCCTTTGCCTGATTCTATCGACGAGAAAAAGGTAACCGCGCATATCGACGTGAACAAGGACGTGGACGGATTTTCCGCATACCAGACGGGTTTACTTTGCCTCGGCACTCCCGACCTTGCGCCTTGCACGCCGCAGGGGATTATCGCTCTTATCGAGTCGACGGGCGTAAAAATCGCAGGGAAACACGCCGTGATCGTCGGGCGCAGCAATATCGTCGGACGTCCGACCTTGCAACTTCTTTTGCAACGCGACGCAACCGTTACGATTTGCCACAGCAAAACGCAAAACCTTAAAGAATTTACAAAAACGGCGGATATTCTTGTCGTTGCCGTCGGAAAACCCAAATTAATCACGAAAGATATGGTGAAAGACGGCGCGGTCGTTATCGACGTCGGCATTTCCCGCGACGAAAACGGCAAGCTTTCGGGCGACGTGGATTTTGAAAACGTAAAAAACGTTTGCTCGTTCATTACTCCCGTCCCGGGCGGGGTGGGACCGATGACGGTGACTATGCTGATGCACAACACCTTGCTCGCGGCAAAACGGCGATAATTCGCGCCTTTTTGAGTTTTTCCGAGAACCTGAAAATCCGTGTACGCATTAGTACACTAGGATTTTCAGAACCCCGAAAGAAACGTCAAAAATCCATCAAATTCTCGCCGTTTTGGGAATGTTTATTTTTATCAAGATATGAATGATTTTTGATTAGTTAAGATACAAATTTTTGTTTTAATTTTGGAAATTTTGCGAAAATAATTGCGAAAAAGAGCAAATATTATGGATAAATTGTTTTACGAAAATCTTTATATCGAAAAGGGCGCAAGGTACATTTGCGGCGTTGACGAGGTCGGGCGCGGTCCGCTTGCCGGTCCCGTTACCGTGTGCGCCGTCATCATGGATTTGTCGAAAATTGTCGACGGCGTTGACGACAGCAAAAAACTTTCGGAAAAGAAGCGCGAAAAACTTTTTCCGCAAATTTGCGAAGCGGCTGTCGATATGTCGATTGTGAGCGTCGGCCCCGAAGTCATTGACGAAATCAACATTCTGAACGCGACGAAACAGGCGATGCAACAGGCGATTATGAGCCTGAAAGTCAAGCCGGACGTCGTGCTTGTGGACGCGGTGCAACTTGATATTCCATATAAAACGCACGCAATAATCAAAGGCGACTCGTTGTCATATTCAATCGGTTGCGCGTCGATTCTCGCAAAGGTCACCCGTGACGCTTATATGATAAAAGCCGACGAGATTTATCCCGATTACGGTTTCAGAAGCAACAAAGGATACGGCAGCGCAAAGCATATCGCCGCATTGAAAGAGAAAGGCGCGACGCCCACTCACAGAAAATCGTTCATTAAAAATTTTGTCGGAGATAACAAATGAGAGCGGAAGGCATAAGGGGAGAAAGCCTTGCGGAAGGGTATCTTAAAAGCAAGGGGTACAAAATAATCGGTCGCAACGAAAAACTTATGGGTATCGAGGTCGACCTTATCGCGACCGCGCCGGACGGCGACGTTTGCTTTATCGAGGTCAAGTCGCGCACGACGTATTCGTACGGATACGCGCTTGAAGCGGTAACTCCCGCAAAAATCGCAAGGTACAAAAGATTTATTAATCTTTACACACAGATTCATCGTCTTTACGACAAGACGCTTCGCATCGACGTTATCGCAATTTCGGGCGACGACGTCGAACATATCGAAAACGTCGGCGGTTAAAACCGAAAAAAAGTAATATAATTATCTATAATTATTTCAAAACCCGCCTTATTTCGTTTGCCAAGATTTTCCCGTTATGATATAATTCTTTCGAAAATCCGCACCCGGGGGTTGACAAATCCGTGCTTTTTGAGTTCATTTGTCGCAAACTTTCGGGGAGGAGTAAAAAACGGAGGTATTTTTTTATGGCAGTAACATCAATGAAACAACTGCTTGAAGCAGGCGTTCACTTCGGTCACCAGACAAAGCGTTGGAATCCGAAAATGGCAAAGTACATCTACGCTGCAAGAAACGATATTCACATTATCGATTTGCAGATCTCGGTTGAAAAGGTGGAGGAAGCATACGCTTTCATTCGTCAGGTCGCGTCGGAAGGCAAAGACATCCTTTTCGTAGGTACGAAAAAACAGGCGCAGGACGCAATCCAGTCGGAAGCGGAACGTTGCGGAATGTACTACATCAACCAAAGATGGCTCGGCGGTACGCTCACCAACTTCAAAACCATTAAATCTCGTATCGACAGGCTCAACAAACTCAATCAGATGGAAATCGTCGGCGAGTTCGATCTTCTTCCCAAAAAAGAAGTCATCGGTCTCAAAGCCGAACGCGACCAACTTGAAAAGAACCTCGGCGGCATCAAAAACATGCGTGAACTTCCCGGCGCACTCTTCGTAGTCGACCTTAAAAAGGAAGAAATCGCCGTTAAAGAAGCGCGCCTTCTCAATATCCCCATCGTCGGCGTCGTCGATACTAACTGCGATCCCGACCTTGTCGATTACGTTATCCCCGGCAACGACGACGCAATCCGCGCAATCAAACTCTTCGCATCGCTTATGGCAGACGCCGTTATCGAGGCGAAACAGGGCGTTGACGCAGTAGCGGCGGCACACGCGGAAGCAAACGCCGAAGCAGCCGAAGAAGCAAAAGAAAAAGAAACGGTTGAAGAAGTCGTTGAAGAAGCAGCCGCTCCTTTGACCAAAGAAGAAGCGCTTGACAAAGCAATCGCGGAAGCGGAAGCAAAATAATCGGAGGATTTCAGATATATGGCAGCATTCACCAGTAAAGACGTTATGGATTTGCGCGCTCGCACGGGCGCAGGTATGATGGATTGCAAAAAGGCTCTTACCGAAGCGGACGGCGACATGGACAAAGCAGTCACCATTCTTCGCGAAAAGGGCGCGGCAACCGCAGCCAAAAAAGCAGGCCGCGTTGCAGCGGAAGGCATTGTCGAAAGTTATATCCACATGGGCGGTAAAATCGGCGTTCTCGTCGAGGTCAACTGCGAAACCGACTTCGTTGCAAAAAGCGACGACTTCAAAAACTTCGCTCACGACGTCGCTCTCCAAATCGCTTCTATGAAACCTACTTGCGTCGCTATCGAAGATCTTGACGCGAAAGCGGTTGAACTCGAACGTGAAATTTACAAGAATCAGGCTCTTGCGGAACCCAAGCCGAAGCCCTTGAACATCATCGAAAAGATGGTTGACGGTCGCATTCAGAAATACTACAAAGAAGTTTGCCTTCTTGAACAGGATTTCTTCAAAGATCCCGGCAAAACCATTAAACAATATCAGACCGAAGTTACCGCAAAGGTCGGCGAGAAGGTCGCGATTCGTCGTTTCGTTCGTTACGAAATGGGCGAAGGTATCGAAAAGAGAAAAGACGATTATCTCGGCGAAATCAGCGAAAACCTCGCAAAAATGCAACAAAACGGTTAATTACCTTTTGAAAAGGACGCTTTTGCGTCCTTTTTTTTGAATTTTTGAATCAGGAGAGACTATATGGATAACAAATATACAAGAGTCGTCATTAAAATCAGCGGCGAAGCCCTTGCGGGTGAAAACGGATTCGGACTGAACAACGCTGTTATCGCGGGCGTTGTGGAACAAATCGCGAAAGTCAGGAATATGGGCATCCAGATCGGCATCATCATCGGCGGCGGCAACTTCTGGCGCGGACGTCAGGGCGCAGATATGGACAGAACGACTGCCGACCATATGGGTATGCTCGCAACCGTCATCAACTCGCTTGCAATGCAGGACGCTTTGGAACACGCGGGCGTGCCTACGCGCGTTATGACGGCAATCGAAATGCCCAGAGTCGCAGAGCCTTACATCTTACGCCGTGCGATCCGCCACCTTGAAAAAGGTCGCGTCGTCATCATGGCGTGCGGTACGGGCAACCCGTATTTCAGCACCGACACGGGCGCGGCGCTCAGAGCGGCGGAAATTCAGGCGGACGTATTGTTGCAAGCCAAAAATATCGACGGCGTTTACGACAGCGATCCGAAGAAAAATCCCGACGCCAGAAAGTACGACAAAATCGGATATCTTGACGTCATCAAGGACGGTTTGCAGGTTATGGACACGACCGCGGTATCTCTTTGTATGGAAAACCATATCCCCATCGTAACGTTTGCGCTGAACGAAAAAGACAGCATTTACAAGGCTGCGACGGGACAAAAAATCGGTACAATTATCGAATAATTTTTGACAAAAACTCAACAAAAAACAACAAAAACGCACGTATCCCGTGCGTTTTTTGTATTTTATTCGTGATAAAAAAAACCATATATTATTTTGTAAATAACGCCGCTGTTTATTCTTATCGAACGGATAAAATTCGTTTGATTTCTGACTGACAAAAAATCGTATAAAACGTCAAAATATCAAAATCGCCGCGCCTTTTAATTAAGAGCGTTCGCGCATTTATTTTTACTAAGTACTTGCTTTTATATATTTTAGTATGATATAATATTTTTACTAAAATGTATTTTGGAGGAATATATGGCTTTCGGTATCGAAGAAGTCGATTTTTTGTTTGAAACTTTCGACGAAGAAAATGCTAAAACTTTTGAAAATTACAAGACCGAGTTGCAGGGAATCCGCGCAGGTCGCGCAAATCCCCACATTCTTGACAAGGTCGAGGTTGAATATTACGGAACGATGACGCCGCTTAACCAGATGGCGAACGTTACTATTGCGGAAGCGCGTGTGCTTGTCGTGTCGGTATGGGACAAAAGCGCGCTCAAAAACGTTGAAAAGGCAATCCTTGCCGCAAACGTCGGCATCACGCCCAACAACGACGGCACGGTGATTCGTCTTGTTTTCCCCGAAGTTACCGAAGAAAGACGTCGCGCGCTTGTAAAAGACATCAAACAGGGCGCGGAAGAAACCAAAATCGTTTTAAGAAATCATCGTCGCGACATCAACGAAGAGCTTAAAAAACTCAAAAAAGACAGCACGATCACCGAAGACGACCTGACGAACTTCCTGGAAGAAGTCGACAAACGCCTCGCGAAGGAAATCGAAAAGGTTGACGAAACCGCAAAGAAAAAAGAAGACGAGGTAATGAGTGTATAAAGCCGAGTTTTCCGGTAAAAAAATTGACGACGTCGAAAAAGAACTTGCAAAACAAGGGATTATCGACGTCGAAATCGTTAAAAACGATTCTAAGCGCGACGACGGATACGATTCGGAACTTGTCGTAAGGGCGGACGTCACGGGAAACAAAGCCGTGCTCGTCACGTCGAAATTCCGTCTGTCCGTTCCGCTTTCGGAGGAATAATTTATGTTAAAACGCGCGGTTACGGCGATAATACTCGTCGGATACGCATTTGCGATGTTATATCTTGGCACGGCGGTGCATTACGGGTTTCTGGACGCGCTCATTATGTCGTTCGCATTCGTCGGAACTTATGAAATGTACCATACTTTCAGGAAGTCGGAATACAAGAATTCCTGGGGGGCGCCGCTGTTGTTGTGCGTCGCGATATATCCTTTATGGTATTTTTTAGGCTACAAGGGCATACTGATTGCGCTGAGTCTTTCGATATGCCTTGCGCTTGCGGTGTTTACGTTCAAAGCGGAAATGGAACTGAAAGACCTGCTTGCGACGATTTTTTCGCTGATTTATCCGATGGCGCTTGTGTCGCTTGCGTTTGCTCTTTCGAGGGAGTTTCCGTGCGGCGGCACGTTTGCGATATCGTTTGCGATTTTCCTTCCCGTGTTTTCGGATACGTTTGCGTATCTTGTCGGAAGCACTTTGGGGAAAAGGAAGCTTTGTCCGTCGATATCGCCGAAAAAGACCGTCGCGGGCGCGATCGGCGGATTACTGGGCAGCGTTTTGTGCGCGGTAACGTTCTTCCTGCTGTTTGACTTATATGCGGTTATCCCCGTCGGATACGTTACTTTTTCGGACAGCGTAGCGGTGCGCGCGGTGGTATTCGTCGTTCTGGGTATCGTCGGCGGCGTACTTGCGGAAATCGGCGACCTTGCGGCAAGCCGTATCAAACGCACCATAAACATCAAGGACTTCGGAAACATTTTCCCCGGTCACGGCGGCGTTCTGGACAGACTTGACAGCATTATGTTTACGCTCGTTATGCTTTTTACGGCATTTACGTTTATGTATATGTAATATCCCGGGCGTTTACGGATATAAATACTAAAAGAGGTTGTATATTATGAGAATGAAACAAATCGTGATATTCGGCAGCACCGGTTCGGTCGGCACGAAGGCGTTGCAGATTTGCGAACGCAACCCCGAATCGTTCAAAGTAATCGGGCTTACCACGAATACCAACATCAAAAAACTTTTGGAGCAAATCAATCAATTCCGTCCGCGCTACGTCGCGATTACCGACGACGACGCAAGGAACGAATTCACCAAATACAAACCGCCTTTCGTGCAGGTTTTGTCCGTTGACGAGCTTTCGTGCATAAAAGTCGACTGCGTCATCAACGGTATGGTCGGCATCAGCGGTCTGAAACCGTCGATGAACGTTCTGAAAAACGGCGGCACGCTGGGTATCGCAAACAAAGAGCCCATCGTCGCTGCGGGCAGACTTCTCAGGGAACAAGCCGAAAGATACGGCTCCACGATTATTCCCGTCGATTCGGAACACAGCGCGATTTTCCAGTGCCTGAAAGCGGGCAAAGTTCAGGACGTCAAAAAGGTTACGCTGACGGCGTCGGGCGGTCCGTTTGTCGATTTCACCGACGAACAACTGCGCGCGGTAACACCGCAAATGGCAATCAAACATCCCGTCTGGGCAATGGGCACGAAAGTTTCCATCGACAGCGCGACGATGATGAACAAGGGCTTGGAAGTTATCGAGGCAATGAACCTGTTCAATCTTCCGCAAAGCAAAATCGACGTCATTATCCATCGCGAAAGCGTCATTCACAGCTTTGTGGAGTTTGTCGATAAATCGGTGATTGCGTGTATGAGCATGCCGAACATGCGCCTTCCGGTGCAGCTTGCGATGACTTATCCCGACCGTATCGAAAGTTATGCGGAAAGTCTTGACCTTGCAAAACTCGGCTCGCTTCATTTCGAATATCCCGATTATAAAAAATTCAAATGTTTGTCGTTGTGTATCGACGCGGCGAAACTCGGCGAGAGCGCATGCGTTGCGGTATCCGCAGCCGACGAAATCGCGGTCGCGCAGTTTATCGCGGGCAAAATCGGATTTACCGATATCGAGAAATACGTCGAAAAAGGCTTGTCTTTCATAAGGGGCAACAAGGTTTCAAGCGTGGACGAAGTTTTGTCGATTGACGAAACAGTCAAAAAGTACATACGCCAGACAATGAGGTAATAATTGATATTTTCATCGCTTTGCTCGTTCCAGAGCGTAATGCTTAACATTTTATACGTCGTTATCGCGATACTCGCATTGATGTTTATGATCGTCGTGCACGAATTCGGACACTTCATTGCGGGACGAAAACTCGGTTTTCAGATTAACGAGTTTGCGATAGGCTTCGGCCCGCCGATTTTCAAAAGGAAAATGAAGTCGGGCACGCAGTTTTCGATACGTCCGATACCCCTTGGCGGGTTTTGCGGATTCGAGGGTGAAGACGACGATAACGACAACCCGAGGGCTTTCAACAATATGCCGCCGTGGAAAAGGATCATCGTTCTTTTTAACGGGGCGTTTTTCAATTTCCTTTCGGCGATGCTCATCATCACGATTTTCTTTTGCGCTTACGGTGAGCAGGTGTCCGTTATCGGCACGCAGTACGAGGGCGGCGCAAATACCGAAGTCGTGCAGGAAGGCGATATTATTCTTGCCGTCGACGGGAAAATCAAGCATATCCTTATGAACGACGACTTTTCGGATATGCTTAATAAATGCGGCGACACCGCCACGCTCAAAATTTTGAGAAACGGAAAAGCGCAGACCGTCACCATTAAAAAGGGCGCGTATAAGTATTTCGCGCCGACCGCAAAAAGCGATTTCTATCAGGTGATGTATATAAAAGACAACGCCTACCACGCGGTAGATTTGGACGACGGCTACCATATTACGAAAATCGACGGCAAAAAGAAAAACCTTGACAGAAACCTTGCGGAACTTAAAAGCGGCACGTCGATTACGTTTGAAAAGGACGGCGTCGAGTACGAAGGGTTTATCACCGTCGTAAAGGCGGGCGACAGGCTGACTTATCTCGACGACGAGTTCGTGCCGCCGCTGACCGCCGAAAAATATGCGACGCTTACGTCTTCGATGACCGAAGGTCATTTCGTAATGTTCCAGCAAGAACTCGAAGGCGGCAGTTTCAGCGTGCCTATCGTTATCTCGAAGGACACAATAAAAGACTTCTCGGGCAATGTAATAAACGATTTTTCGTATTCGGGTTATGTCACGGGACACACCCAACTTATCGCGGGTGAAGACGGCAACGAGCCGATAAATTTCGGCTTCACAAGGCGGCTGTCGACCGAGAAACTCGGGTTCTTCCGCGCGCTTGGCAGAAGTTTCACTTTCAGTTTCTTCATCGTGTTCAAGGTGCTGGCGGTGCTTGGCGCGCTTATCACCGGCAAGATGGGGCTTGAAAGCGCAGGCGGTCCCATTACCGTTATCTCGACGCTTTCGACGGGCATAAAACAGGCGGGATTCCCGTATCTGATGTTAATTACGTGCATACTGTCGGCGAACGTTGCGGTTATGAATCTGTTGCCGCTTCCCGCGCTGGACGGCAGTAAAATCGTGCTGACGTTTGTCGAGTGGATTCGTGGCAAACCGTTGAACAGGAAGGTCGAGGCGATTATCCACACGGTCGGGCTTATTATACTGTTCACGTTTACGATTTTCGTGGATATCTTCCATATGATTAAATAAGATGACAAGAAAAATCAAGGTCGGAAACGTTTATATCGGCGGTGGCGCACCGATTTCGGTACAGTCGATGTGCAATACTAAAACCGCAGACGTCGAAAACACGATAAAGCAGATAATTTCGCTTCAAAACGCGGGCTGCGATATCGTGCGTTTTGCCGTAAATTCCGCGACCGACGCGGCGGCGATAAAAGAGATTAAAAACGCGACGGATATTCCGCTTGTCGCGGATATTCAGTACGATTATAAACTTGCGGTATTGTCCGCCGAAAACGGCATCGACAAAGTAAGAATAAACCCCGGCAATATCGGCGACGAAAAAAAGGTAAGATACCTTGCAGACGTCTTAAAAGAAAGAAAAATACCGATAAGAATCGGCGTGAATACGGGAAGCCTTGAAAAGGATCTGAAAAACCTGAACCCTGCCGACGCGCTTGTCGAAAGCGCAAAACGCCATATAAAAATCCTGGAAAACGCAGGCTTTTTCGACATAATCGTGTCGTTGAAATCGTCCGACGTCAGGACAAGCGTCGCCGCGGCAAGGAGATTTTCAAAAGAGTTTGATTATCCGCTGCACCTTGGCGTGACGGAAGCAGGCACTTTCGAGCGGGGCATTATCAAAAACACGGCAGGACTTTCGCCGCTGCTGCTGGACGGAATCGGCGACACAATCCGCATTTCGCTGACGGCAGATCCCGTCGAAGAAGTAATCGCAGGGCGTATGCTTTTGAAATCTTTGGGACTCAACGACGACAGCGAAGTGATTGCCTGTCCGACGTGCGCCCGCACGGAAATCCCGCTTTTTGAGCTTGCGACGAAAGTCGAGAAAATGCTTGCGGGGACGAAAGGGCTGAAAGTCGCGGTAATGGGTTGCGTCGTGAACGGCGTCGGGGAAGGCGAAAAAGCCGACTTCGGAATTGCCGGCGGCAAGGAAAAATCGGTGATTTTTGAAAAAGGAAAAATTACAAAAACAATCGACAATTCGTTGATTTTTGATGAAATAAACGCATTGATTGCAAAATATAAGGCACAAAATGAAAAAATTTGACGTTGAATTCAAAAAACTTACGGACAATAAATATCCGTTCGTCAGGTTCGTTCGCGCAGAGTACAGCGTGAGCGACAACAACCTTATTTTGCATTTTCTGGCGTCTGCCCAGTCGATTGACAGCGGCGTACTTTCCGACCGCGTGAAAGACGATATCGTGAAAGCCGTCGTGCCGCTCGTGCCCGACGAAATCACGTTTTCGGTGAGATATACCAAAGTTTATGCGGACGAAGACACCGTCAGAGTCAAACTTATGCAAGCCCTGCAAAAATATATGGGAATCGCCGCGGGAATGATTAAGCCCGAGGACGTGAGCATACAGGTGAACGACTACGTAATCGACGTGAAAATCAAGGCGCAAAAGGCTTATTCGTCAATGCTGAAAGCCGACGACGTGAAAGAAAAAATCGTCGATTATCTGAACGAAAACTTTGTTGAAAACGTCAATTTTGAAGTTGCCGAAAAATACATTTCTGACGAAGAAAAGAAGAAAATTGCCGAAAAAAGTCTGAAAACCGTTGAAAATGCGGGCTTTAATTGTGATATTAAAGTCAGCGCGGACGGCACGGTGAAAGAAGACGGAAACGACGTGTTTTCCGACCTTATCGATCCGTCCGACGACACCATCGTGATTTACGGCGACGCAAGACAGATCAAGGCAACCGCGCTTGAAAATCTTGTCGGGAAAGCGTATATGAACGTTTTGCCGATGTACATATCCGACATTAAAGACACTATGGAAGCGGCAACCGTCTGCGGGCGCGTAGTCGGGCTTGAAAAGCGGGAATACCGCAACAAAAACTTCGGGCTCAACCTTCCGACGGGCGGGCGGTTCAAAAAGAATACGACCGACGAAAAACTGCCGATGTACACGTTCACAATCGACGATACGACCGGCAAACTTTCGGTCGTGTATTTTGCAAGGGATACCAAGGTCAACGCGCTGGATCTTTCATTGCGCGACGAGAAAAACGTCGTAATTTCCGGAAAACTCAGCGATAGAAACGGCTCGAAACAGATTATGGTCGATAAAATGTGGCTTGCGGACGTCGATTATTCCACGATTAAGACCGAATTGCCGCAAAAATCCGCAAACAAAAATTATTATCTCGTGCGTCCCGAAAAGTATTTTGAAGAGTCGCAAAGCAGTATGGACGATCTTCTTGGCGGCGAAAAGGAAGTCGCGCCTTACCTGAAAGGTAAGACTTTCGTCGTATTCGACCTTGAAACGACGGGGCTCGACGTGCAGCATTGCATGGTGGTGCAACTCGGAAGTTACAAAATCGTCGACGGGAAAATCGTGGAAACTTTCAATACGCTGATAAACCCCTGTTGTCATATTCCGGAAGCGACGAGCGCGATTCACGGGATTTACGACAGCGACGTCGTTTGCGCGCCGGAGTTCAAGGACGTCGTCCCCGACTTTTTCAAGTTTACCCGCGGCGCGACGCTTGTCGGACACAACGCCTGCGGATACGATTTGCCGATACTTTCGCGGCTTGCAAGGGAAAGCGGCTATAACTTCGACAATCCCGTGCTTGACACGCTTATCCTTGCAAAACAGCAATACAGGCTGCCGAGTTACAATCTCGGAAACCTTGCAAAACATTTTCATATCAACCTTGAAAACGCGCACAACGCCGACTTTGACGCCATTGCGACGGCAAAACTTTTCATAATTCTTGCCGAAAAGTTGAAATAAAGTTAAAAAACGCTTAAAAATAATTGCATATAAAATATATATATGTTATTATATCTATGCTAGCATCGAAAGTGAGAGTGAGCCTTGACGGCTCGCTCTTATTCGTATAAAGGAACGATTATGAAACAAGAAGTATTGAAAATCAAGGAAAAAATCGCGCCCGTGGTCGAAGGATTGGGTTATGAACTCGTCGACGTCAAAACAAGCGTACAGTACGGCACCGACACCGTTACCGTCGTTATTTTCAAAGAAGGCGATATGGGGCTGGACGATTGCGAAAAAGTCCACAACGCCGTCGACGCTCTCTTTGACGAGATAAATCCTTTCGGCGACAAATCGTACAATCTGGAAGTATCGTCGATGGGGCTTGACTGGCCGCTTAAAACCGCCGACGATTTCCGCCGCCGCAAAGGGCAGGAACTTGAAATTTCCTTGTTCCAAAAAATCGACGGCAACAAAAAAATCACGGGGATTCTGGACAGTTTCGACGACGACGGAATCACGATTAAACTCACCGATATCAAAACGGGCAAAGACCTTAACAAGTCGATGACGCTTTCAAAAAAAGAAATCGCAAAGGCAAGTCTTGCAATCCGTTTCGAATAAAAATAAAAAATCAAAACTTAATATAGCGGTTTTCCGCAGGAGGTAATATGGTAAACAAGGACTTTTTCCAGGCACTCGATTTGCTGGAACAGGAAAAGAAAATAAGTCGCGAAAAAATGATCGAAGCGCTTGAAGCGGGCATACTTTTCGCTTTCAAAAAAGAATACGGCGAGGCGCGTCAGATAACGGTGCGCTGCGACGAAACCCGCAACACAATCAAAGTGTTTGCGTACAGAAACGTCGTGGAAACCGTCGAAGATCCCGAAAAAGAAATTTCTTTGGAAGACGCGCAGGCGATCAAACCGTCTTATAAACTCGGCGACGTCGTCGTCGAAGACGTCACGCCCAAGGACTTTTCCCGCATTGCGGCGCAAACCGCAAAACAAGTCATCATGCAACGCATCAACGACGCAAGTCGCGACGTCGTCATGAACGAAATGACCGAACGCGAGGGTGAAATCGTGTCGGCAACCGTAAGACGTAAAGAAGGTATGACTTATTACGTCGAAATCTCCGGAAACCAGATGGAAGGCGTTTTGGGACTTCCCGACCAGATCCAGGGCGAACGCCTGAACATCGGCGACGTCGTGAAAGTGTACGTCAAAATGGTCAGAAGCACCGACTTCGGCGCGCAGGTCGTCGTGTCGAGAAGCGCGGCAGGCTTTGTAAAACGTATGTTCGAGCTGGAAGTACCCGAAATCCGCAGCGGACTTGTCAAAATCAACGGTATCGTCCGCGAGGCGGGCTACCGCACGAAAATGGCAGTGTCGTCGGACGATCCGTCGGTTGACGCAATCGGCGCGTGCATCGGTCCCAAAGGCAGCCGCGTAAACGCAATCGTGGCGGAACTCGGCGGTGAAAAAATCGACATCATTCCTTACTGCACCGATCCTCTTGAATTCGTCGCCCGCGCACTCAGTCCCGCTCCCGTGCAGATGGTGCAAATCAACGAAGAAGAAAAGAAAGCGAAAGTCGTCGTCGCCGACGAAAAACTCTCGCTCGCAATCGGCAAGCAAGGACAAAACGCGCGTCTTGCTGCGAAACTCACCGGCTGGAAAATCGACGTCAAACCTTACAGCGAAGTTATGAAGACGCTGTCGGTTGAATCGGCGGAGAACGAAAATGCCTAAGAAAATCCCGTCGCGCATGTGCGTCGTATGCCGAAATATGTTTGAAAAGCCGGATCTTATCCGCGTCGTAAAAGGTGCGGACGGCGTTTCAATCGACCTTACCGGCAAAAAAGCGGGGCGCGGCGCGTACGTCTGTAAAAATCCCGAATGCTTTGAAAAATGCGTCAAAAAACGCGTTTTCGACAGAGTGTTTCAGGAAAAACTTTCGGACGAAGTTTACGAATCCTTAAAGGAAGAATATGCAAAACTCGGACAAAATTCGTAGTTATCTGGGGTTCGCCGCCCGCGCGAACAAAATCGTGTTCGGGACGGAACGCATTTTAATGAAAAAAAGCGTGCCCGTCATCGTACTTGGCGCGGACGCAATGCAAAACACCGCAAAACGGATAAAAAACTACGCCGAAAGGTCAAACTCTCCCATCGTCACCCTTGAAAACGGCACGATTGAGGAAATATTCAAAAAACAAAACTGCAAGGTGGTCGCCGTCACCGACGTCAGCCTTGCGAATGCTATAATTGAAAATGCGAAATAGCGGAGGTAATTTAATGGCAGAAAATAATGCGAAAAATTATGAAGGCGGCACGAAAGGACTCGGCTCGGTAAAAACCGACGTCGTATCTCCCGCGCTTCAAAAACTGACGGAACTTTCCGTAAAACTTCGCGCGCTCACCGATAATATCCTTGAAATCAAGGCGAAAAAAGCGCGTGAGGAAGAGGAAAGACGCGCCGAAGAAGAAAGAAGAAAAGAAGCGGAAGAACTTTTGAGAATCCAAAAGGAAGAAGCCGAAAAGAAAAAGGCGGAAGAAGAAGCCGCGGCAAAGGCAAAGGAAGAAGAAAAACCCGAAGTCGTGCCCGAAAAACCCGTCGAAGAAAAAGAAGAGGTTGCGGCTCCCGCAGCGCCGCAAGCACCCGCAAAGAAACCCGAAGCGGCAAAGACCGAACAAAAACCCGTCGTACAAACACGCATTTTCACACAAGACGACAGAAAACCTCGTCAGGACCGTCCACAGGGACAAAATCGTCCGCAAGGCGCAGGTTTCAACAATAATAATCGTCCGCAGGGACAAAACAACGCGCGTCCGCAACAGCAGACGGGCGGTTTCCAGAAGCCCAGAACGGGCGCGACGCCTCCGCCGCCTCCCGCAAACGCAAACAACAAGGGCTTTAAGGGGAACGCCGCTCCGCAAAAGAAAGCAGGCTCTCCGCAGGACGACAAAAAGGCTCAGAACAAGAAGTCGCTGATAAGGCGCGGCTTTATCGTTGAAGACAACCTCGGCAATATCGACGAGGAAGGCGAAAGCACGCAAAGCGGACGTTACCTTAAAAAACGTCCGAAGAAAAACGGCTTCAACATCACCGAAACCACAACCATAGATAAGGCTGTCATCACGACCGAGTTTATCTCGATCAAACAACTTTCCGAAAAAATCGGCAAGACGGGCAGCGAAATTCTGAAACAACTTATGCTTCTGGGCATAATGAAGACGATAAACGACGTCATCGACTTTGACACCGCTGACCTTGTTGCGGGAGAACTCGGAGTCACGCTTTCGTACGAACCCGAAAAGACCGCGGAAGACAAACTTGAAGACATCCGCGACGAAGAAAACGACACCGACGCCGACAAAGTTTCGCGTCCCCCGATCATCACCATTATGGGACACGTCGACCACGGCAAAACTTCGCTTCTCGACTACATCAGGAAGAGCAGCGTTGCGTCGGGCGAAGCGGGCGGCATCACGCAGCATATCGGCGCGTACACCGTGTCGCTGAACGGCAGGAACATTACGTTCCTCGATACCCCGGGACACGAAGCGTTCACGAGCATGCGTTTAAGAGGCGCGCTCGTTACGGACATCGCGGTCATCGTCGTTGCAGCCGACGACGGCATTATGCCGCAGACGGTCGAGGCAATCAACCACGCGAAAACCGCCGGCGTTTCGATTATCGTCGCGGTAAACAAAATCGACAAACCGGGCGCACAACCCGAAAGAGTTTTGCAACAACTCACCGAATACGATCTCGTTCCCGAAGCGTGGGGCGGCACGACTCCCGTCGTATACGTCAGCGCGAAAACGGGCGAAGGCGTGAACGAACTTCTGGAAACGATACTTCTTGTGTCCGATATTCTGGAACTGAAAGCAAACCCGAACCGTGCGGCAAAAGGCAGCATTATCGAGGCGAAACTTGACAAAGGCAAAGGACCTCTTGCAACCGTCCTCGTACAAAACGGAACGTTGCACGTCGGTGACTTTGTCGTTGCCGGCACTTGCACCGGGAAAATCCGCGGGATGATCGACGACAAGGGCAAAAACGTGAAATCGGCAGGTCCGTCCGTTCCCGTATCGGTGCTCGGATTTTCGGAAGTGCCTAACGCCGGCGATCCCATCACCGTCGTTCAGGACGAAAAATTCGCAAAACAGGTCGTAAGCGAACGTATTATGAAACTTCGCAACGAAATGAACAATATGAAAGCGTCGACGTCGCTGGACGACATCTTCGCGCAAATCAAGAAAGGCGAAACCAAAACCCTTAATATCATCATCAAAGCCGACGTTCAGGGCAGCGTGGAGGCGGTCAAACAATCCCTTGAAAAACTGTCCAACGACGAGGTCAAGATTTCGGTCATTCACGGAGCGGTCGGCGCGGTCAACGAATCCGACGTAATGCTTGCATCGACAAGCGGCGCGATCATAATCGGCTTCAACGTACGTCCCGACGCAAAAGCGAAAGCAAGTGCGGAACGCTCGAACATCGACATTAGACTTTATCGCGTTATCTACGACGCAATCGACGACGTCAACGCCGCAATCAAGGGTATGCTTGCGCCGAAATTCCGTGAAAATATTCTGGGCAACGCCGAAGTCCGTCAGGTTTACCGCATCACGGGCGCAGGCACGGTTGCAGGTTGCTACGTCACGGACGGCAAAATCGTCAGAAACGCAAAAGTCCGCCTGTACCGCGACAATACGCTTGTGTACGAAGGCGAACTCAGCAGTCTTAAACGCTTCAAAGACGACGTCAAGGAAGTCGCAAGGGGCTATGAATGCGGTATGGGTATTCAGAACTTCAACGACATCAAGGAAGGCGACGTGATCGAAGCGTACGTAATGGAGCAAATCAATGAATAGTAAAATCGCGCGGATAAATTCGGAAATCGAGCGTCGCACGGCAGAGATAATCAACAATAAATTGTCCGATCCACGTCTGAAAGGCGGGCTCATCAGCGTTACGTCCGCCCGCACGACTTCCGACCTTAAATTCGCAAAAGTGTACGTCAGTATGCTCAATATCGACGACGTAAAGGGCGCGCTCAAAGTGCTGAACGACGCGTCGGGCTTTATCAGGAACGAACTTAAATCCGCAATGGATATAAGAAATATGCCCGAACTTACCTTTATCCTCGACACGAGTATCGAGTACGGTATGAAAATCGATAAATTATTGAAGGAAATTCACGATAAGGAACAAAATGATTGAAAAATCGGTGATTTATAAATTCGTTTCCTTTTTCGACGGGGCTGAAAGCGTCGCGCTTTTATGTCACGTAAATCCCGACAGCGACACTCTCGGCAGCGCGCTGTCGCTTCGTCTTGCGCTCAAAAAACTTGGGAAAAGATGCGACGTGTATTGCGACGACAACCCGCCCGAAAGACTGATGTTTTTACCTTCGGTAAAAGTCGTCAACGAGTGCGAAGGCGACAAGTTCAAAAAATACGACGTTTGCGTTGCCGTCGACTGCAACGATCCCGACCGCTTCAACGTCGCCGGGAAATATTTCAAAAACGCAAAAAAAACGCTTGTCATCGACCATCACAAAACAAACCGTAACTTTGCCGACTTCACGGTGTGCGACGCAAACGCGGGCGCAACTGCGGAGATTATGACCGACGTAATTTCGTGTCTGTCCGAAAACGCAAAACGCGACCTGTTCGACAAAGAAATCGCGACGCTTTTGTTCTCGGCAATAGTCGGGGATACGGGCGCGTTCTCTTTTGACAATACAACAAAAAACACGCTGGAAGTCGCGGGAAAACTGCTTGCGTACGGCGTTGACAGCCACTTTATTATTTATACGATGATGAAGTCGCAGACCGAAGGTCGCTATAAGCTGAAAGCCCGCGCAATGAATAATACAAGGTTTTTCGATGACGGACAAATCGGCATAATGACCTTTAAGACGACGGACTTTTCGGAAACCGGCACTTCGACGGCGTTCACCGACGGCATTATCAACGAGCTTATCGACGTCGCAAGCGTGAAAGTCGCGTTTGCGGTGAGCGAAGTCGGGGATAAGTATTACAAGGTAAGTATCCGCACGAAAGCGCCTTACGACGCGTCTGCTATTGCCGTAACGTTCGGCGGGGGCGGACACGAAAGGGCTGCCGGTTGCAGGCTTTCGGGCTATTACGAAGACGTCGTCGACAAACTTCTGAAATCTGCAAGGGACGAGATTTAGTATGCCCGACGGATTTATCAACGTATTGAAACCATCGTTTATGACTTCGTCCGACGTCGTTGTGAAAGTCAGGGGAATCCTGAAAAAACATTACGGCGAAAAGGTCAAAGTCGGTCATCTCGGCACGTTGGATCCGGGCGGAGCGGGCGTGCTTCCCGTTGCGATTGGTAAAGGCGCAAGGCTGTTTCCGTACACCGACGAAAGCGTGAAAGTTTATCGCGCAGGGTTTAAGTTCGGCGTCGAAACCGACACTTTGGACAGTTTCGGAAAAGTTACAAAAACTTGCGACATAATTCCGACATACGATGATATTTTGGCTGTTTTGCCGAAATTTATCGGAAAAATTGCACAACTGCCGCCAAATTACAGCAGCATTTCCGTCAACGGAAAACGTGCGTACGACTTGGCGCGTGAAGGCAAAGATTTCACGCTTTCCGCGCGCGAAGTCGAAATTTTTAACATCGAACTTTTATACGTCGAAGACGGCAATTTCGTTTTTGAAATAACCTGCTCGTCGGGGACTTACGTAAGAAGTATCGTAAGAGATATCGCGGCTGCGCTCGGCACGGTCGGGTATATGTCGTTTATAATAAGATTGAAATCGGGAAAGTTTGAAATCGAGGACGCGGTAACGTTTGACGAAATCAGCGAAAATCCCGAAAAATATATTTTGCCCGTCGGATTTTTCCTTTCGGACTTCAAGCGTTTCAACGTGCCGGAGCCGTTGTCGGAAAAAGTTCTGAACGGGGTTAAGGTCAAACTCAGAAAACTGCCCGAGTGCAACTTTACCGTTTACGTCAGGGGTGAACTTCTGGGAATCGGCGTCGAAGAAAACGGCTGCCTTACTGTCAGAACGAGGCTTTTATGAGAATCGTCGAACAAAGTTACGACAAAGAAATAGTGCTTGCGCTTGGATTATTCGACAGCGTGCACAGGGGACACGTCCATCTTATTTCGGAAGCAAAAAAACTTGCGGACGATATGGGTATCGAACTTGCCGTGTTCACTTTCAGAAACAACCCGTTCTCTTATTACGGTCGCGACACGAAAATGGTGTTCACGTTTGAGGAGCGCACGAGAATTTTTGAGGAACTCGGAGTGGACGTCGTCATCGGCAAAACGATGGATTACGAATACGCGCGCACCTCTCGCGAAGATTTCATCGTAAGCATTGCGATGAATTTCAAGGTAAAAGCCGTCGTTTGCGGCGCGGACTATACTTTCGGCTACAAGGGCAGCGGCGACGTGGATTTTTTGAAATATTACCTGAGAACGCGTGGAATTCCGCTGAAAATCGTGCCGTATCTTTGCACCGACAACGGCGACAAAATCAGCAGCAACTTAATCAGAAAATATCTGTCGGAAGGGCGCATGCGCCTTGCAAACCAGCTTATGGAGCGTCCTTATATGATTTCGGGCGACGTCGTGCATTGTTTCGGGCGCGGGCGCGAATTCGGTTTTCCGACGGCAAACCTTTTCCTTCCCGACGAAAAAGCGGTTATTCGGGAAGGCGTTTACGCAACGACGGTCGAAGTGGACGGATATATTTACAATTCCGTCACGAATATCGGCAGCAAACCGACTTTCAACGACTACTCTTTGACAATCGAAAGTTTTTTGGTGGATTACAAGGGAAATTTGTACGATAAATATATCACCGTGTATTTTTACAGCAAAATCCGCGATATTAAAAAATTCAATTCGGAATGGGAAGTTCGCGATCAGATCGGAAAAGACCTGGAAGTCGCGAAAATGACAAACAGGAACTTATGATAAAATTCGGACCAAGCGGAAACAGCGAAAGTTTTTACAACGAAGGACATAAATCGACGGTCGAAGCCCCGAAATGGGTGAAAGAAAGAGGACTCGATATTTACGAATACTCTTTCGGCAAAGGCGTCCTTATGGGCGAAAACACCGCAAAACTCATCGGCGTCGAGGCGCAAAAATACGGCGTGGAAATCACGGCGCACGCTCCGTACTTCATAAACTTTGCAAATCCCGACGACGAAAAGGGCGAAAAAAACGGGTTTAATTATCTTTTGGACAGCATGCGGATTCTGGGGTTTATGGGCGGCAACAGGGTTGTTTTCCACAGCGGTACGGAAACCAAGCAAAAACGCGAAGTCGCGCTTGAAAACATCATAAAAAGACTGACGATTTTTAAGGACGTCAAAAAATCCGAAGGATACGTAAATTTCATAATTTGTCCCGAAACAATGGGAAAATTTGCACAAATCGGCGATTTGGACGAGATAATTCGTATCTCCAACATTGACGAAAGTTATTATCCCTGCATTGATTTCGGTCATCTTAACGCGCGCTCTCTCGGTGGGCTTAAAACCTATGAGGACTACGAAAACGTCATCAAAAAGCTTTTGAACGGTGTCGGCCGCGAAAAGACGGAAAACATGCACGTTCACTTTTCAAAAATTATGTACAGCGGCAAGGGCGAGGTCAAGCACCTGACTTTCGACGACGACGTTTACGGTCCCGAATTTCCGCCCCTTGCGAAGGTGTTTTTTGATTACAAACTCACGCCTTACGTTTTGTCGGAAAGCGCGGGCACGCAGGCGGAAGACGCAAAAACGATGAAAGACGAGTATTTTCGGCTTGTTTAACTTGCCTTTTGCGTCCGAAACGTTTTACAAAGTACAAGATATTGTGTTATAATATACGTTATGAAAAACTTGAATGCGATTTTCAAAAAATTCAAAGGCGTTGACGGCGCGCTCATCACGTCGGAACCCGGCACTTTTTATCTTTCGGGGTATATTAACGACGCGGCTTTCATTCTTTTGACGAAAGACTCTGCGTTGTACTTCACCGACAGCCGCTACACCGAAGAAGCGACGGCTGCCTGCGGCGACCTTGCGGAAGTCGTAACGGTGAAAAGCAGCAACGTCTTTTCGACGATTGCGGAATACGTCCAAAAGTTTAATATAAAAACCTTGGGCTTTGAGGGGAAATACGTTTCTTTCAATACCTATTCGGCGATGGCAAACGCTTTCGACGGCGTAAAACTCGTGCCTGTCGATAACGCTCTGGACGAAGCGCGCATGGTAAAAACCCGTGAGGAACTTTCGCTCATCAAAAAAGCGGCGGCAATCAACGACAAGGCTTTCACGAGAATGCTTAAAAAAGTCAAAGCGGGCGTTACCGAAAAACAACTTTCTTCGGAACTCGAATATCAGATGCGTAAGCTCGGCGCGGACGGTCTTGCGTTCACGACGATCGTCGCATTCGGCGCAAACACCAGCAAGCCGCACGCTCACGCGGGCGACACACGCCTCAAAGAAGGTATGCCCGTCACAATCGACTTCGGTTGCAAATACAAGGGCTATTGCAGCGACATCACAAGGACGTTCGCTTTCGGCGATCCCGGAAACGATTTCAAGGACGTTTACGAGGCGGTTTTGCAGGCAAACTATAAAGGCATCGAGGCAGTGCGCGCCGGCGTGAAAGCGTCGGACGTTGACAAAGTCGCGCGCGATTACCTTAAATCGAAAGGGCTTGACAATTATTTCACCCACAGCACCGGACACGGCGTCGGCGTTGAAATTCACGAGCATCCTTTTGAAAACTCGACTTCCGAAACCGTACTCAAAAAGAATATGGTCGTCACGGTTGAGCCCGGCGTCTATATGGAAGGCTTGTACGGCGTGAGAGTCGAAGATCTGATTATTGTTGAAAACGACGGATGCAACGTCATCAGTCGCTTGGATAAAAAACTATTGATTTTGTAAAATACAGGAGGTTCTTATGGCATTTGTTACTGCGGGCGATTTCAGAAAAGGTATCACCTTTCAAGACGGCAACAATATCTTCATTATCGTAGATTTCCAGCACGTTAAACCCGGCAAAGGAGCGGCGTTTGTCCGCACCAAAATTAAAAACATTATTACGGGCGCTGTTTTGGAGCGTACTTTCAACCCCGTCGATAAGTTCGAGCTTGCTCATATCGAGCGTAAAGAAATGCAATACCTTTACAACGACGGCGAACTTTACTACTTCATGGATCAGGATACGTATGAACAAATCCCCATCATGAAAGACTTGCTTGGCGATACGCTCAACTTCATTAAGGAAAATATGACCGCAAACATCGCTTTCTTCAACGGCAGCCCCATCTCCGTCGAAGCGCCTAACTTTGTCGAACTGGAAATCACCTTCTGCGAACCCGGTGTAAAGGGCGACACGGCAACCGGCGGAAGCAAACCCGCAACGCTTGAAACCGGCTATATCATCCAGGTGCCTTTCTTCGTGAACCAGGGCGATACTATAAGGGTTGATACGCGCACCGGCGAATATATGTCCCGTGTGTAAAAGGCGATAATTTGCGCCTTTTCGGCGTTTTTGCGGAACCCGAAAATCCGTGTACGCAAGTACACTAGGATTTTCTGAACCCGCAAAGAACTCCAAAAATCCATCAAATTCTCGCCTTTTACGACGAGTGAAAATACGGCAGGGCATCCCTGCCGTTTCTTATTTTCTTGTAATTTCATAGAAAGGGGCCTCCACAAGATACTGTGTACTTGTGGGGCTTCATAGCATCAAAATTCTGACTTTTAAGACTATTTGAAATTTAAGCACCCGTTCGGGTGCTTTTGTTTTGGGGAAATAAAACTTCAAAGGAAGAACGTACTTGTTTTATGTCATTGCGAGGAGCGTAGCGACGTGGCAATCTCCCGGAAGGGAAACAATGATTGAAAAAACATATTTAATTTAATAATCTCATATACTTTCGTATGAAAAAAGCGAAAAAGTATGAGTTGCTTTCAAACGTTGCGATTGTTTTTATGCTGGCGATTGTCGTCGTCGGGGCGTTTTCGGGCGGGTTTTATGCGGTGCAGAAAGAAAAAGAAACCTATGCGCCGATATACAAAGGCTCGCGCGAAGAAAGAAAAATCTGTCTTATGATAAACGTGTATTGGGGGACGGAATACGTCCTGCCGATGGCGGAACTTTTCAAAAAATATAATTTCAACACGACGTTTTTTATCGGCGGCAGTTGGGCGGCTGCTAATCCCGACGTTGTCAGAAAACTTTCGGACATGGGGTTCGAACTCGGAAATCACGGATATAATCATAAAAACCACAAAAAACTGAGCAAGGAAGAAAACAAAAAGGAAATTCTCGTTACCGAACGGTTGCTGAAAGAAATCACGGGGCGCGAGCCGTCGCGGCTGCTTGCGCCTCCTTCGGGGGAAATGGGCGATAATATGAACAAGGTTTGCGACGAGTACGGCTACAAGGTGATAATGTGGACAAGGGACACCGTAGACTGGCGGGATAAAAATCCGTCGCTCACGTTTTCCCGCGCGATAAAAGACCTTGCCGCGGGCGACCTTATTCTGATGCATCCGACGGCGCACACGCTCGAAGCGTTGCCGAAAATTCTGGAATACGTGAAAGCGTCTGATTTCGAGGCGGCGGCGGTGTCCGACGTAATTTAATTTCAATGCGATTTTGATTGTAAATAGTCGCGCCTTATGATAAAATATCAAATATGAAAAAATTAAAAAAATATAAAAACGGATTAACTCTTGTGTATTACGACATGCCCGAACTGCACAGCGTGTCGATCGGCGTATTCGTAAACACGGGCAGCGTCAACGAAACGCCAAAGACGAACGGGCTTTCGCATTTTATCGAACACACGATGTTCAAGGGCACAAAACGTCGCACGGCATTCGACATCGTTGCCGACACCGACGCAATGGGCGCGAACATTAACGCATACACTTCAAAAACCGCAACTTGTTATTACATTCAGTGCGTCGATAACGACTTTGAAAACTGCGCCGATATTTTGTCGGACATATATTTCAACAGCGTGTTTCCCGCGGACGAGCTTGAAAAAGAGAAGGGCGTTATTCTGGAAGAAATCGCAATGTGCAACGATACGCCCGACGATTTGTCGTACGAAATCGCGTCGACGGCTTTTTACAAAGGACACCCCTTGGCGCGCCCGATTCTGGGCAGTGCGAAAAACGTAAAATCGTTCACGCGCGACGACGTTTTCAGATATATGGACGAAAGATATACCGCCGACAATACCGTGATTGCGGTTGCCGGCAACGTCCGCTTTGAAAAGGTCGACGAAATCGTGGAAAAGTATTTTATCGGGAATTTTACAAGGATAAAGTCCAAAAAAAGGAAAATCGACGTCCCCGAAACCCACAGCGTTTACGTCAAAAAATTCAAAAAAATCGAGCAAAGCAACATAAATATTCTGTTCCCGTCAACGTCGTATAACGACGAAACGTTCAACGCCGTGAAAATTTTCAACTCTGCATTCGGATTCGGCATGAGCGGAAGGCTGTATCAGCATATCCGCGAAAGGCTGGGGCTTGCGTATTCGGTATATTCATACCTTTCGGCATACAAACAAGCGGGACACGGTATGATTTATCTCGGAACGAACGTGCAAAACGTCGAGCGCGCTTTGGAAGCCGTGAGAAAGGAAATCGAAGAAGTGAAGCGCACGGGGCTTACCGACGACGAGTTTTTGCGCGGCAAAGCGCAGATAAAAAGCGCGTTTGTTTTCGGGCTGGAAACAAGCATCGGAAACATGAACCTTTTGGGCAAACACGCGTTGCTCACGGGCGAAGTCGCCGACGTCGAAGAGCTTATCGGAAAAATCGACGCGGTAACTCCCGACGACGTCAGAAAAGCCATCGACGTGAATTACGATTTGTCAAAGGCGACCGTCGGATACGTCGGTCCGAGAATTGACAAAAATCTTTTGGATATTCTGAAAAATTAACGAATTTTTTTGCAAATGAGGTATTTTTAATGGAAAAACAGTTTGAAGAAATGGAAATGCTGGAACGCATTTTTTATATGCAGAACCTTTTTGACAGCGACCTTATCAAAAACCGAAATCTTGAATTTTCAAAGGAAGAGTGGATACAAAAAGAAGTGCTTGCAATCGTATCCGAACTTGCGGAACTCCTTGCGGAAGTCAACTTCAAATGGTGGAAAAACCCGAAGCCCGTGAACGACGATAACGTCAAGGACGAGCTTGTCGATATCCTGCATTTTTTCACCGCGGCGTGCATTCACAGCGGCATGGACGCGAAGGAACTTTACGAAAGATACATGCGTAAAAACAAGGAAAATTTCGACCGTCAGTACGGCAAAAGTCAAAAACACGGCTACGAACTTGACAAAATGTGACGGAAAGTGCGACTTTTACTTGCGCTAATAAATAATATAGTGTATAATTTATTTAACTTTTGAAATTTCGGAGGCTATTATGAAACACGTTAACACCGTCGTAAAATCTTGCTTACATAAAGAAGGCAAAATCGGTTGCGGAGAATGCAACAGCAGCTGCCAATCGGCTTGCAAAACCAGCTGCACGGTCGGCAATCAAAGTTGCGCGCAACGCGAAGAAAGGATTAACACCAAAAAAGAGAGCAAATAATGGTACATTGTTTTACCTATACCCATAAAGGTAACCCGCTTTACTTTGTATGGGACGTAGAAAGCGGCAGTCTGCATAACGTGGACGAGGCTGCTTTTTTAGTGTCGAAAAAAAGATATCAGCAGCTTTCGGACGACGAAAACAAGCGTTTTCTGAAATTGTCGGAGTCCGACCTGAAAGAAATCGACGCGGAACTTGACCTTCTTGAAAAAGACGGCGTCTTAAACGCGCCCGAAGTCAGGATAAATCTTCCGTCGTCGGGGGAAATCAAGGCGATGTGTCTGCATATCTGCCACGACTGCAATTTAAGGTGCAGTTACTGCTTTGCAAAAGACGGCACGTACAACACCCCGCGCGACTATATGTCGTTTGAAGTCGGCAAAGCCGCGCTCGATTTCCTGTTTGCAAATTCCGGGAAACGCCATAATCTGGAAGTCGACTTTTTCGGCGGCGAACCGCTGATGAATCTCGATAACGTCAAAAAAATCGTGGCGTACGGCAAGGAAAAAGCGAAGTCTTTGGGCAAAGATATCAAATTTACTTTGACGACCAACGGCGTCCTTCTGAACGACGACGCGATAAAATACCTTAACGAAGAGATGGATAACGTAGTTATCAGCATCGACGGCAGACGTGAAATTCACGATAAACTCCGCGTCACGCCGAACGGCAAGGGAAGTTACGACATCGCGCTGAAAAACGCCAAAAAATTCCGCGCGGTCAGGGGCGACAAGCGTTACTATATCCGCGGCACCTTTACACAAAATAACGTCGACTTTTCGCGCGACGTCCTTGTGCTGAACGACGAAGGGTTTGACCAGATTTCAATTGAACCCGTGGTTTTGCCCGACGACAGTCCGCTTGCATTGCACGAAAAAGACCTGCCCGAAATTTTTAAACAGTACGACGAGTTGTCGGAAGAATATATCGAAAGAAGAAAGGGCGACAAATGGTTCAATTTCTTCCATTATATGATCGACCTTAAAAACGGTCCGTGCGTTGCGAAAAGGCTCACCGGTTGCGGCGCGGGCAAAGAGTACGTTGCAGTTACGCCGACGGGCGACATTTTCCCGTGTCACCAGTTTGCAGGCGGCGACGGAAAATTCTTTATGGGCAACGTTATGGACGGCACTTTCAATCGCGATATCCAGAAAACCTTTGAAAATATCAACGTGTATTCCAAGGAAGATTGCGGAAAGTGTCCCGCGAAGTATTATTGCAGCGGCGGTTGCGTCGCGAACAGCTATAACTTCAATCACGACCTGACGAAGCCGTACAAGTTGAGTTGCGAGATGATGAGGCATCGTTTAGAGTGCTCGCTTGCTATTTATGCCATAGAAAACGCTGATTAAAACGGCGATAATTCGCGATATTTTGCTTTTTCGGCAGAACCCGAAAAATTCATCAAATTTTCAGCGTTTTCGGGTAATATTTTTTTTCAAATTCTCGCCGTTTTGAGGAAGATAGATATTATTCGGTTTTCAGCGTTTTCGGGGATTTATACTTTTAGTTTCAAAAATAATATCAACAAAATTTGTATCCGCAAAAATTTGCGGATATTTTTGTTTTTTCGAAAAATGTTTTGAAAAAGGCGGAAGTTTCTTAAAAATTACTTTAATATTCGGCTTAATTTCATTTATCTTTTGTATTCGTTTGACGGATTGAGTATTTAATTATATAATATTTTAGTAACTTTTATTATTTTAGGAGGCCACGACCTTTGAATAAGAAAAAATCAATTGCGATTTTTACTATTGCGTGCATTTTGTTGGTCCTCGGAATGGTGTTTGCATTCGTGCCCACGTTCCCCATCGGCAAATCGATGTACGATTACACCGGCTATGCGCGTTCAATAAAACTCGGACTTGACCTTGCGGGCGGCGTTTCTGCCGTATTCGACGTGAAAGCACCCGACGGAGAAACTCTCACCACGGACGAATTGAAAACCCGTCTTGACGGCGTCAAAGCAAGTATGGAAGACCTGCTCACGTCAAAAGGTTATACCGAATCCGTAGTAACTTACAACACGACGGGCAACCCCACGATCACCGTTGAAATTCCCGACGTTGACGATCCCGAGCGCGTATTCGACCTTATCGGTCGTCCCGCGTCGCTGAAAATCACGAAAAAAGACGATGAAAAAACCGTTTATATCGTAGGCAGCAAGCACTTGAAAAACGTCGGCGTTGCAGCCGATACCGAAAAGAACAACGGCACTTACGTCATTTCGTTGCAATTCAATGCGGAAGGCACGAAGGCGTTTGCAGCCGCAACAAAGGAAAACATCGGTAAAGCCTTGGATATTTACATCAACGGCGAAAAGCTTATGACAGTTTCCGTCAGTTCCGAAATTTCAAACGGACAAGCCGTCATCAAACAGGGCGGCAATTCCACGACCGGCGGCTACACTTACGAAGAAGCGTACAACATGGCGACTCGTTTGCAGGCAGGTACGTTCGGCGTCGATATGACCGTCCGTGAGACCAACATCGTCAGCCCGACGCTTGGCACGACGGCAATCCGTTCAAGCCTTATTGCGGGTATTGTAGGTATTGTTCTCGTTATGATTTTTATGGTCGCGCTTTACGGAATGTTCGGTCTTATGGCGGACATGGCGTTGCTTGCCTACATCGAACTCGTATTGTTCCTGTGCTCGATTCTTCCGTGGGTACAGCTCACGCTCCCGGGTATTGCGGGTATCATCATCGGTATCGGTATGGCGGTCGACGCGAATATTATTATCTTTGAACGTATCAAGGACGAATACAGGTCGGGACTTCTCGGCAGCGACAATTTGTTCCTGAAACCCCAGCGCGGCAGCGACGGCAAGATTACAAGCCAGGGCGGTCCCATCTCCCGCGGTTTCAGAAGGGCTGCGGTTGCGGTTATCGACAGTAATGTCACGACGCTTATCGGCGCAATCGTAATGTGGATTTTCGGCGGCACTTCCATCGTCGGATTTGCAGTCACGTTGTTTATTTCGATTCTCGTTTCGATGTTCACGGCGTTGCTTGTAACAAGGCTCAACATAAGTCTTTTGGGCGCGTTCGATAATATGAATAATCCCAAACTCTATATGCTTAAAAGAAGCGACAAGGAGGCAGCATAATGAATAAATTACAACAAAAACTCCTTGATTTGAAAATTTCCAAAAAACTTCCGTTCTGGTGCATCGCTCCCGCGCTTATCATTTGCGTGTTCGTCATCGTGTTTGCGGTGACCGGCGCGAAAACCGACGCGGCAACGGGCTTCGGTCTCGGTATCGACTTCACCGGCGGTACGGAAATGACCGTTATGATCGAAGACAACACCAAGAACGAACACGAAGTCCTTGAAATCCTGAAAGAAAAGGGCATTAATAACGTCGACTATATCCAGGGCGTTACCACGGGCGGACAAAACGGTATCCGCGTGCAGTACAAAAACGTCAACTCCGACGCAACCAAAATGAAGGAAATCAACGACTCTGCAAAAGCCGCGCTTGAAAGCAAGTTCGGCGTGAAGGTCGACTACACCAACAGAAGTTCGACCGCAAGCGCAGACCTTGTCAAAAAAGCCTTCTTGTCGGTCGGCATCGCTCTTATCCTGATTCTTGTTTATATCATTATCAGGTTCGAGTGGCTCTCGGGCGTTGCGGCTGTCCTTGCACTGTTGCACGACGTGTTTATTATGGTATGTCTTACGGTTATCTGCCGCATACCCATAAACAGCAGTTTCATCGCCGCGGTTATCACCGTCGTTGCGTATTCGATCAACAACACGATTATCGTTTTCGACCGCGTGCGCGAACGTAAAAAACAGTTTGACAAAAACAAAATCATCTACAACGACGTTGCGGACGAAGCGGTCGCAATGACTTTCAACCGTACGATGTTCACGTCGCTTACGACGCTTATCATGGTCATTATGCTTACGGCTCTCGGCGTTGTTTCGATGCGCCACTTCACGCTTCCGATTTTGTTCGGTTTGCTTGCAGGTACGTACTCGTCGATGTTCCTTGCGGCGCCGCTGTGGGCTGCGATGCAGAACGGTATTTTGAAGTATCGCGCAAAACAATATGCAAAATACAAAGCAATGAAATAATTGAAAAAGCCCTCGTTCAGAGGGTTTTTTTATACATTTTTACGAAAAATGGCGGTAAAATATCTTAAAAGACAAGAATATGCGGACGCGCTTTCGGACGAACTTTCAAAAAAACTTTGCATAAGTAAACCCGTTGCAAGGCTTTTGTCGTCGCGCGGCGTGAACACGGTCGAAGCCGCCGAAAAGTTTTTGAGTCCCGACAAATCCGACTTCATAAACCCGTTTGAACTGTACGGAATGAACGCCGCCGTCGAACGCATAAACAAGGCGATTTCGCTTAACGAAAGCGTGCTTATTTACGGCGACTACGACTGCGACGGACTTACCGCAATCTCGATATTGTACACTTTCTTAAAGGATAAAATCGACAAAGTTTCGTATTACGTCCCCAATCGCCATTCCGACGGCTACGGCTTGCACGACATCGTTGTCGAAGACCTGACGAAAAACGAAGGTATCGACCTTGTTATCACCGTCGACTGCGGCATAACGTCAAAAAACGAGGTGAAGTGCATAAAGGAAATGGGCATCGACGTCGTTGTTACCGACCATCACGAACCGATTCCGGAACTTATCCCCGACGGCATCGTGCTGAATCCGAAAGTCGACAGAAAATCTTTTTCGGATTACTGCGGCGCGGGCGTCGTGTTCAAGCTTATACAGGCGATTGCAGGGCTTGACGAAGCGTTGAAATACGTCGGAATCGCCGCGCTCGGAACGATTGCGGACATCGTGCCGCTTGTCGGTGAAAACCGCATAATCGCAAAACTCGGGCTTGACCAGATGAACGCGGGCAGAGTTTTATACGCAAGACGTATTTCCGCGTGCCTTAAAAAGGAAACCATTACGTCCCAAGACATTATGTTCAAAGTCGCCCCGCGAATTAACGCGCTGGGAAGGCTTCGTGACGCAACGCCGGTCGTGTCGTTATTCACGTCGGACGACGAAAAAGTCGTTGACAAAATTCTGGAAACACTTGAAGAAGTCAACAAGGAGCGACAGATTCTGTGCGAAAAGGTCGTCGCGGACATTATGCAAAAGTTGAAGTCTTACGACCTTGTCGAAAACCGCGTCATCGCAATGTACGACAAGTCGTGGAATATCGGCGTTCTGGGCATTGCCGCGTCGAAACTTGCCGAAGTTTTCAACCGTCCCGTTATGCTTTTCACGTTTACGGAAGACGGGCTTTTGAAGGGCAGCGCAAGAAGCATTTCAAAGATTAATATTTTCGATTGCTTGTCCTGCGTGAAGGACTACGTTGTCGGTTTCGGCGGTCATTCGGCAGCGGCTGGCGTGTCGGTTACGGAAGACGGCTTTGACATTTTTACGTCAAAAATTAACGAATACGTCAAAAAAACTTATGATATTTCGTGTTTTTTGCCCGAAGTTTTGTATGACCTTGAATATGACGAAAGCATTGATTTCGCTACTGTCACCGACGTCAGAAGGTTGGAGCCGTTCGGCTTTATGAACCCCGAGCCGCTGTTCCTTGCGAGAAACCGAAAATACGATTTTTCGGAAATCGGGAACACCGAACATCTGAAAGCAAACCCGAAAAAAGACGTTGAAGTCGTGGCGTTTTCGGCGATGAAAAACTTCAAAGAGTTCAAAAACGGACTGAACTATATTTTGTCGCTTGAAAACAAAACTTTCCGCTCAAAAGTTTACACGCAGGCGGTTGTGAAAAGTCACAGCGTCGAAAGTGTTGAAAAGGAAAAACCGGAAATATCCGCAATCGAATATCTGCACCTTGAAAGTTTTCTTGCGGAAAAAACACAAAAACCCGCATATAATACGTCGCGCGGCAACGAAATTTTCGGGACGTTATATATTGCATTTACTTATGATTCGTATTATAATTTTGTTAATACGAAGAAAGGGTTTTACCTTTGTGCCGTGGGCGGGGCGTTTTCGCTGAACCCGTATAACACCGTCGTTTTGTCGCCCGACGAGAAGTTCGATTTTTCTTATTACAACGAAATCGTGTTTCTGGATAAACCCACGGACGAGTATTTGTCGTACGTAAACGGCGCGTCGAAAGCGAAAATAATGGTGTCGGGAGAAGCGCCTTTCGGCGACGAAATAAGTCGGTTCAGGTGTCGTTCGATTGACGAATACCGCGACGTGTATAAAACGCTGAAACGCTTAAATCTTTTTAACGCGACAAGTTTACCGACGCTTAAATACAAGTTGTACGACAACAAAATCGTCAGCCCGTTCAAAGCGCTTTCGACGTTTTACATAATGTATGAACTGGGTGTGATAAAAAACGCGGAAAACGGCGGATTTGTTTTTGACGAAAAAACAAAAGTCAACCTTGAAAACTCGAAAATTTATAATTTTCTTGAAAAATATTAAGAATTAAGACAAAAATTGTATTATGGACGAACTGTTGCAAAAACTTAAAAAGAATTTCTCGGAAGCCGAATTTCAGGAATTGAAGGCGGCGTACGATTTTTCGGCAGCGGCGCACGAGGGACAAAAAAGACAAACGGGCGAACCGTACTTTATTCATCCCTGCGCCGTTGTGAATATCCTTGTCGATCTGGGCTTCGACGACGTATCGACGCTCGTCGCGGCGTTTTTGCACGACGTCCTGGAAGATACGCCCGTAACTTCTGACGAACTTGAACAAAAGTTTGGCAAAGAAGTGCTGGAACTTGTGGAAGGCGTCACGAAACTTGACAAAATCAAATTCGTGTCGGCGGAAGACGAGCAGGCGGAAAACCTTAGGAAAATGTTTTTTGCGATGGCGAAAGATTACCGCGTCATCATAATTAAACTTGCCGACCGTTTGCACAATATGCGTACTCTCGACGCGCTGAAACCCGAAAAACAAATCAAAATCGCAACGCAGTCGCTGAAAATTTACGCGCCGCTTGCCGGACGACTTGGTTTAAGTTTCGTCAAGTGCGAGCTGGAAGACCTTGCGATGCGTTATCTTTATCCCGACGATTATTACGAACTTGTCGAGTTTATAAAGACGAAATCCAAAGAACGCCAGCAGTTTATCGAGAAAATTTGCGACGAGCTGAAAGCGAAACTTCAAGAACTCGGCATCGAGGGCGAGGTCAACGGCAGACAAAAACACCTTTACGGCATTTACAAAAAAATGCTGAAACAAGGGAAGAATATCGAGCAGATTTACGACATATCCGCAGTCCGCGTCATCGTCAACGAGGTGCAGGATTGCTATACGGTGCTTGGCGCGATTCACACGATGTGGATGCCGCTCCCGGGGCGTTTCAAGGACTATATCGCAATGCCGAAACCCAACGGATATCAGTCGCTGCACACGACGGTTATCACGAAGTTTAAGGAAACTTTCGAAATCCAGATCCGCACGTACGAAATGCACCGCATTGCGGAATACGGCATCGCGGCGCACTGGAAATATAAGGAAGGAAAAACCGGCGCGACCAAAATCGACGACCAGATCAACTGGCTTCGCGAAGTTATGGACACCCAGCGCGAATCGTCGGACAGCCACGAATTTCTGGAAAATATCGAAGGCAACGTTTTCACCGACGAAGTTTACGTTTTCACGCCGAAAGGAAAAGTGCTGAATCTGCCTGTCGGCAGCACGACCGTCGACTTTGCCTACGCAATCCACAGCGCGGTCGGAAACAAGTGTATCGGTGCGAAAGTCAACGGAAAAATCGTGCCGCTCAACACAGTGCTCAACACCGGCGACATCGTTGAAATTCTCACGACGAATTCCGGCAAAGGTCCGAGCCGCGACTGGATTAAATTCGTAAAAACCGCATCGGCGCGCACGAAAATCCGTCAATACTTCAAAAAGGAAATGAAGGAAGAAAATATCAAGCGCGGCAAAGATATGCTCGAACGCGAGGCAAAACGCCGCGGATATAATCTTTCGGAACTTTTAAGCACGGCGGGGCTCAATTATATTATGAACCGCTACACGCTGTCGTCGATTGACGATTTGTACGCTTCGGTCGGCTTCGGAGGCCTTACGACAAACCAGATTATCGTCAAACTTATCGACTACTTCAAGCGCGATTTGCTGTCGAAAAACCCGGTTGCGGAAATCAAAACCACCTCGACGACGGGAAAAAGTTCGTCGGGAAACGGCGTCCTTATCAGGGGCTACGACGACTTTCTGGTCAGGCTTTCGCACTGTTGCAATCCCGTGCCGGGCGATAAAATCGTCGGATACGTGTCGCGCGGGCGCGGCGTTTCGGTGCACTGCGTCGATTGTCCCAACGTCAAAAATATGGAGCCTGAAAGGCTTATCGAGGCAAAATGGGACGACGTAATCAGTCAGAACTTCCTTGCCTCGCTGAAAATTTATTGCGAAAACAAAGGTGGTATTCTTGCGGCAGTCACGACGATTATTTCCAATATGAAAATATCGATAACGGGCGCGTTTGCGCGCTCGGACAACGACAACGGCACAGCGGAAATCACCGTTATGCTGGAAGTCAAAAGCACGGATCAGGTCGAAGACGTCATCAAAAAACTTAAAACTTTGCCGGAAGTCATCGACGTACACAGATAAAATGAGATGTATTATTCAGCGGGTAAACCGCGCAAGCATAGTAATTAACGGAAAAAGCGGCGGGCAAATCGGGAAAGGATTGCTCGTCCTTTGCGCGTTTTCGGACGGCGACGACGAGAAGACCGTCGATTATTGCGTGGAAAAAATCGCAAACCTGAGGATTTTCGAGGACGAAAACGGAAAACTGAACCTTTCCGTGCTTGACGTAAAAGGAAACGTTATGGTCGTTTCAAACTTCACGCTTTACGCCGACACCAGAAAAGGCAGGCGACCGTCTTTCGACAAATCCGCGCGTCCCGAAATCAGCAAGCCTTTGTACGACCTTACCGTCAAAAAGTTTTCGGATATTTTTGAAAACCTTGCGACGGGCGAGTTCGGCGCGGATATGCAGATTTCGCTTGAAAACGACGGCCCCGTCACGCTTATCGTGGAGAAAGAAAATGAGTAACTGCGTTATAAGAAGGTTTGTTCAGGGCGAATTGCAAACAAACACTTACGTCGTGAGTAACTCCAACAAGTGCTTTATCGTCGATCCGACGGGCAATCCTGCACCCATCGAAGAATACGTGAAAGCAAACGGGCTGTCAATCGACGGCTTAATCGTAACGCACGGACACTTCGACCATACCGAACTTGTGAAATATTTTAAGGAAAAGGGCGTGAAAGCGTACATAGGGGAAAACGACGACAAAATGCTGTCGAATAAGTCGAACCTTGCGCTTGCGATGGGGATTTACGACTTTCCTTATACTTCCGCCGACGTAAGACTTAAAGACGGCGAGGTTTTCACGCTTGCCGACGTTGAAATAAAAGCAATCGAAACGGCAGGGCATACCGCGGGCGGAATGACGTATATCGTCGACGCGGCAAACGCAATGTTTACGGGCGACACACTGTTCAAATTAAGTTACGGCCGCACCGATTTTTACGGCGGCGATTTTGAAGAATTGTTGAAAAGCGTCAGGAAACTTTTTGAAATCAGCAAGGATTACGACGTGTATCCCGGACACGGCGATTTCACAACTTTGAATTACGAAAAGAAGAATAACCCTATTTTTTTGGAAGAATAAATGAAAAATCTTGCGGTTTTTGTAAACTCGGTCAATAAAAACGAACTTATGGAAATGGTGCGTGCGTATCAGGCGTACGTCAATTTTTCGTATGAAAAAACCGACGGCTTTGACGAGTATTTTTACAGCGACGAGATAACCGCCGACAAAATAATAATCACCTCGACGATTTGCGGAAAAACCACCGTCGAGGAATACGATTTGCAAAGCGACGCGCTGAACAAGAAAAAATTCGCGCGGCGTTTCGGAAAAAGGTCGATTTACAAAACGCTGAAAGAGTATTCGGGCGAGTGGCTGCCGTACGGCTGTCTGACCGGCGTCCGCCCGACGAAACTTTTCGCCGAACTTCTTAGGGAAGGTATCGACGCAAAAGGGGAGTTTACCGGGTTTTTCGACGTAACGCCCGAGAAAGCCGAGCACGTCGCAAGGATTGTAAAAAATCAGGAAAAGCTCCTGAAAATCGGAAAAGACGAAGTCGACGTGTTTGTGAATATCCCGTTTTGTCCGACTCGATGCGCTTATTGCAGTTTTGTTGCGGTTTCGATGAAACAACTCAGAAAATACCTTGAAAGTTACGTTGAAACGCTGAAAAACGAGATAAGTATTATAAAAAACGTCATAAACGAGAACAATTTTAAGGTCAGAGCCGTGTATTTCGGCGGAGGTACGCCGACGTCGATTCCCGTCCCAATGCTCAAAAGCCTTATCGACCTTTGCGATTTCAAGGCAAAGGAGTTTACCGTCGAGGCGGGACGTCCCGATACGCTAACGAGTGAAGTCCTCGATATGATGGCGGACACCGCCGTCACGAGAATTTCCGTAAATCCGCAGACTTTCCACGACAAAACGCTGAAACTTATCGGACGGGCGCACACCGTCGATGACACGTTAAGGGCGTACGACCTTGCGAAAAATTACGATTTTATCGTAAATATGGATTTAATCGCGACGCTCCCCGGGGAAAACTTTGACGATTTCAAATATTCCGTCGATAAGGCGATAAGCCTTAATCCCGAAAACATCACGGTGCACAATTTAAGCCTGAAACGCGGTAGCGTTTTGACCGAATCGCATTACGAACCGCTTAATCTCAAAGACGCCGAAAAAATGATCGATTATTCGGTAAGCGCGCTGACGGACGCGGGTTACGAGCCGTATTATATGTATCGTCAGAAGTACAACACCGGAAACCTTGAAAACAGCGGCTACGCAAAGCCCGGTACCGAGTGCGTTTACAACGTCGATATTATGGAAGAAAACTGCAATATCCTTGCGGCGGGCGCGGGCGCGATTTCAAAACGGCTTTTCAGGGAAGAAAACCGCATCGAGCGTCTTGCCGACGTCAAAGACGTGAAAGGATATATCGAACGCGCCGAAACTTTAAGGGAAAGACACGAAAATTTTTGGAAAAAGTAGGCGTTTTCGGTTTACATAAAATTATTTTTATGATAATATTCTTCTCGTACCTTTCGCAACGTTTATCTAAATCTCCGCAGATATACTTTGCCTAAGGCGAATTATTTATCCACCGAAGGAGGCAAAACAATGGATAAGGAAACCAAACAAAAAATTATTTTGGACAACGCAAGGTCGGAAGGCGACACCGGTTCACCCGAAGTACAAATCGCGCTTCTCACCGCTCGTATCAACGAACTCACCGCGCATCTCGCGACGCACAAGAAAGACCACCACAGCCGCAAAGGTTTGTTGATGATGGTCGGTCAACGCCGCAATATGCTCAACTATCTTAAAAGCAAAGACATCGAAAGATACCGCGCTATCGTTAAGAAGTTGGAACTCAGAAAGTAATTTTTTCGGGGCGTGCTTTTGCGCCCCGTTTTTTTGAAAAAAAACATTAAAAACTTAAATTTGGACTTCTTGCGGGAATTGCGGAAGTCTTTGGAGGACAGAGTATATGGAAAGAAAAATTTTCAAAACCGAAATCGGCGGACGCGAAGTCTCCGTTGAAATCGGCGCGTACTGCGGTCAGGCAAACGGCAGTTGTCTTATAAGATGCGGCGAAACCGTCGTCCTTACCAATGCTACGATGGCAAAAACACCCCGTGACGGAATCGACTTTTTCCCTCTCGGCGTTGACTTCGAAGAAAAAATGTTCGCAGTGGGCAAAATCCCCGGCGGCTTCAAAAAGAGAGAAGGCAGACCTTCCGATAAGGCGATTCTTACGTCGCGTCTTATCGACCGTCCCATTCGTCCCTTGTTCCCGAAGGGCTGCTTGAACGACGTCGCAGTCGTCGCAACCGCGCTTTCGGTTGACAAAGAAATCCCGCCCGAGGTATTCGGCATGCTTGGCAGCTCGATCGCGCTCAGCATTTCCGACATTCCTTTCGCAGGCCCCACGGCGTCGGTCGTCGTCGGATACGTTGACGGCAAATATATCATCAACCCCACGCCCGCGGAACGCGAAAAGAGCAAACTTCATCTGAGCCTTGCGGGAACGAAAGACGCAATCATGATGGTCGAGGCGGGCGCAAACATCATTTCCGAAAAAGAAATGCTTGACGCAATCCTGTTCGGCCACGAAGAAATCAAGAAAATCATCACCTGGATCGAAGGTATTCAGGAAGCGTGCGGAAAAGCAAAACAGGAAGTTCATCTTTATCTCCCCAGCGACGAAGTCAAAGCGGCTGTTTTCGAGTGGGCAGACAAAAAGATGGATTACGTCCTCGATACGTTTGACCGTACCGAACGCGAAGCCCGCGACGACGCTCTTAACAAAGAAGCGATTGAACACTTCGCAGACATTTTCCCCGACGATTTAAGTTCTGTCGGCGATGCGCTTTACGCTTTGAAGAAAGTCAAAGTCCGCGCGAAAATCCTTGACAAAGGTATCCGTCCCGACGGTCGTTCGCTCACCGAAATTCGTCCTATCTGGTGCGAACACGGCATTTTGCCGAGAGTTCACGGCAGCGCGGTATTCACCCGCGGACAAACCCAGGCTTTGACGACTTGCACGCTCGGCACGATTTCCGAAGTGCAGAAGCTCGAAGGTCTTGACGACGACAATTACAAGAGATATATGCATCACTACAATATGCCCCCGTATTCGACCGGCGAAGCGAAACCCGCAAAATCGCCCGGACGTCGCGAAATCGGACACGGCGCACTTGCAGAACGCGCGCTTGAACCCGTCCTTCCCGACGAACTCGAATTCCCGTATGCAATCCGTACGGTATCGGACATTCTGAGCAGCAACGGCTCGACTTCTATGGCGAGCGTATGCGGCAGCACGATGGCTCTTGAAGACGCAGGCGTACCTATTAAGGCTCCCGTCGCAGGTATCGCAATGGGACTTATCAAGGACGACGAAACCGGCAGAGTCGCTATTATGAGCGATATTCAGGGACTTGAAGACTTCCTTGGCGATATGGACTTCAAGGTTGCCGGCACGAAAGACGGTATCACCGCAATCCAGATGGATATCAAGATTAAGGGCATCAACGAAGAAATCCTTCGCACCGCTTTGGAACAGGCTCGTCAGGGCAGGCTCTTCATCCTTAACAAGATGGCGGAATGCATCGCGGAACCGAAGAAAGAACTTTCGAAATACGCGCCCAAGATTATCCGCTTCAACATCGATCCCGACAAGATTAAAGACGTCATCGGATCCGGCGGAAAAGTCATCAACAAGATCATCGACGAAACCGGTGTCAAAATCGACATCAGCGACGACGGAATGGTATTTATCGCTTGCGAAGACATCGACCGCGCAGAACGCGCAAAGGCAATCGTCCTTGCAATCGCGAAAGATCCCGAGGTCGGCGACGTGTTTGAAGGTCCCGTCGTACGTATCCTTCAATTCGGCGCATTCGTCAACATCGCTCCCGGCAAAGACGGCATGATTCACATTTCGAAACTTTCCGACAAGCGCGTCGAAAAGGTTGAAGACGTCGTGAACATCGGCGACAGAGTAAAAGCGGAAGTAATCAAGGTTATGAAAGAGGGCGACAAGACCAAAATCGACCTTAAACTTCTGGAAATTTTGGATAAATAAGTTCAAAATTGCTTGACAATAAAATATAATATTGATATTATTAGTCCGCAAGTAGAAATTACCTTTCTCACCGACAGCAATCAGGCTCACCGGTTCTTACTAAAAAGTCAATCTTTTGTAAGGGTAGTTTCTGTTTGCGGAAACTACCTTTTTTTTGCATTATAATGCGCTTGGCGCAAGGAGGATAATTTTATAAAACCGGATAAATCCACGCAAATTAACGAGCAAATCCGCGATCCTGAAATCAGGGTTATCGGCTCAAACGGCGAGATGCTTGGCATTATGTCCAGCAGAAGCGCTCTTGAACTCGCAGCCGACCAAGGTCTTGACCTTGTGAAAATTTCACCGACTGCCGTTCCGCCCGTGTGCAAAATTATCGATTACGGAAAATATCTTTTCGACCAGAAAAAGCGCGAAAAAGAGGACAGCAAAAAACAAAGCGTTGTCGAACTTAAAGAAATTCAACTTTCGGCGACAATCGACGTCGGGGATATGAAAACGAAAGCCAACCAGACCGCAAAGTTTTTGTCAAAAGGCAACAAAATAAAAATCGCTTTGCGCTTAAAAGGCAGACAAATGCAACATTCCGACCTCGCTTTCGAAGTCGTTTCCGAATTCCTGCAAATGCTGGAAGAAGGCAGTTACAAGGTGGATAAACCCGCCAAACTCGAAGGACGTATCATCTCCGCGACGATAAGTCCCGTCAACAACAAAAAGTAATAACTTTATATAATCATTGGAGGACAGAAATATGCCTAAACAAAAAACCAGAACTACTGTCGCCAAGCGTTTTACCGTTACCAAATCCGGTAAGGTTAAAAGCAGCAAAATGGGCAGAAGGCACATCTTAACAAAGAAAAGCACCAAAAGAAAGCGCAATTTGAGAAAAGGTTACTACCTTGAAGGACAAGTCGCCAACAACATCAAACGTCAATTGCCGTACTAAGTCGGAGGTATAGAATATGAGAATTAAAAGAGGCGTCAACGCCGTTAAAAAACGCAGAAAAATCTTGAAACAAGCCAAAGGCTACTGGGGCGGCAAGTCCAAACTTTACCGCGTAGCTCGCCAGGCTGTTATGAAATCGCAAAACTACGCTTACGTCGGACGTAAAGCCAAAAAACGCGATTTCCGCAAACTTTGGATTGCTCGTATCAATGCAGCCGCTCGTATGAACGATATGTCTTACAGCACGCTCATTCACGGCTTGAAAGTCGCAGGTATCGACCTTAACCGTAAGGTTCTTGCAGACATCGCCGTCAACGACGCGCCCGCTTTCACCGCTCTTTGCGAAAAAGCGAAAGCAGCATTGAACGCTTAATTAAAAACGAAAACGACCCTGCATATGCAGGGTTATTTTTTTACCGGAAAAACGAATATTGTCGAAAAACGTCGTAAACGCACGCGAAGATCTTGCATATAATAAATTGCTTGCTTACGCATTTTGAATATGATATACTGTTTTTAATTGATAAATTAAGAAAAACAAGGGTATTTATGACAAAAATCGTACTTGATTGTTACGGCGGCGACAACGCCCCGGAAGAAATAGTAAAAGGCGCGCTTGACGCACTTGACAACGACTCTGACCTTTCTCTCGTGCTTACGGGAAAGGAAGACGTTCTGAAAACGCTTGTCACGAGAAATTCCGATCGCATCGAAATCATCGACGCGCAAGACGTCGTTACGAACGACGACGTACCCACCGACGCAATCCGCAAAAAAACCGAAAGCAGTATGGTGAAAGCCTTTGACGCGCTGAAAAACCGCGACGATATCGGCGGCATCGTGTCGGCAGGCTCGACGGGCGCGTTGCTTACCGGCGCGTTTCTGAAAATCGGAAGAATCAAAGGGATATCCCGTCCTGCAATGGCGGCGTTGCTTCCGACGGTCGACGGCAATAACGAAGGCGTGGTGCTGTGCGATTGCGGCGCGAACGTAGACTGCAAGCCGCAAAACCTTTTGCATTTTGCGATTATGGCGGACGCGTATTACAAAATCACGACGGGAAAAAACGACGCAAGAGTCGCGCTTTTGTCAAACGGCACGGAAGACAAAAAAGGTTCGGAACTCAATCACGAGGCGTTTTTGTTGCTTAAAGACAGCAAACTGAACTTTCTCGGCAATATGGAAGCGCGGGATATTATTTCCGGCAAATACGACGTCGTCGTTGCGGACGGCTTCAACGGAAATATCGCATTAAAAAGTCTGGAAGGCGCGGGACTTTCCATTTTCAAAATGCTGAAAGACAATATTAACGCCGGCGGACTCCGCGCGAAAATCGGCGCGCTTTTATTGAAACCCGCACTCAGAAAACTGAAACATACTATGGACGTCAACGAAAAGGGCGGCGCGGTATTTCTGGGCGCAAATAAAGTCGTTGTGAAAATCCACGGAAGTTCCAAGGCTCGCTCGGTTACGGTCGGGCTGTTGCAGGCTGCAAACCTTGCGCGGCGCGATATTACCGGCGCGATAAGGGACGCGCTTTCTGATTACGAGGTTGAAAATGCTTGAAAGTTTTTCGGAAGTCGAAGACATCATCGGATACAAATTTAAGGACAAAAACCTGTTAATTCGCGCTTTTACGCACAATAGCGGCGTAAAAAAGGGCACAAAACGTTCATATCAGAATCTTGAATTTTTGGGCGACAGCATACTTTCTTTCGTCATTGCCGAGGCGTTGATGAAACGACACCCGTCGTTTGACGAGGGACAACTCACCCGTATGCGCGCGGCAATCGTCAGCGAAAAACCCCTTGCCGAAACCATAAAAAAGACCGGACTTAACGAGTTTCTGATTATGGGCGAATCCGAGACGAAAATGGGAATAAACCGCAATTCGTCGGTGATGAGCGACTTGTTTGAGTCGATTGTCGGCAGCATTTACCTCGACGGCGGCATCAAAAACGCAAAAAATTTCATTTTGAAATTTCTGGAACCGAAAATCAGGCTTAGCGAATGCAACAACAATAATTTTTACGATTATAAGTCGATGCTCAACGAGTTTGCGGGGAAACACTCGCTTGCCGTAAGATACGAAGACGCACTGAACGACGAAAGCGCGCTGCAAAAACAAAAGTTTGAATTTATCGTCTATATCGACGGCGAAGAAATGGGCAAAGGCGCGGGCGGCAGCAAAAAAGAAGCCCAGCAAATGGCGGCGAAAGTCGCGTACAAAAAATTGATAACGAATAAATAATTTAAGAGACTTAAATTACTTTTCAATCTCCTATATTTTGTGTTATAATAATCAGGTATCACAAGATATAGGAGATTTTTTGTGAGTTTTCAAAAAATGGAATTGCAGGGGTTCAAATCCTTTGCAGACAAGACGGAAATTACTTTTCAGGACGGTATCACCGTCATCGTCGGACCGAACGGCTGCGGCAAATCCAACGTTGCGGAAGCGGTAAAATGGGTTCTTGGCGATCAACGCCCCTCGGCGATGCGCGGAAAGTCGATGACCGACGTTATTTTTAAGGGTACGGAAGCGCGCCGTTCCTTGTCGTACGCCGAAGTCAACTTGTATTTCGACAACAAAAACCGCATTTTTCCGATCGAGACGGACGACGTGGTTTTAGGACGAAAAATCGACAGAAGCGGCGTCGGCGAATACTTTATCAACAAGCAGAAATGCCGCCTTAAAGACGTCATCACGCTTTTGCACGACACCGGTATCGGCCGCGAAGGTTACAGCATCGTCGGACAAGGGCGCGTCGCGCAGATTATTCAGGCGAAACCCATCGACAGACGCAGCATCTTTGAAGAAGCCGCGGGCATTGCCAACTTTAAGGCGCAAAAGGACGAGACCGAAAGAAAGCTCGATCGCGCCAACGAAAGCCTTGCGCGCGTAAAAGACATTTTGCACGAACTGGAACTTCGGCTTGAACCGCTGGCAAAACAAGCCCGCGCGACCGAAAAGTACAACGCTCTTTATCAGGAACTTAAAGACGCCGAAATCAATTACTTTATTTATCGTTACGAAAACAACAAGTCCGTTGTCGACGCCATCACGGAAAAACTCCAAAAAATCATTCTGGACACCGTGAAGTTTGAACAGGAATATCAGGAAAACGAGACTAATTACGAGAAATATAAGGATATTATCGCAAAAATCGACGAAGAAATTTCGGTTCTGAACGCGGAACTTATGAAACTTAACGTCGGGCTTGCGACTGCCGAGGGCGAAAGTAAGTTGTACGCAGAGCGTGCCTTGTCCGTCAGCAACGAAATCAAACGTCTGGAACAGGAAGAAGAAATCAAAAAGGAAGAACTTGACGGGAAGTCAAAGGAACTTGTCGATAAAGTCACCGAAAAGGAAGTAAAAACCGGCTCTCTTGAAAAGTTGGAGGCGGAACTCAAAGACGTTACCGAAAAGTACAACGCCGTCACCGAAAAACTTTCCGACGACGAGAGAGCAAGGGAAATCTCGCAAAGAAACCTTGTGCTTACCGCGGAAGAACTGGGAAATATCAAGGCGAACCTCGGAAAATACATCGCAGAACGCGATATGAGCGCGAAACGCCTTGAATTTTTGAAAGGCACGTTAAAGGACAAAAAGGCGTCGCTTGACGAAGAATACGTCGCAAATTCCGTGCTTGAAGGCAATATCACCGTCGCAAAAAACAAAATCGCGTCGCTGGATATGACGCTTAACGAGGCAAACAACGCGTACTTTGACAACGTCGAAACCCTCAAAAGTTTCAACGAAGACAAAAATAAATTCACAAACCGCATCACCGCGCTTGAAACAAAGCATATGCTTGCGGTGCAGGCAAAGGAAAGTTACGACAGTTTCGGCCGCGCGATTCAACTTCTTATGTCGGATATGAAGGTCAATCCGGAACTTAAAAGAAGGTCGCAGGGGCTTGTCGCGGAAATCATCAGAACGCCCGAGGGCATGGAAGTCGCAATGGACGTCGCTTTCGGCAACGGGCTGCGTAATATCGTCACGAACGACGAAGAAGACGCAAAATATATCATCGACTTCTTAAAACGCAAGGGTTACGGACAGGTTACTTTCCAGCCCATCAACGTCATCAGGGGCAGAAAACCCGACGCCGACCAGATGCGCGTGCTGAAAGAACACGGCGTCATAGGTTTTGCCGCCGACCTTATCGAATACGAAAGCAGGTTCGAAGGAGTTATCCGCGGCATGCTCGGAAACACGCTTGTCGTGAACAACCTTGACACCGCAATCGGCATTTCCAAGATGTATCGCTATACATTCAAGATAGTGACGCTTGACGGCGACTTTATCGCCGCGCACGGTGCGATTACGGGCGGCAGCAGGAAACCCGACGTTGCAAATATTTTGGCAAAAGACCGCGAAATCGCCGAAATTAAGGCGAATTTGGACAAAGCGCGCCGCGATTTTGACAATATCGTTCAAATGTGCAACGAGGCGGAACGCGAAAAAGTCCTTGCCGAAAAGACGATAAAAGACACCGAGGCGGAAATATCCGCGCTTAAAATTCAGCTTTCCGTCACCGAGGAAAAGTTTAATAAATCCAAAGAAAGCATTCAGTCGGCAGAAAGCGAAATCAAGGCGCAAGCCGATGAAATCCAAAGCCTTTCGGACATCGTCCGCGACACCGAAGAAAAGTTGAAACTTGCCGACAAAATGGAAAGCGACATCAAGGCTCAGCGCGAAAACGCCGACGCCGAAAACGCGCAGTCCAAATCCGTTACCGACGAAAACAAAAAGTTGCAGGCGGAACTTAACGACAAACTTATGTCGGTGCGCCTTGACGTGACGAAAACCAAGACCGATATCGACCAGACCGACCTTGACATTTCGCGACTCAAAAAGGAATGTCAGAGCATCAGCAACTTGCTCCTCGATATATCCGCGTCGCTCACGACCAACCGCGCAAGTCTGAAACAGATCGAAGACGCCGGCAAACGCAAGGCTATCAGCGAAGACGACAGAAGAAAAATCGAGGATATCGAAGGGAAACTCAACGCGTTCAAGGCGACGAAAGCGTCCACGAACGAGGAAATTTCCGTTATCGACGGCAAGCGCGATACGCTCAACAAAACGATTAACGACCTTAAAGAAAAACGCTTTAAGGAAGAAAACAGGTTGGAACAAACCAACAATGAAATCAAATATCTGCACGAGCATATCTGGGAAGAGTACGAGTTGACTTATCAGACCGCGCTTGAATTCAAGAACGAAGAATTTGAAATCAAGGACGCGCAACAGAATATCAGCCGCCTGAAAAAGTCGATTAACGCTTTGGGCGACGTCAACCCGCACGCGATCGAAGAATATAAGGAAGTGTCGGAACGCTTTGAAAACGAAAAGGCGCAATGCGAAGACATCGAAAAAGGCAAAGCCGACCTTATCAAAATCATCGAAGATCTGACGACCGAGATGACGACGAGATTCACCGACGCTTTCAACGAAATCAACGAAAACTTCAAAGAAACGTTCACGGCGTTGTTCGGCGGTGGCCGCGCGAAACTGGAAATAGTGGAAAATCCCAACGGAAATCCGCTGGAATCGGGCATCGAAATCTACGCGCAACCCCCGGGAAAACGTATGCTCAACATTTCGTCCTATTCGGGCGGCGAGCAAACGCTTATCGCAATCGCTATCTTGTTTGCGATTATCAAAATGCGTCCGATGCCGTTCTGCGTGCTGGACGAAATCGACACCGCTCTGGACGACGCGAACGCAGGATTGCTTGCAAAGTATCTGAAACATTTTTCGGAACGCACGCAATTCATCATCATTTCGCACAGAAAACCGACGATGGAAATCGCGGACAACATTTTCGGCGTATCCATGGAAGAGCGCGGCGTATCGACGCTTTTGTCGGTCAACTTGTCCGAAGCGTTGAAGTACGCAACGAAGGAGAACTGATAATATGGGATTTTTCAGCAAACTTAAAGAAGGTCTTAAAAAGACGAAAGACAATATCGGCAAAAAGATTTTCGCGGCGTTTTCGGGACGCGCTCTCGACGACGACTTTTATGAGGAACTTGAAGAAGCGATGCTCACTGCCGACATGGGCGTGACCGCAACCGAACAGATTCTTGACGAGTTCAAGGACGAGGTCTATCGCGAAAAAATCACCGATACCGAAAAGGCGAAAAATCTTTTGAAACGTATCATGGTCGACAGCATCAGCTACGACATTCCCGACTATGACTATCCTTTGGTTATCTTGCTTGCAGGCGTGAACGGCGTCGGAAAAACGACGGCAATCGGCAAACTTGCAAACTATTTCAAATCAATCGGGAAAAGCGTCGTTGTGGCTGCCGCGGACACGTTCAGGGCGGCGGCGTCCGATCAACTTGAAGTATGGGCGGATCGCGCGAACGTCAGAATTATCAAACATAAGGAAGGCAGCGATCCCGCAAGCGTTGTGTTTGACGCGATTTCGTCGGCAAAAGCCAGGGGCGACGACGTTATTCTCGTCGATACCGCAGGACGTCTTCACAACAAGAAAAACCTTATGGACGAACTCAAAAAAATCCACAAGGTCATCATCAGGGAACTGCCGAACGCCGATTATCGCAGCTATATCGTGCTTGACGCGACGACGGGACAAAACGCATTGTCGCAGGTCGAGATTTTCTCGGAAGCAATCGACATCGACGGCATAATCTTAACAAAACTCGACGGCACGGCAAAGGGCGGCGTAGTTATGGCGATTTCCGCGGAACAGGAAATACCCGTGGTATTCGTCGGCGTCGGAGAAAAAATCGACGATCTTCTTCCGTTCGATCCCGAAGAATTTGTCGACGCTATTTTTGAAAACTGACGATAAACGATTGACAATAAAATTATATTTGTTATAATGACTGTAAAGGTAAAAGCCTTTACAGTTGTTTTTTATGATTGATATCGACGAAAAACTTAACGTCAGCGAACTACTGAGGGTTTACGGCGCGCTGCTTACGTCGCATCAGGCGGAGATTATGCGCCAGTATTACGACTGCGACATTTCATTGTTTGAAATCGCGTCCGACCTTGACGTTTCGCGACAGGCTGTAAGAGACGTGCTTGTGAGAAGCGTGAAAACACTGAAAGACGTCGACAAAAAACTTCGCCTTATCGAAAGGTCTTCCTGCATTTTGGACGCGATAAACGCGGCAAAGGAAGACGCGATGAAGGGAAACGTCGACGCTGCGATTGAGCGTCTTGACGACGCCGTCGCGCTTTTGGAGGAGTAATATGGCATTCGACAGTTTGTCGGAAAAACTGAATCACGTTTTTTCGAAAATGCGTGAAAAAGGCAAATTGACCGACCTTGAAATCAAGCAGGCAATGCGTGAAATCCGAATCGCGCTGCTTGAAGCGGACGTAAACTTTCAGGTCGTAAGGGATTTTATCAACAAAGTGTCCGAAAAAGCCTCGGGCGAAGATATCCTGAAAGGTCTTAACAGCACGCAACAAGTTATAAAAATCGTCAATGACGAACTTATCGCGCTTATGGGCAGCACGCACAGCAAACTTGCGGTGGCGGACAGACCTCCGACAATCATTATGATGTGCGGTCTTCAAGGCGCGGGCAAAACCACAATGTGCGGAAAACTTGCGGGGATGCTGAAAAAACAAAACAAAAAAGTCCTGCTTGCGGCGTGCGACGTATATCGTCCTGCGGCAATAAAGCAGTTGCAGGTTGTCGGCGGAAAAGTCAACGTTCCCGTTTTCGAAGAAGGGCAAATCAACCCCGTAAAGATTGCGAAAGACGCTTTGGACGAGGCGAAAAGGCAAGGCGCTGACGTTCTTATCATCGACACGGCGGGACGACTTCACATTGACGAACAGTTGATGGAAGAACTGCAAAAAATCAAAGCGGAAGTAAAACCCGACGAAATTCTTCTTGTCGTCGACAGTATGACGGGACAAGACGCCGTCAACGTTGCGGAAACTTTCAACCAAAAACTCGACATCACGGGCGTCATCATCACGAAACTCGACGGCGATACCCGCGGCGGCGCGGCGCTTTCGATAAAAGCGGTGACGGGCAAACCCATAAAATTCGTCGGCAGCGGCGAAAAGATGGAAGATATCGAGCCGTTCTATCCCGACCGTATGGCAAGCCGAATCCTTGGCATGGGCGACGTTCTGACGCTTATCGAAAAAGCACAGGAAGCGTTTTCGGAAGAAGAAGCGTTGAAACTTCAAAAGAAGATGAAGACCAACTCTTTCACTCTGCAAGATTACCTGAATCAGCTTGAAAGCGTGAAGAAGATGGGCGGCATCGGGAAACTTATGTCGATGGTGCCGGGGCTTGGTGGAAAGGTCAACGAAGACGATATCGACGAAAGCAAAATCATTAAAACGAAAGCGATTATCCTTTCGATGACGCCGGAAGAACGCAACAATCCGGACATTATCAAGGCGTCCAGGCGCAAAAGAATCGCGGCGGGCAGCGGCACTTCCATTCAGGACGTGAACCAACTGTTGAAGCAATTCGATATGAGCAAGGAAATGATGCGTCGCGTTTCGAAAAACGGCATGCGCGGTATGAAATTCCCGTTTTAACATCGGATAATATCAAAAGTATTATATAAAACATCAAAATTTATAACAATTTACATTGGAGGATTAAACAATGGCTGTAAAAATCAGATTAACCAGAATGGGCGCAAAGAAAGCACCTTTTTATCGCATCGTCGCTACCGACAGCAGAAAAGCACGTGACGGAATGTATATCGAACAAATCGGTTACTATGATCCGACGAAAGAACCCGCTCTCGTAAACATCGACGCCGAAATCGCGAAAAAATGGCTCAACAACGGCGCGCAACCCACTGAAACCGTTCGCAACCTGTTCAAGGCAAACGGCATCATCGAAAAGTAATAAACTATGAAAGATTTGGTGAAATATATCGTCGATACGCTGACCGGCGACGCTGACGTCACGGTCGAGTATGCCGATGACAAGCCCACCGAAATTGTTATTTCCGCATCGAAAGACGATATCGGAAAGGTAATCGGAAAACAAGGCCGTATCGCAAAGTCAATTCGCACGATCGTGAAAGCGGCGTCCGGCAAGCAAGGCAAACACAAGTTTTACACCGTTTCCATCGTCGAGAAAGACGGCGATAACGAAACGGAAGATAAAGCGCAGGAATAATCAATGTTGATTATCGGAAAAATCGTAAAAGCACAGGGCATTAAAGGCGAGGTAAAAATCATACCCATCACCGACGATGTCCTGCGTTTTAATAAGTTGAAAAAAGCAACCGTCAAAGGTCAGGAAATGACGGTTGAATCTTCGCGCGTGCAAAACGATTGCGCGTACGTGAAGTTCAAAGGCGTGGATACGAGAAACGACGCGGAACTTTTGCAAAACGAATACGTGTCCGTCGCGCGTGAAGACGCCGTGAAACTTCCCGAAAACACCTGGTTTATCGTGGATATTCTCGGCTCAAAGGTTTTTGTGGACGATAAAGAAATCGGCACGCTCATCGACGTTATGCAAAACGCCGCCGTCGACGTTTACGTCGTGTCCGACGGCAAAAACGAGACGATGTTTCCCGCGCTGAAAGACCTGATCAAAAACGTCGATATCGACAAAAAAACCATAACTTTGGACGGAAAACGATTTAAGGAGGTCGCAGTTGAACAAGTATGACGTCGTCACGCTGTTTCCCGAAGTTTTTTCGGCACTCGACAGCGGCATTCTGAAAAAAGCAATCGACAATAACCTTTTCAGGGTAAATCTGACGCAAATCCGCGATTTTTCAAAGGATAAGCATCACAAAACCGACGATTACAGTTTTGGCGGGGGCGCGGGTATGATTATGACGCCGCAGCCCGTGCACGACGCAATCCAAAGCGTCGATCCTTTGCACAAGGCGAAACGTATTTATATGTCGCCGCGCGGCGTGCCGCTTTCCCAAAAACTCGTTGAGGAGTTGTCGAAAGAAGAACATATCGTCATTCTTTGCGGAAGTTACGAGGGCGTCGATCAACGTGTTATCGACCTCGATATCGACATGGAAATTTCAATCGGCGACTATGTTCTCACAAGCGGGGAATTGCCTGCGCTTGTGCTTATCAACGCCGTCGTAAGGTACATTCCCGGGGTGTTGGGAAGTTCTGAGTCCACGACGGAAGAAAGTTTTTCCGAAAATCTTCTGGAATATCCGCAGTACACCCGCCCGCAAAACTTCATGGGAATGGAAGTCCCCGAGGTTTTGACGTCCGGCGACCACGAAAAAGTAAGAAAATGGCGCTACGAACAGGCGCTTGA